>ENA-UAKW01000911-UAKW01000911.1-human-gut-metagenome-genome-assembly--contig:-NODE-911-length-12800-cov-6.047077_pt1 | contig 12800 bp, 7 predicted proteins | sample MGYA00243691_ERZ654450 | MGnify/ENA primary metagenome ERZ654450 (study PRJEB26926, sample SAMN06164673) | human gut metagenome | biome: ENVO:00009003; feature: ENVO:2100002; material: ENVO:00002003... | reverse complement strand
ATCTACACTCGACTAGTCGTCGGCAGCGTCAGATGTGTATAAGAGACAGCTACAGACGCAATCGGTTTGTACGTTTTTATCGTCAGCCTGTTTCTTGCGCTGGTTCAGCGCCGGGCCCGGCTGTCCGCTCCCCTACATTTCCCTTTGCGGTGTCGAAAAATTCCCCCGGGGAGGGTTTTCATTCCAGCCGGAATGTGATATGATATGGTAGTAATGATTTAATCTCTGCAGCGAGGAATTCCGCCATGCATGAACCAAACGAATTCGGCGTGCCGACGCACGCGCATTCCCATACCGAAGCCCATTCCCACTCCCACCCGCACGTCCACGAGAGTAAGAAAAACGTCGTCAACCGTCTGGCCCGCGCCATCGGCCATCTGGAAAAGGTCAAGCGCATGGTCGAGGACGACTGCGACTGTGCCGAGGTGCTCATCCAGATCGCTGCGGTACGCGCCGCCATCGAAAACACCGGCAAGGTGATCCTGCAGGATCATATCCAGCACTGCATCGTCGACGCCGTGGAGGAGGGCGACGATCAGGCCATTGCAAGCCTGTGCGCCGCCATTGATAAATTCATGAAGTAAGAGGTTGCCCCATGACCGATTTGAACCACATCCGGAATTTTTCCATCGTCGCCCATATTGACCACGGCAAATCCACGCTGGCAGACCGCCTGCTCGAGGAGTGCAACACCGTGGACAAGCGTGAGATGGAGGACCAGATCCTCGACTCCATGGAGCTGGAGCGTGAGCGCGGCATCACCATCAAGGCCCGCGCCGTCAAGCTGACCTATCACGCCGACGACGGCGAGACCTATACCCTAAACCTCATCGACACGCCGGGCCATGTGGACTTCAACTACGAGGTCTCCCGGTCGCTGGCCGCCTGCGAGGGCGCCGTGCTCGTCGTGGATGCCTCGCAGGGCATCGAGGCCCAGACGCTGGCCAACACCTACCTTGCCATCGACGCCGGGCTGGAGGTCATCCCCGTGGTGAACAAGATCGACCTGCCGTCCGCCCGCCCGCTGGAGGTCAAGCACGAGATCGAGGACGTCATCGGCATCCCCGCCATGGAAGCGCCGGAAATTTCTGCCAAAAACGGCATCAACATCCACGCTGTGCTTGAGGACGTCGTGCGGAACATTCCCGCCCCGCAGGGCGACCGTGAGGCTCCCGTGCAGGCTCTGATCTTCGACAGTCAATACGACTCCTACCGCGGCGTGATCGTCTATCTCCGCGTGAAGAACGGCGTGCTGCGCCCCGGCATGGACATCCGCATGATGGCCACGGGTGCGGAATACAAGATCGTCGAGGTCGGTTACCTGCACCCGAACGGCATGATCCCCGCCGATGCTCTCGGCGCGGGCGAGGTCGGCTATCTCACGGCCTCCATCAAGACCGTGGCGGACACCCGCGTCGGCGACACCGTCACCGGCGTGGAGGACCCCTGCAGCGAGCCTCTGCCCGGCTACAAGGCCGTGCAGCCCATGGTCTACTCCGGCGTCTATCCGGCCGACGGCAGCAAATACGGCGACCTGCGCGACGCGCTGGAGAAGCTGAAGCTCAACGATGCCTCCATGTCCTATACGCAGGAAAATTCCATCGCCCTCGGCTTCGGCTTCCGCTGCGGCTTTTTGGGCCTGCTGCACATGGAGATCATCATGGAGCGCCTGGAGCGCGAATACAACCTCGACCTCATCACGACCGCGCCGAACGTCGTCTACCGCATCACGAAGACGAGCGGCGAGACCATTGAGGTCTATACCCCGCTGAATTACCCCGACCCCGCCGAAATTCTGCAGTGCGAGGAGCCGTTCGTCCGCGCCAGCATCCTGACGCCGCCGGAATACGTCGGCAACATCATGGAGCTTTGCCAGCAGCGCCGCGGCGAATACCGCGACATGACCTACCTTGACGAGGGCCGCGTGGAGCTGCACTATTTCATGCCGCTCAACGAGATCATCTACGACTTCTTTGACGCGCTGAAGTCCCGCACGCGCGGCTACGGCTCGCTGGACTACGAGATGGACGGCTACCGTCCGTCGCGCCTTGTGAAGCTCGACATCCTGCTCAACGGCGAGATCGTCGACGCGCTGTCCTTCATCCTGTTTGCGGACAACGCCTACGCCCGCGCGCGCAAAATTTGCGAAAAGCTCAAGGAGAATATCCCGCGCCAGATGTTTGAAATTCCGGTGCAGGCGGCCGTCGGCGGCAAGATCATCGCCCGCGAGACCATCAAGGCCCTGCGCAAGGACGTGCTGGCCAAGTGCTACGGCGGCGACATCACCCGCAAGAAGAAGCTGCTTGAAAAGCAGAAGGAAGGCAAGAAGCGCATGCGCACGTTCGGCACGGTGTCCGTGCCCTCCGAGGCGTTTATGGCGGTTCTGAAAATGGACGAATGAAGCACATCACCATCTATACCGACGGGGCCTGCTCCGGCAACCCCGGCCCCGGCGGCTGGGGCGCGATTTTGGAGTGGAACGGCACGGAGAAGGAGCTTTCCGGCGGCGAGGCGCAGACGACGAACAACCGCATGGAGCTGACGGCCGTCATCTCCGCCCTGCGCGCGCTGAAGGAGCCGTGCGAGGTGTCGCTCTACACCGACTCGAAATACGTCTGCGACGCCGTGCAGAAGCGCTGGGTCTATGGCTGGCGTGCGCGCGGCTGGATCAAGGCCGACAAAAAGCCCGCGCTGAACGTCGACCTGTGGCAGGAGCTGCTGCCCCTGCTCGAGACGCACCGCGTGAGCTGGAACTGGGTGAAGGGCCACGCCGACAACGCCAAAAACAACCGCTGCGACGAGCTTGCCGTGGCGCAGAGCCGGGCACACGCCCGCGCGTAACGGAGGGAGAACGCATGTTTTACGGAATTCTGGCCGCCCTCGCGGCCGTGATCGTCGGGCTGGACCAGTGGACGAAGTGGCTGACGGTGACGCACATCCCGAGCACGAACGGCTCGGCCGTCGTCAAGGCCATTCCGGGGTTTTTCCACATCACACACATCAAGAACACCGGCGCGGCGTGGTCGATGCTCGAGGGGCAGACGTGGCTGTTCGTGCTGGTGACGGCGGTGTTTTTCGTCATTGTCGGCGTGCTGATCTGGAAAAAGGTCCTGCAGAAGAAATTTGAGCTTGTATGTCTCGCGATGATCGCGGGCGGCGCGCTCGGCAACCTCATCGACCGCGTCGTCTCCGGCGCAGTGACGGACATGATCCGTCTGGAATTCGTCAATTTCCCCGTGTTCAACGTGGCCGACTGCTTCGTGACAACGGGCTGTGCGCTGCTCATCGTGTATGTCCTGTTTTTCGACCGGCCGAAAAAAACGCCGCCCGAGCAGGACGGCAAGGCAGAATAAAGCGTCTCCGGGGCCCATACGGGTCCCGGAGCTTTTTTGTGATGGAGCCGCCCTTGGCTCTCCCTCTGGGAGAGCTGTCACCGAAGGTGACTGAGAGGGCCTTGCAGGCACTGCCGATAGGTTCAGGGCATCGCTAAAATGGCAAGCACCTCTGACTTGTCATTGCGAGGAGCGAAGCGACGTGGCAATCTCGCAGCACAATGGTGGATAGCAGGAAAGCCCCGGCGAAAACGTAACCGGTTGCAGGAGATTCCCACGTCGCTTCGCTCCTCGGAATGACAAACTTGGGGGCATTGCACGTTCACCGGGAATGCCTCCATATTTGCAACTGCCAATGGCGCTCACTGAGCGCCGCTACAGACGCAATCGGTGCGCACCATTTTATCGATACCCGGTACGGGCTGCGAGTGCAGCGCCGGGAGCGGCATGCCGCTCCCCTACAATGCCTATACTAAGACGCCAAATGGCCGGGGCTTGCGCCCCGGCCATGGCTTTTATACCCGCAGGGAGGAAGGATGGAAGACCTGCGGGGGGATTCTGCTTACTTTTCGAGCCAGCGCATGAGGATCGTGGCGATCTGTGCGCGGGTCGCGGTGGCCTGCGGCTCGAGGCTGGCCGTGCCGTTGGCATCGGCGACACCGTTGATGAGGCCGCTGGCGACCGCCCAGTTCAGGGCTTCCTTCGCCCAATCGGAGACCTTGGCGGCATCCGGGAAGGCGGAGAGCTTGTCTTCCTTGGCAGCCTTTGCTCCGGCGTAGCGGTAGAGCATCGCGGCGATCTGCTCACGGGTGATGCTGTCGTCCGGCGCGAAGGTGTTCTTGGCGACGCCGTTGACGATGCCGTTGTTCGCGGCCCAGATGACGGCCTTCGTGTACCAGGCGTCGTCCGCCACATCGGTGAACGGGTTGACCTGCTTGCCGGTGTCGGGCTCGCCCGCTGCGCGATAGAGCACGGTGACGAGCTGCGCGCGGGTCAGCTGGCCGTCCGGCTCGAACTTGCTGCCGCCGACGCCGTTCATGAGGCCGTTCGTCAGGGCGTAGTCCACGCCTTCGTGGTACCAGGCGTCCGCGTCAAGGTCGGTGAAGGCCTTGGACGGGCAGTGGGCGGAGTTTGCGAAGATCGGACGCGTCTCGACTGCCTGGCAGACGGAGCAGGTGCGGGTCTCTTCGCCGTCTTCGAAGCAGGCGGCCTCCTTCGTGACGGTCCACTCGCCGAAGCTGTGGCCGGTGGCCGGGATGACCTCGGTGGAGATGGTCTCGCCGCAGTCCTCACAGACGACGGTCTTGCTGCCGTCCTCGGTGCAGGTGGCGGGAACGATGTTCTCCTTGACATGCTCGTGCTTGCAGCCCTCGTAGACGATGTTGTCCTCGCCGGTGATGACAGCGTTCCCGGTGATAGTGAGCTTGGCGTCAAACGGGACGATGAGCTTGCCCTCGATGCAGAGCTTGCCGTCAATGGTGACATTGCCGCTCAGGGTAACGGTCACGCCCTCGGGGATGCAGGAGCCGTCGTTGTAGCCGATGTCAGTCTTGCCGTCCCAGACGACGGTGGGCAGCTCGTCGAGATCGGTGCAGCCGCCGACCATGTTGCGCTGGCTGTTCAGCACGGCGATGATCTTGGCATCCGGGCGGAAGACGCTCGCGCCGATGTTATCGAGCTTGCCGTTCAGGTAGACCGTCGTCGGCCCGACCCAGTACTTGGCGGTATAGTCGGAGTTGTAGACATTGGCGGCAAAGGCCTTGTCGCCGATGTAGGTCAGGTTCTCCGGCATATGGACAGTCTCGCCGACCGGCGTACCGGCGAAGGCCGACTTTCCGATGTACTCGAGGCTGTCGGGCAGGTTGACGGCTGCATTGGAGCAGGATGCGATCGCACTCTCATTGATGCGCTTCAGGGTGCTCGGCAGGTTGATGGTCGTGGCAGCCTCACCGAAGAGGGAGTAGTAGCTCAGCTCCGTGATGCCCTCGCCGACGTTGATCGTCTCGTGACGGTTGCCCGCAAAGGCACACTGATCCATGAATTCGATCGTGCCGGGGATGTTGAGTTCCTTTGTCTGCCAGGTGGGAATGAGACCCTGGTTCTCCAGCAGACGCTCCCAGCCGAGGTAGCCGAAGGACTGATAGCCGACGTACTTCAGGTTAGCAGGCAGCTCGCCGAAGGTACGGACGTTGAACATCTGGTCGAAGGTGCGGTCACCGGTCTTTTCGATCGTGTCCGGCAGGTCCTCCATAGTCAGGATGGACTGATTCTGGAACAGGAGCTTATCTGCCAGCTCGGTGACGGTGTAGGTGCGGCCATCGCCCTCGTTCGTGACGGTAGCGGGGATGGCGAACGTCTCCGTCTTTGCATCATCGCTAATGGCGGTGATGGCAACGGTCGTGTCGGACGTCGGCATGTAGCTGATGCCGTCCACGGCGAACTGGCCGCCGAAGTAGGAGGTGTAGGGGGCGCCATTGATGAGGATCTCATGGCCGTAGCCGGAGTAGCGCAGGAGCTTGGCCGTCTCGGTCGTTGCGGCATGCATAACGCCGGTCTGATCCTCATACTTGTTGTTCCAGAAATAGAAGGCATCCTTGCCGATGGACTTTACGCCGGAGCCGACATAGCAATTCTGAACGCCCTCGCAGTAGATAAAGGCGTTGAAGCCGATGGTCTCGACGGAGTCCGGAATGATGATCTCCTTGAGTTTCGTGGAGCAGAAGGCCCACTGGTCGATCTTCTTCAGGCCGTCCGGCAGGTTCAGCTTCTCGAGGCCGGAGCCATAGAAGGCCGCATTGCCGATCTCCTTGACGGAGGACGGGATGTAGATGCGTTTCAGACCGGTGCAGTTCCACAGCAGGCCGCTCGGGATCTTCTCCATGTCCTGCGGCAGCTCAACATAGGTGACGTTCGCGCAGCCGTAGAAGATATTCGGGCCATAGGTCTCGACGGTGGAGGGCAGGCTGATGGTCGTCAGACCAGTGCAATTGAAGAAGGCCTTTTCGCCGAGGTAGGTCAGGCCCTCGGGGAAGTCGCCGTCGACCACACCGGACATGTTGAAGGCAGAGTCACCGATGAATTCCAGCGAGGATGGGAGTGTCAGCGGAGCGGGGACATTGCTGAAGGCCATGCTGCCGATGGTCTTGACGCTGTCCGGAATATGCAGGGTCGTGATATTGCGTGCAAAGAAGAAGGCCGTGCTGCCGATGGATTCCAAGCCGTCAGGCAGAGTGACGGAAGTAGTCTTGGAGTTGAAATAGAAGGCCTCGGCAGCAATTGCCGTCACGCGGTAGGTCTTGCCCTCATAGCTGACGGTCGCCGGAACGGTGATCTCTGCCATGGAGGAATAGGAGCCGCTGTAGTTCTGGGTCTTGTTGTTCTCCGGCAGGAGCAGGACCGTATCCGGGCCGGAGACCTTCCACCACAGGCCGTCCTCGGTCGTGAAGATCTCGCCGAGATTCTCGCACTCGCCAAAGTTGCGCTCCGTGGGAACACCCTGACCGACCGTGACCATGCAGTAGGAGGACAGCCGGGAGAAGGCCGTGGCCGTGATGCGGACGGTGCCGTCGGACACGCCCGTGACCTCACCCTTTTCGTTGACGGTCGCGACGGACTCATCGGAGGAGGCCCACTCGAGGCCGATATCCTGCACGGAGGCGGGATAGACCTTGTAGGAGAGCTGCTTCGTCTGACCGATGCTGATCTGAGCAGGCTCGATCTCGATGCCCTGCGGGCCGATATCGATGAAGGTCGTGGAGGTATTGTTCGCGCAGTCGCCGAGCATGATGCCGACGCGGCCGGGGTTGGCGGCCTTCAGGGACAGCTGCTGAACGAGATCAGAGGCATCGAGGACGACACGGACGGTCTCGCCTTCCTTCATGTCCTTGAATTCCTCGGCGGCTTCCAGATAGAAGAACTGCTGTGCGGAATCGATGACCCAGAGGAACTGGAGATACTTGTTGTCGGAGACGGTGACAGCCAGCTTGAGGTCGCCGTTCTCGTCCTCAAACAGCTCGGCGCTCTTCAGCTCCGGTTTCGTGTTATCGACATAGAAATTGTAGCTCTGGTAGTCGTCCACGTCGGAGCCGACGCCGCGGCCGCGGACGGAGAAGGTGTACTCACCCTCGGGCGCCCAGTCGCCGGCATTGTAGCTGCCGTCCGCACCGGGCAGGCGGCCGTTCCAGCCCTTCTGCACAAGGGTCGCCGTGGCCTGATAGCCGGTCTGCGTAACGGTGATGTAGGTCTTGCGGACAGCACCGAGGTCGCCGGAATCCCACATGGTCTCGCCCTTGGCGTTCTTGACCGTGATCTGATAGGCCTCGGAGTTGCGCAGCAGGCTGGACTGATGCACCAGGGTGCGGCCACCGCGCGCCGGACCGAAGCCCATCCAGCGGCGTGCGAAGGTATCCGTGCGGTTGTTCACGCCGACGTAGTTGCCGCTCAGGGAGGCGTTGACATCGGCCAGAACGGAATAGGTAACGTTCGCGGGGCCTTCATCATAGGTTCCCTGGAAGACCTGCAGGCTGTTCCAGTCGCCATAGAAGCCGAGAACCGGAAGGCTCAGGCTGACGCCCTCGTCGGCCGTCAGGAGGGTGTAGCCCTCGACATAGGAGCCGTTCGGGAAGTTGTCGGCATAGGCCTTCTTGCCGGCGGCGGTCAGCTCGATCTTCACGGAGAAGGTCGCCTCGCCGTTGGCGGGGGCGGTGATCTTGTTGTCCGCGGTCAGGCCGGTATAGGTGATGGTCACTTCATCGGCCGTCAGGTCGCGGTTGGAGTTGGATGCGAAGTTTTCGCCGTTGATGACCGTGATGGTCTCGATCATGGCGGTGGTATCGACGGTGTAGGACTTGGCCTCGCCCGTCATGTTGTGGACGGTCGCGGTGTAGGTGTAGACGCCGTCCTTGCTGGAGCCGACCTCAGCCTTCGGGCGCTTGCTGCCCTCGACGGAGAGGTATGCACCGGATTCGATGGCATTGGCAATATTGGCAACGCCTGCGCCCTGGCGGCGGACCGGATAATAGGTCCCGTCCAGCTCCCTGGAGGGGGAGGCAGTGCTCATGAGCAGGCTGTTGACCAGATCGCCGAGTGCCTCGCCCTTGACATCGGGATAATTCTTCTCGATATACTGGCGCAGCAGCGCGGCCTCACCGGCCATGTGCGGCGTGGCCATGGAGGTACCGGAGTAGACCTCATAGGCATCGGCCGCGCCGAGGACGGAGGAGCGGATGCCGCCGCCGGGAGCGGAAATTTCGGGCTTGATGCTGAGGTCCGGAGCCGGGCCCTTGCTGGAGAACGAGCTGACGCCGCCGCCAACGGGGTTGTCCACAAGGCCGTAGTACTCCTTGGAGAAGGAGACCTTCTTCTCGGCAGCCGCAGCCAGCTTTTCGCTGGAAGCCTTCGTAATGGTGATGGTCGGGATGAAATACGTCTCCAGAGCGGCGTTCAGCAGGGAGCCGCTGACGTTGTCGTAGATAATGCACGCGACTGCACCGGCCTTGGAGGCGTTCTCCGCCTTCGTGCCGAAGTTCAGGGTGCCGCGCTGCACGACCGCGATCTTGCCGGTCAGGTCGAGACCCTCAAAGTCCTTCTCCTCGCCGAGGCCGGGGATCATGACGTACTCAAGCGTCTTGCCGTCCATGGTCTCGAGGATATCATAGGGGTTGGAGGTTGCGTTATCCACCGCATTGTTATAGGGGATCTTTTCCTCGCCCAGCATCAGATAGGTAGAGGTAACCTTCACGTTATCCACAGAGGCGACCGACAGGCTGGCCGCGACCGTGGAGGGCGCCGCAACGATGCCGTTATCCGGATACTCGGCATACGTCAGGTTGCTGTGGGCCGTCACATACATCGTCGAGGCAGTCTCGTTGCCGGCTGCGACCAGGACGTTGACGCCGGCCTTTTCGGCACGGGTATAAACGCCGTAGTACGTCAGGTGCTCTTCCTCGCTCTCGTTTTCATCGCCATAATCCGTAAAGCCGGCGGGGGAGCCGAGGGACATGTTGATGGAGTCCGCGCCGAGCTTGACGGAATCGTCAATACCCGCGAGGATGATATCATCGGAGGTGGAGCCGGAGTTGTCGCCGAAGATCTTCATGATCATCAGCTGGGCGTTCGGGGCCACGCCGTAGAAGTCCTTGCCGTTGTTGCCTGCGACGGTGCCCGCAACGTGGACGCCGTGTGCCTGGCCGACAGCCTCGGGATCGGCATCGCCGTTCGCGTAGTCATAGCCGTAGGGGGCCTTTTCGTTGATGTACACGGAATCGGCATCCGTCACCTTGCTTGCAAGCGTCTGGCTCTGCAGCAGGGAGGCAATGTCGTCTTTGGAATACTTCGTATTCGTCGGCATGACGGAGAAGGCCTCGTGCGCCTTCATGAAGCCGGTGTCAAGGATGGCGACGATGGTGCCGGTGCCGTCATAGCCCATGGCATTGGCCTCGGTCGAGCCGACCATGCCGGTGGAGCTGCTCATGGAGATCGTGTAGTCATCGGCACTGAGATCCTCGGGCAGGCTGTACTGCTCCGCGACCCAGACGTTCTTGACGCCGTTCAGCGAACGGACCTCGTCGAGCTTGCCGTAGGGGAGCTTCATGGAGAAACCGTTCAGGACGGTCGTATAGGAATAGGTGAGGTCGCTTGCGCCATTGACGGAAGCGGTCTCGGTCTTGCCGGTCAGTGCCTCGATCTCGGCACGGACGGAGGCCTGCTCGTTCAGGAGGTCCTGCTCGAGCTGCAGGCCGGCGGGGGAGCTGACAAACGTGTCGATCTCTCCCGTGGCTGCGTCTGCCAGAGGCTCGCCCTCCAGCTCCACGATCACCGTGACGATGTCGGAGGCCTTGAGAGCGTTTTCGTCGTTCGAGAGATCAACTTCGTCCCCAGACGGAATTTCACCCTCGACCTCATGCGGGGTGATCTCCTGATCCGCGGGGGTCAGGGAATCCTTGTCGGTCCAGCGGGCGGAGATCGCATCGTCGCTCTCTTCGGCCGCGGGTTCGACGGCCATGGCCGGAACAACGCCGAGCGTTGTCAGGCACATTGCCAGAACCAACAGGATCGCCAGAAACCGTTTCATTTTCATGGTCCTTCTTCCTTTCATTTCGATAGATGGCAGTGCTAACTTTCTGCCTTGGCGGTATTCTACCACGTTGCTCAAAGAAAATCAATAGAAATTCTATATTCATCTTATCAAAATTCGATGAACGTTATAAATCGAAATATCAGAAGAAAATTTTATATAATCCGCACTATTTCATCAGATTATCGAGATATTTTCAACATTCTAAGAAGTTTCATCTTCAAATTATTCCCATTTGTCCGCAGTGCGCGCACATTTGTTGTGAATTATCACCGCAATTTCTACATTTTGCACGAGATATTTCGTCAAACTTCGATATCCGTCCGAATCCAGTGCTTGACTTTTCCGCTCATCCCGGATACAATATGCATGAATTACGATAGAAATCGAAAGACCACCTTCAGGAGGACTTCTGACTTGCAGATCCAATATTTTGAGCGCCTCAATCCGGAGATGGAGTGCATCTATCTGCTGGAGCGCCGTTATCAGGCCGGGGAGGATGCCCCGCACAGCATCCCCGCCCTGCGCGATTATCTCTCCGGGAAGTACAATATCCCGATGTTTGAGCTGGAGGCCATGCTGCAGCCGCTCATCGATCTGGAAAACTACGTCGTCTCCAATCTGCAGGTCAGCGAGGAGCGGCTGCGCTTTTTCTTTTCCTCGCGCGGCGGCACGACCTCGGCGCTGGCCCGGCCGCTTTATGCCGTGCTGCACAGCCGCCCGCACTACGGCAGCCTGCCGGAGACCGAAAAGCTCGGCGCGCTCAAGCGCGTGCTGGCCCGCGTGCTCGGGCTGGAGACGGAGGACCTTGCCGGGATCGACAGCTTCGACGCGCTCATCCGCTTCCTGCTGCAAAGCCCGGCGTCCGAGGACGTCAAATGGATCTGCACAGCGCTGTTCTATTCCATTGATGACTATATGGAGGAGCTGGACATCATCCTGCGCAAGGCGACGGCCCTGTTTCTCGAGCATGTGCCGGACACGGCCGCGTCGCTTTGCCGCGGCGCAATGAAGGACGCAAAAGCTAAGATCGGCGACGATCCCGTCTCTCTGTTTGTGAATCTGAACCTGCAGCAGCGCCCGGAGCGTCTGACCGTCGTGCCGTCGATGATGGCGTTCCACGGCGTGCAGTGGGACTTTGCGGCGGAAACGCTGTATTACGGCGTGTACTACACCCAGCTCGGCGACCTGATCGTGAAATATTCCGACCAGTCGGCCTCGCTTGTCCGGCGGCTGAAGTCCATCGGCGACAAGAGCCGCCTGGAGATCCTGCGCGCCGTGAAGGACGGCCCGTGCAACGGGCAGGATATCGCCGAAAAGCTGTCCCTCGCCCCGGCCACGATCTCGCACCACATGAACCTGCTGTGCAACGAGGGGCTTCTCACGGCCACGCGCCGCGGCACGAGCCTGTATTATGAGCCGGACAGAGAAAACCTCAGCCGCTTTCTCCGTGAGCTGGAGCACTATTTGCTGTAAAATTTGTTGTAAAATATGTAGGGGCGGGGCATGCCCCGCCCCAGACTGTCAAAAACCTGCTTAGCCGAAAGTTTCGGAGGGAAGGATAGTGTGAAAGGAAACCGTCAGGGTTTCCTTTCGCGTTCCATAACCCGCCGCAGCGGCAGAATTGCAAAATAATACTACAAAATTTGATTTTGCAATTCTGGAAGCAGCTTGGTGGAAAAGTCCGGCAGGACTTTTCCACCAAGCTGCTTTTATTCCTGCAGCATGTCGAGGAACTGCTGCTCCGTCAGGACGGGGATTCCAAGCTCGCCTGCCTTGCGCAGCTTGCTGCCCGCATTCTCGCCTGCCACGACATACGTCGTCTTCTTCGAGACGGAGCCGGAGGCCTTGCCGCCGTGCGCCTCGATCTTTTCCGTGGCCTCATCGCGCGTGAACAGCGACAGAGCGCCCGTGAGCACGAATGTCATGCCCGCAAAGCGGTCGTCCGCCGGCGCGGCCATGCTCTCAAAATTCACGCCTGCCTCGCGCAGGCGGCGCAGCATGTGCTGCGACTGCGGGCTTGCAAACCACGACACGATGCTCTGTGCCGTGATGGCCCCGATGTCGCTGACCTGCGTGAGCGCGGCCTCGTCCGCCTGCATGAGCGCGTCCATGGAGCCGAACGTGCGCGCAAGCACCTTGGCGGCCTTTTCGCCGACCTGCCGGATGCCGAGCGCATAGATCAGGCGGCTGAGATCGGCGCTGCGGCTGGCCGCGATGGAGTCCAGCAGCTTCTGCGCGGCGCGCGTGCCGCTCTTCCAGAGGCTCTTCAGGTCATCCAGCTGCAGGTAGTAGATATCCGCCGGAGAATGGATGTGGCCGCCCGCGATGAGCTGGTCCACAACTGTCTCTTATACACATCTCCGAGCCCACGAGACACTGAGCGATCTCGT
>ENA-UAKW01000884-UAKW01000884.1-human-gut-metagenome-genome-assembly--contig:-NODE-884-length-13079-cov-5.815264_pt1 | contig 13079 bp, 9 predicted proteins | sample MGYA00243691_ERZ654450 | MGnify/ENA primary metagenome ERZ654450 (study PRJEB26926, sample SAMN06164673) | human gut metagenome | biome: ENVO:00009003; feature: ENVO:2100002; material: ENVO:00002003... | reverse complement strand
CACTCGACTAGTCGTCGGCAGCGTCAGATGTGTATAAGAGACAGGACGGGAGATGCACCAGTCGGCGCGGTCGCGGATCATGGCGACCATGCGGTCCTTGCCCCACGCGGGCAGCCACTTGACATTGTCGCAGGCGGCGACGGCCTCGTCCTTGAAGGACTCGACGGAGCAGAACCACTGCGGCGTGGCACGGAAGATGATCGGGCTCTTGCAGCGCCAGCAGTGCGGATAGCTGTGCGTGAATTCCTCGGAGGCGAACAGCGCGCCGCTCTCCTTCATGTCGGCCAGAATGACGGCGTTGGACTCGTCATAGCGCAGGCCTGCATACTTGCCCGCTGCCTCGGTCTGGCGGCCGCGGTCGTCCACGGGGACGATCAGGTCGATGTTATAGCGGCGGCAGGTCTGGTAGTCGTCCGCGCCGAAGCCCGGGGCGGTGTGGACGCAGCCCGTGCCGGAGTCCATCGTGACATAGTCCGCGCAGACAAGCAGGGACTCGCGCGGCAGGAACGGATGCTGTGCCGTCATATATTCAAAGTAACGGCCCTCATGGCGCTCGACGATCTCATATTCCTCGATGCCGCCGGCCTTCATCGTCTTTTCAAGCAGCGCCTCGGCGACGAGATAGCGCTCGCCGTTTGACGCCTTGACGACAACATAGCTCTCCTGCGGGTTCAGGGCGATGGCGAGGTTGCCGGGCAGCGTCCACGTCGTCGTCGTCCAGATGATAACATAGGTGTTTTCAGCCTCGAGCTTGCCCTTCGTGTCCTTCAGGGCGAACTTGACATAGATGGACGTGCAGGGATCGTCCTGATACTCGATCTCGGCCTCGGCCAGCGCCGTCTCGTCCTTGGGGCACCAGTACACGGGCTTCAGGCCCTTGTAGATATAGCCCTTGCGGTACATCTCGCCGAAGACCTTGACCTCCTCGGCCTCAAAGGCCTTGTCCATGGTCTTATAGGGATGCTGCCAATCGCCGAGGACGCCGAGGCGGCGGAAGCCGCTCATCTGACGGTCGATGAAGTCCTGTGCAAAGGCCTGGCAGGCGTTGCGGAACTCCGGGATCGGCATGGCCTTGTGGTTGAGCTTGTTCTTCTTGATGATGGCGGATTCAATGGGCATGCCGTGGTTGTCCCAGCCGGGAACATAGGGCGTGTAATAGCCGCGCATCGCATGGGAGCGGACGATGAAGTCCTTGAGCGTCTTATTGAGCGCGTGGCCCATGTGGATATCGCCGTTGGAGAACGGAGGTCCGTCGTGCAGGATGAACGCGGGCTTGCCCTCGTTCTTTTCGAGCATCAGGCGGTAGACGTCGATCTTGTTCCAGTGCTCCAGCATGCCCGGCTCGCGCTGCGGCAGACCCGCGCGCATCGGGAAGTCCGTCTTCGGGGTGATGATGGTGTTCTTATAGTCCATAAATGCCTCCATTTATTTCTTTTAACCGTTCGTAACAGGTTATTATCTGTTTCCGGACGGCACCGCACAATTCAGCAAGAACCATCGGCGAAAAATATCCGGCGAAGGTTGAAGGAGCAATTGTGCGGTGTCTTCCAAAAAAACGAGTCTCTGCCTCATCAAGAGACAGAGACTCGCTCTGCGGTACCACTCCTGTTCCCCCGGAAGGGGGCGCTTGGGGCGCGATAACGGGCGCAGGCCGTCTCCCCTTACGCAGGCGCATGGCCCTTCCGGGGAAAAGCTCCGGGGTGATGCCCTGCAGCGCGCGTCTGCCTTGCATCCCCCGGCAGCTTTCTGAACGCGCGGGGTCCGCAGGTCCGTCCCCTTCGTCGCTTGATCGGTATTCGATTCCGGTACGAATGTACAGAGATTCTTACCGCTTTTTCGGGTCGTAATTCCGCCCGAACTGCAGATCTTCAAATTTTTTGCTCACGGGTAAGCCGTGCAGCGTGTCGAGCTTGCGCGTATCGCCGGAGTGATCCTCCTGCGCGATGTCGCCGAGCGTCGAGCCGCTGAGGCTCTGCTCGATCTGCTGGCCGATCTCCTCGATGAGGGCGTCGGCCTTCTCCTCGGCGGAGGGATGAGACTGCTCTGCCTCGTAGTCATAGGCGCGGTTGTGAGACGGCTCCTTCGGCTGCTCCTTCGGGGTCAGCACGGGGGTCTGCGGCTCCACCGGCGGGGTGAAGCGGTGGACGCGCTCCGGCTCCTCCGGCTGGGAGGGCGTGAGCGGCGTCTCCCTGCGCAGCTCGTCGATAAGCTCGAGCTGGCGCTTCAGGCGCTTTTCCATGCCGTCCAGGAACTGCGACGTGGCGGCCTTGGCCGCATCGAGGCGCTCCTGCTCCTCGCCGACGAGGGCGTCGACATTGTTCGTCTTGGCGCTGGCGGCATCCTCTGCCTCATGCAGCATCTGCGCGCACTTTTTCTCGGCGTCCGCGACCATCTGGTCGCACGTCTTCTGCGCGGCAAGCAGGGCGTTCTGCATGGAAGCCTCCTGCTTGCGGTATTCCTCCAGCTTTTCCACAAGAATGCGCATCTTGCTCTTCAGCACGGAATTTTCTTTATAGAGGGTAACATAGTCCTCGGTCAGCGGCTCGAGAATGTCATCGACGGAGTCCATATCGTATCCGCCGAACAGCGCCTTCTCAAAGCTGATGTCCTGGATCTGCTGCGGGGTCAGCATCGTCTTCAGCTCCTGTCTCTGTCTTGCGTGGGATGGAACGCACCTTAGAAGTACATCCCGTTGTTTTCGAGTTCCTCAACGAGATCGCCAACGACATCCACGTTGTACGGCGTGATGAGATAGGTGGAAATGGCGATCTTCTTGATCTTGCCGTCGAGCGCATAGGCGCAGCCGGAGAGGAAGTCCACCAGACGGCGGGCGACGTCCTTGTTCGTGGACTCGAGGTTCAGCACGACGGCCTGCTTGTCGCGCAGGTGATCGGCGATGTCGGAGACCAGATCAAAGCGGTCCGGCTTGACCAGCACGACCTGCAGCTGGGTGGTGGCGTTGATATTCACGACCTTGTTGCCGCCGCGGGTCGTCTGCGTATCCTGCGCGGCCGGGGTGCTGCGGCTATAGCTGCGGCGGGAAGACTGAGGCGCGGGAGCGGGATCGTTGTCCAGCGGCTCGTCGTCATAATCATCATAATCATCCTCTTCCGGTTCGGAATACGGGTGAGTCAGCTTCTTCAGTTCGTCCATAAATCCCATGGGTTCGTCCTCCAATATTGTTTCGATATGATCGTTAATCGCTCTTTACCGGCGCATAGTTCCGCGGCCCGAAAATGGCCGTGCCGATGCGCACCATGGTGCTGCCGCAGGCAATGGCGTCCTCGAAATCGTCCGTCATTCCCATCGACAAAAAATCCATAAAAATATTATCGTATTTTTGGGCTGTTATGTCAACAGCAATTCTGCGAATTTTTTGAAAATATCTGCAATTATCGCCCTTTTTCCGGCCGATCGGCGGCACCGTCATCAATCCGCGCACGCGAACGGCGGGATAATCTGCCATTTCTTCCACGATCCGGGGGAATTCCTTCAGCAGGAAGCCGGACTTCTGCTTCTCGCCTCCGGCGTTGACCTCCAGCAGGATATCCTGCACGATGCCGCGCTTGGCGGCCTCGGCATTGATATCCGCAAGCAGCTCGCGGCGGTCCACGGACTCGATCACATCGACCTGCCCGACGACCTGCCGGACCTTATTGCGCTGCAGCGCGCCGATGAAGTGCACCGGAGCGCCGTCATAGGCATGCTCGTCCAGCTTTTTGACCAGCTCCTGCACGCGGTTCTCGCCGCAGCAGTCCACCCCGGCCGCAATGGCCTCGCGCACGGCGGCGCTGTCGTTCATTTTTGTTGCGGCGCACAGGCGGATGTCCGCCGGGTCGCGCCCGGCAGCCCGGGCGGCAGCCGCAATCCGGCTGCGGATCTGCGCCACATTTTCCGTGATCATGCTCATGCTTCCATCACCTTTCCGTCCTCGATGTCATCCGAGGTCAGGATAATATCGTCGCCCGGCCAGAGGTTTCCCGTGCTGGACTGATCCAGCTCGACAACGTAGCCGTCTCCGTACGCATAAAGGATCTCCACCGGCTTCCAGCGGGCGCGCGCGCCCTCGAGCACATAGACGCCCGCCTGCCCATCGACCATATAGAGCGCCTGCTTCGGCACGCGCAGGCCGGTATAAGAGGAGAAAATGATATCCGCGCTCTGGCGGCGCAGGGCCGTGACCTCCTGCGGCTCGCGCTCGCAGGACAGCACGATGGTACAAACGCCGTCCTCCGCCTCGCTGATGGCCTCGACCTGCATTCTGATCTGGGAGAGCTTTTCCAGTCCGAAGCTGACGGTCAGCGTCTCGCCCGCGGCAGTCTGCTCCGCGCGCGCCTCCGGGATCTCGGCTGCAAAATACCACTTCTGGCCCGTGATGAGCCTGCCGACGGCATTGCCCGGAACGGCAGACGCATGCTGCGCAGCGGCGCGCAGCTCGCTCGGCTTCATCTGCAGCACGCTCTCCGGCGTGAGCACGCGCTCAAGGCCGTCCGTCCGCTCGGAAAAATAGCCGGCGCTCTCGACCGTCACGGCCTCGGCGCTCTGCTCCGTCTCGGCGGAGAGCGCGGAGATCTGCGACTCGAGCTCGGCGATGCGGCCCTCCATGCGCGCAGCGTCGTCCGCCGTCACGCTGCGGCGCAGCACGAGCGGCTGCAGCTCGGACATCACATCGTCGGCCTCCGTCAGATCACGGCGGGCCGTCATGGCAGCCAGCTCGCCGAGGGCCTTTTCGATGGCGTCGTCCGTCTGGGTCGTGTCCTCCCCTGCCGTGCCGGAGGCCGCATAGCGCAGCTGCGAAAGCTGTTCCTGCAGGGCCGTGAGCCTGTCGCGCTTTTCGCGCGCCGCAGAGGTCTGATAGCCGTCTGCCACGCGCTGCCCGCTGCCGACGCGCTCGCCCTCGGTCAGGGCGCAGACCACAACGGGCTGTGAGGCCGTGATGATCTCCTCCTCACGCACTACAAAGCCGGAAACGGTCTGCCCGTCGCCGGCTTCGCAGCGCACGGCAGTCTCGAGGGTGTAGCTGCTCCCGCCGCTGCCGAAAAGGACCGACAGCACGAGATAGGCCACCACGATGCCTGCCAATACGATGGATACGATTTTCAGGTAAAGGTCTCCCTGCTTTTTCATCTGGGTACTCCTGTCCGGCCGGGGCACTCGGCCCGCGGCCCGCGGGAGCAGGGTCTTCAGGTACGAACGGGCTGCGCCGGGACAAGCGTGGAGATGGCGTGCTTGTAGATCATCTGCTGCTTGCCGTCCGAGCTGAGCACAACGACGAAGTTGTCAAAGCCCGTCACGATGCCCTTGAGCTGGAAGCCGTTCATGAGGAACATGGTCACGGCCGTGTGCTCGCGGCGCACCTCGTTTAAGATCAGATCCTGCAAATTTTCCGTGTTTGCCATATGTGGTACTCCTTTTCTTTGTTTTCCGGCTCAGCCGGTGTTGGAATACCACGATTGTATCAGATTCCGCTGTCGAAATCGGCCGCTTTTTGCAGGGCCGCGCGGAAAATCTCGTCTGCGCCCGCAGAGGCGTCGAGCCACTGCACGGCGGGATTGGCGCGGAACCACGTCATCTGGCGCTTGGCATAGCGCCGCGTGGCCTGCTGGATGGTCCCGAGCGCCGCCTCCGGCGGCAGGCCCTCCTCCAGCGCCTGCACGACCTGCTTATAGCCGATGGCCTGCAGGCTCGTCGCCCGGTCCGGCACGCCGCTGTCAAGCAACGCGCGGACCTCCTGCGCAAGTCCCTGCGCATACATCAGCTCCACGCGCAGATCGATGCGGGCATAGAGCTGCGCGCGCTCCGGGAAGTGCAGGCCGAGCCACAGCGGCCGGTAGCGAGGCGGGATCGCCCGGCTCTCCCGGTCGAAGTCCGTCATGGTCCTGCCGGTCTCCTGCCAGATCTCCAGCGCGCGGACGATGCGCTTTACGTCCGAGACGGACAGCCGCGCCGCCCGCTCGGGGTCCACGGCGCGCAGCTCGTCCAGAAGCGGCTGTGCGCCCTCCTCGGCCGCGCGGCGCTCCAGGGCCTCGCGCCTGCCGGTCTGCGGCAGCGGTGCAAACTGCCGCCCCGCGATGAGGGAATCAATATAAAGCCCCGTGCCGCCGACCAGAATGACGGGCTTCCCGCGCGACAGGATGTCCTGCACGCAGGCATCCGCCTCCTGCACATAGCGGCTGACGGAGTAATTCTCCGCCGGGTCCGCCACGTCGAGCATGTGGTGCGGCACGCCGCAGCGCTCCTCGGGCGTGGGCTTTGCCGTGCCGATATCCATGCGGCGGTAGACCTGCATGGAGTCGAACGAAACGATCTCGCCGCCGAGCGCCTGCGCCAGCCGGACGGACAGGGCCGTCTTGCCGGAGGCCGTCGGGCCGACGATGCAGATCATATTGTCTCGCTGCTCCATGGTCAGGCCCTCTTGAACTGCCGCTCAAGCTGCGAAGCCGTCAGCTCCAGACAGATGGGACGGCCGTGCGGGCAGTATTTCAGGTCATTGCGCGTCAGCACCTCGTGCACCACGGCCTCCCACTCCTTTGGGTCGGTGTGCCAGCCGCCCTTGATGGCGGCCTTGCAGGCGATGGTGTGCAGCAGGCGGTCGCGCAGCTCCGTCGGGTCGGCGTGCCGCCCGGTCAGAAGCTCGGCCGCCAGCGCGGTCAGACTCTGCGCGGCGTCGTCCGGCGCGATCTCCGTGGGGATCTGGCGGATGGCGAGCACGCCGTCGCCGTAATCCGAGATCTCATAGCCGTACTGCGCCAGCAGCTCGGCATTTTCCAGCAGCACGGCCGCCTCCTCGCGCTCCGGCTCGCACAGCACGGGCGTGAGCAGCAGCTGCGGCATCACAGGTTCCGTGTCGGCGCGGAGCTTTTCAAACAGGATGCGCTCGTGCGCGGCATGCTTGTCGATGAGGAGCAGACTCCCTGCCTGCTCAACGAGGATGTAGGTGTTCAGCGCCTCGCCGATGATGCGGTAATCCGGTACCTTGGGCAGCGGGAGCTCCTGCTGCGGCTCTTCCGTCTGCTTTGGCTCCGGCCGGGCCGGCTCCTCGCGCTTTACCGGCGGCTCACCGTGCTTCCCGGGCGTCTGCCGCTCGGGCTGCGGAGCCGGTACGGGCGCTTCCCGCTGCTGCACCGGCGCAGCAGGCTGTGGGGCCGGGCAGGGCGGTTCAGGACGGGTCACAGGCTGCACCGGCTTCGGCGAGGCAAGCGCCGCACCGTCGCGGCGCTCCGTCAGCGAGCCGATCTGCTCGAGCACCGTGCGGGAGGCCGCCGGGCGCGGGCCGTCCTGCAGGGCGGCCGCTGCGGCGCGGTATTCCGCCGCCGACATGGTGCGGAAGGCAGAATTCCCGTCGTTCTGCGGCTTCAGCTTCATCTGCACGCGGCCGGAGGCCTGCTCCAGCGCGCCGAGCACGCCGTAATGCACGCAGTCGAACACCTCCTGCTCGCGCAGGAAGCGCACCTCCGTCTTTGCAGGGTGCACATTGACGTCCACAAGATGCTCCGGCAGGTGCAGATGCAGCACGCAGGCCGGGAAACGACCCTGCAGGAGCTGATTGCGGTAGGCCTGCTCGAGCGCGGCCGTCATGAGCTTGGAGCGGACATGCCGCCCGTTGACAAAGAAGATCTGGCTGCCCCGCGTGCCGCGCGTTGCGGCCGGGCGGGTCACAAAGCCCGTGACGGAGAGCTTGTCCCAGCTCCCGTCCACCGGGGTCATCTCCTGCGCGGTCTGGCGGCCCATGACGGCATAGATCGCGCTGAGGAGCTTTCCGTCGCCGGGCGTGGAGAGCTGCTCCTGCCCGTCGCGCAGCACGCGCACGGCTACCTCCGGATGAGCCAGCGCAAGGCGCTGCACCGTGCTGAGCACGGCAGAGGCCTCCACAGAGTCGCGCTTCATGAACTTCATGCGCGCAGGTGTATTGTAAAACAGGTCGCGCACGAGCATGGTCGTGCCGTTCGGACAGCCCGCCTCGCCGCGCTCCGTCACAACGCCCGCCTCGAGATGCAGACTCGTGCCGAAGGGCGCGTCCGCCGTCTTCGTCAGCACGTCGATGCGCGAGACGGAGGAAATGGCCGCCAGCGCCTCGCCGCGGAAGCCGAGCGTGTGGATGGCCTCCAGATCGGCCGCCTCATGGAGCTTGCTCGTGGCATGGCGCAGGAAGGCCGTCTCCACGTCCTCCGCCGCCATGCCGCAGCCGTCGTCCGTCACGCGCAGGAACGTCATGCCCCCGTCGCGCAGCTCGACCGTGACCTTATGGGCCCCGGCGTCGATGGCGTTTTCGACCAGCTCCTTTGCGGCGCTGGCCGGGCGCTCCACGACCTCGCCAGCGGCGATCAGGTCGGCGACATGGGGAGAAAGCTGTTGGATCTTTGGCATAACTACCTCACAGGAACGCTTGCATCAGCGAGCGCAGAAGGCTCGCGAGCACGGATTGGAAATTGATGAACATATGCAGGAAAATACCGGCCCAGATGTTGCCCGTCTTCTGATAGACCCAGCACAGCGAGAAGCTCGCCGGGAGATAGAGGCTCAGACACAGGATCGTATTGGCCGCAGTCATGGAGCCAAGGAATTGGAACACATGCATCCCCGCAAACAGGAACATGGACAGCGCATAGGCAGCCGGGAGACATCTGCGCGCCAGCGGCGCAAACAGCACGCCGCGGAACAGGCACTCCTCCGCCAGCGGCGCGAGCACGACGGTGCAGAGCGTCATGGCCAGCGGGTAACCGCCGAGCAGGGAGTTGACGGCCTCTTGATTGTAGTTCTCCGGCATGATATCCAATACCGTATAGGCCGTCGTCAGCACGAGGTTCGCGCCATAGCACATGCCAAAGCCGATCAGCACGCTCAGGAGCATTTTCCCCTCGAATTCCCGAAGTGACTGCCAAAGCGTGCGGCGGAAGATCAGGAGCATGACGGCAAAATTCACGGCCATATAAAGCAGATTCGCAAAAAAGTAATTGCGCGGCTCCGTCAGCGGAAAGCCGAGTGCCGGAAAATAGGCAAGGATCGCAAAATTCAAAAAAAAGAGAAAAACAGGCAGATACAGTGCGCCGAGAATCCATTCGCGCGGCTCTGGCGCATGAATGCCGCTGCTGCGGGGAAACATCCAGCTCATTCGGCATTTTCTCCTTTCCGTCAGAGCATTTTCTTCAGCTCGAACAGGGCGTTCATGGCCTCGATCGGCGTCATGGTCTCGATCGCAAGCGACTCGAGCTTCCGCCGCAGGGCGTCATTCTCCATACTCGTGATGGAAATCTGGTCGTCCGCCGCCACGCGCACCGTGCGCACGGGCGCGCCGCTCTCAAGCGCCCGCAGCAGCTCCCGCGCGCGGGAGACGACTTTATCCGGCAGGCCCGCCAGCCGCGCGACCTCGACGCCGTAGGAATCGTCGGCAGCGCCGGGGACGATCTTGCGCAGGAACACGATGTCCGCGCCGCGCTTGCGCACGGCAATGTTGTAGTTCCGCACGCCCTCGATCTCCTGCTCGATGTCCGTCAGCTCATGATAGTGCGTGGCAAAGAGCGTCTTTGCGCCGATGCGCTTTTTGTCGGCGGCATATTCGAGAACGGCGCGGGCAATGGCCATGCCGTCGAATGTCGACGTGCCGCGGCCGATCTCATCGAGGATGAGCAGGCTGTGCGACGTCGCGTGCTTCAGGATCTCCGCGACCTCCGTCATCTCCACCATGAACGTGGACTGGCCGGAGGCCAGATCGTCCGAGGCGCCGATGCGTGTGAAGATGCGATCCACCACGCCGATGCGCGCCGTGCGCGCCGGGACGAAGCAGCCCATCTGCGCCATCAGCACAATGAGGGCGACCTGCCGCATATAGGTGGATTTACCGGCCATATTCGGGCCGGTCAGAATGGCGACGCGGTTCGCGCCGCAGTCGAGCGCCGTGTCGTTCGGGACGAACAGCGCATCCTTGAGCACCTGCTCCACGACGGGATGGCGGCCGTCTGTGATATGCAGCTCGCCGGAGAGGTCGATCTCCGGGCGGCAGTAATTCTGCCGGGCGGCCAGCGCCGCAAAATTCGTCAGCACGTCCAGCGCGGCCACGGCGCGCGCCGTGCGCTGAATGCGGGCGGACTGGTCGGCCAGATGCTGGCGCACCTGTGAGAACAGCTCGTATTCCAGCGCCGTGATGCGGTCCTTTGCCGTCAGGATCGTGCGCTCGAGCTCCTTGAGCTCCGGGGTGATATAGCGTTCGCCCGTTGTGAGCGTCTGCTTGCGGATGTAGGTCTCCGGGACCTGGGCCGTCTGGCCCTTTGAGACTTCGATATAATAGCCGAACACGCGGTTGTAGCCGACGCGCAGGGTCTTGATGCCGGTCTTCTCGCGCTCCTCGGCTTCGATGCGGGCCAGCGTTCCCTTGCCGCCCGAGACGATGTCACGCAGCTGGTCCAGTTCTTCGCTGTAGCCGTCGCGGATCATGCCGCCCTCGCGCACGGAAAACGGGGGCTCGTCCACAATGGCGTTCCGAATTTCGTCCCGCAGGTCGGAAAGGTCGCCCAATTCGTCCAGCAGCACGCCGAACAGCGAGGCATGCAGCCCGCCGATGGCGGCGCGCAGCTCCGGCAGCGGCTCACAGCCGTTTCCGAGCGAGACCAGGTCGCGGCAGTTCGCCGCGCCTGTGACGATGCGGGCCGTCACGCGCTCATAGTCCGAGACGTCCTGCAGCATGTGCACAAGCTCGTCGCGGCCGATGCTGTTTTTCGTCAGCTCCTCCACGGCGTCGAGGCGCGCGTTGATGCGCTTTGGGCTGAGCAGCGGCTTTTCCAGCCAGCTGCGCAGCATGCGGCTGCCCATGGCCGTTTTGGTATGGTCCAGCACCCACAGAAGACTGCCGCGCTTTTCCCCCGCGCGCATGGTCTCCGTCAACTCCAGATTGCGCCGTGCGCTGAGGTCCAGCTCCATAAAGCGGCCGCTGACATAGAATTCCAGCTCCCGCACATGGGAAAGGCCCGTTTTCTGCAGCTCGCAGAGCGTCCGCAGCAGCGCGCCCGCGCTGCGCCAGACCTCCGGCCGCTCCGTGAGGCCAAGCTCATCCAGCGGCCTGCCGAACTGCTTTTCCACGAGCTGTGCCGTCTCCTGCGGATCAAACAGCTCGTCCGCGCCGAGATCGGCGCAGCAGCTCAGCCGCTCCTGCAGTGTGCGGGTCAGCTCCTCGCTTTTGGCCGCGTCGCCGCCGCGCAGCACCTCGGCCGGGGCGAAGCGCCCCAGCTCGGAGATGACGCGCTCCATGGCCTCTGCACCCTCGGCCTGCGTGGCATAGAACGCGCCGGTCGAAATATCGCAGAAGCTCAGGCCGTAGCGCCCGCCCTCGCCGAAGACGCAGGCAAAATAATTGTTGCGGCTCTCGTCGAGCATGGAGCTTTCGATGACCGTTCCCGGCGTGACGATGCGGGTGATATCCCGCTTGACAAGGCCCTTGGCCAGCGCAGGGTCCTCCATCTGCTCGCAGATGGCAACCTTGTAGCCGCGCGCAACGAGCCTTGCGATATAGCTCTCTGCCGAGTGATACGGCACGCCGCACATGGGGACCTGCTCGGACTTTTCCTTGCCGCGGTCCCGCGTTGTGAGCGTCAGGTCAAGCTCATGGGAAGCAAGCTTGGCATCGTCGGCAAACATTTCATAAAAATCGCCCAGACGGAAAAACAGGATGCAGTCCGGGTGCCGTTCCTTGATCTCCAGATACTGCCGCATCATCGGCGTCAGTTCAGCCATACTTCTTCTCCTTCTGTCTGTGCCGTCAGGCGAGCTCGCCCGTCAGGCTCCACGTCGTGCTGCCCGTGATGCGCACATCGCGGAACTGGCCGATGAGCCCGTCGCCGCCGGACAGGCGCACAAGGCGGCCGCCGTCCGTGCGGGCCGTGAGCAGGTCGCCATCGCGTCCGTCGATGAGCACGCGGAACGTCCGGCCGATATAGGCACGGTGCTTTTCCTCCGAAATGCGGTTCTGCAGGGCGACGAGACGGTCGAAGCGGCGGTTTTTCTCCTCCTTCGGCGTGGGATCGGGCATGGAGGCCGCGGGCGTGCCGCCGCGCGGCGAGAAAATAAACGTAAACAGCGCGTCATAGCGCACGCGCTCGATCAGGCGCAGCGTGTCCTCAAATTCTTCCTCCGTCTCGCCGGGGAAGCCGACGATGACATCGGACGTGAGCACGAGCTCCGGCATGAGGCTGCGGCCGTAATCCACGAGCTCAAGATACTGCGCGCTCGTATAGCGGCGGTTCATGGCGTGGAGCACGCGGTCGTTTCCGGACTGGAACGGCAGATGGAACTGCTTGCAGATCTTCGGATAGGCCGCGATGGTGTCAAACAGCTTATGACTGGCGTCCTTGGGATGGGACGTCATGAAGCGCAGGCGGAAATCGCCCGGCAGGCTCGCGATCTGCGCCATGAGGTCGGCAAAATCCACGCCGAGGCCGAGGTCCTTGCCGTAGGAATTGACGTTCTGGCCGAGCAGCGTGATCTCCTTATAGCCCTGCGCGATCAGCGCGCGGCACTCCTGCAGAATGTCCTCCGGCTGGCGGGAGCGCTCACGGCCGCGCACATAGGGCACGATGCAGTACGAGCAGAAATTGTTGCAGCCGTACATGACGGAGACCCACGCCTTGAGCTTATTCTCGCGCACGACGGGCAGACCCTCGGCAATGGCTCCGGCAGAATCCTCCACGGAGAACACGCGCTTGCCTGTCGTCAGCACGCCGAGCAGCAGCTGCGGCAGCTCCCACAGGTGGTGTGTGGAGAACACGCCGTCCACATAGGGATAGGACTTGCGCACGCGCTCGACCACGGCGGGCTGGCCCATCATGCAGCCGCACAGGAAGATCTTCTGGCGCGGGTGGCGGCGGCGGGTATGCACGAGCGCGCCGACGTTGCCGAACACGCGCTGCTCGGCGTGCTCGCGGATGGCGCAGGTATTGAAGATGACGAGGTCCGCGCCCTCAGGGCCGTCCGTCAGGCCGTAGCCGCAGTGCTCGAGCATGCCGCGGATCTGCTCGGAATCCGCCTCGTTCTGCTGGCAGCCATAGGTCTCCACAAAGGCCACCTGTCTCTTATACACATCTGACGCTGCC
>ENA-UAKW01000880-UAKW01000880.1-human-gut-metagenome-genome-assembly--contig:-NODE-880-length-13109-cov-5.459093_pt1 | contig 13109 bp, 10 predicted proteins | sample MGYA00243691_ERZ654450 | MGnify/ENA primary metagenome ERZ654450 (study PRJEB26926, sample SAMN06164673) | human gut metagenome | biome: ENVO:00009003; feature: ENVO:2100002; material: ENVO:00002003... | reverse complement strand
TCTACACTCGACTAGTCGTCGGCAGCGTCAGATGTGTATAAGAGACAGCTCTAAATTGTGATAAGCGCTGCTATGTGGTAGAAGGAAATCTTTGGAAGGGACAGCTCGACAACATTCAGGATAGCATTGTTTTTATCGATGAAGGCAACGAGTTTGTCAAGACCAAAGATTTTGCGCGTGCGATTCAGCAGACGGATAACTATTATGTTATCGTGACCAGAGAGGGTTTGCCTGCCTTGCCATACAGTGTGGAAGAAGTGTATGGAATCCGAACCTCTGGAAAGTATGGGTCGCTGAAACAGAGTTATCATTCGTTCTATCGAATTTACCCGGATAGTACGACTGAGAATATTAAGCCGGAGAAGATCTTGACTGAGGACAGCAATTCGGGTTATCAGTTTTTTGACGCGGTCTGTGCAGAGCATCAAATGCAGTGTGATACTGCAAATGGAAAGTCAAATGTGTTTTCCTATTTGAAGGCGCATAAGGATGAAAAGATTCTGGTGATTGCAGATGGCGCTGCTTTTGGCCCTGAAATGGATAGGGTGTTGCAGTTGGTGCTGACAAGAGAGAATCTGGCACTCTATTTGCCAGAATCTTTTGAATGGTTAGTACTTTCTTCTGGGATTCTGAAAGATACGGAGGTTGCACAGATTTTGCAGACACCGTCTGACTACATCGACAGCAAGGAATATTTTAGCTGGGAGCGTTACTTTACGGCGCTTCTGACGGAGAAAACGGCGGGAACATATCTGAATTATACCAAGAAAACGCTGAATGAGGCCTATCTGAGGGATGGTGTGAAAAACGCGATTTTGGGACAGATGCAGAAAGTCGAATTGAAATAAAATCAAAAGAAAGTGGAATCGTAATGAGGATACAGTATACATTAAAGGTTTATCCGGCAGGGCTTGGGCGCAGCGTATACAGAACGATAACCATCTGTGGTACGGATACACTGGATCAGCTCTGCATGGCGATTTTGAATGCATTTGATTTTACGGCAGAGCATCTGTATGAATTTTGCATGGACAACAAGATGTACAGCGAAGACTGCTATCGATTCAATCCGATGGAAGATGATCTGTTTGACGAAGATGATGCAGAAGGAACCGATATTGCATTGGATGAACTGGGGCTGATTGAAGGACGGAAATTCTCGCTCCATTATGACTTTGGCGATGATTGAATGTTTGCCATCCGTGTGATGAAAATAGAAGAAGTGATAAGACATCGCAAGCCGAAGCTGCTCAGTGCAAAAGGAAGCGTTGAGCAGTACCCAGAGGGAGAAGAGTGATTTCCGAACGCTCTGTAATTTTGGCACCCGCTCAGGCTGCTATTAAAAAACCGAGAGCATAAGGATTTTATAGCGAATTATCGTTAAAAATCAAGTATAAAATAAGGCCCGCCGTCAATTTTGGAGGTGGGCCTTATTTGTTTGCTCATGTATGAGGTGAATTGCGTTTAACACAGGGGCGCTTCCCAGAAGCATCACAGATACACCTCCACGGTCAGGTCGGTCCATGCTGCACGGCGGAACTGGTGGGGCATCTTGTTGGCTTCCCAGTAGTGTTTGGTGGTTTCAAATCATAGTGCCGCTGTGAGTTCGCAGAAAAACACTTGATGATTTTTTCATCGTCCTTGACCACACAAGGAAATGAAAAGCTCCCCATTCCAATTCATAAAAGAATCCGAATGAGGAGCTTTTAAATGGGATTCAGGCCGGCAGTACAAAGACCGTGAGCTTTGCAGGAAAAAGGGGAACCGACCCGTTAAAAAGGAGGAGAATGATCAGGGAAGGCGTTCGCGCACCTGCCCCGCATTGGGGATAGCATCAGAATTTGCAGGGGGTCTCCTGCTCGATATGGATGTGATGGCCGCTGTAGTTGCCCGGGATATGGCTTGCCTGATACTTGGCTGTTGCCAGCACCTTGGAGAATTCGATGCCGGTTTCGTAACCCATCTCGTTCAGCATCCAGATCATATCCTCGGTGGACAGGTTGCCGGAGGCACCGGGAGCAAAGGGACAGCCGCCCAGACCGCCAAGAGCGGACTGGACCTCGGTGATGCCGCTCTCGATGGCTGCCATGGTGTTGACCATGCCCAGTCCACGGGTGTCGTGGAAATGGACCTGCAGATTCAGGGTGGGATAGGCTGCCTTCAGCGCGCCAATGACGGCTTTTACCTGTGCAGGGTCTGCGATGCCGATGGTATCGCAGAGGCAGCAGGTGGTCATGCCGGCGTCGATGTAATCTTTCAGGAAATCCACTACAGCCTGCGGATCGTTGTATTTGCCCTCAAACGGGCAGCCAAAGGTCGTAGCGAGATCCACTACGATATTCAGGTCGGGGTAGGCAGAACGGATCTCCTTGTAGGCTTCCAGCGATTGCTCGTGGGTGCGGTTGATGTTGGCCTTGTTGTGGCTCTTGCTCAGGGACACAACATAGCAGACCTTGCGCAGGCCCAGCTCGTAGGCGTTCTGAGCACCGCGCAGGTTGGGCACCAAGGCAAACAGATCCAGTCCCGGGTATTTTTTCAGGACGGCCTCGGTGACTGCTTTGGAGTCGGCCAGCTGCGGGATGGCCTTGGGGCTGACAAAGGAGGTATACTCCATGTGCTTGACGCCTGCCGAGACCAGCTGATCAATGACGTCCAGCTTCAGTTCGGTGGCGATCGGTGGCGCACATTTCACGCTCTGGAATCCGTCACGGGGGCCGACTTCAACAACTTCGATTTTGCTCATAATATCATAACCCTCTTTTGTGTCATTTCAACCATTCCTATGGAAGCACGGTACGGTAAAGCGAGATGGCAGTGTTAAGCAGCATTCGATCCGACCATCTTGCCCTTCCGCACACCCTGCGGCCACAGGATCATAGAACTCAGATAGCGCCCTTGGCCTTCAGCTCTTCCAGCTTGGCAGCGTCAAGGCCCAGAAGCTCACCATAGATCCTGGCATTGTCCTCTCCCAGCAGCGGAGCGGCCTTGCGGGGATACGCCTTGGTGCGGGTCAGGTGCTGCGGCACAGCGGTGATCTTCAGCTTGCCGATGCCGGGCTGATCGATCTCCGGGAACATCTCACGGGCACCCGCGATCTGCGGGTCAGTCACCAGACGGTCGATGGTGTTGACGGGGCAGGCAGGGCATCCAGCATCATTCAGCATCTTGTCGATCTCGTCAATGGTGTGATCCTTGGTCCAAGCGCAGATGATCTCACGCATCGCGGCGTGATTCGCCACGCGATCCTTGATCTCAACAAAGCGGGGGTCGGCCTTCAGTTCCGGCTGCTTCATCACATCGCAGAGCAGGCCGTACAGCTTGTTGTTGCCTGCGGCGATGACCACATCGCCGTCCTTGGTCGGGAAAACATCATACGGGTAGGTGGACTCGTACCGGTTGCCGATGCGCTGCGGGATACGGCCCGTGGACTGGTAGATCATGGTGATGTTTTCCATCGCGGAAGCCACCGAGTCCACCAGCGCCACATCAACTTTTTCGCCCAGACCCGTTTTCTGCTTGTTGACCAGCGCCGCCAGAATGCCGATGGTCATGTTCAGGCCGCCAAGGACATCGCCCATGGGCGTGCCGACACGGGTCGCCGGGCCATCGGGCCAGCCGGTGGTGCTCATCAGGCCGCCCATGGCCTGGCCTACGATGTCATAGCCCGCACGCTTGCTGTAAGGGCCGGTGTGGCCGAAACCGGACACCGCACCATAGATGATGCCGGGGTTGACCTCCTTCAGGACGTCATAGCCGAGGCCCAGTTTTTCCATCGTGCCGGGGCGGTAGTTCTCGATGACGATGTCGGCCTTCTTGACCAGTTCCTTGAAGATCTCCTTGCCCTCAGGGTCCTTGAGGTTCAGGGTGCAGCCCAGCTTGCTGCGATTGAAGTTCGCATAATAAACACTGTTGTCGTTGATGAAGGGACCCATCTTGCGGGTATCGTCACCGCCCTTGGGATTTTCCAGCTTGATGACCGTAGCACCCATATCCGCCAGGATCATGCCGCTGTAGGGACCAGCCAGAACACGGGTCAGGTCGAGAACGACCACGCCATCCAAAAGACCTTTGCTCATAATAGACACCTCGTTATGTTTCATTTTTCTGATGTATGGAATATTACAGGATGTTGTACAGGCCCAGCAGACCGGCCAAGACCGTCAGGAGCAGCAGCAGGGCGGACAGACCGAACATCTGGATGAAGAGCTTGTTCTCTTTTTCTTTCGTGAACTCGGGGTCGGTGGCGTTGGCCGCCATGATCAGGCTGCCGCCGGTGGACGCCGGGCTGAAGCCGGCAAAGGAAGCAGTCATGCACATGATGGTGATAAGGCCCTCCGGCTTGACGCCGACCTGCTCAGCGATGGCACCGACTGTAGGCACCATGGTGGGCCACACGACACCGATCGCAGAGCTGAACCACGAGAGGATGCCGGCGGACAAGCCCTGAATGGCGACTGCGGTCTTCGGCGTCATGATAGAAGCCAGACCGTTCGACATCAGCGCCACACCGCCCACGTCAGAGACAATGTTCATCAGCATGCCGATGCCGGTGACCATCAGCAGGGTGGACCAAGGCACACTCTTGATGACGACCTTTTCATCTGCCACATTGAGGAGCAGCAGGACGACTGCCACAGCAAAGGAGATGAGACCGACATTCCGCTTGAAAAAGGCGCTGGCCACGATCATGGCCAGAAAGCCCACCAGCGTGATGATCTGCTTCTGGGTGAACGCGGGAAGGCTCTCTTTTTCCTTGTTCTGAGGCTCTTTGATCCGGAAGCCCTTGAACACAAAGAAGATAACAATGGACAGCACGATGGTGGTGATGGTCGCGTAGATCAGGGTGTGTGTCTGATATTCGGTGATGCCCTGCTCACTGGCGAGGTTGTAGATCAGGACGCTTTCCGGCGTGATGGGGGAGAACCGGCCTGCCATGGAACCGATCTGACCGATCGCCGCCAGCATGACGGAGTTATAGCCAGTGCTCTTGCCCAGCGGCAGGCTCAGTGCTGCGGCGATGCCCAGCGCCGGCACACAGCCGGGGCCGATGGCCGCGACGATGTAGCCGATCAGGTACATGATGACCGGAGTGATGGCCACATGGCCGCCGGACAGGCGCAGAAACTTTTTTGCGGCCAGCTCCAGCGTACCGTTGTTGGTAGCGATGGTGCACAGCAGCGAGACGCCCAGCAGCATGATGAAGGTGCTGGAGCTGAACCCTTTGATGATCTGAGAGTCTGTGTAACCGGCCGCCGAACCAAAAACGGCTGCGGCCAGAACGGCGATCAGACCGACGTTCTTTTTCAGCGCGAAGCCGATTGCGATGCAGGCAACCAGCACGATCAGGGAAAACAATGCAATACTATTGCTCACAAAAATTGCCTCCTTTTGTTTTTTCTCCGCATGGCCCTGCAGGAGAAGACTTCCAAACTGTTTGCTGCGATCGAGCATTTCTGCCAAACTATATAGCAATTTTCGTGCCAAAATCGCATTTCGGGTCAAAATATCTTGAGATTTGTGGATGTGCTCGAAGTTAGGCCATGTCACTTGTGAAAAGTACACAAAAAAAGACCTCCGCAAAATTGCGGAGGTCTTTGGGTACGCGATTTGAGTGCTTGGATCCTTTGCCGATTTTTGCAGGAGTGTCTCATTCTTCCGGCGTCCGGGTGTGTCACAAATGAAACACTGCGACACGCTTTTGCGACATTCAGGGGTCTTGTTTCAGGCGGCGGTACAAGGTGCTGCGGCTGATGCCCAGATCTTTTGCGGCGCGGGAAGCGTTTCCTCCGCTCCGCCGCAGAGCTTCGAGCACATCGCTCTTGTCCGTAGCCGGATCAGTGGTTCTCTCCCGGGCTGCGGGAGCAGATCCAGCGGTTCTCCAGAGGTTCATCTTGAGGGACTGGAACACCTCTTCCTCCGGGCTGCCCCGGTGCAGCAGCAGCGAGACTCTCTCGACCGTGTTGGTCAGTTCACGGACATTGCCGGGCCACGCATAGGAGCGGCATCGGCCCAGCACCCGGAAAAAGGCGGATCTCTCGTCGGCAGAGCGCTGGGGCATCACCCTGTCGTAAATGGCACGGGCGATCTCCAGATAATCGTCACCCCTCTCCCGCAGCGGCGGCACCAACACGCTGAGGACGTTCAGCCGGTAATAAAGGTCACGGCGGAACCGGCCCTCTTCCACGAGATGGAGCAGATCCCGGTTGGTCGCGCCGATGATCCGAATATCCACCGGGATCACCGTGTCATCGCCCACACGGCGCACTTCTTTTTCCTGTAGGACGCGAAGCAGCGGCGCCTGAAACTCCAACGGCAGCTCACCGATCTCGTCAAGAAAGATAGTTCCGCCGTGGGCTGTCTCAAACAGACCGGCCTTGCCGCCCCGCCGCGCTCCGGTGAAGGAGCTGTCCGCATAGCCAAACAGCTCGGATTCCAGCAGGTTTCGGTTGAGCGCCGTGCAGTTGATGGCCACGAATGGCCCATCCCTCCGCGGGCTGGCATTGTGGATGCTCTGGGCGAACATCTCCTTACCGGTGCCGGTTTCGCCGTACAGCATCACGGTGAACTGCGAATCCGCAAAATTTTCGGAGAGGCGCTTTGCTTCAAGGATGGCGGGCGACTGCCCCAAAATATCCGAGAATCGGTATTTTGCCACCAATCCCTTTTCGTGCAGCTTGATACGGATGTTCCGCTCTGCTGTCTGCAAGGTCTTGATGTCCTGAAATGTCGCAACAACGCCCTTTACCTGCCCGCCTACCCGGATGGTGGAGACCAGCGTCCCGTGAATGTTCATCATCTGGCCTATTTCGGCTTCTCCAGTCTGAAGAACACCGGTCAGGTGCGTATTGGGAAGGACCTCTTCGATGGGCCGCCCGGCGAAAGGCGGCTGCGCCGGACGGAGCATCTGCTCTGCGATCTGGTTGGTCGTGCTGATCCGTCCATTCTCGTCAATGGCGATGATTGCGTCGTGGGTATAATCCAGGATGTTCTGGTAACGCTCCAGCTGGATCTGAAGTTGTTCCTGTTGGCGGGCGTTCTCCTGCTGGGTGACATAAAGCTGCTGGGCAGTGTCCAGAGCATGGAGGATCGAAGTGTCCGAGCTTTCCACCCGGAGATACGGCAAGTCGTACAGCTTGGCGAACCGCTCCGACACGACGCCGCCCAGCCCCCATGCAGCCCCATCGGCCACCGCCTGCTGGACAGCGGACTGGCAGCTGAGACTGTCGGAAAAGCAGTAGTGCTTCATTTTCAGATCCAGAAGATAGCAGATGGTGCGCAGCTCGTTGCTGATCTCTTCCTCAAAGGAAAAGAAAGCAATAAGCCCCCGCTCGTGCCGAAGCTGCTGGATGGCCGGGATATAATCCGATGCTTCGCCGGGGATGTTCACGACCTGAATGTTCAGACTCTTGCGCAGCAGGTCGCGGGTGCCGCGGCGGCTGATAAACAGATAATCGTTCTGCGTCAGAAGCCGCTTGGCCAGCGCAACGGCGGCCTCCAGCTCTGCGACCTCCACACGCACATCCATGCCTCGTCGCATGATCAGGGGTTTGGCCCGCCGGGCCAGATTTTCGGTGGGAGAGATGAGGCAGATTTTTGGGCTTCGTTCGGTCATGGCATCTTTTCCTTTCTCTCATTTTGTGATAGAATGAGTCACAGCCTGCTCCCGGCAGACTGTCATGGCCTTAATACTAAGCCATCATTTTCGACAATGTCAAGATTATTTCGTAAATTTTCCTTTTCGTGAAATGCTTTCTTTGCCGTTTTCTATCGCAAGTCAGTAAAATAGCGCGATGGACAGGAGGTGACGCCCCATGGAAGGGCCTCAATTCCGTCAGGAGCTGTCCCAGCGGCTCAAACTCTGCCCCCAGCTGATGCAGAATATCGCTCTGCTCCAGATGAACGTACAGGATCTGCGCGAGTTTCTGGAACGTGCCGTGGAAGAAAACCCGATGCTTGAACAGCGGGAGCCGTCCGGCGATGCCTTCCGGGAGCTGTCGGCCCGGAACGAATGGATGGGGACTTCCTCCGATGCTCCGCCTGAGCCGGGTGCGGAAGACCGGGAGCTGACCAGCCGGGAAAGCTTTCTGCGGGATCAGCTGGCACGCAGAAAGCTTCCGCCGAAGCTCTTGTCCCTCTGCACCTATCTCATAGAGCGTTTGGATGAGGACGGTTTTCTGCCCCCAGAAGAGCTGGAGCATCTGCATCATCTGGGGCTTCCGGCTCCCATGCTCGAGGAGGCACTGGCGGCAGTTCAAGCCTTGGAGCCAGCCGGTATCGCGGCCCGGAGTTTGTCCGAGTGCCTCCTGATCCAGCTTCGGCGCAGCGGGCAGGAAACGCCTCTGCTCACCGAGCTTGTCTCCCATCATCTTGAGCCCCTCGCCCGGCAGCAGTACAGCCCGCTGGCACATCTGCTTCGTTGCTCCAAGGCAGAAGTGGAAAATGCGGCAGCTCAGATCGCACAGCTGGACCCACACCCCGGACGATGGGATGCTCCGGCTTCTGAGCCGGTGCAGTATATCCAGCCGGATGCTTATGTGCTGGATGAAAACGGAGCGCTTTCCGTAGTGCTCAACGATTTCTATCTTCCGCACCTTGCGCTCAGCAGCCAGTATGAAGAGATGATGCATTCTGCCGATGCGGAAACAGCCTCCTATCTGCGCCGCGCCTGCAAGCAGGCACAGGAGCTTCTCAGCGGACTTTCCCGGCGGGGGAAAACGCTCCACCGATGTCTGGAGGCTGTAGTGAGCACGCAGGCCCCCTTTTTTCTTCTGTCGGATGGAGTGCTTTCCCCTATGACCCGCCGCACTCTGGCAGAGTCTCTTGGGCTGAATCCGTCCACCATCACCCGGGCGCTGAAGGGAAAATATCTTCAGTGCCGCCGGGGAATTTACCCGCTCAGCGCATTTTTTTCTCAGCCCGTCGGCGGCAGTTCTCCGCAGGAGATCCGCACCCGAATGGTGCAGCTCCTGCAGCAGGAGCCGATGCTCAACGACCGTCTCCTCCGGGAGCGTCTGGCGCAGGAGGGCTATCAGCTCGCGCAGCGCACCGTGTCCAAATACCGTCGGCAGCTTGCGCTTCCTGCTGCCAGCAAGCGCCCAAAGAAATAAAAGGAGTTTTCTCTATGAACTATACCGATTTGACCGCCTACCGCAAGAGCAATCCGTTTATGGATTTTTGCGGCATTGAAGCCGTCCGCGCCGAGCATGACGACTGTGAAGTAAAAATGACCATCACCGCCACCGACAAAAACCCCCATGGCTTTGTCCACGGCGGCCTGTTGTTCACGCTTGCCGACTGTGTAGCCGGCCTGACCGCCCGCAGCGATGGACGCAATTATGTGACCCAGAGCGCTCACATCAATTTTATCAAGAATCTGACCGAGGGAACGATACACGCCTGCGGAACGACCCTCAGCCGAGGCCGGACCATCGTCATCATCCGTGTCCAAATCAAAAGTGAGGATGGCCGCCTGCTTGCAGATGGAACAGTCGATATGTTTTGCGTGAAATAAAATTTATTGCGATCTTCAAAAATAGTGCCTATCAAACGGGAATATTTGCGATATGCAGTTTGCGGATGCTGCTTGTGTATTTCGGCACGGTTTTTCGGGATCGCAAAGGTCTAAAGTCCCCAAGCGTCCAACTTACAACAAAAATGAGACAGGCGACCCACCTTTCGGGAAGCCTGTCTCATTTTTCCGTTGGGGGCTATCTGCATTGCTGAGAAACAGCCCGGTTTGGAAACTCAGTGCTCGAAGGAGAACGGGAGGATCACTTAAAGGCTGATATCCTTTCCGCCATTGAGCTTGCTGAAGGCCAGCAGGGAAATGACGGTCAGGATGGTCATGATGGTGGACAATGCGGCTGCAGTGCCGTAGTTGCCGCGGATGACCTCGGTATAGATTGCGACTGTCAGGGTCTTGGTCTTGCCGGTATACAGGATGATTGCGGTGGACAGTTCACTGATCATGGTGACCCAGCTCAGGATAGCACCAGAGATGATGCCGGAAGCCATCATGGGAACCGTGATGCGGAAGAATGCCTTCATCTTGGAAGCGCCCAGCGAGATGGCGGCTTCCTCAATGCTCATGGGGATCTGCTGCAGGATAGCCACCGACGAGCGGATGGTATAGGGCAGACGCCGGATGATGAGGGCTACTACCATGATGAGCATGGTGCCGCTGATGAGGAGCGGGGGCTTATTGAAGCCGATGAGCAGCGCAATGCCAAGGACCGTGCCGGGCACGATGTAGGGGATCATCGAGAGGATGTCCACCACGTTGGTCAGGGCATTGCGGCGGCGCACCACCAGATAAGCGATGAGAACAGCCAGCAGCACGATGACGACCAGTGCCAGCAGGGGGATGATGATGGTATTCTGAATGCTGCGGCCCAGCTTGCCGATGGCGGTCTGGTAGCTCTGCAGCGAGTAGCCGTCCACAAAGATCTTACCCTGCGTGTTCTTGAACGAGGTGTAGATGACGTAGGCCTGCGGCATGATGGCGATGCCCACTACAAGGTAGACGACCAGATGCACCAGAGCGTTGATGCCCTTGCGGGCCTCCCGCTCCTCCACGGGGTGCATACTGTTCAGAGCGAAGGCGTTCTTGTTGGAAACGTACTTCTGGACGAGGAACACCAGCGTGGTGATGACGATAGCGATGACGGCGATAGCGGCCGCAAAGCCGTCGCTGCCGCCCACCTCGTTGATGAACTCAGTGTAAAGGACAACAGGGAAGGTACGGTAGCCCTCACCGATGAGCATCGGGGTGCCGAAGTCTGCAAAGGACCGCATGAACACCAGCAGAGCCGCAGCCAGCAGGGTGGGCATGATCAGGGGCACGACCACTTTGAAGAAGCAGGCAATGCCAGAGCATCCGAGGTTCTCAGCCGCCTCGATGAGAGAGTTGTCGATATTCTTCAGTGCACCCTTGGCGTAGAGGAACACCAGCGGGAACAGCTGGAGCGTCATGACCAGCACGATGCCGCCGAAGCCGTAGATGTCCGGGATGGCGATGCCGAGGTTTTTGAAGAAGGTGGTGATGATACCGCTGCGACCCAGCAGCAGGATCCATGAGTAGGCACCGATGAAGGGAGCCGACATAGATGCCACCACAATGAGGATATTCAGCACCGGCTTGCCCTTGATCTTAAAGATCGTGAACAGGTATGCCAGTGGGGTGCCAATGGCGATGGAGAGCACCGTCGCTGTGATGGACACCTTGAAGCTGTTGATCAGGGTATCGAAATAGTAGCTCTTGGAAAAGAACTTCGTGAAATAAGCCAGCGTGAAGCTGCCGGTGTCGGAGTCCAGCACAGACTGGCGGATCAGGTATGCCATCGGATAAAGCAGGAACAGTGCATAGAGTGCGATGGTCCCCAGCGTAATGGCTCCCCAGACATCAAGACGGAACTTATTATTGTTTTTCATAAGCGTCGCTCCTGATGAGATTGGTACCGCCGTCCTTGGTAAAGACGTTGATCTTCTCTTTCTTGACCTTCAGCAGCACCTTCTCGCCCTTCTTGAGACCCTCGCCAATGGAGGACTCCTCTACGATCTCCACCGAGTCGCCCTGATCGGTGTCAATGGTATAGTGGGTGTTGAGACCGAGGTAGGTGCATTCCTGCACGGTGCCGTGGATGCCATCGGTGCCGTCCTTGCAGATAATGAACTCCTCCGGGCGAATGGAACAGCGCACATCCTGCTCGGCAGCCTTGTCCAGAGCGTCGATATGCTCATGGTAGCCGTCGGCAAAGGTGATGATGCCGTCCCTGACGTGGGCATTCACGATGTTGGTGCGGCCGATAAAGGTGGCGACGAAGACATTCTTCGGGCGCTGGTAGATGTCGCGGGGAGTGCCAACGTGCTGGATGACGCCCTCCTTCATAACGGCGATACGGTCGCTGATGGCCATTGCCTCTTCCTGATCGTGGGTGACATACACGGTGGTGATGCCTACGCTCTTCTGGGTGTGGCGGATGACGCTGCGCATCTCGACACGGAGCTTTGCGTCCAGATTGGAAAGCGGCTCGTCCATCAGCAGCACATCCGGCGAGATAACCAGTGCGCGAGCCAGTGCGATACGCTGCTGCTGACCGCCGGAAAGCTGGTTGGGCATCCGGTCGGCATACTGCATGATCTGCATCAGGTTCAGAAACTCATCCGTCCGCTTCTTGATCTCGGCCTTGTCCACCTTGCGGTTTTTCAGACCGAATGCCACATTGTCCCGGACGGAGAGGTTCGGGAAGATGGCATAGTTCTGGAACACCATGCCGATGTTGCGCTTGCTGGGGTCCATATCGTTGATGCGCTTCTCGTTGAAGAAGATGTCGCCGCCCTCAATGGAGTTGAAGCCTGCGATCATACGGAGAAGAGTGGTCTTGCCGCAGCCGGAGGGACCCAGCAGGGTGAACAGCTCACCATCTCCGATCTCCAGATTCAGGTCCGGGATGACCGTATTATTCCCGTAGCGCTTTACTGCGTCTTTGACTGATATTCTGCTCATACTAGCCTCCTGCTGCCCCTTGAATTACTTGCTCTGCAGATCGGTGAAGATCTCAGTGTACTTGTCCACCAGCTCCGACTTGTGGGCGCTGACGTAGGGAATGTCCTCCTCGATGACATTGATGTCTGCCATCGGGGTCATGGCATCGTTGGTGGCAGCATCCTTCATAACAGGACGGTTGGTCAGGGTGCTGCCCCAGATATTCTGTACTTCCTCGCTCAGGATGAAGTCAATGAACAGCTTGGCATTGTCCATGTTCTTTGCGCCCTTGATGATGGTGGCGGAAGCAGGAAGGAAGACAGTACCCTCCTTCATGTAAACGATCTTGACAGGTGCGCCGTCCAGAACCAGCTGAGCACAGGGGTCCTCATAGGACAGACCCACCACATACTCGCCATCGGCAACTCCCTTGTAAACGCCGCTGGAGCTTTCGCAGATCTTGCCGTCCACATTCTCAAACAGGTCGTGGACGTACTGCCATGCCTTATCGTCCTCGTAGCCGCCCATTGCAAGCAGCATATTGGTCAGGTGTGCGAAAGCGGAAGAGGAGTTGGCTGTCTCTTATACACATCTCCGAGCCCACGAGACACTGAGCGATCTCGTA
>ENA-UAKW01000871-UAKW01000871.1-human-gut-metagenome-genome-assembly--contig:-NODE-871-length-13251-cov-5.043801_pt1 | contig 13251 bp, 15 predicted proteins | sample MGYA00243691_ERZ654450 | MGnify/ENA primary metagenome ERZ654450 (study PRJEB26926, sample SAMN06164673) | human gut metagenome | biome: ENVO:00009003; feature: ENVO:2100002; material: ENVO:00002003... | reverse complement strand
CTCGACTAGTCGTCGGCAGCGTCAGATGTGTATAAGAGACAGATAATACAGGATACTTAAAAATAGTATTTGAATGGAGAATAACAATGTCTGATTTCAAGAAATTTCGTGCACTACTGCAGGATCACTTCAATGAGATGGTGAAGGATGGCGCACCTCTGTTTATCACCAATGCAGATGAGGATAAGCTATATGACCTCTATCTGGACAGCTTCCCGGCTGGCACGAACTCCATCTTCCGTAAGCGGCGTAAGTATGATTGCTCCTACTGCCGTCGTTTCGTAAAGAACATTGGTAAGCTGGTTTCCTTTATGGATGGTCAGATGGTTACCGTCTGGGATTTCGATACCAAGTCCGACGTTTATCAGCCGGTTGTGGATGCGCTGGCTACTTATGTGAAAACCTGTGCTGTTGTGAATCCGTATTATGTTAGCCGCAATATGATCTCCGATGGCAAGTTCGGCACGGAGGTAAACTATGAGTACGATGCTGATCATAAGGCGGTTCACACCTGGGATCATTTCGCTGTCGAGATTCCTCAGCGGTTCATTGTCAATTCCTGCGATGTGACTACCAAGATGGCCGAGTGGCGTGATTCTGCTAATGTGTTCAAGCGTTCTCTGGAGGAGCTGACCATGGATGCCGTGGACACCGTACTTGAGCTGATTGCGCAGAACAGCCTGTATCGCGGCAAGGAGTTTGAATCTCTGGTTCGTGGCTTCAAAATCGATAAGCGAGTGTATGATCGTCTGCCTGATGAAAAGAAGTCCGCTTATGTTTGGATGGCTCCCGGCGGTGCGTCGATGAACCGGCTTCGTATTCGTAACACCGCTATCGGCACCCTTCTTATCAATTTGAGCGAAGGCATGGATGTGGATTCCGCCGTTACCGCCTTTGAGAAGGTTGTCGCTCCTGCCAATTACAAGCGTCCCAAAGCTATTTTCACTAAGAAGATGCTGGAAGATGCACAGAAAACCGTTACTGAGTTGGGTTACATGAACAGTCTGGGTCGCCGATTTGCCACTCTGGATGATATTACTGCCAACAATATTCTGTTCTGCAACCGCGATGCCGCTCCTCGTGTAATGGGGGCAATGAACCCGTTCGAGGCAATGGCAAAATCTATGGGCACCGATCCTAAGAAGTTCGGTCGCGCGGAGGAAATCGGCATCGACAAGTTCATCAGAGACGTGCTGCCGACTGCAACGGGCCTAGAGCTGTTTATGGAGAATCGTTTCGAGAAGAATATGATGTCTCTGATTGCTCTGCAGGATAAGGCTGCGCCGTCTATGTTCAAGTGGCCTAATGGTTTCAGTTGGGCATATACCGGCAACATGACTGACAGCCAGATTCGGGAGAACGTCAAGAATGCTGGCGGCAAAGTCGATGGCGTGCTGCGTTTCTCTATTCAGTGGAACGATAAGCCGGGCGAGTGGGATGAAAATGATGAGGATGCTCATTGCATTGAACCCGATAAGAATCACATCTATTTCGGCAGCAAGTGGCACCCTCGTACTGATGGCCGCCTGGACGTAGATATTATGCGTCCCATTCGCTATAAGGCCGCGGTCGAGAATATCACCTGGCCTGACATCAAAAAGATGAAGGAAGGCGAGTACAGCTTCTATGTAAACTGCTTCGCTAGTCGCGGCGGCAAAACCGGTTTCCGTGCTGAAATCGAATTCGATGGCAACATCTACTCGTTTAACTACGATAAGCCGCTGCATGGTGGTCAGAATGTAGCTGTGGCAAAGGTCACTCTGAAGGATGGCAAATTCTCTATCAAGGAACTGCTTCCCAGTTCTACCAGCACCCGTGAAATTTGGGGTGTGAGTTCCAACCAGTTCGTACCTGTGTCTGTGGCGATGTACTCTCCGAACTACTGGGACGAACAGACCGGCAATGGCAATCGTCACTACTTCTTCATGCTCAAGGATTGCGTCAACCCCGAAAAGCCGAACGGATTTTACAACGAATTCCTGAAGGCGGAATTGCTACAGCATAAGCGAGTATTTGAGGCGCTGGGTTCTCAGATGGCAGTTCAGTCGGTAAATGATCAGCTGTCCGGCGTTGGATTCTCTGAAACGAAGCAGGATTCCTTTATTGTTAAGGTGCAGGGAGCTACTGAGCGAATTTTGAAAGTGGTTATCTGAAAGGAGAAATAATTATGGAAAAGAATCTGTTTGAAATTGCAACCCGTAATCGCTATCGCTTCAACTATAAGGGCGTTATGACTGTTGAAGATCTGTGGGCTCTGAGCGTCGAGGCACTGGATGCGATTTTTAAGACTCTGAACCGTCAAAAGAAAACCGCAGATGAAGATTCTTTGCTGGCTGTTAAGAGCGCCGAAAATACAGAACTGGAAAATAAGATTGAGCTAGTCAAATACATCGTTTCTGTCAGGCTGGCCGAGTACGAGGCACGTGTGGACGCCGCAGAGAAGAAGGCGCAACGTGATAAGATTATGAAGATCGTTGCAAAGAAGAAGGACAAGGAACTTGAAGATATGGACGTTGACCAGCTAATGAAGAAGCTGGAAGAGTTGAATTAAATAGACATTTTATTGTGATTTTCGTTAAAATAATTAACGAAAATACGTTAGAATTTTGAGGTGATTTTTGATGAAAACCTACGAAAAAATCGAAACGGTGTTTAATCGTGATATCGAAGGCACTAAAAAGCTGATTATCGGTGATTTTCGTAATGAAACCATTGAGTTCCTACAAAATAATGAGTGGGAATTTACTGAGAAAGTGGATGGCACGAATGTGCGTGTTTGCTGGGACGGTCATAAAGTCAGCTTTGCCGGACGAACTGAACGTGCCGAACTTCCTAAGAATTTGGTGGATGCACTAAATGAAATTTTCGGCACTTCTGAAGCAGAGGAATTGTTTGAACAGACTTACGGTGATAAAGAAGTAATCCTCTTTGGAGAGGGTTATGGTGGCAAAATTCAAGGATGTGGTCATGGATACCGACCTGATGAGTGGTTCATCTTGTTCGATGCCCTGGTTGGTGATAACTATCAGAGTAGAGAGTGGGTTGAAAAGACTGCTCAGATGTTTGGTATCCAAGTAGTTCCTATTTTGTTTACAGGGACGATTCGAGACGGTATCAAGTTTGTGTGTCAACATCCGAAGTCTACGGTTTCGATTGATGACATTTATATGGAAGGTCTGGTTGGTCGTCCAAAGGTTGAGTTGAAAGACCGCAGAGGTAATCGAGTAATTGTCAAAATCAAGTGGAATGACTTCAAGGATATCGCTGATACGCTTGGTAATGAGTAATTAAGACATTTTCTTCCTCCGAAAATGCCCTGAGCGGGGCTGACAGCCGGGAAAGACCGGCAATATATGCCAAGGTGCTGCAAATGGGAGACAGGGCGAGCCCAAACCTCGCTGTGGAAACACATGCGGTTTCGAATACCGTCCTTGGCACCAGAGTCCGAATATTCATTTATTAGATGTTGGAGGCATTTTATGAAAAAGATTGATAAACTTACAAAAGAAGAAATTGAGCAAGCTTTTGAGGAAAGCAAAAGTTAGGCTGCGGTTGCGGAGAAGCTTGGATATTCAAAAAATGGTGGAAGTACGAATCACGTACTTCAAGATTATGCAAAAGCGCACAATATAAATACTTCTCATTTCACTGGGCAGGGCTAAAATAAAGGGAACGTGGATTTGTCTCGTTTTAAAAATGGAAGACGAATAAAGGATTTAAAATCCGCACTTCTTTCTATCAAACCATATAAGTGTGAATGTTGTGGAAACTCTGAATAGATGGGCAAACAGATTCCATTGCAAGTACATCATATTGACGGAAACCACATAAATAATGAGTTAGACAATCTTCAGTTGCTTTGCCCGAATTGTCATGCACAAACTGATAATTGGTGCAAAAATAATATCGGGAAATACAAGACTGTGAGCGATAAAGATTTTCTTGATGCGTTAAAAACAACATCAACTATAAATGCCGCTCTTGAAAAAGTTGGAATTTATTATTCTGCGAGAGTGTGGTATGACAAAGCAAGGCAACTAATGATTGAAAACAACGTAACTCAAATTCCACGTGAAAAGGTTATCCGTGAGAAAAAAGAAAGAAAAAGAAGAAAAATCAAATATTGTTCAATATGCGGAAAAGAAATGAGTCCGCGTGCAAAAGGATGTCTCTGTAAAAATTGTTTAAAAGGAAATCCTTACAGTAAACGCATTGATTTTCCTGATAAAGAACAATTGATGGTAGACACAGCTTCAATGTCCTTTCAAGATGTTGGAAGAAAATATGGAGTATCAGGAAATGCCATACGTAAATGGTGCAAGTATTATGATTTACCATACAGAAAATTAGATATGAACAGTAAAGAGGAAAATTAACGTTGATAAAAAAGAAGCTGTAAAAAAATACAGCTTCTATATATGCCGCAGTGATGGAGTGACATACATTTCCCGCTTAAACCGGGACGCCTGAAATATGGATCGTGGGTTTGAATCCCACCTTCGGCACCATATCGAGAACGTGGTGTAATGGTAACACGCCTGCTTTGGGAGCAGGAGTTGCAGTTCAAATCTGACGTTTTCGACCAGTTGGTTTCCCAACATGCTTTTCATAAAATACCTTTCCTATTATTCTTGGCTCTCCAAAAATGGAGCAATAGGACACAGCAAGCCAAGTATATAATGCGTCGTAGCCAAGCGGTTAAGGCAGGGTCCTTTGAAGTCCCGATTGCGAAAGTTCGATTCTTTCCGGCGCAATTTATATGCCACAGTGGTGGAATTGACCTACACATCTATTTTAGGGGTAGACGCCGAAAGGCTTGCGAGTTTGAGTCTCGCCTGTGGCACCACGGTCATAGAATGGTTGCGTACCGTTTGTTGATCTCCTTTACTATTATTCCCAGCTCGCCAGTGATGGTGCAGTAGTGCTTTGTAAGCTGGGTTTTCATGCAGCGGTCGTACAACGGCTAGTACATCAGCCTTCCAAGTCGATGGAGTGGGTTCGATTCCCATTCGCTGCTCCAATCTCGTATGGGTAGGATCTTTAGCAGTCAGATCCTGCTGCGCCTGTGCGAGATACCACCCCGAAAGGGGCTAACGAAATTATCCATGTACGTTATTCTCGGCTCGCTCGAAAGAGTGCAGCGTGCCTTTGCAAGCCGAGCATCCCAGCCTAGTGATGCCAGTTGCTAGGTTGGTTCTTATGCGACTGTAGTTCAATTGGCAGAGCGTCAGATTTCCAATCTGAATGTTGCGGGATCGTCCCCCGTCAGTCGCTCCACACGCAGCCCCTGACGCTGCACCGGTTACTCAGAGCCGAAAGGAACCTATATGTTACGACATGGTTGCCAAGAGTGATCATATTGGAACGCGACGTAGCTTGGATAGTGAGAATTAAATTCTGAGGTATACGGCTGGATAGCTTAATGGTAAAAGCGCTCGGAAACACCGAGAGATGAGGTTCGATCCCTCCACTGGCATCGCGCCGACGAAAGTTGGCGTTTATATGGAATAGTAGCTCAGTTGGTTAGAGCCGACAACTTATAATTGTCAGACGCGAGCTCAAATCTCGACTATTCCACCATCCCGAAAGGGCGTACATAAAATCTGCTAGAACTTTTGTTTTATAAGCGTTGAAATAATATGACGTTGATACGTCTATTGTTTTTCGCTTATTCTCTGAGATTTAGCTATGTAACACAGGATACGAAAAGGAGGTGTTTTGGTGAAACATTATGGAAGTATTTGCGAGATTGATGGTTCTAAGATTGAACCTGTCTCGTGTATCACTGGTGGTTCACCTTGTTAGCCAAGATCTTTCTATTGCCGGTAAGCGGGCAGGTTTGGCTGGAGAACGGTCTGGTCTATTTATGGAAATGATTCGTGTGATAAAAGAAATGAGGGATACCACCAATGGAGAATATCCAAAATTTGCAATCTGGGAAAATGTTAGAGGAGCACTCTCCTCAAACAACGGAGAAGACTTCCGATGTGTCTTGGAAGAATTTGCACACATCGTCGAAGCAGACGCTACAATTCCTAAACCTTCGGAAAAAGGTGGAAAATGGTCTAAATCCGGCGCAATTTCCGGTAATGGATGGTCTTTGGCATGGAGACTCTTCGATGCTCAATACTGGGGAGTGCCCCAACGTCGTCAAAGAATCGCGCTTGTCATGGATTTTGGAGGACAACGTGCCGCAAAGATATTATTTGAGCGCACGGGCGTGCCAGGGAATTCTGACGAGAGCATCCCGACGTGGCAAGGTGCTGCCAGAATTGCTGAAAAATGCATTGTTGGAAATGATCGAGTGGTGGGAGAAAAAAGCTTTTGTATCGTCGGAAACATGATTGACAGAGAAACCAACATGAATGGGACTGGTGTAAAAGAAGATACTGCTTTCACTATAAACACTATTGACCGTAATGCTGTTGCCTACACTTTAAAGATTCGTTCAGGATGCGAAGGTGGTGGCAAAGGCGCACTGGTACAAATCGAGAAGAGCGCAACGCTTTCTACATTGCAAGATCAAACGTTAATTTGCTTGGCAGACAACACCTCTTTACATAATTCAAAACAAAAGATTTCGCCGGTGGTGTTTGAGAGTCACAGTCAGGATGCTCGATACACTCAACAGGGCGACATAAGTCCGGCTTGTACGGCTCAATGGGGGACTGGTGGCAATAATATGCCGCTTGTTGCTGAAAAGAAAACCTTTGCAATGCAACGCATTGGTGAATACAAGGAAAGTGAACAAGCTAGTACGATGAAATCTCGTGACTACAAGGATGCTACTGACTTGATTGCAGAGAAGGAAACGAAGAATCTGCAATGGATTGTTCGTCGCCTGACTCCTGTCGAGTGTGAACGACTTCAAGGGTTCCCTGATGGATGGACTGATATTGGCGAGTGGGTTGATGAGAATGGTAAAAAGCACAAACCAGCTGATTCTCCTCGTTACAAGGCGCTCGGCAATTCGATTGCATTGCCTCAGTGGTATTGGATTTTCCAGAAAATGAAGCCGTATATCGGTGAGAATCCTACGCTTGGCAGTCTTTTTGATGGAATCGGTGGCTTTCCGCTTGTCTTTGAAAGTACGTATGGTGATGGTACTGCTATCTGGGGATCTGAAATTGAACCGTTCTGCGTTGCAGTAACTAAGAAGCATTTTCCAGAAAAGCAAGGAGGATAATTTGCCAGAAAATAAAGGATATTTAACAGCTGACCGATCTGCGGTAGGCGATGAGCGATACACACCGGTTTACGCGGTTATTCCATTGCTTGAATTTGCCCCCCCTCCCCGTCGAGTAAAACAGTGATTTGGTGTCCGTTTGATAAAGAGTGGTCTGCCTTTGTGCAGGTGTTCAGAAATGCTGGATATAAAGTAGAATATAGCCACATTGATAACGGACAAGATTTCTTTACATACGAACCGGAATATTGGGATATTATGATTTCAAACCCTCCTTTTAGTAGGAAGGATGAAGTATTGCGTAGAGCCTATGAGCTTAAAAAGCCGTTTGCTCTACTACTTCCTGCAAATAGTATTCAGGGTAAGACACGATTTGACATCTTCAAAAATGATGTACAGATGCTGTGTTTTGATTCTCGAATAGGATTCATGGACCCTAAACACGCAGACAGCCCTGTCGAGGGAGTGTCTTTTGGAAGTGCATACTTCTGTAGAAATTTTCTTCCCAGTAAGTTAGAGTTACGAAAACTTGATAAGAAAATCTCATAAAAGGCTAATTCAAACAAGAGGTGACATGATGAACAGCAAAATTCCTATCAATGTAACTATCGATCACGGCTCCTTGAGCCTTCCGGCAAGTCCTATCTTCCAGAAGGATAAGAACACGTATCTCTGTCCGTTTTGTGTGACGAAGCTGGAAAAGTTCGAGTGTGAGTGTTCTGATTGTCATCACAAGATGGATTGGAGTAAATTTGCCAAAAAGGAGTGATTCCTATGGAACTAGACGAATGGAAAAATGCCAGTAAGAAACGAATCGAAAAGATGACTTTTGATGAAGCAAAAAAAATTCTTGAGAATCAAATCCGACTTGGCAAGGAGGGCGGAAAGTGGTGTCCTCGTGAACACACTACTCACGCCTACGAGATGATTCTTAAACGAGCCGTCGCCTATGAAAAATTGCGAAGCATGTATGAAAATCTGTTAGAGGAGTGATGCCTATGAATATAGATTTCTTCCAACGGCGCAAGACACAGCTTGAAGATACGCTTCTTTTGAAAAATCAGGCCGTCGATATGCTTGATTATCTAAAGACGCACTGTATCAGCAATGACCAATATTGTGCCATTCGAGACTACATTGAAGAAGCTGCCAAGATTCTGGAGAGTGACCTCGAATATGCAAACAACAAGCTACAGTCCGTATTCAGACCTAAGTATGGCCGGAATAACAGACTGACTCGTGCTCAATCTAAGATGTTCCGTGATAGAGAATATTAAAAATGGGGTGATGCCGTATGAACACATGTAAGAAAATATGTAACTGGTGTGGTCGTGAAATCAAGCCGATAGGTAGCGAGCAGGGAATCAGTTTTGAGCATCAATACTCTTATGGTAGCCAACTTGATGGTTCGCTTTTGAGTTTTGATTTGTGCCCTGAATGTTCAGAACGGCTCCCAATAGTGCTCGGCGCAATGTTTGTACATAATCCTTTAAAGGACGATTTCTAACGGCGAGTGCCGTATGAAATATAAGCCATCAATAAACCAGACGGAGGATAACACATAAAATGAATAGTGCATGAATTGATTCAAGACAATAAAAAGAAACATAAGTGATTATCAATGAAACAAAATTATATAAAGGAGACTTGATATGGCAGATAGAATTTTTAATCTTCCTCAGACCCGTGGTTCTTTTGAGATGGCTGGTAAGGTCACCGGCACCCAGCGTAGCAACTTCTATAACGAGAAGGAGACTAAGAATGGTGCTATGCGCCGTGTCCTGAGCTTTGGCGTTCAGACTTCCAATGAAAACACTTTTTATGTTGATCTTGCTGGTATGCCTCGTGATAAGGTTTACTTCTTCCGCCGTGCCGATAAGGACAAGGGCATCGAGAAGGATAAGAAGGAAGTTGCTTGGAAGGATCGTCTGACTTATGTTGCACCGGAAGGCTATGATATGATTGGCGTTAAGGTCGGTGTTACCAAGAAGACGAATGAGTCTGGTAAGGTCGTCAATGATAACAAGACTCTGACTGACTTCGATGCAGCCAAGGAGATCTCTGATAACCTGCATGATGGTGACAATGTGTATGTCCGTGGTAACATCGAGTACAGCACTTACAACGGCAAGCACCAAATTCGCTTCGTTCCTACTCAGGTGTCTCTGAGCTCTAAGGAAATCGACTTCGATGCAGAGGGTTTCGAGGAGCTGGCTCTGTTTACTCAGACCATTGTTTACACTGGTTGCCGCAAGAGTGATGAGGATGATGAAGTAGTTGTTGATGCAAAAATTGTGAACTACAACACCATTGAGGACGCAGAGCTTTTCATTGACTATAAGGCAAACACTCAGAATAAGGTTCTGGCTGATTCTATTCGTAAGCGTCTGAAGTCTTATACTAGCTTTGAGTGTTTTGGCCCCATTGTCAATCAGCAGAAGGTTGAGGAAGTTGAGACCGAGAATATCTGGGGTGGTCCTAATAAGATGAAGCGCCAGAGCACTCCGGCAGTTCGTAAGCTGTATATTGAGGGCGTTAATCCTGATTCCTTTGATCCGAACCCTGGCGACAAGGATGCGGAACCTACTTACACAGAGGACAATATCTCCGAGGCACGGGCAAAGATTGCTGCCAATACTCAGGCTAAGAAGGACTTCGACGGCAAGGCTGCTGAGAACGACACTTCTTGGTGGGGTGGTTCCAACAAGTCTACTGCAACTCCTGCAAATGAGGAAGAGGACGACTGGGGTTAATTTATTTTAGCATTAGCTATGCAATACAGGATACATAAGGAGTTTAGTTATGCAGAATACTCTTGAGTATACCGCTTATAATGGTATGAAATTTTACATTGTCTACATCGAAGCGCTTGAAAAGGAACCTGAAGAAGACTCTCCGATGATGTCTATTGTGTTTACTACGCATCCTGAGATTATTGCAGAAGCTAAAGCCGACGCGGAATGCAATGGTGGTGCTGTTCCGGTAGGGTGTAAAGACCTTCTGGTTGATAGTGTGGATAACATCACCCGTCAGTTGGATTATGTTGCTCATGCAGTTGAAACGGGTGATCCGTGGTATGAGTGTTTGAAAGTTTAATAAAAGATTTAGAGAGGAATTTACATATATGGCTATGATTCGTAAGGCATCTGCTGTTCGTAAGAAGCTTCATATGCTGATTTATGGTGAACAGGGAACTGGTAAGTCTCGTACTGCTATGCAGCTGTGCTATTTGAAGAATGCAGACGGTAAGCCGTTCCGTGTTCTGTATTTGGATACCGAAAATGGTTCTATTGATAATTACACCGAGGAGCTGGAAGCCAATGGTGTGAATCCTGATAATCTGTTGATTGTTTACACCCAGTCTCTGGCAGAAGTTCAGGATTATATCAAGATGGTTACCAACGATGAGGATATCGAGGATGAGAATGGAGATGTTTATCTGGATGCAGACAGTAAGCCGTTCCGTGCAGACGCTCTGGTTGTTGACTCCGCTTCCATCCTCAAGATGACTGCTACCCAGGGCCTCACCGCCTTCTCGCAGAAGCGTGCCAAGGTTAAGGCCGCATCTCAGGGTCTGACTGGTGATGAAAAGGCAGTTAAGATTGAGGGTGCTGGCATGGAGCTCAAGGATTTCAATACCCTGAACTTCAAGGGTCAGTCTCTGATTTTGGATCTGAATGCATCTGGTGTAAACTACATCGTTGTTTGCCGAGAGAAGGACGAGAAGCATACTAAGGTTGTGAATGGTTCTATCGTAAGTGAGCCTACTGGTCGTAAGATTCCTGATGGGTTTGCTGGTCAGGAGTACAACGTTGATACTGAGTTCCGCCTGTATTTTCAGGATGGTCAGCAGCTCGCTTTCTTCGATAAGGATCGTACCGGTATGCATAAGGGCGGTGAGGTCGTTGAGGATCTGACCCTGCTTGAGTATCAGGATATTATCTCTAGTAGCGCAAAGAATCGGGAGAACGTCATCAAGAACGGCTTAAACGATGCTGTTAAGACTGAGGTTAAGCTGAGTATGCGTGACCTTGGTATCGAAAACGATGAGCCGGATGATGTTCCGGCAGATAAGAGTTCTGATAGTAAAGAGCCTTCTATGGATGACATCAAGGCAAAGCTGAACGACCTGATTGCTTCCGCTTCTCCTGTGAAGAAGAGCGCAGCACAGAAGGCTGTTAAGGCGGCTGGCCTGTCTACCGCGTTCCGTTCTATGACTGATATTGAGGAACTGAAGAAGGTCGCCGCAATCATGGAGAAGGAACTGGCTTAATGGAACTAACCCGTAAATGCAAGATTTGCGGGAAGAACATTTTCATCGAGCGAGACCGTAGCACATTTTTCTACGACAAGACTGGTTTTTATCATAAGGATTGTTTTGTAGAAAAAAAGAAAAATCAAAAACGCCCTTGGACAGATGACCTGCTAAGGGCATTTTTTGACAAAGTGAATGACACTACGGATAAAAAGGTCGATGATCTTCTTTCCAAAAAGAGAGAACAAGACCACAATCGTGAGCTTGCACATATCAAACAGGAAGAGAAAAAGATTCTTTTCGACCATATTCGAGATATATACGCCCCGGCGGTTGTTCCTGGTAGCTTCTACTCGAAACTTGCGCAGTTAATTTCCGGTAATTATTACAAATACAGAGGTTCTATTCCTCCGCTAGAACTTTACGATATGTGGGTTCTAGCGAAACCCCGACTAGATAAGATAGTTGCCGAGAAAGAAGCAAAGGGTTGTGATATGAGTCAGCGATGGAATTACGACTTGGCTGTTTTATTGGCTCAATATCCTAGTTATCTCGATCGAAAAGAAAGACTAGCTTCGATTCGCAGTGAAAGCGAAGAAAAAATGAAGGAAAATCTGACTGAAACGGTACTGAAACGTATGAAAACAGCACCGAAACAGAGTAAAAACGAGAATGAAATTGATATAAGTGCAATTCTCGATGAGATATAAAAGAGGGAGGTGGATGAGTGGAACTCATTTCAAATATCCCGAATGAAATTCTATTTGTTGGCGCAATTTACAAGCATCCTGACTATTTGGTCGAGTATGGGCATTATGTCAAGAGCAAGTACGATTTTGCCGATGAAGCAACAAAATTTTTCTACGATGCAGCGTTAATTATTTATGAAACTCGGACTCAAGAATTTAATAAAACGTCTGTTTTAACGTTTATGGCTGAAGATGAGTCCAGATTGTCCCAATACAAGCGGCTGAAGGGCTGGTCAACCATTGAATACTACATGAGTCTTGCGAATGACGATGATATCAAGGGATATTTCAATATCCTGAAGAAATATTCGCTACTTCGTGAGTATCAGAGAAACGGATTTAACATTGAAGGAATCTTAAAGCATCGACGGTTTGAAATGTTTGGTGCTCAGGACATTTACAAATTGATTCGTGGCAAGGCCGACAAGATCAATACGGTTATCATTACAAACGATGATGCTGAGATTTTGAATAATGGTCTGCTACCAATGGTCAATGAGCGTCTGAGCGTTCCCGATATGGGTTTACCGTTCCAGTATCCTATCATGAATGATTTGTTCCGAGGATTGAAGTTGGGCACTGTGATGTTTAATGGTATGCCATCTAACGCTGGTAAGACTAGATATATGATGGCGATTGTTGCCTACGTCACATTGGTTCAAAAGCAGAAAGCTCTTTTGCTGCTGAATGAGATGGATCTTGAGTCAGTCCGGTATTGCATGCTAGTCACCGCCATCAATAATCCTGAGTTTCAAGAGTTGCATGGTCATCGTTTCCATAAGGACGAGCGAGAAATCACCCTTGGGATGTACCGGGATGCAAATGGAAACTTCATCTTCAGAAAACAAAACGAAGACGGAGAATACATAGAAAGCATTGATGAGTTTACCGCCCGTGTCTATGAGGAAAGCGAAGAGTACCGCAATGTACTTGATGTTTGCCAGTGGATTGAGAGCGAATCACAAGGCTTGATTATCGCAAAAGATGTTTCTGCTGATTATAGTGATAAGTCCCTGCGATTTGAAATCCAGAAGGCAGCTCTCACTCAGGGAGTTAAGTAT
>ENA-UAKW01000863-UAKW01000863.1-human-gut-metagenome-genome-assembly--contig:-NODE-863-length-13318-cov-5.434743_pt1 | contig 13318 bp, 10 predicted proteins | sample MGYA00243691_ERZ654450 | MGnify/ENA primary metagenome ERZ654450 (study PRJEB26926, sample SAMN06164673) | human gut metagenome | biome: ENVO:00009003; feature: ENVO:2100002; material: ENVO:00002003... | reverse complement strand
ATCTACACTCGACTAGTCGTCGGCAGCGTCAGATGTGTATAAGAGACAGTTCCAATGCTTTGATAAAGTCACCGTTGGCAAGATGCGCCAAGGTGAAACTATCATTAGGACGTACGCCGTATTTCTGTTGCAAGGCGTTGGCAATATCCGTTTCTTCTATTTTACGGATGTTGAAACGTTGCGTACGGCTCAGGATTGTTGGCAGTATCATGTCCGGAGTTTCGGATATCAATAGGAATACTGTCTTTTCGGGAGGCTCTTCCAGAAGTTTTAATAACTTATTGGCACAAACTACGTGCATTTTCTCCGGTAGCCAGACGATAGTAACCTTGTAGCCACCTTCGCTTGATTTCAGACTGAGCTTGCGCACTATCTCGTCACTCTCTTTTGCATAGATGATGGCTTGCCCGTTTTCAGCATCCATCTCATTTAGCCAGTGGTTTAGACTGAAATAAGGGCTGTTCAGCACCAGATGGCGCCAGTCAGCTATATAATCATCGCACACTTCTTTCTTTCCTTTTTTTACGATGGGAAAGACGAAATGTACATCCGGATGTACCAGCTTATTCCACTTTACGCAGGAGGGACAAGTACCACAGGCGTCTGTATCTGTACGGTTCGGGCAACAGATGTAACGGGCATAAGCCATTGCCAACGGAAGTTTTCCCACTCCCGATGGACCGCAGAAGAGCTGAGCATGAGGAATACGCCCCTCTTGCACTTCCTGCCGGAGTCGCTGTTTGGCTGCTTCTTGTCCTATTACCTCTTTGAAAAACACGATATTATATATAATTTAAGTATCAATTACTAATTACCAATTAGATTACTCCAACTCTCAACTTTCAACTTCCCCTAGTATACCAGTTTTGCAACTTCTTTTATACTGTCCACTGCACCGATGGAGTAGAAGTGAATACTAGGTACTCCATGTTCCACTAATTCCTTACATTGCTTAACACACCATTCGATGCCTACTTGTTTGGCTTCTTCATCCGTTTTGCATTTCATCGCTTCGTATGCCAGTTCTTCGGGCAAGTCCACTTTGAATGTCTTGGGTATCATGCTGATTTGAGATATTTTCTTGAACGGTTTGATACCTGGAATGATGGGAATGGTAACTCCGGCTTTCCGGGCACGTTCTACGAAGTCGAAGTATTTCTGGTTATCATAGAAAAGCTGTGTGACTGCATATTCTGCACCGGCTTCCATTTTCTTTTTCAGCCAGTAGATATCAGTGTCAATATTGGGAGCTTCTTCGTGTTTTTCGGGATAACACGCTACGCCATAGGAAAATGGTGTATTGGTCACTTTCATTTCCGAGCCATCTACGAAAATACCTTTATTGAAGTTATTGATCTGTTCTTGCAATTCAATGGCATGGTGGTAGCCATCGCCTTCGGGAGTGAAGACGGACTCATGTTTTGCTTTATCCCCACGTAGCACCAGTAAGTCGGTAATACCCAGGAATTGCAGATCGAGCAGTACATATTCCGTCTCTTCGCGGGTGAAACCACTACAAAGAAGATGCGGAACTACAGTAATATTATATTTGTTTTGGATAGCGGCAGCTACGGCAACAGTCCCTGGGCGGCGGCGCAAGCGATTGCGCTGAAACAAACCGTTTCCCAGATCTTTATACACATATTCGCTGCGATGTGTGGTGATATTGATGTATTTCGGGTCAAATTCCCGCAAAGTATCTATGGTGTCGTACAGCTTTTCGATGCCTGTGCCTTTCAGCGGTGGCAGTATTTCAAAAGAGAAAGCTGTCTTCTCGTTGCTGTGTATCAGGTCGATAATTCTCATTTCTTTTTCGTTGTCTTTGTTCGGTGAACAAAACTTATTTGTACATTGGGAACAAAAATACGAAAAAGAAATGAGATATGCTTTTATTGTTGGGCTATTCTTTTATACAACGTATAGGAACAGCTATATAATAATCTTTGTCTTTCACTTTATTACTGCCAGTGTCGTTAATATCGTTTGATGTACTTTTCATGAAAATAACGGTTTCTGTCAATCCATTCACGTCATCTCCTATCCAATAGAAAGCTGCGGCAGACTCATTTATCAAAGCTGTTTTATTTCCACTTTCTGTATACACTCCGTAAGGATAAAAACTTAATCCAGTCTCGTTAGTGGCAGGGGATACGATATCTCCCGTCTTAAATGGTATCCAATCTCCTGTTTTTAAAACAGAAATATCATTCTTGATATACTGCCTTAGTGAATCCCAATCTCCGTTATTAGGTATTTTCCATCCTTCTGGAGCCAAGTTACCAGCTAATATAGCTTCTCCATTATAGAAGTATATTTCATCTTTTTCGGGTTTAAAATAACCTGCTCCCTTGCCTAATTCTACTTGTTTAGTAAGAGGAGTGCCGTTTCTGTATGTAGTTGCGCACAAGTCTTTCTGCATCCAATATTGTATGCCTATTTTTACTATAGGATATTCTTTTAAAGTTCCATTCCTGATATCTCTAATCGTATGTCGTATAACATTTATATCCAAAGGCTTTTCGGGTTTTATTAATGTGATTATCCCTGATTCATTCAGATAGAATTTATCAATTTTTCCAGAAGTACCTGTAGTATATGTAAACGAATTATCTTCTGTATTCCAACTTATTTTTCCTCCATTGATCTCTCTTTCATCATCTAATAGTTGTAGTACAGTTCCATTAGTAAGGTCGCTTTGTTCATCGGCTCCGATAGGATAAATAGTGATTGCTTGTGAACTAATATTATCTGACCTAAGATATTCTTTGCAAATTTCTACAATAGGTTTACCGCTACTATATACTTTATAAACATTTGATTGGGTAAAAGATAATGCGGCAATATGTATTGCTGTAGTTTTGCCGCTATTATCTGTTTCCTTACCTTCAACAGATGTCCAGTCTTCTATGTTGCCGGTTATTCCTGTCAATATATGACTGGTAGTCTGCATGGCTGCTATGTCCAGGTCACATTGTGTATTTTCTGTCATTGTTAATTCCGGCATTGGGCATGTGTATAGTTGTCCGTTCCAGTCCATGACGAATGATTGTATATCGGATTTTATGTCTTGAGGAATAATGATAATCTCTTTTCCTATGAGTTTCCCGTTTTTTATACTCCATGTTCCGTAAGGAATAATATCTGTTTCTTCTTTATGATTTGTAAATTCCCCTGTGGTCAAATTATAGTCGGCTTTATTATAGAATCCGGTAGCAATGATTCGTGGATTAGCACTTAGTAAACTTTCAACAGTTTCATCTCCTTTGGGGGTAAGTGTTATGTTGAATTTGACTAATTTATGATAAAACTTCAGTTCAACAGCTTTTTCACTACTTGCCACTTTTGACTGTGTTGCGATTAGAAAATCTGATTGTGAACGTTTAATAGGATTGCTTTGATCTGACTGTATAGAGATTGGAATAATGGAAGAATTGGCAGATATCTCCGTTGGTAGGTAAGGGGAATAACTGATAAAGTCAAGGGTTGCATCTCCTACCGGATAGAAAACTGCTTTTTGGGGGATAAGCGTACTACTTCCTGTACATTCTAACTGCAAATTGTTGATATACCTTTCTTCTGCAATAGAAGTGGAGGATAGCATTGCGTATAATCCCACTTTATCTCCTTTCTCGAAGGTTGTATTTGTCACTCGTGTACTCGTTTTATTGATCTTTGTTGAAAATGTGATAGGGGTAGTTCCTGGAGAAGTCTCTGAATCTAACTTATTGACACAAGAAGAAATAGGTAGAAAAAGAGAACATAATAAAACAGAAATCAATCTGTTACTTTTAATAGTTGTTTTGCTCATTTGTTGCTATTTTATGAAATACAATTGTTGTATTTCTAGTTAGTACGTAGCTCTATCTGTTAATTAAAGCATCGGAATATCTGAGGTGGGTAAGGACCATAATTGGTATAAGAAAGTCTGTGGCTTTGGGATGCTAATTAATTGAATTCACGCTTGAATTCCAGTTCTATTCCATCTTAATGTTTTTCAATGTTCATTAACTCTGTTGGTTGACAAAGGTAAAATAATAATCTAAATATCTGAAAGAATAAACCAGTTTCTGTTAAAAGTATTTTTATCTTCCTTTGTATGAAGTGAATAAATGAATAGCTTTTGTCCCTACATTTTCATTCTTTCGCGGGAGATTTCAAAATTATCAGTACCTTTGTACTCTAAATTAAAGATAATCTGATAACTTATGCCATTAAATTTACCTGATAAGCTGCCGGCGATAGAGTTGCTGAAAGAAGAGAACATATTTGTTATTGACAACTCCCGCGCCACGCAACAGGACATCCGTCCGTTGCGCATCGTTATCCTGAACTTGATGCCTTTGAAGATTACCACGGAGACAGATCTTGTGCGTTTGCTCTCCAATACACCGCTTCAAGTGGAAATCTCGTTCATGAAAATCAAGAGTCATACATCAAAGAATACGCCTGTAGAACACATGCAGACATTCTATACTGACTTTGAAAAGATGCGTGGCGAGAAGTACGACGGTATGATTATCACCGGTGCTCCTGTAGAACAATTGGATTTCGAAGAGGTGACTTACTGGGATGAAATAATGGAAATATTCGATTGGGCGCGTACGCATGTTACGTCCACCCTTTATATATGTTGGGCTGCACAGGCCGGACTTTATCATCATTATGGAGTACCCAAGTATGCGTTGGATAAGAAAATGTTCGGCATATTCGAGCATCGTCCTTTAGATCCGTTACACGCCATTTTCCGTGGTTTCGATGATATGTTCTATGTACCCCATAGCCGTCATACGGAAGTACGGAAAGAAGATATCTTGAAAGTGCCGGAACTTACTTTACTTTCGGAATCGGAAGATGCAGGCGTACACCTGGTGGTAGCACGTGGTGGACGTGAGTTCTTTGTTACCGGACATTCGGAATACTCTCCACTGACGCTGGATACGGAATATCGCAGGGATGTGGATAAAGGTCTGCCCATTGAAATACCTCGTAATTATTATGTGGATAATGATCCGGATAAAGGTGTGATGGTGCGTTGGCGTGCCCATGCCAATCTGCTGTTCTCTAATTGGTTGAACTATTTCGTTTATCAGGAAACTCCGTACAATATTAACGATATAAAGTAGCTACAAGCTACGGGCTACGAGTGACAAGACCTTGCGGTGTATAGCGTATCACTCGTAGCTTGTAGCCTGTAACTTGTAACTAAAACGATATGATAAAGCAACGGAAGATAGAGTTACTAGCCCCTGCCAAGAACATGGAATGTGGCATTGAAGCTATTAACCACGGTGCGGATGCAGTGTATATCGGTGCACCTAAGTTTGGCGCACGTGCAGCAGCCGGCAATTCGTTGGAAGATATAGCTGCTTTGGTGGCTCATGCCCATTTATATAATGCCCGGATTTATGTGACTGTCAATACTATCTTAAGAGAAGAAGAACTGGCAGAGACGGAGAAAATGATTTGGGATTTGTATCGTGCGGGAGTAGATGCCCTCATTGTGCAAGACATGGGAATCACTCGCTTAAACCTGCCGCCTATTCCCTTGCACGCCAGTACGCAAATGGATAACCGTACACCGGAGAAAGTACGTTTCCTTGCAGAAGCTGGTTTCCGGCAAGTAGTATTGGCACGTGAGCTTTCCCTTCAGGAAATCAGCCATATTCATAAAGCTTGTCCGGAAGTGCCGTTGGAAGTATTTGTACATGGAGCACTTTGCGTTAGTTATAGCGGGCAATGTTATGTCAGCCAGGCTTGTTTCGGACGTAGTGCCAACCGGGGAGAATGTGCACAATTCTGCCGTTTGCCTTTCAGTCTGGTGGATGCCGACGGAAAAGTAATTGTACGTGATAAGCATTTGCTATCTCTCAAAGATTTGAATCAGAGTGATATTTTGGAAGAGTTACTTGATGCAGGTGCCACTTCGCTCAAGATAGAAGGCCGTCTGAAAGATGTTTCTTACGTAAAGAATGTTACGGCTGCTTACCGCCAAAAGCTGGATGCTATCTTTACACACCGTAAAGAATACGCCCGGGCCTCTTCCGGTACTTGTAATTATACATTCCGTCCCCAGTTAGATAAAAGTTTTAGTCGTGGATTTACGCATTATTTCCTGCACGGACGCAGTGAAGAAATCTTCTCTTTTGATACTCCGAAATCCCTCGGTGAAGAGATGGGCACCATGAAGGAACAACGCGGAAACTACCTCACAGTAGCCGGATTGGAATCATTCAACAACGGTGACGGTGTTTGTTATATCGATGAGCAAGGACGCCTGCAAGGCTTCCGTATCAACCGTGTAGATGGAAATAAACTCTATCCGGCAGGTGAGATGCCTCGTATCCGTCCGCGTACTGTGCTTTACCGTAACTATGACCAGGAGTTTGAGAAGTTGCTGGCACGTAAGTCTTCCGAACGAAAGATTTCCGTATCCTTGCTTTTGGCAGATACTGCCTTCGGCTTTGCTCTGACTGTCACGGATGAGGATGATAATAGCGTTACACTTTCTTTCCCTCATCAGAAAGAACCTGCCCGTACCCCGCAGGCAGATAATCTGCGTACTCAACTCAGTAAATTGGGAAATACTCCTTTTGAAGCCGGAATATTAGCGGATAATCGTTCGCCTGAAACAAATTCCGCCATAGAAATCCGCTTTTCAGATAACTGGTTTCTTCCCGCTTCCGTAGTAGCCGATTGGCGCCGTCAAGCCGTAGACAAGCTGGTTACCGTTCGCTGTATTAATTATCGGCAGGAAGTGGCAGTCTGGAAACCTACAACTCATGCTTTCCCTTTGCCGGGAACTTCTTCTAAGACAACAGCTTCCGCTACTTCATTAACGTACCTCGGTAATGTAATGAATACCCGTGCCGCCTCTTTCTATACCGATCACGGCATTGCTACCGTAGCTCCGGCTTATGAGAAACAATCTGTACCGGATGCTGTTTTAATGTTCTGCAAGCATTGTTTGCGTTATAGTATGGGTTGGTGCCCTACTTATCAGAAGGGACGTTCACCTTATCGGGAGCCTTATTATTTGCAAGGAACTGATGGTAAGCGCTTCCGCTTGGAGTTTGATTGTAAGAATTGTCAGATGAAAGTATATGCGGAATAAGAGAGAACATATTCGTTATCACCACAGAGCGGTACAGAGTAACACTGAGTTTCTTAAATATCAGAAAAGACTCCGTGCAACTCTGTGCTACTCTGTGGTGATAGCGATTATTATCAGTCTGGTTTCCTGCCGTTACTCCCGTCCTAATCTGGATGATGAAGGTATCAGTGATAAAACCCGCGACTCTCTGACCTACCTTTACGACCGGCATTATACGTTGAATACGAATCTGGAAGTGGTGCAGGATTCCGTGGTGCTTGCCTGTCTGCCAGTGAAGGATTGCTACAATACTCTGTATAGAGGAGACCGTGTAGTAGTGGCCGAATTTGCCATTCATTCTGCTGATAGTGTGGACAGTATTTGGGTAAAACTGGCTCATTCCCAGGAGATACAAGGCTGGATCGGGGAGCGGGAAATGATGCAAGCTTTTGTACCTACGGACAGTATCTCACAATTCATTTACTTGTTTAGTGATACGCATGCTTCTTACTTCGTGATTATTTTCGCCTTGTTTGTCGGTGCCTGGGTGTTCCGTTTGTTCCGTAGGAAGCAGTTGAAGATTGTTTATTTCAATGATATTGATAGTGTATATCCGCTTTTGCTCTGCCTGTTGATGGCATTCAGTGCTACGGTGTATGAGACGATGCAAGTTTTTGTGCCCGAAACGTGGGAACATTTCTATTTTAATCCTACGCTTTCACCTTTCAAGGTGCCGTTTATTCTCTCGGTCTTTTTGCTGAGCATCTGGTTGTTTATCATTGTACTGCTGGCAGTACTCGATGACTTGTTCCGTCAGTTGACTCCTGCCGCTGCCGTATTTTATCTGTTGGGATTGGCATCTTGCTGTATCTTCTGTTATTTCTTCTTTATACTGACTACACAAATCTATATCGGCTATATTTTCCTTGTTGTTTTCCTTGGGCTTTTCCTAAAGCGAATGTGTGCCACACTTGTCATTTACCGCTATCGTTGCGGGCGTTGCGGACAGAAATTAAAAGAAAAAGGGCCTTGCCCAAGCTGTGGTGCTATCAATGAATAATAGGGTGTAGCAAGTTCTCTTGACCCTTTCATGCTTATGATACTTACTTTTCCCCTCTTTCCTGCTTAGATGTAATGTAAAAGATGGCATCTTTTGCATAACGGGTTAGGGAGATGTATGGGGACGGAAGTAATGATCTCTATCAGAACCTGCAACGTAGTTCGATTCCCGCCTGTATGGGGCGGCCTTTCTGCATGAATCCGTTGCCCATGCTTTCAAAGTAGAAAGCAGCGTAGTCTTTATCCAGTGCATTGCGAACCCAGAAGTCAATCTGTCCGTTGCCTTTTTGCAGGCTGAGGCGTCCGTTCAATGTGCCGTAGAAAGCTTGGCTGATATCATTCTGCTCGGTCCAATAGATACGTCCTGCACCGGTGTAGTTGGCATTAAGTTGAATACGGTCCAACCAATGTCCCGGGTTGATGCGGAAAATGTATTGTCCGCCCAGGCTCAGGGTGTGCTTCGGAACGAAAGGAACATAGTTGCCGTTGTAACTTATTTCTTCTAATTTACTGTTGGTTGTTATGTAATCTTTGAATGTGGCATAAGTATAACCGTAGCTTGCAGTCAAGGTAAAGTTAGTGGTAATTGCACCCATCAGAGATATTTCTGCTCCCAGGCTGCGGCTCTTTCCTGCATTTACCGTCTCGCGTCCAAGTCCGCTCTGGGCGAAGCGGGAAATCTGCTGGTCGCGCGTTTCAAGCCAGAACAGGGCGGCATCGGCACGCAGACGGTTTTGGAAAAGGTTTAGGTGAGTACCTATTTCATAGTTCCAGGTTTGTTCCGGTTTATATACGGTGGCAGCCCGGGCATCCGGGTTTTCGCCGGCATCGGGTATAAAGTTCACCATATCTTTAAGGTTTTCGGGAACCTGGGACATGATTTCATCTTTGGTCAGCCTCATCATATCGTTCTTCAGACTCGCTTGCAACAGGTCGGAGAACATCTGGATGTTGTATCCTCCCGAACGATATCCTTTGCTGACGGTGGCGTATACATTTCCGAGGTTCTTCGGGAAGTCATATTGCAGGGCGAACTTTGGCAATAGTTGCAGATAATCCTTGCTGATGGAGCCTTGATAACGTGAGGTGACGGTCAGTGCTGTTTCCGGCATCATGGAAATGGGCTTTCCTGTGGGCGCTCCGTTCATCATCATCTGGCCCGTAATACCTATGGTGTAGTCCATTGCTGTACCGGAGTTATAATCCATCTTCATTTTCTCATAGTCCAGTCGAAGGCCAGCAGTGAATGATACTCCATCGATACCGAATAAATCTCTGAATGTGGATTGGTGGAACAGAGCTCCGTTCAAAAGCGGTGTCTTGAAGTCTCCGTTGATAGGCAGGCGGGCGCTGGTTACTTTCAGTGCGGGCATGATGTTCATATTTCTTCCGGGTCCCATCGGTACCTCAACCAGTGCGGGGATGAAGTTTCCCAACATCTGATCCATCATCGCCATACCATCTTCTTTGAATGTGACTGGTGCAGTAGTATTTAGCCATTGGTAGAAACCGAAAATGCCTGTAGCCCATTGCCAGCGGTGGCTTTCCTTGCTCTTCATTACGATTTCTTCACTGATGGTGTTGATGCGCTGCTTCTGTTCGAGGGTATAGGTGTTTTTAGCTGTGAAATCCTGATCCAGAAACATACGATCCTTTAGATGCTGATATCCGGTTACGGCACTGAGTGTGAAATTCTGTGCCTGGTACTCTACATTAAGTCCGGCATTCAGCAGGTTGCGGTAATAGCTACTTTCATCATTGTAAGCCGTTTTGGCTACATCTCCGGTTTCTTTATTGTAGAGTCCATACGGGTAACCGCCCTGGTCACCATATTCATAACTTACATTAAAGTCGAGCTTCCAATTGTCGCTGGGCAAGTAGATGGCGCGGATACGTCCACCGGCAGACTGCCCTTTATCTACTTTTTTATTGTTGAGCGCTGCATTGCGGAAGAAACCGCCTTCGTATTCATAAAATCCTCCAGCCGAGAATGCAAAGCGTTCATTCATCCGGTGATAGTGAGTGACGGAAGTATTGTATTGATTGTGTGTACCTGCTCCTATACGGAAATCAGTACCTTGATAAGAGAAAGGAGATTTGGTATGTACTTTAATAAGTCCACCCATCGCATTTCGTCCGTACAATGTACCCTGCGGACCGCGCAGCACATCAATACGCTCGATGTCGGAATAATTGAAATCGAATGCGGATTTATCTATATAAGGTATATTGTCAACATAGAGGCCTACGGAGGGAGTATTGATGCGAGAACCGATACCACGAATGTAGACGGCAGATGTCAGTCGCGAACCGTAATCAGGAATAAATATATTCGGGACCAGTGCTGTCAGGTTCTTTATGGAGTTTACTTGTGCAGCTTGCATGTCTTGTTGCGAAAGTAAGGTGACGGCATTGGGTAGCTCGCGCAACTTACGGTTTTCTTTAGGTGCTGCAATAATGAGAACCTCTTCAACGTCCACTATTTTCAGGGTATCTACTTCTTCTGCCGCAATGTTTCCTATAGGTAGGAGTGCCAGGGCAAAAATCAACAATTTACTCTTATTCATTCTTTGTCTTTTAGGATAAATGATAATTTAGCGGCGTAGTTATGCTATTCTGACTATCTCAATTCCCCTCCTCCGACGGAGGAGGAGAATTTAAGATACTTCCGCGTAACAATTCTCTCGCCGATAAATTATCATTTATAGGTTTCTGGTTGCAAAGTAAGGGCATTTCCCCTGTCTCCGCAATCCTCATTTATTAGGATTTAGATACGGTCTGCTTCAACGTACCCGTGCATTACAGCATAAATCGTCAGTCCGGCCACTGATTTAATGCCCAGTTTCTCCGTAATATTCTTTCGGTGGGAGATGACGGTAGTCAGGCTGATATTCAGTTTATCGGCTATTTCTTTATTGATAAGTCCTTTGGTTATCAGTACCAATACTTCTATTTCGCGGGGAGAAAGATCATGTTCGCTGTCGGCATGAGGATTACCGCACGGATGTGCTGTTGCACCATGGGGATGTCCGTGGGGGTGGCTATGAGGATGTCCGCCTTTGTGTCCGAACTGATGCAGTTGCAGGATGTTTCTGATCAGTGTTTTCTCGTCCTGATAAATATTCAAGGTCGGTATTCCTGCCAGTTGAGGCTGATTGTCACCGTTTGCCAATACAATGGTCTTGGGCTTGCGCGGTAGGAAAAAAGCGGTATGCTCAAAATATATCTGTGCTGAAACGAAATAATGCGCGTACATATCGGGGGTATCGTCCATCAGTTCCTCGAACGAACTGAATACACGGATGACGGCCATCGGGATAATTTCTTCTAGAAGGCTTTGCAATCCCATACATGATAAGGTGTTGGAGTCAGCAATTGCTATTTCGGGAGCTACCATAGTATTTCTTAAATTTCTGCAAAAGTACAGATAAATTTTAGGATGTAGGCTATTGTGATTGAAAAACAGTAACTTTCCTTAATAGGTTGTCATAGAACTTTGCGCTCTTCTCTTTTGTTGTTAAGTATATAATTTACTTAATACTACTGATTTATGAAATATGATATAGCTATCATCGGCGGTGGTCCTGCCGGATATACGGCAGCCGAAAGAGCGGCTGCAAACGGGCTGCAAACTGTTTTGTTTGAAAAGAAAGCTATTGGCGGTGTTTGTCTCAATGAGGGGTGTATCCCTACCAAAACTCTACTCTATTCCGCCAAGTTGTGGGACAATATGAAAGGCGCGTCCAAGTATGGCATCTCTGTGCCCGATGGTTCGTCATTCGATATGAAAAAGATTATCGACCGTAAAGATAAGATTGTGAAAAAGCTGACCGGTGGTGTGAAGATGACCGTCAGTTCTTACGGTGCTGTTATTGTACCGCAGGAAGCCGTTATTGTGGGGGAGGCGGACGGACGTTTCCAGCTTTCGGCTGCCGGCGAAGCATATGAAGTAACCTATCTGTTGGTATGTACAGGTTCCGATACATTGATCCCTCCCATTAAAGGATTATCTGAAATTGATTATTGGACATCAAAGGAAGCATTGGAGATCACAACTTTGCCCCGTTCACTTGTCATTATCGGCGGTGGTGTTATCGGAATGGAATTTGCCTCTTTTTTCAATAGCATGGGTGTGCAGGTGCATGTTGTTGAAATGATGCCCGAAGTATTGGGCGCCATGGATAAGGAAACCAGTGGCATGCTGCGTTCGGAATACCAGAAGCGTGGGGTTAATTTCCATTTGAATGCCAAAGTAATTGAAGTCGGTAAAGAGGGTGTCACTATTGAAAAAGAAGGTAAGACTGCACGTATCGAAGCCGAAAAGGTACTTGTCAGTGTGGGTAGGAAAGCTAACTTGTCCCAGGTCGGTTTGGATAAACTGAACATTGAACTGCTGCGCAACGGTGTGAAGGTGGATGAACATATGCAGACTTCCCATCCTCGTGTTTATGCCTGTGGTGATATTACCGGACACTCTATGCTGGCACATACTGCCATTCGTGAAAGTGAAGTTGCTATCAATCATATTCTGGGAGTGGAAGACCGTATGAATTACGATTGTGTACCCGGTGTGGTGTATACCAATCCCGAAGTAGCGGGAGTAGGTAAGACTGAGGAAGAACTGAAAGCATCCGATATCAGTTATCATGTACAGAAGCTACCGATGGCCTATTCCGGTCGTTTTGTAGCCGAAAATGAATTGGTGAACGGGCTTTGTAAATTGATATTGGACGATGATGATCGGGTGATAGGCTGCCATATGCTGGGAAACCCTGTTTCCGAATTGATTGTTCTTGCCGGACTTGCCGTGCAGCACGGATATACGGTGGAAGAGTTTCAAAAGACTGTTTTTCCGCATCCGACGGTCGGTGAAATCTTCCATGAAACTTTGTTTGCGTAATGTTCTGTATTGATAATCGCTGTACGGATATTTATTTTAATCTGGCAGCAGAAGAGTATTTGTTGAAGCAGAAGCGAGGTAACTTCTTTATGCTTTGGCAGTCGGAACCTTCCGTAGTGATAGGGAAACATCAGAGTGTGGCGGCGGAAGCGGACGAGAGGTTTCTGGATGAAAAGGGGATAACCCTGGCACGCCGTTTCTCCGGTGGAGGTGCTGTATATCTGTCTCTTATACACATCTCCGAGCCCACGAGACACTGAGCGATCTCG
>ENA-UAKW01000862-UAKW01000862.1-human-gut-metagenome-genome-assembly--contig:-NODE-862-length-13324-cov-4.943703_pt1 | contig 13324 bp, 8 predicted proteins | sample MGYA00243691_ERZ654450 | MGnify/ENA primary metagenome ERZ654450 (study PRJEB26926, sample SAMN06164673) | human gut metagenome | biome: ENVO:00009003; feature: ENVO:2100002; material: ENVO:00002003... | reverse complement strand
ACGAGATCGCTCAGTGTCTCGTGGGCTCGGAGATGTGTATAAGAGACAGAATCTGTACCGCGTCATCTAGGCAGGTGATTTCAGTTGTGGAGGTCTCGTCGTACCCTACCTCCAGGTCAGACGCTTCAAAAAGCTGACCTGAGTCAGCAGCCGGCACAGTGGTCTCCGAGTCCTGCTGCGGGGAAGTGCAACCCTGCAGCAGATTTATGGCAATCGCCGCCACTACGACCCAGGTTAAAGTTTGTATGAACTTTTTCATTGTAAACCACACCCCCGTGCGATATTGTTAAAGCATCTCTTCGTTGGAAGCGATTTTACTGCAGGAAATTTCCAGATTTCCGTTCCGGCAGCGTAAGTCATCCAAAAATGCTTTTTCACTGATGTTGTTTTTCAAAACAATCCGGTAGCAAAGTCGGTACAAGCTTCCCATGTTGGCCGTTTTTACACTCTCCAATTCCCAGCTTTTGACATATGTTTGAAACAGGTCATCAAAGACACCCTCATAGTCCAACCCCTCTGGGATTGTAATCCGAAGATTTCGTGTACCCGGCACTTCCCTGCCAAAGCCGGCAATCGATAACAACAAGTCCAATCCACACAGCAGGACAGTAAACAGCACGGCAACAGCGAGATATCCCATTCCGGTTGCTAAGCCGATTGCCATTGCCAGAAAAACACTTCCAATTTCCCGGGCATTTCCCGGAACGGAGCGAAAGCGGACCAAGCTAAAAGTACCCATCACTGCAACGCCGGTACCAATACTGCCGTTAACCAGCATAATGACGACTTGTACCATCGCCGGCAGCGTAACCAACGTCAGAAGAAAGCTTCTGGTACAGGAATTTCGATATGTGTGGGTCCATGCAATCAACAAACCCAGCAGCAAGGAAACGACGGTGCATGCCAGAAACGGGCCGAGAGAAAAAGTAGATGTGCCGGAGGGAAAAACGCTGGAAAATATTTCATTAAGCACAAATAATCAATCCTTTCTTAACGCCATTGGCCAAAGAAACTTCAGCCGTTTTACGGAACCCACCCTGTGCGGCAATTTTCTGATAGGCTGTTCCATATTTGGAAAATGAAGTGGGAAAAACCTGATATTTGTCAAATAACGTAACCATCCACATGGGCATGGCGCCTGCCAGTTTAATCTCCATTAAAAACTGCTTTTCGGATAAAAGCGGCCGGTCGGCTGAATCCGCGCCCAAGTGTAAATTTTGGCTCCGCCAAAGTAGATTCCAATCAAACGTAACGCGCAGATTGGGATCTTCCAAACTGTATAGTGCGAGCCGTTCATAGCCAATGTAGACTGATGGAACGAGTCCTCCGTAAAACCGGCGCATGTAGTCCACCTCACGCAGAATCTGGCAATCTTTACCGGGACGGCAGCCGCGATATAAATAGGCTTCTGCCTCCTGCAGGGGCATCTCTACCCTTCTCTTGTATACCGTCCCCTTATACTTTTTCTTAAGCTCAACAAAAGCAGAGACCTGCGGTGCCGGTGTGCCGTAGCAGCGTAAGCGCAGCTTTTCTTTATAAGCCGGTTTTTCTAAAGACTGACGAATTAATTGATGGCTTGGTGTATCAAAATAAACGCTGGAAATTTGACTGTTTCCGTATTGATCCTGGGTCATGTGCGCTGAAAATTCATTCCGAATGGTCATGTAGAGAGGTTCATCCAACAGATACTTCTGTTCTAACCTTTGAAAAAAACTGCCTGATTCCATAGGTGCGCTCCTTTTTCGTTTCATGTCTGTACTATACAGCAGAAACCTTAAAGGAAGTTAAATCCCTGTATGAAAAAGGGAAATAAAATGTAAATAACACTGCCACAGCGGTCAATCCGGCTGCCGTGGCAGTGTTTTGTGTCTATTTGGGGGTAAAAGTAACGGTGAATCGGATGGAATCAGGTGCTGTAACCGCCGCCCAAATCTTAGCGTGATGTGCATGACAAATTGATTTTGCAATAGAAAGCCCAATCCCATATCCTCCCGTTTCTCGGGACCGTGAGGTGTCCGCGCGGTAAAACCGGTCAAACAGTCGGTTTAAATCCCCGGATGGAAGTTCCACGCACGTGTTTTCTACCCAAAGGCACGGCGTCTTTCCCCGCAGCTGCAACTGTATGGACACCTGTCCATCGGCGCCGGCGTACTTCACGGCATTTTCCAAAAGAATAGAAATTAACTGTTGCAGGCTGGCCGGATCTCCTGTGACATCAACACCGGGTTGCACGGAATCCGTTAAGACAACTTGATTGGCCTGCGCCAAAATGCGAAAAGATTCTATGGTTTCAGATACCAGCCGACTCAAATGCACGGACTGCATTTGCAGCACAGGACGCTCCATATCTAATTTGGTCAAAGCAAGCATAGATTGAAGTAGGCTGTCCATCCGGGACACCTGATTACGGATGCTGTCCGTCCACTGACTCTTCCCATCGGTTAGCTCCAGTACATCGTTGTTGGCTGAAATAATTGCCAACGGCGTCTTTAACTCATGTCCAGCATCTTCTAAAAATTGCTGTTGTTTCTGCATGGCCTCTTGAAAGGGACGAATGGCTCTCCGGGAGAACAGCGCCGCAATGAAAGAAACGAGAGCAAAAGCCACGGTTCCAATGGCAAAGGAGAGAAGCAGAAAAATTCTGTCACTGTTCAACTCCGTGCTGCAATCCAAGAAGATGACCATGCTTCCGTCTGCAGTCGACATCACGCCATAACGATAGTGCCCATCATACCCATTGGATTTTCCTTCGGCAACAGCGCGCTGTCCATAGGCAATGGCTTCCTCAGAAGAAACAGAAGCAATATGGCCGGTATTGATCCGGAGCACATTCCCCTTAATATCCAGCCAAATTACAAAGTATCGAGTCTTAAATCCGGTTTCTTCATTGATTCCGTCTGGTTTGGGCTTGTCCCATTTTTCGGAGGGCAGTTTCTTTTCATCTGGGAAACGACCGTTATTTTCTGAGAGATAACGCAGCATATCATCTGCATGATTCGCAGTATTGTAATATTTAAATAGGTTAATAGAACCCAACAGAATAACAATGACAATTCCTAGAGAAAGCATGACGATTCCGATAAACTTTCGCTGCAGTTTTCGAATCACGGCGTTTCCTCCCTGGCTTCACTTGCCAGTAGATACCCAACACCTCGGTTGGCCCTGATCTCTACGGTGCTGCCGACGGCGTGCAATTTTTTGCGTAGACCGGAAATATAGACCCACACCACGCTGATCTCCGTCTCCGCATCATATCCCCATATCCGCGAGAGAAACTGCTCCGTGGAGATGACACGGTTTGGGTTTTCCATTAAGAGCTCCAGCATTTGAAATTCTTTATTTCCTAACCGCTGTTTGCCCAGTGGACCGGTCAAGGTGAAAATTTCCCGGCTCAAAGAGAGGTCGCCGAATTGCAGTAGGTTTGTGGCTGCATCTGTGCGCCGGCGCGTCATAGCGCGAATGCGGGCCAAAAGCTCCCCCATGGCAAATGGCTTGACCAGGTAATCATCGGCTCCCATGTCCAGCCCACGGATCCGGTCGTCTACCTGAGATTTTGCCGTTAACAACAAAACGGGAATCACATTTCCCTCTTCCCGTATATACTGCAAAACAGACAGGCCGTCCAGACCCGGCATCATAATATCCAGAATGGCACCGTCGTATTGCCCGGCCTGGATATAGTCCAAGGCATCCCGACCGTTGTATACCGGATCCACTGAATAGTGATTGTGTTTTAAAATGGCGCAGAGCGCGTCGGACAATTCACGCTCGTCTTCCGCCAGCAACAAACGCACAGAAATGGCCCCCCTTCTGAACCGGATGCAAAAATTCCGGAGGCCCGCAGGCTGCGGACCTCCGGAATTTATGCCTTTGGATGACATTTTTGATAGACACTTTTCAGATTCTGATTGACCAGTTGTGTATAAAGCTGAGTCGAAGAAATGTCACTGTGCCCCATCATTTCCTGAATGGAGTGCAAATCCGCTCCATTTTCCAGCAAATGCACCGCAAAACTATGCCGCAGGGTGTGCGGCGTAATGTCTTTTTCAATGTGAGCCGTCTCTTGATAGTGCTTCAGAATCTTCCAGAATCCCTGCCGGCTTATGCGCTCTCCGCTCACGTTGACAAAAAGGGCAGGTTCTCCAGGATTGGCCACCATGCCGGGCCGCACGTCCCGCATATAGTTGCTCAAAGCCTTCACCGCTCCGGGATACATCGGGACTAGGCGGGTTTTCTTACCACCGCATTTTACAAAGCCGCCGTCCAAACTGACATCATCTACATTTAGACCCGTGAGCTCACTGACCCGCAGGCCGGTGGCATACATGACCTCCAGCATAGCGCGGTCTCGGTACCCCTTTGCATCCATACAGGAGGGCTGTGACAGCAAAAGCTCCACCTCCCGACCCGTGAGAATTTGCGGCAGCTTTTTCTCTCCCCGTTCCACATGTACGTCTTGCACCGGCGTCTCTTTTAAAAAGCCGGAAGAAACCAAATACGCGAAGAAATTCTTTAAGCTGGCAACCGACCGGGAAATGGTAGCGGAAGAACGGCCTTCCCCGGAGAGCTGGAGCAGGTAGGCAGAAATATTCTGTTGGGTCGCGTCCACAAGCTCTGCCTCTTCCGTATCACGCAGCCATCCGGCAAATTGCCGGACATCCCGTAAATATGAGACGGTGGTATTGCCGGACGCTTGCTTTACATTGACCAGGTAGTTCTCATAGGCAGAGATTAGATCTAACATAACGACAGCGTTCCTTTTTATGTTGATATAAACACAGATTGGCTCAATTCCGATATTACCGGCGATAAAAGCCAATGAGATGCCAGGATACATAACACGCTGAAACAGCAGGCGATTGCCAAGTCCCGGGACAGATGCGTCTGTCCTTCCCGGCTGCGCCGCAGCAGAAACCAAAACAAAAACAGCAGGCAAATCCCTCGTCCAGCCAGAAGCAGTGCAGCAAAGACCCAACCGGCGGTGCAAAAAGCACCGACAAAAGCATAGACTGAAAAACCAAATAAAAAACCACAAAGTATGGCAGGAAGCGTCAAGCACCATGTGCGCCGGCAAAAATACGTCAAAACACCGGCCATCACCAACGGCAGCAGACAGCATAAAACCTCCGCCCCAATATAGGCCCGGCTCAACACGACGCCACAGCAAACTTCATACAACTCAAAAGCAGGCATACGCCGACAGGTCAGACACCCCGCACAGACGGCCGCAGCAAAACTTCCCCAAATGATCGTCATTGGATCCTGCATAGCGCCTGCCTTAAAATTGCGGTAGAAAAAATTGTACATGATCGGCCCTCCGTTAATTTTTCACCTTAAATTCCAAAGGAGCTGGCCGACATAACTCGTGCGCACCGAGGCGCTTCCAACGAATTCACGTCATTTTGCTTTTTTACTATACTCCAAATCCCGTGAAAATTCAAGGCCTATTCACCCAAAATGCAGTTTTTGTAAATTATGTACATATTTTATGTAAACATTGTTATGTAAACTTTTTTGAGAATCGCGAATAAGCATACTAAAAATATGCGAAGATAACCAGATATAGCGTCTCGTCGGCACCATGGCTCCCAAATATGGTTTTTGCAGGAGTTCCTGCAAAAACCATATTTGGGGTAAGTCAGAATTACGCATTGTGGTTTTTGTTTATTTTAACCGATGCGGTATTTTTTGGGCACACGTTTATGACGTTGTCCCCCACCGGCGCTGACGATTCCGGTGGCTGCAGACACTCCGATCACGACAGCAGCGGCGACCAACACACCCTGAAACTTTCCGCCGAAGATGAGCGCCGTCACGGCCAACAAAATCAGAAGATAACACCCGCCGAATAAAAGGCACATAATCATAGGCTTCCGGCCGGCTAATTTAGCAGAGCACCAAGCCCCAATGGCCGCAGATATGACTAAAATTGCCATAGCCAGTATCCCGGTCGCGCTTTCCTGCAGCAATTGCCTGTCCATCAAAGCAGCGAAAACAGCGGCCAATGCAACGGTTAGCACAACACCAGCGCCCAAGCCAATGCCCAAGGCCTTCCCCACTCCAGCGGAAGATCCACTATGTTGCTTCATCTCCCATTTCTTCTTACTCATCCTACCTCCCCCCTTTCCACTGCAGACTATGCGCCGGCCTTTCCATTCAGAACCTGTGAACATTGTGTCTCTGCCTATTGGCAAAGACCAGCATCGTTTCTGCTTTGCCCCCAGCCAAGACAGAACATTCTTTTGCAAGCACCGCGTCTACAAATGCAAAATTGCATATTTTCTGCACAAAAAGGAGAAAATCTTGAAAATTCTCGTGTTTTTTTAAAAAAACGGGAAAAAGCTAGTTGCATTTTTGCATTTAAGGTGATATAGTAAGCATAGTTCATGGCGTACACCGCCAAATATTACAAAAGGAGCTGCGTATATGAAACAACACATGTTAAACCGCATCATTTCGTTCGTGTTGGTATTTGTGCTCTTGGTAGGTCTTCTGCCTGCCGGAGCGCTGGCTGCCAACACCAAAGACCCCGGTTTTTCCATCGAGGAAATACCAGCCGCGCTCAGCTCATCAGAGCTTGCGTTGGAGCCGGTACAGGACGGGCAACAGGAGCAGCTTAACCTGAATGAACTTACAGACGCCGATGGAAATCTTCGTGTCTCCATTGTGCTGGAGCAGCAATCCACGTTTGAGAAAATGGGTTTCCATACCGAGGGTATTGCGCAGAATACGCAGGCTCGTACCTATCGAGCCAGTCTGGAGCAGAATCAGGCTTTTGTGGAAGCTTCTGCGGCGCAGGTTCTGGGGCACCAACTGGAGACTGTTTGGCATCTTACTCTGGCGGCGAACTTAATTTCGGCAAAGGTGAAGCCGGAAGAACTGAAACTCCTTCGCAATTTGCCTGGAGTAAAGCGCGTTGTTGTGGAGACCAAGTATGAGCCGTGCACTGCCGATTATGAGATTGCCGAGCCCAATATGGGAACATCTTCCCCGATGATTGGCGCAAACACAGCCTGGGGCGCGGGCTATACCGGCGCCGGGCAGCGAATTGCCATCATCGACACCGGCTTGGATACCGACCATCAGTCTGTGGATGCAGGCGCTTTTTCCTATGCATTGCAGGAGAATGGTGAGGATATTGCCAGTCTGGATTTGCTGGATGAGCAAGAGCTGGAACAGATTTTGCCGCAGCTGAACATCTACAAAGGCTATACCAACGCCAATGATGATGTAGTTGGAGGCAATTCGCTTACGGCATCCCAGCTCTATATCAGTGCCAAAGTTCCTTTTGGCTATAATTACATCGACCGGGATTTAGACGTTACGCATGATAATGATACACAGGGCGGCCACGGCTCTCATGTGGCCGGTATCGCTGCCGCTAACCGGTACATTCCTGAAGGAAATGGCTTTGTGGCAGCAGCAGACAGTGTTCGGAGCAATGGTGTAGCGCCGGACGCCCAACTCCTTGTGATGAAAGTCTTCGGCAAAGCTGGAGGCGCATATGATTCAGATTATATGACAGCCATTGAAGACGCCATCCTCCTGGGGGCGGACAGCATCAACCTGTCTCTGGGCGCACCTTATGCCGGATTTGTCACGGCTGATGAGTGGCAGAGCATCTTTGACAATCTGCAAAATGTGGATGCGGTGGTTACCATCTCTGCCGGTAACAGCGGTGTGTGGCCGGAGGAAACTGCGCAGGGGTATTTGTACAGCGCGGATGTGAACCTACAAACCGGTGGCTCTCCAGGGACCTATGCCAATTCCCTTTGTGTAGCCTCTGTGGATAATGACGGTTTAACCGGCCCCGGCTTTTCCGTGGGTGGCCAGAGCTTTGCCTATCAGGAGACGCAGTTTGGCAATGCGGCTTTTGCCACATTGGACAACACCGGCAAGGAACTGGAGTATATTTTCCTGGACAGCTTCGGCTCTCTTGAAGATTTGTACAGTTATGATCTGGACTTTGATGGGAAGATTCTATTTGTCTCCCGCGGTGAGTTGACCTTCGCGGAGAAGTGGAAAAATGCCGAGTGGATGTGGGCTTCTGCACTGGTGGTGTATAACAATGTGCCGGGCGGAGCGTTTGGGATGGACCTGTCCAATGCCAGTGGCAGCATCCCCTGCATCAGTATTTCCCAATCCGAAGCCGAGGCCATCCGTGAGGCCAGCACTGAACAAACGGCTTCTAACGGTACCCAATACCATGTTGGTTCTCTGGTTATTTTACAGGACCCGGTTTCGGTCAGCTACAACAGTGCCTACTACACCATGAGCAGCTTCTCCTCCTGGGGACCCACCGGCTCTCTGACCATGAAGCCGGAAATTACCGCTCCCGGAGGCAGCATCCTTTCGCTGAACGGTGAAACCGCTATGACGGATCAGTATATGTCGATGAGCGGCACTTCCATGGCTGCGCCCCAGGTTGCCGGACTGTCTGCCGTGCTTGCGCAGTATATTAAAGACAACAACCTGGTTGAAAAAACCGGCGTCTCGCAGCGGCATCTGATTCAAAGCCTCCTGATGTCTACTGCAGAGGTCATGCGTGAGGAAAGCTCGGACTTGCCCTATTCCATTCTCCGTCAGGGCGCGGGCCTGTCCAATGTTGAGCATGCCATCCAGGCTGAGAGCTATGTCACAGTAGCCGGTCAGGACGACTACAAGGTAAAGGCCGAGGTAGGCGACGATCCGGAACGTACCGGCGTCTATACATTTGATTTTACGGTGCATAACTTTACGGATCAAAATCAATTCTATCTTGTTGCAGGGCAGACCTATTCCCAGGGTTACCACCAGGATACGGCAAAGCCCGATGGCAAAGAGCTCACCTATTATATGGACTATGAGCTGAGAAATCTGGATGCCGATATTTCCTTTGCTGTGGACGGAAAGGTTCTGGAACGGAACCAGTCCGACCCGACGGCTTATGACTTTAACGGAGACGGCTCCGTCACCAAGGCGGATGCAAAGACCTTGTTGGACTATGCGGTAGGCGTTCGCGACAGCATCCAGTCCCAGGAGAATGGAGATCTTTCCGGGGATGGGAAAGTAACGGCTTATGATGTTGAACTGCTTTTAAAGAAACTCACCAGCGGTACGGTTGCCGTACCTGCCAATGGCGAAGCAACGGTTTCCGTTACCATTGCCCTGACAAAGGAAGCGAAGGAATCGCTGGATACCGTTTATCCCAATGGTACTTATATAGAAGCATATATTCAGGCGGAACCGCTGGCTGACGCCGAAGGGAAGATTGCAGCTGCGCACAGCATCCCCGTCCTTGCCTTCTATGGCGATTGGGAGAGTCCTTCTATGTTCGACCATGATACCCGTTCGGAGGTTCTCTCCGGCGAAGAAAAGCTGGCGTCCTACTTTACCGGGATTTCCGGGAAGGCAACATATGGAAATGCGGTGATTGCGCAGCTGGACAAAGATGACGCCGATACGCAAATCTATTTGGGCAGCAATCCTTACGCCGTGGACGACGCATATTTGGAAGATCGTAACGCATTGGCTAGCTGCGGCGGCATTTTTAGCTGCAATTTCAGTTTGATCCGGAATGCGGGAGATATGCGGTTTGCCGTGACGAACGCAGCGGACAATTCCGTTCTCGATTCCGCCACAGCTGCCGAGGTTAACGGCGGTGATGGCAGAATGGTCGGCGCATTTTATTACACCAACGTTGGAGCATGGTACAATGCATCCATGTATTATGCACTGGATGATCCCTGCTGGGCGATCCCTGCAGAAATCCGCGAGGGGGATCAGCTGACAGTCACCATGCAGGCGATTACCGAGCGGAAGCTGCTGGAAGGCAATGGTGGAGTGAATTGGGCTACCGTAACGCAGCCCGGAAGCTGTAAGTCGATTTCCTTTACCATTGACAATACTGCACCCAAAGTGGATCGCTGGGATCTGATGCATAAGACGGTGGACGGTGAAGAAAAAACTTACCTGGAAGTGCAAGTAACCGATAACCGCTATACTGCGGCATTGATTTTGACCTCCCCCAAAGGAATGACGATTCTGGGCCGGCATGCGGTCAATCAAACGGTGGCTGGCGCGACCATGACCGTAAAAATGGACATGACGGATATTTGGGGCACAACATTCCAGCTCTATGCCATCGATTATGCCGGAAATATGACGGCTTATCAGGTAACTGCCCGGGAACCCTATGACGGCCCGGTGGCGGAGTTGTACGGCTTTACGAATGATAGCCCCAGCAACTGGGTGAGATTCCCCTCCGACAACAATATGGACCTTGAAACACTCCAGGCAGCTTCGGGCCTGGTTACATCGGTGGCCTATGGCAATGGTTACCTGTTCTATGTCGTTCAGGAAGATGTCAGTACATTTACTCTGTATGTGACGGACTACCCCAGCTTTGACGGCCAACAGAAGATTGCCAGCTATCCCTACGGCATGCCGAAGATGGCGTTTAACACTAAGGACAATTGCCTGTATTACGCCAGCCGGAATTATATCTATCAGGTCAATGTTATTACCGGAGAGAAGAAGAATATCGCCGTCGCTACGGATGAGTTGGGTTATTTCTGTAGCTCCCTTGCCTATAGCACCAAGGACGGCTGCTACTATGGCGTTTCCTGGTTCCTCGAAGATTCGGTAACCAAGCAATACCGGCTGGCGCTGGTAAAGATTGCGGACGACGGTACCTGGACGGTGGAGCATATGGCAGATCTTGGCTTGCACAGCAGCGTTGGAGTGAGCATGGCCTGTAATGATGAAGCAATCTTCATTTTGTCTGAAAATTCCAACCTGTATACTTACAGCTTTGCCAGTCAAAGTGTGGAGCAGAGCGGACGCGCGCCCTATACCCCAGGAATCTTCCTGCCGGTAGAAGGAGAGGCCAATACCATTTCTGTGGAAAAGCCTACTTCCCTCACAGTGGATGGCCCCCGGAAAGAGAGCTTTGTGGGCTTGCCGGTGCAGCTGACTGCGGACATCAAGCCCTGGTGCCTAGCTAACAAAACGCTTACCTGGACCTCCAGTGACGAGGGTGTGGCAACAGTAGATGAAAATGGTCTGGTAACCGGGCTGAAAGCCGGCTCTGTTACCATCACGGCAACCAGCGTTACGGATCCCGGCGTAACAGGGACCTATGAACTGCTGTTGAAAGATCCCAGTGACTTCCGGATTTCTGCAATCGGAGCAAAGGAAGACGGCTCCTACGTCATGTTTGATTACGACTTCAAGACCAACACCAGCACAGAAGGAAATGCAGTTCTGGATGCCGGCAAGGCGCCTTTGACCGTTGGATCGGCCAAGCTGGGAACCGACGGTTCTGTAATGGTGCAGGACCTGACGGTGAATGAAAACGGCGAAGGCTACCGGTTCCATCTGATTGACCCCTCCACCGGCGTCAGCAGTATGGACTCTCCCAGCACCATATTCTGTGGGAATGTCGCAAGCCGCGCTTTGAGTGACTTTGTCTACCTGCCCAATATGCTTGAAATGGGTAAGGACTATGTCATTGGCGTAACCGGAGACAGCGGAGAATACTGTACTACAGAAGATTCCCAATTCTCCAAGATTGAATTCTATACCTCATTTAGCATGGAGAATTGCCAGCTTGTTGCCATGGCTGAAGGCGAGACTGGTTATACGGCCGGTTTTGGAAAATGGACGCTGATCTTCAGCCTGGATGCCGGAAGGAATCGGCTTATGGCTGGCTTCTTGAACAATGGTGCTTTTGGACTGGGCACCACATATGCTTACTACAATGTCAATGGCCTGTCCAACCTGACCTTCCGTACGGACGAAAGTGGACGCTACACCGACAGCTTGGTCTATGATTCCAAGACCAAATCTCCTGTGCTACTGCACGACACCGGCAGCGGGTACGAGGCGTATCTTCTGTGCCTGAGTTGGGGGGACGGTGCTGTGGGAGAAGTCACAATGTTGCGGATTGGCGCCGTATCGGGCTATGACAACATTTCCGCTTATACGGCTGCTTACACAGGTACAACTACAGGCACAACGGCGTTGCCAGAGCTGAACGGCGAAATGGAATCCGTCCCTGTGCTGACCGGGCAGGATACAGCCACCGGCAACTTGCATTCTCTGCAAGAGGTTAGCCGCGATGAGCATAACGAGGATCCCTCCATGGTTACCTTGACCATCAAAGCCGAGGAGGCTGCCGCTTCCGGTATGCTCCGTGTCCGCTTGGACAGCAACCTGGAGCTGGTCAATCTGAGCAGCAGCGTGGAGCTGAACAGCTATCATCAAAGCGGGAACATGATCACCTTTGGTTACGCTGCGTCTACCGAATTGGCCGAAGGGGACACTTTGGCGGTGCTCCAGCTCCGGCAAACGGAAAATGAGTCTAGTGCGACAGTTACGGAAACAGAGTGCGCCGGCAGAGAGGTAAACCGAGAAGAAACGATTTCCTTTGTGCAAGATCCCTGTGCCAAGGGTCACACTTTGGACGAAGGGATCGTGACGAAAGAGCCTACCTGTACAGAGCCGGGAGAAAGAACCTGCACCTGCACCACTTGTGGTGAAACCGTTGTGGAAGAAATCCCAGCGCTAGGACATGACTATGAGGAGACCACTGTGGCTCCCACTTGCGAGGACATGGGCTATACCAAATTGGCCTGCACCCGCTGTGGCGACAGCTATATCCGCAGTCTGGTTCCCGCTACAGGCCACCAGTACAAGGCGACTGTGACGAAACCAACCTGCGAAACCGCCGGTTATACCACCTATACTTGCAAAACCTGTGGGCATACCTACGTGGATGCAGTGACGCCGGAATTGGGTCACAGCTACACGGTGGTAGTGACTGAGCCCACATGCGACAAGATGGGGTACACGACCCATACCTGCACGGTCTGCGGTCATTGCTACGTGGATGCATACGTCCAGGCGACAGATCACCATTATGAGCAAAGTGTGACAAAGGAAGCAACCTGCACGAACGAAGGTCAACTGACGTTTACTTGTATAGACTGTGGTGAGACCTACACTAAAGCCATTCCGATACTGGCGCACAACTACGAAGCCAGCACCACAGCGCCAACCTGCGAGACGATGGGTTATACCACCTACACCTGTACAATCTGTGGCCATAGCTATCAGGATGACTTTGTGAATGCAACGGGCCATACCTGTGAGTCCACTGTTGTTGAGGCCTCCTGCCTGGGTTACGGCTACACAGAGCATCACTGTAAGGATTGTGACTACAGCTATATCAGCAGTATGGTCCAACCCCTTGGCCACGACTATGTTGCAACTGTGGTCGATCCCAGCCTGGATGCTGTCTCTTATACACATCTCCGAGCCCACGAGACACTGAGCGATCTCG
>ENA-UAKW01000839-UAKW01000839.1-human-gut-metagenome-genome-assembly--contig:-NODE-839-length-13630-cov-5.545930_pt1 | contig 13630 bp, 6 predicted proteins | sample MGYA00243691_ERZ654450 | MGnify/ENA primary metagenome ERZ654450 (study PRJEB26926, sample SAMN06164673) | human gut metagenome | biome: ENVO:00009003; feature: ENVO:2100002; material: ENVO:00002003... | reverse complement strand
GATCGCTCAGTGTCTCGTGGGCTCGGAGATGTGTATAAGAGACAGCTATTATATGTATACGCCGGGCCGGTATGCGGAGGATTTCCTCCGCATACCGGCCCGGCGTGTTTGCGCTCGGCGCATGGGAAAAAGGCCATCCTACGAATACGACACGCTAAGTCGGGAATGGTGAGAGATACCGATACGTATTATGAATACAAAACACCTATTTATAAATTTATTGCTTATGAAAACAATTTTACGAGGAATTAGTATGAGGTTGTCGCTCATTGCGATGGTCTTATGTTTATGCGCCGCATGGCCGGGGCATGGACTGGCTTGGGGTATGGTCGGGTCGGCGGATCCGGCAGAAGGGGAGGTACGGTTTTACGCTCATCCGTATCCTGTATCTTATGGTTTTATCAGTAAATGGAATCCGGTAGCTGCTGAGTACATAGATTTTAGTGCCGAACATTTCACGGAAGGCATGGTCATGCGCGTGCAATTGGCGAACACGGCGAATCCGGACGGGGTAGTGTTCCGTTTCGGGGAAGAGTCCGAACCTGCGCAGGCGTTAGACAATGGCGGTTTTTGGGTGCCGGATGAGAATTTGTCTAAAAATGGAGATGATGCCCATCTTCATTTTAGAATGTACAGCTCGGAGGAGTGTACGGTGAAGTATACCGTAAGCGTATACCCGTCGCAAGACTTGACTGCGAATCCTTTGGCCTCCTCTACGCATGAGGTGCGATATCTGATGGAAGATAAGAGCCCTCGCATGGAAAGTCTGTCGCGTACATCCGGCGATCTGAACGAGGATATCCCTTTTGCGATCAACGTGACGAAGGCGGGTTTCCTGCAGGGGCAACACGCTAGGATGAAAATTTATCTGTATGGTCCTTCTGAAGGCTTGACTCTTTCCGGGCAGAACCTAAGTAAAGAGACTAGTCCATATAATGAGTCCAGATACGTATTAGATATCCCTTCCTTCTCCGCTACGCAATTCACGTTGATGGCTCACGCCACGGAGGAATGGAACGGAACGGTTCAAGTGGATATTTGTGATGCGGACGACAATAGGATAGTATATGGCGGCCAAGCACCGTTCGTTTTTCCGGCCAATAACTCACAGGACGATATCGCCGCTTTGAAAGCGATCGCCGAGGCCAATCCGCTGAACTCGGACTTGCGGAACTTCATCTCCAACAAGGATTACTTGAAAGACAGGGGATCGAACGATGGTTACAACGTGGGCGTGACATGGAACACCGAGTCCACGAGCCGGGTGAAAAGTTTCTTCATTAATGATGGAAGAACCCGTACGATCACTTCCATGGATGTATCGGCGTTGTCCGGGTTAGAGCAGTTGGACTTGCAGAATACCCGGTTGAAATCCTTGGATTTGTCCACTTTGACAAAACTTCGGAGCTTGAGTTTGTATGGTAATGATTCGCTTGCTTGGTTTACGGTGAAGCTCCCAAGCCCGTTACCGGAGAATTTCTGGATTGGTGGTAACACCACGATTATGGCCGGTACACCGGTAGACGATTATAACGCTTATGCCGCGAAGGGCGAGGAGATCGATCTATCCGCTTACGCTTCGGTGGGTGGCGTGAAATCGGTATATCAATGGTACCTTATTGATCGGGCTACTGGTGAACAGACGGAAGCAACCATGCTGGCGGTATCCGGCAAGGAAGGGGCTTTCGTATTTACCGGGAAGCCGGGTGAATATTATATGTGCGAGATTACCAATCCGAATTACGGAAATTGGAGGATGAATACGGTGCAGATCAAGGTAGCCCGTAACTCGGACAGCTACTCCCCTGCGGACATCGCCGGATTGAAGAAGTTGGCTGCCGATAACCCGAATATCACCCAATTAAAGGAGTTCGTGGACAGCAAGGGCTGGGAACGCGAGAATTGGAACTCGTATCAAGACGTGATTCGTACGGACTGGAGCACGGACGAGGTCGGTCGGTTGACACATCTAGCTATTGAGTTTGATTGGAACTCGAAGGATACGATCTCCCAACTGGACCTAAGCGCCTTCACCGAGTTGAAGTATCTCGAGTGCGAGCGTTTCATGAATATAGAGAAGCTGGATCTATCGAAGAATACGAAGCTGGAGCACCTGCATGTATATAGTAAGAATCTGGAGTCTCTTGACCTATCTAAATGTCCGGAACTGCAATATTTCGGATTTGGCACGCGATACAGGGGCGAGGGATCTTACCAAAAAACGAGGTTGGCGAGACTGAACTTGACTGGTTGCTCGAAGTTGACGGAGCTTTACCTAGAGCATTTATCTTTGACTTCGTTGGATATCTCTTCCTTTAAGCGATTAAATAGGCTGACCATCGAGTATTGCCCAGACTTAAAGGTACAAGGTTTCGATAAGGCTACGAGCTTGACCTATTTGGCCTTGCCGCATACGAAGCAGTTCGCCGATCTGATAAAGAACCTACCGGCGTTTATCCGTCATCTATATTTGCAAGATACGGAGTATGAGCTTCCTTCCGCGCATGTGGGAAAGAATCTGGAGTCGTTGGGATTGCCGGGATATGTGAAGAGTCTCGATCTGGCTCAGTACCCGAACTTGAGTAACTTGAATGCGGATGGATCTCTTTTGAGATATTCTACGGTAAAGAATTATCGGCAGATAAATTATAACGGTTGGGGGCACATAACGCTTACTTCCCCCTCGCATCCGGAGAGTATAGAATGGTTCGAGAACGGCGATACGATCGACCTCTCCTCGGAGGCTGTGATCGATGGCATAGAGACCGTATTCCTATGGGTAAACGCCAAATATGGGATAGAGGAGAAAGAGGCATTGAAGCCGGTACCAAACCGTCCGGGCGTATTCGTGCTGGACAGCAAGGAGGAAAAGTATGGAGACTACTATTGTAAGCTGATGAACCCGAAGTTCTGTAGAATCACGGAGATCAATGTACGTGACGGCTGGCAGATCGAGACCTCACGCATCCATGTGGAAACCACCGTCCCCCAAGTATTCGCCGAGAGCGATGTGGCTACCTTGGCACGTATCGTAGACGCTTCCAACAACAAGGAGCTGAGCGAGTGGTGGAGCAGCGGCGCATGGCAGACGAACGAGAACTCACAGTATGCGCAAGTGATCTGGAACGACGAGAACCCTCGACGTTTAGTGAAATTATATATGTATCAGATGGGCAATAGCTTCACGAAGGAAGTAGATCTGTCCGCCTTGGATAAGCTGCAAGAGCTATCGCTTTACGGCAACCGGGTAGAGAAACTAACCTTGCCGAAGAATAGCACGGTATTGAGCTCCTTGATGCTTGCCGGCAATACGCCGCTTTCTACCTTGATCGTCTCCATGTATCCCGCGTTGGAGTATCTGGATGTATCCAATACCGGCTTGAAGGCTTGCGATGTTTCCAATAATAAGAATTTGAGGGGGTTGTTCTTGAGCTGGACGGAGATAAAGCCGATAGAGGAGACTTGCCCGGAGATCGCCGCCTTATTGCAGACATATGGTGTTCCCAAGACTACTACCTCGATTGATTTGGATAGGTTCCCGGCTTTGAAGGCATTGCATACCTCCGGATCGGCTCTGGAGTTCAGCGGCGTACAGAACCCGAGACAGTTGGAATCCGCTGAAGGTGATGTGTTGCTTGCGGTAGGCAAGGCTCGTCTAGGTGGTTTCAGCCTTTATGGTGAGAAGATCGACCTGTCGGCTCAAGCCACGGTAGCGGGTACTGTCTCAGATTATATCTGGGCCGTGAATAACGATACGATAGATTTCAAGGATAACCAATATACGATAGCGGAGGAATTGATGCCGAATGACCTAGTGGTGGTTTCCGTGACGAATCCTTTATTCCCGGGCTGGAGAATAAGATATGTAACGACCGTCTACACCTGCGACGGCGACGCGAACCTCGACAAGTCCGTGAACGTGCAAGACGTGACCGCTACGGTAAGCTACATCTTGGAGGACAAGGATAACATGATCCCCAACTTCGGTTTTGCCGAGGCGGATGTGAACTATAATAATAATGTAGAGATCGCTGACGTAATTGGTATCGTCAACCTCATCCACGGCAAGCCGGTTACCAAGGCCGGTGCACTGCGTTCTGAGTCCGAGGTTCCCGTACAAATGGAGCTCGACGCTGACAACTTCTTGACGATGAATAGCCAAGTACCGGTAGCCGGTATCTATCTGGAGTTGGTGGGAGTCATCGACGAGATCCCGTTACTGGGCGACGCTGCTAAGTTCCTGCAGGCTTCCAGCTTGAACGGGGATACCTTGCGGGTGATCGGTTATAGCTTGGATGGCCGCACGATTCCTTCGGGCAAGAGCCGTATCCTGCGTATGCCGGCGGGCGTTACCTTGGTAGGAGCCTCCTTCTCCGATGCGAAGGCCAACAGCTTGAGGTCTGGTGGCGATGCGATCGTGACTTCCAACGCCCCGATCGAGGCGATCAGCCAATTGGCAGCCGTGTCCAATTATCCGAACCCGTTCCGTGGCAGCACGACCTTCCGTTATCAGTTGACGGAGGCGGCCAAATCCGTGACGATCCACGTATTCTCTGCGAATGGCGCTTTGGCCGTGGTATTGAACGGTCTGCCCGGCGAAGTGGGCGATAACCAATATTCGGCGGCTCTTACCTTACCGGCGGGCGTTTACTATTACCGCTTGACGGCAAAGACAGGCCATGGTGTGAAGGCAAGTAATACTAACATCTTTATCTGTAAGTAAATTATGAAAGTGAATCATATAAAACAATTATTCGTAGCCCTCTCCCTGCTGTTATCGGCGGGAACGGCTACTGCCGCCCAGTGGAAATTGGCGAAGACGAACCTGAACGCCGCTGGCAGTAAGGATACGCTCACGCTGGAGGTATCCGGCAATTCCTTTAGTTTTTCTTCCTTCCAGGTGGATTTCACCTTGTCCGAGGGTATCTTGCTAGATGGAACCCCGATCCTCGGCGAGTTGGCAAATGATCATGCTCTTACGTGGAGTAAGCAAAGTGACGGCAGCTTCCGTTGCGTGGTATACAGTGCAGGAAACAAGGATATGAAAGCCCCGGAAGGCCCTGTGCTCCGTATCCCGGTAGTGCTGGCGGCCTCTTTTGAGGGAGGAAAGTTCACGGCGAAAAACGGACTCTTGTCTAACAAGGCCTCCAATGGGCAGTCGGTGAAGGACTTGAGTGGAGCGACCCTTACAGCGTATAAGGAAAGAGCCCATCTGGTGGTGAACGTATCGGGCCAAGAGCAAGTGGTCAACCCGGCTATAGCCGCAGGATTGAGCTATACGACCATCCCGGAGGATAAGACGCTTACGGTCGCTTATTTTAAGGATGATTCTTGTAAAATAGCGGCTACCGACAATGACCGCAAGGAAGAGGGTATCCTGTATGTCAAGCTATCCTATGCGGGTGACACTGACTACGCTGAGTTCGAGGAGGTCTATGTCATGAGTCTGACGAGCAAGATCGCTATTGACGCAAGTAAAATCACGAAGCCGCAAACGACAGGTATCAAGGAGGGGCAATTGCTTTCAACTTCTTTACTGTCCGGTGGTAGCGTAAAGGATGAAGATGGATATACGATTGCCGGTACCTTCGTTTGGACGAACGGGAATGCGGTGATGCCGGCCGGGAAGCAAAGCTGTTCCGTCACTTTCTATCCGGATAACTCCTCTTATTACAATACAGCGGAGGTGTCTGTGGAGGTTGAGGTAACCCCTACGTATCTAGTCACCGCTACAGGGACAACAGGAGGTACCGTAAACGTATTGGGCAAGACCGAGGATGACGTGTACGTGAAGGGTCAAGAGATCTCCTTGGTAGCCCTGTCTCTGCCCAATTATAAGTTCGAGAGTTGGTCGGTAACGGGCGCGAGCGAGACCTTGCCGGCGAATGATTCCATCTTTGTTAAGGCGGATAATAATAAGACCTATACGGCGAACTTCTCCCCGATCATGCGTGCGGTAACGATCAATCATGTAGGCAACGGCAGTCTCTCGGTTACGGCCGAAGGTGCGAAGGTTGCGTCTGGAGCTTTCTTGCGACAAGGTACGATCTTGCAAATCGTGGCTACACCGGACGTGAACTCCCAGTTGGAATCATTGACTATAAACAAGAAGCCTCTAGAGGGTAACAAGGTGACGCTTACAGCGGATTTGGAGGTCAATGCCGCATTCAAGCCAAAAGAGGGGGCACTTGTCTCCATCGATAAAGATGTGGCGAACGGCTCTATCTTATTATATAAGGAAGACGGCAGTTTGATCGCTTACGGTTCTTCCGTTCCTGTTGGTACGAAGCTACGTGCGGTTGCGCTTCCGGATGCCGGGTATAGCTTGGATGGCAGTGTCACCTTATCGGGCGTGACCGGCCCTACGAACGACCTGTGGACCGTGACAGGCGATGTTACGGCAAAAGCTGCTTTCGGTGCGAAGAAATACATGGTGAAGGCCTCTGCCGTAAGCAGCAACCCGACTCAGACCGCTTCCGGTACGATCACGTTGGAGCCATCCGGAGAACAACCTTATGGTACGGAGGTTCGTATAGCGAGTGCCGAGGGACAGAACGGAGCGAGACTGCTTACCATCTTGGCGAACGGTAAGGAAATATCTCAAAATGATGTCTTGACCGTAACCGGCGACCTGACGGTGACAGCTGTATTCGATCCTCGGGTAAATATCGAGAAGACATACATCCTTTGGCCGTATCAAGAATACTACTACAGTGGCGTATCCCGCAACTTCGTGCCTTTCGCTTCGCAGACTTACGCTGGTTTCTCTTTTGAGGTCTTATATAAGAACACTAAGGGTGAGAAGACTGCTAAGGCAATCGATGCGGACAATTATACGGTCTTGTTGCATCGCGAAGAGGATGGTTTGTATAATGAGTTCAAAGGGGAGTATAAGGATGGCTTAGTGATCCATAAGTCCAAGGTCTCGGTAACGGAAGCGCCTACGAACGGAGGTAATCCGAAGACTCGCCCGGCAGAGGTGGACATCACAAGCACAACTACCAATGGCGTGACAAAATACGTGATTGAGCCTAACAGCGATGCGGCTAAAAAGAATTACGAAGGCACGGTTTACTATCATTCTACGAAAGATCCGGTAAACTTATCCTTTGGTGAGTCTATCCTACGTGCGGGAGGGGAACCGGTATCACCGATGGGCTACGTACGTGTCACTAATGGCGGTATGCCATACGACGCAACGGATGGTAAGGTTTCTATCCCCGCCGGTATAACGGTGACGCTGGAAGCTGTGCCTGCGGAAGGCGCTAAGTTCTCTCATTGGTCTGATATTGAGTCTAACCCTGTTGACGCAAAGAAGAACCCTCGGGAATATGTGGTAGCGGAAGGCTCTACGGGGGTTACTCCTGAATTTGTCGGCAAGGATAAACTAGAGTTCAAGTTAGCTCAAACCTCCTCCGTATATAACGGTGCGGCTCAACTCGTATCCGTGACAGGTACGGGCAACGAGGCTTGCCAGATCACGTTCTTCTTTGACGAGGCCTGTACGCAACCGGCTGTCTTGAAGAATGTCGATAAGTATTATGTACGTGTTTATCGTTCAGCTGATGCGAAGTATAAAGAATATACTGAAGTATTCCCCTATGCGATAGAACAAGCCGAACCTGCGATTACGAAGTGGCCGGATGCTTCCGATATCTTGCTCGGTCATACACTGGCCGAATCAATTCTACAAGGTGGAAATCCCGGTATCGTAGCCGGAACATTCGCTTGGAGCAAGCCGGAAACAGCGCCTACGGCCACCGGTCAGCAAGAGGTTACCTTTACGCCGACCGATCCGAATTACAAGCCGGTTAGTAGCAAGATAGAGGTGAAGGTTGTTTCCGCTACTTTCTTGGATCCGGTTACTCCTCCTGTAGACCCCGTAGATCCGGAGAATCCAGACAAGCCGGACCAACCGGATACGCCAACCGGCATCGAGTCCATCGAGGAAGGCATGAGCCTGTATACAGCCAATCAATCTATCTTCGTGAATATGCCTCAGCAGGTAGCCTTGAAGGTAGTCGATGTGTCCGGCATCGTTCTTTACGAAGGTTCGATTCTTGGCAAGGCTGAGATCCCGGTAGGGCATGCCGGAGTCTACTTCGTCCGCTGCGAGGCCTTCGGCGATTCGTTTGTACGGAAAGTCGTGGTTCGCTGATTCTGCCACTGCCCATCGTAAGGTGCTTATGATGGGCATTGTAAACACCTTATACTGCCCATCGTAACAACCTTACGATGGGTAGTGTTATTTCGTAAGGTATACGATCGTTTGGCTTACGGTTTATAATAAATAATAAGTAAAAAACTTCGGATTATATTTGCTGGTCTCGAAAAAGGCCGTATCTTTGCAATGTTGAAACAAAAACAATAAAGACAAGAACAATGACACGCAACTTGCAAAATAGTCTCATTATTTCTCTAAACATTATTCTACTCTGGGAACGGGATAGGAAGTGAGACTGTATGCTTTGCGAGCATTACGATATATGAAAGAGCCTTTCTCACTTCCTTGTGAGAGAGGCTTTTTTAGTTAGTATAGGATATTAGTAAATTAAGAATATAAGATTATGTCAGACAGATTATTTATTTTCGACACCACCTTACGTGATGGTGAACAGGTTCCGGGATGCCAGTTGAATACAGTGGAAAAGATTCAAGTAGCTAAGGCGTTGGAACAGCTAGGTGTTGATGTGATCGAGGCTGGTTTCCCTGTCTCCAGTCCTGGGGATTTTAAGAGTGTGGTTGAGATCTCAAAGGCCGTGACTTGGCCGACCATCTGTGCCTTGACCCGTGCGGTGGAGAAAGATATCGACGTGGCAGCTGAGGCGTTGAAATTCGCTAAGCGAGGACGTATTCATACGGGTATCGGTACTTCTGATTCTCATATCAAATACAAGTTTAACTCCACGAGAGAGGAGATTATAGAGCGTGCGATCGCCGCCACGAAATACGCTAAAAAGTACGTGGAGGACGTAGAATTCTACTGTGAGGATGCCGGGCGTACGGATAATGAATATCTAGCCCGTGTCGTGGAGGCCGTGATCAAGGCCGGGGCTACCGTAGTGAATATCCCGGATACGACAGGATATTGCTTGCCGGATGAGTACGGGGCGAAGATTAAGTATCTGATGGAACATGTGGATGGCGTACATAACGCGATCTTGTCCACCCATTGCCATAATGACTTGGGCATGGCTACCGCGAATACCGTACAAGGCGTGTTGAACGGAGCCCGTCAGGTGGAGGTAACCATAAACGGCATCGGTGAGCGTGCGGGTAACACGTCATTGGAAGAAGTCGCCATGGTTTTCAAGAGCCATAAAGAACGTGATATCATCACCAATATCACGACGAATAAGATCTATAGTACGAGCCGTATGGTTTCTAGCTTGATGAATATGCCGGTACAACCGAATAAGGCTATTGTCGGACGTAATGCGTTCGCTCACTCCTCCGGTATCCATCAAGATGGCGTTTTGAAGAATGCGCAAACCTACGAGATCATCGATCCGAAGGATGTGGGTATTGATGATAATGCGATCGTATTGACTGCTCGTAGCGGTCGTGCGGCGTTGAAGCATCGCCTGCATGTTTTAGGTGTGGATCTGGAGCAGGAGAAATTGGACAAGGTGTACGATGAGTTCTTGAAACTGGCCGATCGTAAGAAAGATATTAATGATGATGATGTTTTGATGTTGGTCGGGAAGGATCGTACGGCCACCCACCGTATTAAATTGGAATATTTACAGGTAACTAGTGGTGTTGGAGTACAATCAGTCGCAAGTATTTGTTTAAATTTGTCGGGAGTAAGAAGATATGAGGCCGCAGCTGGTAACGGTCCGGTTGACGCGGGTATCAAGGCGGTGAAAAAAGCCATTAGTAATAGTGACATGACGATTCAGGAATTCTTGATCCAAGCCATTAATAAAGGTAGCGATGATACGGGCAAGGTGCATATGCAGGTAGAGTATAACGGGGCTACCTATTATGGGTTCTCTGCGAATACCGATATTATCGCTGCTTCCGTGGAGGCTTTCGTGGACGCCATCAATAAGTTTATAGTAGACTAAAAATAGACAAGACAATGAGCAAGACATTATTTGAGAAAATCTGGGACAAACACGTGGTGGACACGTTGCCCGACGGAACCATACAATTGTATATCGACCGTCTGTATTGTCATGAGGTGACTAGCCCGCAGGCTTTCGCCGGATTACGTGTACGTGGATTGAAGCCCTTCCGTCCCGCGCAAATCACTTGTATGCCGGACCACAATATCCCGACATTGAACCAAGATAAGCCTATCGAGGACCCTATATCCAAGAATCAAGTGGATACCTTGGAAGAGAACGCGAAGTATTTCGGCTTGACGTATTACGGTCTTCAACATCCGAAGAATGGTATCATCCATGTGGTAGGTCCGGAGACAGGCTTGACGCAGCCGGGTATGACAATCGTTTGTGGCGACTCCCATACTTCTACGCACGGTGCCATGGGCGCTATCGCCTTCGGTATCGGTACGAGCGAGGTGGAGATGACCTTGGCTACCCAATGTATCATGCAGCGTAAGCCGAAAACGATGCGTATCACGATCGATGGTGTACGCAAACCGGGCGTTACGGCGAAGGACTTTGCTTTATACATTATTAGTAAGATGAGTACCAGCGGTGCTACGGGCTATTTCGTAGAGTACGCTGGCGAGGCGATTCGTAATACGACCATGGAGGAACGTCTGACGATCTGTAACCTTTCTATCGAGATGGGTGCCCGTGGCGGTATGATCGCTCCGGATGATGTTACTTTCGATTATTTGAAAGACCGTGAGTTTGCCCCAAGAGGCGAGGAATGGGAGCGGAAGGTGAGCGAGTGGCGTCAGCTATATAGTGATCCGGACGCTAAGTTCGATAAGGAGATCGTTTTTCACGCCGAGGATATCGACCCGATGGTTACGTACGGTACGAACCCGGGCATGGGTATGAGTATCAGCAAAGATATCCCCTCCTTAGAAAGCGTGCCCGAGGCAGGCCGTATTTCTTATAAGAAGTCTTTGGATTATATGGGCTTCAAGGCAGGCGAGTCTATGTTGGGTAAGAAAGTGGATTATGTCTTTTTAGGTAGCTGTACGAATGGCCGTATCGAGGATTTCCGTGCTTTCGCCTCTTTGGTGAAAGGAAAGAAGAAAGCGGATGATGTAACGGTTTGGCTGGTTCCCGGCAGTTGGCAGGTAGAGCGGGAGATTCGTGCCGAGGGGATCGACAAGGTTTTGGCCGAGGCCGGCTTCGTCCTTCGTCAACCGGGATGTTCCGCTTGTCTGGCGATGAATGAGGATAAGGTTCCGGCGGGTAAATATGCGGTCTCCACTTCCAACCGTAATTTCGAGGGCCGCCAAGGACCGGGTGCGCGCACCATCTTAGCGGGGCCGCTTGTGGCCGCCGCCGCCGCTGTGACAGGTAAGATCACGGACCCGAGAGAACTGATGTAAAGACTAATCTAATAAAGTAGCATAAGATGAAAACAAAATTCAATATAATCACAAGCACTTGCGTACCTCTTCCTTTAGAGAACGTGGATACCGACCAGATTATCCCAGCCCGCTTTCTGAAAGCGACTACCAAAGAAGGGTTCGGCGAGAACTTATTCCGGGATTGGCGATATGATAAGGAAGGTAATAAGATCGAATCATTCGTCTTGAACGATCCTACGTATAGCGGAAAGATATTGGTAGCGGGAAAGAACTTCGGTTCCGGTTCCAGCCGTGAGCATGCGGCTTGGGCGATCGCCGATTACGGTTTCCGTGTCGTGGTCTCCAGTTTCTTCGCCGATATCCATAAAAACAACGAGTTGAACAACTTCGTGCTGCCGGTTGTTGTGACTGAAGAGTTCCTCGCTGAATTGTTCGATTCGATTTACAAGGACCCGAAAACTGAGGTCGAGGTAAATCTACCGGAGCAAACGATCACGAACAAGGCTACGGGCAAAAGCGAGCATTTCGAGATCAACGCCTATAAAAAGGATTGCCTGATCAACGGATTGGACGATATCGACTATTTACTGGCAAATAAATCAAAGATAGAAGCCTTCGAGGCAGCACGCTGATTATGATAGAAATAATGGATACAACCCTCAGAGATGGGGAGCAAACTTCGGGCGTCTCCTTCGCCGCTCACGAGAAGCTTAGCATAGCGCAAGTGCTGCTGAACGACTTAGGCGTGAACCGGGTGGAGATCGCCTCCGCCCGTGTGTCGGACGGAGAGTTTGAGGCCGTGAAGCGTGTAGCCGCTTGGGCCGCCCGTTCCGGAAACCTAGACAAATTGGAGGTCTTGGGTTTCGTGGATGGTACGGTCTCTCTCGACTGGATTGAATCCGCAGGTTGCCGTGTCGTGAACTTGCTTTGCAAGGGCTCTTATAAGCATGTCACCGAACAGCTTCGAAAGACTCCCGAGCAACACGTTGACGATATTCGTACGGTCGTATTGGAAGCGGCGAAACGGAAGATCGACGTGAATATCTATTTGGAGGACTGGTCGAACGGTATCAAGCATTCTCCGGATTACGTATTCTTGGTAATCGATGCGTTGAAAGGACTTCCGATCTGCCGTTTCATGCTCCCGGATACCTTGGGAGTCTTGAATCCCGGAAATACCTACGAGTATTGCAAGATGATGGTGGACCGTTACCCTGATTTACGGTTTGACTTCCATGCGCATAACGACTATGATCTTGCCGTAGCGAATGTATATTCCGCCATCCGTGCGGGTATCAAGGGAATCCATACGACCGTGAACGGTTTGGGAGAGCGTGCGGGTAATGCTCCATTGAGCAGCGTCCTTGCCGTCATCAAGGATCAGTTGGGAGAGGAGACGAACTTGAGGGAGGAAAAGATAAACAAGGCCAGTCGTTTGGTCGAGACCTATTCGGGGGTGCATATCCCGCCCAATAAGCCGATTATCGGAGAGCATGTGTTTACGCAATGCGCCGGTGTCCATGCGGACGGTGATAGCAAGAACAACCTGTATTGCAACGACCTGCTTCCTGAGCGTTTCGGACGGGTTCGCGAGTACGCCTTGGGCAAGACCTCCGGAAAAGCGAATATCCGCAAGAATCTGGAAGCGCTCGGTATCGACATGGATGAGGGCTCGATGCGTAAGGTTACGGAACGGATCATTGAGTTAGGGGATAAGAAAGAAATGGTTACCCCGGAGGATCTTCCTTATATTATCAGCGATGTGCTTCATCATGATAATGCGCTGGAGGATCAGAAAATACGGATCTTGAACTATTCCTTATCCTTGGCCCAAGGGCTGAAACCGGTGGCTACCTTGAAGATCGAGATCAATGGCGAGGCTTACGAGGAATCGGCTTCCGGTGATGGCCAATACGACGCTTTCGTTCGTGCCCTACGCCGGATTTATTCCCGTTTGAACCGCCCGTTCCCGATGTTGACGAACTATTCGGTATCCATCCCGCCGGGAGGACGTACGGATGCGTTCGTGCAGACGGTCATCAGCTGGAATTATGCCGGGGTCGATTTCAAGACTCGTGGTCTGGACGCTGATCAGACTGAGGCGGCGATCAAGGCGACATTGAAGCTGTCTCTTATACACATCTGACGCTGCCGACGACTAGTCGA
>ENA-UAKW01000829-UAKW01000829.1-human-gut-metagenome-genome-assembly--contig:-NODE-829-length-13752-cov-7.863474_pt1 | contig 13752 bp, 12 predicted proteins | sample MGYA00243691_ERZ654450 | MGnify/ENA primary metagenome ERZ654450 (study PRJEB26926, sample SAMN06164673) | human gut metagenome | biome: ENVO:00009003; feature: ENVO:2100002; material: ENVO:00002003... | reverse complement strand
TGTGTATAAGAGACAGTCGCGCCAACCGCGAGGCCTACGAACGGGGACTGGCCGAAGCCGAAGCCATCCGCCGCAGGCGGGAGCGGACCAACGAGCGCGGAGAAAGCTCCGACCGCAAGGTGCAGGGCCGCGTGACCGTCTCCTTCTCGCTGGTCGATCCGGTGCGACATGCACGGCATCTGGTGGTTCCCGCCTATCAATGCGAGGGGGGCGGCGAGGTCGTCGTCCGCATCACGGTGAACCGCGCCGGCGAGGTGACGCATGCGTCGGTGGCCTCCGGAGGCGACGACTGCATGCGCGAGACGGCGGTGCGCGCCGCCCGCAATTCGGTCTTCGACATCAACGACGCGGCTCCCGCCCGCCACACGGGGACGATCACCTACATCTTCATCCCGCAGTAGCCCCGCCAGTTTTCCGTCCGACAAGAAACTTCATAGGCGAAAACAGAAAAAATCCGATTTTTCTTTCTTTTCAAAATATTGTTCGTATATTTGCGAACAGCAGTAACCGATATGATTCAAAAAAACTATACGGATCAAGAGGAACAGATCGCTCGCTTCGCCAAAGCAATGGGACATCCGGCAAGAATGGCCATCTTACGATTTCTTGCCGCACAGGACAGTTGCTTTTTCGGAGACATCCACGAGGTGCTGCCGATTGCAAAGGCGACCGTATCGCAGCACCTCAAAGAGTTGAAAGATGCCGGATTGATACAAGGCGAAATCGAAACGCCGAAAGTCCGTTACTGTATCAACCATGCGAATTGGGCGGTTGCGCGCAACCTTTTCGACGGTTTCTTCCGCAACTGCAAAACCAAAGATTCCTGCTGCGGATAAGCGTTTTTTATGAAATTTGTTCGTAGTTCGGCGAACTACATTTAATGAAAAAACAGACATGGAGATCAAAGTATTGGGAACGGGGTGCGCCGGATGCAAGGCACTCCACGAAACGGTAAAGCAGGCTGTCGCCGAGTTGGGATTGGCTGCGACAGTCGTAAAGGAAGAAGACATCGTGAAAATCATGTCCTACAATGTGATGACCCTGCCCGCATTGGCCGTAGACGAAAATGTAGTCGCAAAGGGAAAACGGCTGTCGCTCGACGAGGTGAAAAAACTATTAACGAATAATTAGCAGGATGAGAAAGATTCTGTTGATTGTGCCGGCAGTCATCGGATTGTCTGCCTGCGGAAATAATTCGCGTAACACTCCTACCGATACGCCGCAAAGCGATTGCGTCGAGGTGCTCTGCTTCCACGGCGCGAAACGTTGCGCAACCTGTATCGCTATCGAAAACGGAGTAAAAGAGGTTATCGAAACTGATTTTGCCGCACAGGTTGCAGCCGGAGAAGTGCGTTTCCGTATGATCGACATCGCAAAGCCGGAAAACGAAGCATTGGCCGACAAATATGAGGTTGCGTGGTCGTCGCTGTTGCTGAACAGATGGCGGGACAGCCGAGAAACCGTAACCGATCTGACGAAATTCGCCTTTGCCAACGTCCGCACGAATCCGAAAAAGTTCAAAGCGGAACTCCGGGCCGAAATCCAAAGACAGATAGACGAATAGGTATGGAGTATTTGCAGAATTTGTTGGACAGTTCGACCGTTCCGATACTAACGGCTTTTCTGCTCGGTCTGCTGACCGCCATAAGTCCTTGCCCGCTGGCTACCAACATTGCTGCAGTGGGGTATATCTCGAAGGATATGGCAAACCGCAGCCGCATTTTCTCCAATGGTTTGCTTTACACGCTCGGACGTGCCGCCGCCTATACCATGTTGGGTGCGGTGCTGATTACCGTGTTGCGAGAAGGAGCAAGTGTTTTTACCATTCAGAAGGCGATCGGCAAATGGGGAGAGGTATTGATTGGCCCGGCGCTTATTCTAATCGGGCTGTTCATGCTTTTCGGACATCGGTTCAACCTGCCGAAATTCGGATTTTCAGGCCGTGGCGAACAGATGGGACGACGCGGCGGATGGGGTACATTCCTATTAGGTGTCCTTCTTTCGCTGGCATTTTGCCCGACGAGCGGCGTTTTCTATTTCGGAATGCTGATTCCGATGTCGGCTGCCGAAACGGGCGGTTATCTCTTACCGGTCGTCTTTGCTGTCGCTACGGGGCTTCCCGTGGTGATCGTCGCATGGATATTGGCATACAGCGTTGCCGGGATAGGGGCTTTCTACAACCGGATGCAGACGATTCAAAAATGGCTTACACGGATTGTAGGAACGCTTTTTATTGCCGTAGGTATCTATTACGGTATAATTTATTTCTGTTAAAACGATGATCCAACGATTTGCCGACTGGCTCGTCTACGGCGTATTCGGGATGAACGCCGACACGCATCTGGGAAGTGCCGTCAATTTCTTTTTCTACGACAGCATCAAAATTCTGATCTTGCTGTTTTTCATCAGCCTGGCGATGGGAGTCGTCAATGCCTATTTCCCTATCGACAAACTGCGTCATTACCTTGCGACCTGCAAACTATACGGGTTTCAATACCTCTTCGCGTCGCTGTTCGGAGCTATCACGCCGTTCTGTTCCTGCTCGTCGATCCCGCTGTTTATCGGTTTTGTCAAGGGCGGGATTCCTTTGGGAGTAACATTTGCGTTTCTGATTACCTCTCCGCTTGTCAATGAGGTCGCCGTGGCAATGTTCCTCGGTTCGTTCGGCCTGCGGACGACGGTGATTTATGTCGTGAGCGGCATCCTGCTCGGCATGATCGGCGGCTTCGTACTCGGCCGCTTCAAGCTGGAACACTATCTTTCGCCATGGGTATGCCAACTGCAAGCGCAGTCCGATACGAATTCGGAAGTTTGGGCGGAAAAGCACACGCCTTTTACCGATCGGTTTCCCGTCATCGTACGCGATGCGTGGGGTATCGTGCGGGGTGTGTTGCTGTACGTGTTGATCGGTATCGGCGTAGGTGCGGCGATGCACGGATTTGTCCCCGAAGGTTTCTTTGAGCAGTATATGTCCAAAGATAATTGGTTTGCCGTGCCGCTGGCGGTCATTTGCGCCGTACCGATGTATGCCAACGCCGCCGGAATTGTCCCGGTGATCCAGGTCTTCGTGGCCAAAGGCATTCCGTTAGGGACGGCTATCGCCTTTATGATGGGCGTCGTCGGGCTGTCGCTGCCGGAAGCTACGATGTTGAAAAAGGTCATGACATGGCGCTTGATAGGGATATTCTTCGGAGTGATGACCCTGTTTTTCATTCTATCGGGATATTTGTTCAACCTGATTCTCTAAAATTAAGATTTTTAAGAAGATCGAAGACTTTGCGATGCAAAAAAGAGCAAAAAGCTCAGACTTTCCGAACAAGTCACAAAAAAACCGGAAAGGCATCTGCCTTTCCGGGAGTAACAGCAAGTCTGAACCCGCTTATTTGTTCTTCGCAGCGGCCTTGTCGGCCTCGGCGTTGATTACCTTCAACCAGTCGAGCGTCGCGGCCTTGAAATTCTCGTGATACTTGAACTTCTTGCTCATGCCCCAGCCGTGACCGCCGGAGGGGAAGATATGCAGCGACGCTTTCACGCCGTTGGCTTTGAGCTTTTCGTAGAGCAGCGCGGCATTGATCGCCGGAACCACCTTGTCGTCGTCGCTGTGGAAGATCAGCGCCGGGCAGGCCGTGCTGTCGACGACCTTCTCCAACGAGAACTTCGCGGCTTCGGTCTCGACGTTCTCCTTGCCGACGAGCTGCTGGAAGGTTCCCAGATGCCGTTTGTCGGGATCGCTCGACACCACCGGATAGATGAGCACCATGAAATCGGGTTTCGATTCGGACATCACGCCCGCCGATCCGGCCAGATAGCCGCCCGCCGAGGTGCCCGCAACACCCACCTTGTGCGGATCGACGCCCAGCTCGCCGGCCATTTCGCGCACCGTCGCCACCGCTTTGTCCAGGTCGTCGAGCGGCACCTCCGAATGGCCGTTGGGCAGACGGTATTTGAGCATCACGCCCACGATGCCGTTCTCGGCGAACCACTTGCAGGTATTGTGGCCGTTGGCGATCGAGAGCTGCGAGTAGCCGCCGCCCGGGCAGAATACGATCGCCTGCCCCGTCGCCTTTTCGGGTGCGGGCTTGTAGATCCAGATTTCGGCCGACGAGGTGTTGGTCAAGGTTCCGGGTTTGCGCTCGTATTCGTCACCCGTCACACCGTTCGAAGTCGGAGCCGTCGTATTGTCCCACAGTTTGATGTGATAGTCCTGCGCAGATACGGACACCGCCGCGAAGAGCAGCGTCGCAAGAATCGTCAATCGTTTCATTTGCTTTCGTTCTATGAATTATTAGTAGTTATGTAATAAATCGTCGAGTTTCATTCTTCGTTTTCTCGCTTCGGCATAGTCCGAACTGCGGTCGGCTCTGCGCTCGGCTTATCGAAAAGGTTTCCGACGACCGTTTCCGCCTCCGGCATAACCTGCGGGCAGTTTCTGCACTCGCTTACGAAAATGTTTCGTTTGACCCGATAAAGATAAGAATTATTCCCGAATCTTTTTCGTTTCCGGACGAAAAAAACGGGAAAAGGCATTCGGCAGTTTGTAAATCCACTCGATAAAACCTATCTTTGCCGGTAATAAATTCCGGTCCGGACGACCCGAACGGCCCGACGGAGGGATTCGCCTCCGCCCCGTCTGCGTCGATACCGGCCGGACACGAACCCCAAACGCACCGCCGATGAAACGCACTCTTCTCACACTGGCAGCCGCGCTTTTCCTGCTGCCCGCATCCGCACAGCAAGTCCCCGAATGGCTCAAAGAGGGGATTCTCTACCACATCTACCCCTCCTCCTTCAAAGACAGCGACGGCGACGGCATCGGTGATCTGGAAGGCATCCGCTCCAAACTGCCCTACGTCAAAAGCCTGGGCGCGAACACCATTTGGCTCAGCCCCGTCTTCCGGAGCGAATTCGAGGACGGCGGTTACGACATCACCGATTTCTACCGGATCGACCCGCGTTTCGGCACCAATTCCCAGTTGGTGCAGCTCGTCCGCGAGGCCCACGACCTGGGCATCCGCGTCTGTCTGGATCTCGTGGCGGGCCACACGTCGGACAAACATCCGTGGTTCCGTCAGTCGTCCGAAGCCGATCCGGAACTGCAATACAGCGACTACTATATCTGGAGCGATTCGAAGGATTCGTTCCCGACCAAGAAATTCGTCCGCAGCGACGCCGCGCGCGACGGCAACTACATGAAGAACTTCTTCGACATCCAGCCCGCGCTCAACTACGGCTACCTGCATCCCGACCCCGCGCAACCCTGGCAGCAGGGGTACGACGATCCGGGTCCCACGGCCGTACGCAACGAATTGAAGAACATCATCTCGTTCTGGATGGACAAGGGCGTCGACGGCTTCCGCTGCGACATGGCCCAAAGTCTGGTCAAGGGCGACGACAAGCAGCACACGGGTACGATGCGCCTGTGGCATGAGTTGCGCAGCTGGTTCGAAGCGAAATATCCCGAAGGAATCCTGATCTCCGAGTGGAGCCAGCCGCGCCAGTCGCTCCGCGCCGGATTCCACATCGACCTGCTGATCCACAACGGTGCCGGCACCAAGATCTACCGCACGCTGGTCTGCCAGACCGACGACCGCGGCACGAAAGAGACCCCCTGCTTCTTCGACTACGAAGGACGCGGGCAGGTGAAGGCGTTCGCCGAAAACTACCGCACCGAATACGAAGCCACGCGCGAGCTGGGTTACGCCGCCATGCCCACGTGCAGCCACGACATCTGGCGGCTGAACCGCTTCGACCGCAATACGCCCGAACAGTTGAAGACGGCGCTCACGCTCTTCCTGACGCTGCCCGCCGTACCGATCCTCTACTACGGCGAAGAGATCGGGATGCGCAATCTGGAAGACGCCCCCGTCAAGGAGGGCAGCTACACGAGCCGCAACCGCAGCAGCTGCCGCACGCCGATGCAGTGGGACGACTCGCCCAACGCCGGCTTCTCGACCGCCGACGCCTCACGGCTCTACCTGCCGATCGATCCTTCGCCCGCACGCCCCACCGTCGCGGCCGAGGAGCGCGACCCGCAGTCGATTCTCAACTACGTCAAGGGACTCATCGCCCTGCGCCGCCAGACACCGGCGCTCGGCACGCAGGGCGCATGGCGCTTCGTGAGCGACGTCGAGCAACCCTACCCCATGGTCTACGCCCGCGAGCTGGACGGGCAGAAATACCTCGTCGCCCTCAACCCCTCGAAGCGGAGTGCGACGGCGCGTTTCGCCTCGGAAGGCGCCGCAGCCGAAGCGGTCTACGGCACGGGCGACGGCGCGAAATACACCTCGAAAAACGGGCTGTCCACCTTGAAGATGAAACCCGTCTCGGCGGTCATCCTGAAAATAACCGAATAAAACCCGATAACGAACGTTTTCGTCAAGCCGAGCGCAGAGCCGAATGCAGTTCGGACTATGCCGAGGCGAGAAAACGACTGTTAAAAACGAACCTTTATGAAACGACAAACGATCCTGCTGCTCCTGTCCGTTCTGCTGCTCTCGGGCGGCGCTGCGGCGCAGAGCACCAAAGAACAGACCCTCGAAGACCTCAACCGCACGGCGGCGCTCTACTACTGCTACGAGAACCACCCCCGCGCAGCGGCGACGCCCGCGCCCGAAGGCTACGAACCCTTCTACATCAGCCACTACGGCCGCCACGGCTCGCGTTGGCACGCCTCGGAGAGCGTCTATGAAAATCCGCGCGCAAAGCTCCGCAAGGCGGCCGAAGCAGGTAAACTCACGCCGCTGGGCGAAGAGGCCCTGCGCCGCATCGAGGTCGTCGCCGACGACGCCCGCCACCGCTACGGCGACCTCTCGCCGCGCGGCGTGCGCGAACACCGCGGCATCGCCGAACGGATGTACTGCTCCTTCCCCGAAATCTTTTCGACGGCGGACGGCCGCCTGTGCCGCATCCGCGCCCGTTCGACGCTCGTGCCGCGCTGCATGCTCAGCATGGCCGCCGCAAACGAACGGCTCAAAGAGCTGAATCCCGCGATCGACATTACGCGCGAAGCGAGCAAACGCTACCTCGACTACATGTTCCGCATGACCGAGGCGAACAAGATCAAGAAGGAGATCAAACAGCGCATCGCCGAACTGCGCGAGCGCGAAATCGACCCCTCGCGTTTCGTCCGCGCGCTCGTGACCGACCCCTCGCTCGTCGGCAACCGCAAGGAGCAGCTCCGCTTCATGAACGACCTCTACTGCGTCGCCTCGGTGATGCAGGATGTCGACTACCTCGACTGCTCGTTCTACGACCTCTTCACGCCCGACGAGCTCTACGCCTTCTACGCCGTGCGCAACTACCAGATGTACCTCGAAGAGGGCCCCTCGGCCGAATTCGGCCACCGCGCACTGAGCGACGCCGTGCCCCTGCTGCGCAATTTCGTCGCCGAAGCCGACGAGGCGATCGCAACGGGCGCGCTCTCGGCATCGCTGCGCTACGGCCACGACGTGAACGTCATTCCGCTGGTGGGTCTCATGGGCATCGAAGGGTGCGACACGCGCGAGAGCGACTACCGCAAGGTCGACCAGGCATGGAGCTGCTGGCGCGTGACGCCCATGGCCACCAATATCCAGCTGGTTTTCTTCCGCCGGCCCGACGGCGGCGACGTGCTCGTGAAGTTCCTCTTCAACGAACGCGAGTCGCGCATCCGCCTCGAAAGCGATCTGGCGCCCTACTACCGCTGGAACGACGTGAAGCGTTATTTCGACGAGCGGATCGCCACGCAGACCCGCCGCTGACCCGTCCCCGACACATCGAAAGAGGGTGGCAGCAACATTGCTGCCACCCTCTTTCGATTGTACGGCCGCTCGAATCCCCGAAGCCGCCGGAAAGGACGGGATCAGAAAATTCCGCCATCGGGACGAATACGCAACTCGACTTCCCGATCGCTCTGCGGCTCTTCCAGTTCGAAGCGATACCACTCATCCGCAGGGGTCTCGAAATGATCGATATCATCCACTCGCCAACCGGCATACTGCGAGTTATCCAGCGCAGCTAGCACCGCGGCCGGCACCTCCTGCCGTTGCAGTTCGGTTCGCGTCGACAACCAGTTTCCTTTGCCGTCGAAACATACCTCGCGATGTTTACGACCCTCTATGATTTCGACTTCGAGCACATCCCGCTCTCGCTCGACCTCGATAATGCGGGGATCGGTGAAATGGCCGGCGATAAATTCGAGCGCGGCAGCCGGAAGTTCGGAAGGCAGCAAATCATCCCGATCGTCGTTGTCATCGGCATCGACGACGGCACGGATCAGCACGCCGTCTTCGGCATAGAAGAGCTCATATTCGGTCTGCCCCTTCTCCACTTCGAGCACGTAGACCGGTTCGAATCCCGCACGCGCGAGTCGCTCCGCATCCTCTACCCGCCAGTCGGCATACTCGCTCGCCGAGAAAGCCTTCCGCACAGCTTCGGGCAACTGGTCGTACAAAAGATCGGTCTCGGTCATCCGCCAGTCTCCGCCGGCTGTGAACCAGGCCTGCATGTCCGTATTTCCGTCCCTGAAATCCGCGATCAGATACCCGTTGCGCCCCGTCCACTCGACGTCCGAAGCGTTGGGATACATTCCGCCGAAGGTGTCCGCCACGGCATCCGGAACCGGAACCGTCCGGTCGTCATCGTCATCGCAACCCGTCGTCAGCCCCAACGAGGCCACAGCTACCAGTAAAAACAGATACTTTTTCATCTTCATATTAGTTAGTTTTTTTAATTTCACATCGGGCTTGAACCCTGCAATTATCGAGTTAAAGATAGAACCCAATTTTGAAAAGAATCTGAAATAAACGTAAAACCGTTATATTTTTTTCAGAGACAGCTATTCCGATACAAAAAATTAGACAGCCGGAAGCGACGAACGAAAAACTCCGTCCCGAAATCGTTCGGGACGGAGTCGTCAACTTACAGGGGAAAACCTCAATGGACCGACATCATCGACAGACGGCCGACGCCGAGGGGCACGGCGGCTGCCTGTTTCGTCTCGGAGGCGGGACGCAGCGACTCGAACTTCTTCGCCGGCCGCTTCGCCGGGACTGCCGCCGCGGCAGGGGCCTTGGTCAACTTGTAGGGGCCTACGCCGTAGTCCACCCTCCGATTGTCGCCTTCGCCGATCAGATAGCCCGGACGGATCATCTCCGCTGCTTCGTAATATCCGGTCTGGCTGGTATAGAGCACATAATCGAGGCCGGTAATCTGATGCGTGAGACCTGCCTTATCGGTGAACTTATCGCAGGTGATCGTAATCTCGTTCTTAGCGGTATCGTAAGACCCTTTGACGAGCGACGTTTCCGTACGCCAAATCGACCGCTCCGAATTCTCATTGAGGAAGCGATAAGCGATATAGACATAGCTTGCCCAACCGTATATTCCCACCTCGTCGAAAGAGTTGATCTCGACCGAACCGTCCGCCATATAAGTCAGGTAGAAGGGGAAGGCTTCCATTTCGTCAGTCTCCTCGGTGGCCGGTCTGCCGGTTCCCAGGATCGTCGCACCCCAGTCATAGACCTTGTAACTCTTGTCGTTGCGGTAAGGTTCGATGCGGATCGTGTAGGTCTGCGGCTGTCCGGTAACCTCCGACGAAGTCGTCGTGACGGTCCACGTGCCGATATAACGCTCGTAGTCGGCGCTGCCCTGCGGACGAACCGCGGTGGTGGCGGTCAGCGTTTCGAACGTCAGACCGTGGACATTCTGGCCGCGCACGAGCAGCATGTATTCGGTCTGCGGTTCAAGATCGTGGAACTCGAGCATCAACCCCGCATCCGACATCAGTGTTTCGAGCTGCGTCGCCGTAAACCCGATGCCGTATTTGTTGGTCGCCTTCTCCATGTCGCCGTCGAACTCGTCGAGCACGCTCTGTACGAGTTCCGTCGTACCGACGATGTACTTACCCGATTTGAACTCCGTACCCTTGACGGTGAAATTAATACCGTGGTACTCCATGTTCTCTGGAAGCGCATAAGAGAGCGCGATGGTCGGCTTCGCCTTCGTGCCGTCGCTGACGCCGCCCCATGCGGTGGGAATCATGGCGTAGTCGGCCATCTTCGTACAGTTCTTGAAGGTGTCCTTGTAGTCGGACTCCTTGGTCGGCACCTTTACGAAGAGATCGGGATAATCGGGACGGTCGTAGAGGTGCACCTTCACCGGCGCGCCTTCGACCTCGGCAGTCAGGTAGGGCGATTCGCCCGTGAAGCCGGTACAGCCGTAGAAGGCCGAAGCCGTAGCGGTGATCGACGTCATCTTGTCGAACAACCCCGCGGGCAGCGATTCGAGCGACGTACAACCCTTGAACATCTCCTTGATATTCGTACATCCGACCATCGCATCGAAGAACCCTTCGGGAAGCGTTTCGAGCGACGAGCAGTTCGTGAACATCGACAGAGCGGTCGTTATGTCAGTCATGTTTTTCAGCAGGCCGGCAGGAAGGCTTTTGAGCGATGTACAGCCGTTGAACATGTTTCCGACCGAAATGGAATTCGTACAACTCGAAGGGAAATAATCCGCAGGAACCGTCGTCATGGCCGTACAACCTCTCCAAAGCGAAGCCACATTCGAGACGTTCGGAAGTTTGGACAGAGACGGGAAATCGGTCATTTTCACACAGTTTTCGAAGAGATAGGAGGCATCCACGGCCTTGGCTGACGGATCTACGTTGCTCCCGACCTTGTCGAACAATCCTTCGGGAAGGTTACCCAGCGACTTGCAACCGCTGAAAAGAGACCCTATCGTAGTCGTCTTCGTGAAGGGATCGAGCAGCCCGGAGGGAACTGACTCCAACGAAGAGCAACCTTTGAAGATCATTCCGCTGGCGGTCACCTCGGTCTGAGACTTGAAGAAATCGTTCGGAACCGTACGCAGCGAGGAGCAACCGTTGAAGAAACTCGAAACGGTCGTTACCTTCGTCAGCTTGTCGAGCAGTCCGTCGGGAACCGAAACAAGCGCCGTGCAGTTGGTGAAAAGGCCCGAAACATCGGTCACCTCCGTCAGATTATCGAACAGGCCGGCGGGAATTTCCGTCACCTTCTTACAGCCCTTGAACGCCGAGGCCAGCGAAGCGATCTTCGGGCAATTGTCGAAGAAACCCTCCGGAATGGACGTCAACGACGAGCAGCCCGAAAAGAGCGAAGCGGCGGAGGTCAACTCCGTACACTGGTCGATCAAACCGACGGGAACCGCCGTAAGCAGCGTACAGTTATAGAACATATTTTCCACGGTGGTCACCTTGGCGAAAGCGCCCGCATCGGGCAGCGCCACCTGCGTAAGCCCCTTGTTGTTGTAGAACGCCTCTTCGAGCGATTCCAGCCCCAGCTGGCCCCACTGGATGACACGCACGATCGCGCTCTGACTGGTTTTGGTCAATCGATTGCCGAGCGCCGTCACCGAACCGGTCACCGTCACGTAGTATTCGCCCTCCTGCTCATAGACGTGCTGGGGATTCACGGCCGTCACGGTCTCGGTCTTGCCGTCGCCCCAGTCCACCGTGGCATCCACCGTACCCGTCAGCGGAAGGATAAGCGTGTTCTTCATGCCGCTCTCCGTCACATTGACCTTGACGACGAACGCCGTCGGATCGAGATTCGCCTTCTGGTAGACCAGCAGCGTCTCGACGACGACACCCGAACTGATGAGTTCGATCTTCGCCTGCCGCTCCTCCATCGTCTCGTTGGCCTTCGCCGAGAAGGTCAGCGTCTCCTGACGCAAGGCGCGGGTCTCTACGCGGGAGAGCCACTCCTTGGCATCGTCGGGAATCACCACCTCGTAGTCCAGATCGGTTTCCAGCTCGAAGCTGACCGTTCCGCCGACCGCCGCAGCCTCCTGCGACTGCGTCGTGACGTTCATCACGCCCGACACGAAGGTCAGCGTCTTCATGATCGTCTTCGACTCGCCGTCGCTCAGCAGCACGATCACGCGGCCCGTCGAACTCTCGGCCGGAGCCGTCACGACGATCTTGCCGCCCTCCGTGCCGTCCATCACCGCTTCGGCCTCCCAGTCGCCCTTGGCGATCGCCTCGACGACGCTCTTGTCGTCGGCACCCGTCAGCACGAAGGGGATTTCCGCCGTCGCTCCGGCCATAATCAGTTCGGGCAGCGATTCGAAGGCGATGCCGAACTCTTTGTACATCTCCAGCGTCAGCACCGTCTCGCCGTCGGCCAGCGTCAGATAGACCCAACGGCCGTCCTCGCTCGTGGAGACATCCGAGAAGAAAGAGTCGCCGGCGGCACCCGTTGCAGGGCCGCACTCCTTCCACGTCGCCTCCTTGTCATAGGAGACGTACCACGTGTCGTTCTCGATCTTGAAAACGGGCGTCACGCCGTCGTCGCCCGTGACGGGCATCTTCTTCCCGCCCTCGGTGATGAACTCGCCGTCGAGCGTCCAGTAGTACTTCCCGTCGGAATCGAGTTTCACGCCGATAGCGGGAGCCGCGCCCGCTTCGCCGTCCTTGATGACGATCTGCGACGCTTCGCCGTCAGACGTCACGAGCGAAAGCGTGTACCCCCCCCCTTCGGGATTTTCGGTCACCGCCGTGATGAAGAGCTTGCCGTCAATGAGCGACTGCAAGTTCCCGACGTTGATGTTGAGCGAGTTTACGGTCTTTTCGAGTGCGTCGACCCGACCTTCCAAATCGTCGAGCCGATCCTTCACCTCCGCATCGTCATACTCGCAACCGGCGAGTGCCAGACACAGCACCGCCGCCAAAGCAAACATTTTTTTCATGCGAATAAATTAATAAATGAACTAACCTGATTGGATCGTTTGCACAATCTGCACGACGTAAATATACTAAATTATCGAATAATTCTCCCATTCCGTCAAAAAAAGGTTTGCGGGCAAGCGAAAACGGAGACATGCGCCTCCGCGCCGCGACGTTCATTCCTATCCGCAAAAATACCCCGTCGTGTTTCGCATCCCTATTTCGCGACGCCGGCCGGAACAGTAGGATGAAAACGCAAAAAAGCAGGCGATTTCCGATGGAAATCGCCTGCGCTGCCTCGAAACGGCCGTGTCGGGCCGCTATTCGTCGTCGCGGTTCATGTGCGCCACGTAGATCGCATGCTGCATCGCCTCGCGCTTGGCGATCGACGGCTTGGTGAAATACTGGCGGCGGCGCAACTCTTTCAGAACGCCCGTGCGCTCGTATTTGCGTTTGAACTTTTTGAGGGCCTTCTCGATGTTTTCGCCCTCCTTTACCGGCATGATAATCATAACTATTTGCGAATTTTTAATGTTTTACGAATCGATTTTGCAAGTCGCGGAATTCATTCGGCTTCCGCCGGCCTTCGAAAGGTGTGTCGTCAATCGTCGTTCTGCGTCGTCCGTACCCCGAAGCGAAGATAAGGATGCAGTCTGTCTGCCTCCTCGCGTGTCAGTATGCCGTCGTCGATCATCTCTTCCAGGGTACTCCAACCTCCTTTCAATTGTCTTCGTTTCAAAATCTTCCGAAGCGTCCGCGGGGCGATGTAGGGATGCTCCGCCAGCGCTTTCGGAGTTGCAAAGTTAATATCTATTTTTGAAATTCTGCAACTATCGATCGAAATTTGTTTCAGTATCCGCTCGTAATTGCTCTCGGTGACGCCCCGCACTTCGGCCAGTTGCTCCGCACGGCAGAAACCGCCCAGCCGCCGCCGGTAGTCGAGAATCGCCCCGACGGTCTTCGCACCGATACCGCTGACCGAACGCAGCGCCGCCGAGTCGGCCGTATTCAGCTCCACCGGATCGTGCAGCGGACGCCGCCGTTCCTGTCTCTTATACACATCTCCG
>ENA-UAKW01000809-UAKW01000809.1-human-gut-metagenome-genome-assembly--contig:-NODE-809-length-13989-cov-9.929740_pt1 | contig 13989 bp, 12 predicted proteins | sample MGYA00243691_ERZ654450 | MGnify/ENA primary metagenome ERZ654450 (study PRJEB26926, sample SAMN06164673) | human gut metagenome | biome: ENVO:00009003; feature: ENVO:2100002; material: ENVO:00002003... | reverse complement strand
ATCGTAAAATTGGTCTTGTTAAAGATGCTTTATTTTAATTCAACCAACGGGTTATAATAATAATTTAATTCGCCATTCAAAAAATCTGAAACATTTGTTTTATTTAGTAAAATTGCAAAAGCATTTAGCATTGATATGTCGGTAGATCCCTCGACATATAATATATTTTTGGTAATAGCTGCTTTATAATAATGTTCTACTCCAAATTCTTTTAATATTGGTTTTATTTCTTTATTTTTATCTGATATAGTAATGGTTTCTCCGGCCAAAATCATTGATATGCAATTGTCTACAGCCTCATTTAAAACGACTTCACTATGGGTTGCAATGACTAATTGAATATCTTGGATAGCCGCTATGTCACTTAAAAGAGCATATACTGTTTTTTGTTTAATAATCTCTAAATGCGCATCAGGTTCATCCACTAATATTATTGACGATTTATGAGAATACATGTACGTTAATAATAGCAATATTTGTAGTGCACCACGTCCTGCAGATGCAATATCGAGCGTTTTCTTATTCGAATGATGCTTATAAGTTAAATTTAACAATCCACTTGCTGCTATATATTGTGGATTCTGAATGTGCATATCAAATAATTTTTCCATCCATTTGACAATCTCCTGCCAATAGTGTGGATTTTCTTCATCCATATATACTCCATAGCAAAGATTCCGCAAAACCTCCGATGTCATTCCTTGCCCCATTAAGTAATTAACTCGTTCAGGTTGATGACGAACTTCCTCTATTGCAATACCTGACATGGAATAGAGCAGATTGACATTTAAATTAGACGCTATTTCGAGTATTGTTTCGTCTTCAATTAATTCTCCTATTGGTTTGCAATATATTAATTCAGAATTATTTTGCGTAAATTCTATTGAACAATCATGAATACAATTGTTGATTTCAAGTCCAAGAGTGATGGTAATAACTATGGGAGTTGTACTACCTTCCCGCACCTCGCAATTATTCCATAAAAATCTGGCGTTCTGGACAGGAAGTTGGTATAAATTGAAACGGTTAATTGGTACACCATAACGTATACGTCCCTTCGATTTCCCTTTAAGATTATTCCAAGTTTTAAGACCCAATGACCATAGAGCAAATGCTTGGAGAATTGATGTTTTACCAGAATTATTGGGCCCAATCAGAACAGTAGGATTGGCTAAATCCACTCGGATGGATTTACCAAATATTTTGAAATTTTTAATTGAAATATAGGATACGCGGGTCATAATTATGGCGTTTATTCATTGATACAATTGATATTGTAGTCTATTATAAATCAGTTTTATATTAAGTTGCAAGTCTAAAATCTATCTGTAGTAAGCGTCAATGTACTCTTGGGGGATGATTCCGCTTTTGTCGTTTCTTACTAAGTTACAAAATAAATGCCTTGCTATTTGTCAATCTATATGTTAAATATTTTTTAGTATATAGTAATTACATCTCCTTTAATCTTTCCAACAACTCGCCGATGGTAATGGCTCCATCCATTTGCTTTTTGTCGAAGACCATGAAATAGCGATACTTTTCGCCCGCTTTGTTGGCCCATATGGTACCTAACTCTACCTTGTTTCGGCTGTCGGAATTGTCCAGTTGATCCCCTTTAGTTTCGACAAGAATTGTCATGCCGCTTTTGAGTCGTACGATGAAATCGGGATAGTGATTGTAGCGAGTATAGCCCTTAATACCGAATCCCGAGCCTCGTTCGGGATTTCGATGCCAGAATAATACGTTATCGAGAGCTGCTATGGCGTTGATGACTCTATATTCCCAACCGTCTATATCCCCCTCTTCGGTATATAACCCTTTTGACAACCCCTTCGAGATGGAACGCAACGTTATTGTTTCGGGCAATTTGTAGCGCGGTTCGCATTTAATCTGTCCCGTGTCGAGCCATTTTTTGAATACCTCCTTTTGGTGCTTGCCCAGCAGTTCGCCGATTTTGTTGCGTATGGCAGCCGTAGTTTGCGGTTCGAATGTATATAAATCGGCAATCTGCTCGGAATCGAAATCCTTGATTGCCTCCTTGATATAGCGAGCGATTTGCGGTTCGGCGATTTCGTCGAACCGGATGTTTTTGGCAATCGCGGCGGCCAACTGCTCTTTCTTCGCTTCGGGCGGCAAGGAGACGAAATGCTCCTTAATGACGGCCAGCTGTCTGGTCGACAGATTGAACCGTTCGGGCCGGTACTCGTCGTTGCCGACCTTCGCCAGATCGACTCGCGCAGCCTCGACGTCCGCCCGGGTGAAGTCGACGTTATGGTCCTGTTTGTCCAGGTCGAAACCTTCGTTCAGCATCGATTTCTCCAAGGGTATGTATGCCCCCTCCTCCTCGAATATCGAACCTTGATTTACACGCCGGACGAATACCGGAAGAACGATCTTCGCCGCTTCCTCTCTGAAAAACTCCTTTATCGGATATTGCTTGATCATATTTTTCAGGTCATTCGGGATGTCGTCGTCATAGTTGGCGGCGGCTTCCATTTGTTTGTCGTACTCCTCGCTCTCCTGCCGTGCAAAAGTTTCCAGTTCGGCGGTCGTTCGGGGCGTCGGATTGCCGATGGCTTCCTTGATTGCCTCGGCGTCTATCTCCGGTAGGTCGTCCGTCTCGCCGGTCGCCGGGACGGCGGGGCCCTCCGTCGGTTCTTCGGGATTGTCGAACAACTCGGCAGGGCCGCCCGGTTGCGGTTGCGTTCCTGCCGGTGTGGCTTCGGCTACCCGATAATCCTTCTTGCTGAACCCGGCGCGGTTCAGGCTGTCGATGATGTTCTCGATCGTCGCACGGAAATCAGCCGACGAGGTGAAGACGTAGGAGAGATTCAACAAATCGTCCCGATGTTTGACCGTATAGGGAAGTCGCAGCACCCGGCCGAGAATCTGCTCGACATCCACGCGCGACGACTTGTTGGCCAGCGAGGCGAGGATATAGGCGAACGGACAGTCCCACCCCTCTTTCAACGCATTGACCGTAATGATGTAGCGCACCGGGCAGTCGCGGGACAGCAGGTCGGCGTTTTTGATTTCGTCCTTGCTGGCCGTCTTGATTTTTATCTGCTCTTCGGGAATCCCGATATCGATCAGCCGCCTCTTGATTTTGTCGAAGGTAATGTTGTCGTCGGCCGTTTTCGGTTGGGCCTGAAACAGCACGATGGGGCGGATGTAGCGTCCGCCGTCGGCTTCCAGCGCGATGGCTTTCCGTTCTAGGCTGCGTTGCAGGTTGATGGCGCTCGTTATGACGTCGGAGGTCGAACGATGGTTGTAGACGATAACGGGCAACTTCACCATGTTGGCCTTTTTGAGCTTCATGGCATCCACGAAGCTGATGATGTTGCTCTTCTTGCGCGGCGTGGCCGTCAGGTCGAGGATAAAACACGGATTGATCGCCTTGAGCATGTCCACGCGCAGGTCGGCCTCGAAGTTGTGGCTTTCGTCGATGATGACGACCGGATTCAGATACGACAGCACCTGAATCAATCCCGTTTCGTCCGATCCTGCCACGCGTTTGGTCATGCTGTCGTACAGCTTGGCGTACTCCGCCAGATTCTCGTTTTCACGGTAGACGCGACGCCCGTCTTTGTTGTTGGCGGCGAACGACTGTACGCTCAGTACGAAGATGGTCAGTTGTTCGCGGATCTTCACCGGGGCGATGTTGTGGCCGAACAGCGCCGCCTCCTTGTCTACGACCTGCACCGCATTGCCGAAATGACTGTCGATCTTCTGCCGGTAGGGGTGCGACGGATCGTTCAGGTTCTTGTAGGTCTGCTTCAGGATCGTGTCGGAGGGCACGAACCACGCCACGACTTTCGGCTTTTCGGCCGGCATCCGCTCGAAAATCGTCCGCAACGCATTGCAGGCTATGAAGGTTTTGCCGCCGGCCGTCGGAACCTTCACCGTCACGTGGGGCACACTCGTCACGCTGTTGTCGTAAGGACGCAGGTAGGCGTAGTCGAGCGATGCCAGTGACACGCCTTTGGCGCTCCAAAAATTATTGAATGCCACGTCCAGCCGTTCGTCCTTTTCCAATTGTTCGAGAAACCGTTCGAGGTCGGCGATGACTTCGCGTTGATATTGTTTGAATTCCATAGTCTAAAATCGTTTGATGTCGCGCGGGATTTTCTTGAATACGATGTTTTTCGCCGCCATGTCCTCTTTCGACAGCGTGCAGACATCGGCATAAATCACATACTGTTCGGCACGCTCCGTCACGATATGCAGCGTATCCACTCCGAGCGTCGTCGGACGGTCGCGTTCGTAGTAGAAATAGTAACCCGTGGCGTTATAGGTGTCCAGCAGGTATTTCGACGCTTCGGTGCGCTCGCGCTCCAAGCGCTGTTTGGTCTCGGTGTAGTAGATATACTCACGAATCTTCTCCTCGCCGATGCTTTTGTTTAGGCTTCCCTCTTCATCGAACATTCGTTCGCCCAGCTCGTAGTAGTCGAACGCTCCGCCCGTACCGGATGTTGCGTTCTTACCTTCGCCATAACCTTGCATGACCCGACGAACCCGTTCGGCGGTGATATCCTCGGCATAATCTTCCATTTCGACAAGAATGAATTTGCGGTTGCCGCCGTCTCTCTTGTTCAGATTCAGCACGGCATGGGCAGTCGTTCCCGAACCGGCGAAGGAGTCGAGGATGATGGATTGTTTGTCGGTGGCGATTTGTATGATTCGTCCCAATAATTCGATGGGTTTGGGGGTGTCAAAAACTTTATCGGTGAATATCGTTTTTATTAAATTTGTGCCGTTTGTTGCGGATCCGGCATCATCCCACCATGTAGTGAGAGATTTCCCTCCTTTTTCAATCGCTTTTGATAGGTAATATTTGCGGGAAAGCGATGTTTTCCTTTTGATGATTTCTCCGTTCGCGTATAGATTCCGCATCGTTTCTTGACTATATCGCCAATAACCGGATATCCCGAGAAATTCGTAATACGGGTTGCCCTTGGCCGCTCCTCCCGGACCATCGACGGGAACTAATTTATATTTCCCTTTTCCGTCGCCATCGTCGAGTTTGAAACTTTCGACATCGGCGTCCTGCCGATATTGTCGCCTTTGTCCAAATGTCAAATCCGCATTTTTTGAATAAAAAAGGAGTAAATTATGGTTGGGGCTTAATATCAGATCATTCGATACGCTGCTCCTTGATTTATGGCATATATTCGTGATGAAATTGTTCGCTCCGAAAATTTCGTCGCAAAGCAGTTTCAGGTTGGCGAGTTCGTTGTCGTCGATCGAAATAAAGATTACCCCGTCCTCCGCCAACAACTTATGCAGCAGTTTCAAACGCGGATACATCATGCAGAGCCACTTGTCGTGGCGGCTCAAATCCTCGCCCTGCTTACCCACGACTTCGCCCAGCCACTTCTTGATTTTCGGGTCGTTCACGTTGTCGTTGTAAACCCACTTTTCGTTGCCCGTGTTGTACGGCGGATCGATATAGATGCACTTGATTCTCCCCTCGTATTCGGGCAGCAGCGATTTCAGCGCCTCCAGATTGTCGCCGTGTATGATCTTGTTGCCACTCCCTGTCGGCGTCCTGTCGTTCGCGTCTTCCGCACGGAACCCGTACTTGTGCTCCAGCACCCGATACGGCACATCGCGATGATGATTGACAACCTTATCTTTTCCTATCCAAGTCAGTACAGGCATATATTCTTTCTATTATTACCAATTAATTCCTTCAGGTTTACTTGAAGAATTTTGTTATTTCGATCAATAATTCCAAATTCGTCTGGTAGCGATTACAAACATAGGCTTTACCATACTGAGACTCTTATTCAGCTTTTCTGCTAACCAAGTTTTTAATACCTTTTATTCAATCACTTGTTTTATTAGGTTCATATGTCTATTATTCAATAGGAACCATATTTTGCATAAAGATATACAATTTTCAGCTATAATAAAAATATAAAGAAGAGAGCCATTGTTCTCTTTCGGACTTTAATCGTCTCTCTTTTTAGATATTTAGCTTATTATTACTTGAGATACAGGCTTTCAATCACCTAGTAGTTCACAACTCCGTAACATTTGACACGGTGGCACGAATGGTGTTTATGAGCGGGCGGAGTTGTAGAACAGAACATTTAAATCACGGAGGTCCTCTTCGTTATGTAGTCTATCATCTGCACGAGCGGTATTTCATATCTACATCTCTTCAGTTAACAATGGATGTGGTGGTATAATTCGGGATGTATTAGGTCACTGGAGAGGATGATGAAACGAGACTGTCTCATGTAAAGCAAGGCCCGGGAGGAGTAAAATCAATAAGGTGAATAAGCCGTTACAGCGATAACACCGCAGGAATTGAGTGTAGGACAGAGTTGAAGACTACCTGTCCAATAACAGTCAGGTAAACGGCCAGTTTTATATGGGTTCGTTCGATGCAGCAGGTGAGGGTTTGCTCCTTCGAACGAAAGGATGGCCTGCGTGTTTGCTGCATAAGATGTATTTGGCAGGGCGGTTGTGGTGTACTCATCAAGCTTGCAACCAAGTGTGGCGATCTGCTTTTTTATTATCTTGATATGTTTATAAACATTTGTATATAAGCATTTTGAATTCATAGAAGTTCGTGCTGTTACCTCTTTTTTACACCATTATTGTTCGGAGTGTCGCCACTCCTTATCAAGATCTTAGGAGAACGCACAATAAGTCGTTAGGCAGTTGGTTGTGGTCGTCAACCAAGCGATCGAAACAGTGGCCGTCGGTTGTCTTCGCCTGACGGAGGATCAACTACAGCACCGTGCAGATATTCGGGTTGCTGAATTACCATTCGATTCTCGAACTTATTGGACTGGTAACCGTTTAGCAAAGACGATATCCTGCACGTAGGAGGTACCACCGTACATCTGAAACTCGGGGAACAATATCTTCATGGTATAGTGTAACCATTGGCTTGGGTCAATCGGGGCAGCATGTTGCGCGAGAGGTACGTGTTGATCGCCTTAACGACCTGATTGTAGTTGTTGCCCACGCGGGAAATCTGGGCGATATACTCGTTCAGCCGGACGATGTAGCGCTGTTTCGTGGGGTCGGCCCTGACCACGCGGAACGTCTCGTCGAAGAGCCGCCCGACGATGAAGCGGCTGCGGTTGTGCTCCAGGCCCGCCCTTCACAGCATCCGCTCGAAGCGGATATGCTGCTCCTCGGTCAGCTTGAAGTTATACCGATGAATCTTCGGATCGGTCGCACGAGGCCGGCCGATCTTTCCTTTAATCTTTCCCATAATCCTGATTCGTATTTAGCATTCAACATAAGTGGCGGCCGCAGCCCCGCAGGGCGAGCACCTTTGTATGCCGAAAAGGTTTTCGGCATACAAAGGTACAGCTCGCTGTTCCCGCTGCGGGAACAAGACGCCGCACTGCGGATCGCTCGTTTCCCGCATCGAAAATCCTACGCGGATCACTCCGGCGACACCCGGTTTTCAGAGTGCAATATTACGCCGCCGCGGCGAGAGCGGCAAACCCTTCGGACGGCCTCCGGCGGTCAGGAGCGGCCAGTTGATTCGGAGGCCCCGAAGGCGTATTATCTTGTGGACGAAAACACGAAAGAACGGATGCGGGATCGTCCGCCGCCGTGCTTCCGCCCGTGCGAGCCGGCAGGACCGATTCGCCGCGAACATCTTCCAACGAATTCGTGAATGAATGATCGCTCGAATTACACGTCGAAGAAGAGAATCGTCTAACGCATGTTTTTCAACATACAAAGACATATATAAGGTCTAATTTAATTCTTAAATACAACGAACAATCCGACTACCATTCGAAGAAAGAACGGGTTCAGTATGGGATTCCGAGATGAAGTAATACGGTCGATTCAGAAAGAGTAAAACTCCGTTCGGAACTTCTATTCCGAACAGGTGACAGATAAGTATTCCAATATATTTTCTCTACCAAGTACAGATCCGTTCGATGCGGCACGAAGGTACCAACGGGCGGCCCGTTCCCGCTCCTGCTCCACGCAAATCCCTGTTTCATACATATAACCGATATTATTTTGAGCTGTCGGATGTCCCTGCATGGCTGCGAGTAGCGTCCAAAGATATGCTCTGGTATGATCTTGCGGAACACCTTTGCCATCGAGATAGCAACAGCCCAAATCGAATTGAGCCAGCGCATCGCCCTGTTCGGCACCTTTTAGCAATAATCCGATCAATTCATCGTCGTAGCGATTCATCGCTTCGAGGCTGCCGATCAGAAGGCTCTCGGCACTGATGTCTCCGGCCTGAACAAGTTCGCGAGCAAGTTCTGCGACCTTCTCCGGGGCCTTTCCGATAAAATGGGTTGCGAAATATTCCAGTGCGTCTCGATTTCCGGATCTGGCGGCAGTCATCAAATGATAAGCCATTTGATCTTCTTCACCGACCATTTCATAAAGAGTACCGAGCCGTTCCTGACGGATACTATCGTCGATTCGTACGGCACGGGAATACAAGAGCAAGGCAGTATTATACTCACCCTTGTCGAAACTGCAGTCGCCCAGAAAGCGGCGAATCCGATCGTTTAGCAGGAGCCCCTGCCGGCGTGATGCGGCAATGATGATTCTTCGAGACAGTTTCATGATTATAAGCGTGTTATATGTTTATTGAACTCTATGGAAGAGAATGTGAACCCGGCTGCGGTACGGTGTCCTCCGCCTCCGAACCTTGCGGCTATCTGCGCAACGTCGAGCGCGGAGCCGGGTGCGGTATAAAGTGACAGCTTCCACCGCATGGGAGGTACGAACTGCCCGACCAGATAACCGTCCGCTTCGATCTCCGGATGGCGCCGATGCCATGCGGCAAGAGTCTGCGAATCGCGCAACGAAGAGTTGATAAAGAGCAGTTTATATATATTGTCGGCGGCCCGTAATCCTACTCTTTGCACGTAAGAGGCTTCTCGCCGACGAAGCTGTTGTTCATAAACGAGCATAGGTTCTCCGTAACGCCGAATGTAGCCGTGCAACAATGCATTGTCATCCAGAACACGCAGATCGTAATGTCTCGGATCGCCGAATCGATTCGAAACGACCAGTTGCCAAGGGTAGGTCTGTGTCTCCCACGTATCATCCCGTTGCCAGAGGTCGTATTTATCGGCCAGTTCAATGGCAAGCGGTGCCTGTCGTTCGAAAAAATAGTACCACGTCAGCCAAGCAGCGGAATGGGAGACGTCACGAATCCCTGCGGGTGCTTCGTGTCCGGTCGCCGCCCATCGCTCAATCGCCGACACATGATGATCGATCCATACGAACCGTTCGCCGAAGAGCCATTGCAGGCGCAGGATCGTTGCGGGACAAAACGAGATGTCGACAGCGAATATTCTCGTATCGTCGTCGGGCATCAAGGTTCGCAGGCGTTTGTCCTCGGTCAAGTAACCGTGCCGGACGTATTCGAATCGGGCGCCGGGCCAAAGGTCGCGAGCGGCGTACCGCACGGTCGCTGCCGCCGTGATTCCATCGGTGTCGGGATGGTAGAAAATATAAATCGTCATATCGTATCGTTCGTTTACGGTGCAAAGAAAAACTCCGCCTGTGCAAATAACATGTGCAGGCGGAGCGAATAATGAAAAAATATCTCAGACGGGGTTCTTCGCCCAAGCCGCGAGGGCGTCGGCAAATGCCCGGGCAATCGGGTCGCCGGCATATTTCGGGAGACGCAGCATCCCGACAAGCGAGTCGAAACATATCTGTTTGTGTTCGTATCGATCGCTCTTAATCGGTTGCGGGACAGGCAATACATAGACAACCTCGACCGATTCGACTTTGGCAATCTCGCTGTATCGCAGGGTACAGCGTTCTTCTACGAATCTCGTCTCGCGGTATTCGATCCAGCGATCGAGTTTCTCGATCAGTTTCCGGTATTTCGTCCGGGCCGTCGTCGCCCGGTAAATCGTGATAATGTCATCGAGCACGTCCTTCAACGCCCGCTGTTGTATGCCGTACAGATATTCGGCCTGTTCGGAGCGAATCGAATGATTGTCGGTCTTCAGCTCGACATAGACGACTTTCCGTTCCGAACAGACCATGTAGTCGATTCGGTCCGACTGATGCGAGCCGGCATGTTTGGCCGGGAATTCGGGAATGATCGTTAGGACCTCGTCTGCCGCGAAATAATTGCAGTATTTCAGCAGGTCTTCCAGATAGAGCGCGAAGAAAATGTCTGCGCGACGTTCGAGTTGGTAAGCGGGAAGCGTGCGCCAATCGGTCAGCAAACCGAACAATTTCGTCAGTGTTTTCATGACCATCCTTATTTATAGTAGGTTACTATTTTTTCGAGCGTCTCTTTGAGGTGTCGGCGAACCCATTCGGGCGACAGAACCTTCACATATTTTCCACAGGCGAGAATATCGCCGAAAAAGCGGGTAGTCGGTCGCAAGATATAAGTAAATTCTGCTTTGTCCTCCGCTGTTCTCGTCTCGTGCTGGCTGGTGTGCAACGGCAATGTCCGAAGCAGATCGACTTGCCGACCATAGGCTCGAAGGACGACTTCGGTTTCGGGAATATTTTCGTAGCGACCGATGCCGTGCTCCTTCAAATACTCGGTTGCAGAAAATTCTTCGGGCAGGACAAATGTCTCTTCCATCATACTGCACGCCTCCATGCGGTCGAGTGCATAGGCCTTCAATGCGGTTTCGGTGCCGCGCAATCCGAACAGATACCAGCGGCGATCGCTCATCTGCACGAAATAGGGAGATACTACCGTCTCGGATGCCTCTCGTCCGAACGGATGGTACCCGATGCGCAATCGTCGGTTTTCACGTATAGCCGTCAGAATTGGCTGAAGCCAGCGATCGGACGAAGGAACCTCCTCCACGACGATACGGTCATTCAACGTCTTGCTTTCAGTGAGCATCCGACGGAGCGATATTGTCTGCCACAGCCATGCCCCGATTGGATTGTGGTTATCCGTACATACCGAATACAGATTGTGGGAGCATACGATTTCCACGCCGAGCTCCAATTCATTGATCGCTTCTTTGTGCTGTTGAAAGGTGCGGCGCGACAGCGGCTCTCCATCCGGATTGAGCGTAGTTTCTTCAACCCAACGTCGATCGATTTCCCGCAAAGAGCAGGGACCATGTCGACGCAACGTATCAATCAACCATGCATATCTGGCGTATTTGTCTTTGCGACGTATTGCAAAACCGCTCATAACCACTTCCTTTTCCCGCAAAGATAGGAACTATATGTGCAAAAAACATGTGCAGTAAAAAGAATTACGATTTTTGTTCGTTCTAATTGAATACGTATAATGCGCAATAAATCAACAATATAACATTAAATAGTTGTACTAATAATGTACTATATAGGTAAATTGAGTACATTCAAATGCAATCATTTAAGTTTAATTAGCAGTTGTTAGTTATTTTTATTTCGATTAATTTGCCGTGGTTTGCTTCTTTCGGTGGTCGATGATATGGGCTGGTGGAAAGAAAAACGTATGCTTCGGCATTTCTCTTTTGCCAAGCATCTATATATAGAGGTTGAAACAAACCAATTTTAATAGGAGATCAATATTTGGTCATATAGTTAAAAACACTAACTTTGCATTGTGAAAAAGCCATTGCATTAATGAAGATAGAAAAAAGCATAAATTTGACAGCCCATCGTCAGCACACCCGGATACAGGCGTGTTGGGAGGTCAGTGTGCAATGGTTTACAGGATATATACCCTCATAATTTATTTCTTTTACATCATATATCCCGTCTGTCTATAGATTGGGACAAGATGGCTATGACTATTGGGGCAACAGAGGGGATTGATTCTCAACTTCCCTAATAATTATAAATCAAGAAAAGACTAATTATGTTTCGTATATTATCCATTCTGCTCCTCGGTATAGGAGTTGGGCTTCTATTGCGTAAGGCTGGGATTAAGCTTGCAATAGAGAAAACAACTCGCTTAACTATAATCGCACTTCTGTGTGTCTTTGGCATCTCTATCGGCAGCAACGATGCTCTGTTAAGGAATATCGCAGTCTATGGTTTTCAGGCTGCTGTGTTGTCCGCACTCGGTGTAGTCGGAAGTATTGTTGCCGTGGACGTCCTGACATACTTTCTCTCAAATAGGAAAGGAGGTGATAAATGAAAGAGAATATCATGTTTGCATCAGTCTTGATATTGGGTATGGTATGGGGAATGTCCGGAGCAGTCCCCGATTTACTGTCTGACTCATCGTTGCCTGTTTTGATACTTTCCGCACTCGTCTTTCAAGTCGGTATCAATCTCGGCATGGGTGATGTCCTTTCCGATATAAGGAAATCTTTCAACTTGAAAATAGTATTGATCCCGTTTGCCACAATAGTAGGAACTCTTGCTTTCACGTCATTGGGGGCATTGATTTTTCAACAATACGGACTGACTGATATTTTGGCAATAGGAAGCGGTTTCGGCTATTACTCGTTGTCATCCGTTATGATTGCAGACATTAAAAGCCAGTCTGACGGAGTTGAGACAGCTACTATCCTTGCAACAGTGTCCCTTTTGACAAACGTATGTCGTGAACTAATAGCTATATTCGGGTGCAGGAGTATCGCAAGAGGATTAAATGGCTATTCGGCAATATCGGTAGTAGGTATTAATTCAATGGATGTCTGCCTCCCGATGATTCAAGAAGCATCGAAGAATAAGGGATTGATGACTGTCGGTATAATACATGGGATTGCGTTGGAGGTCAGTGTGCCCATATTGGTCTCTCTTTTTTGCGGAGCGTTCTCTTGAATATAAAATTTATGGTTCCCAAAGGCAAGCCTTTGGCATATTGGGGATATTTTCAGCGTTGCCTCGGCAATGCGGCTCGGAAAATTCCCTAATATGCTAAGGAATTTCCTGACGGTTTAATTTCCGTGCCGTCACTGCTCGAATGGAACTGACTGCTTTCACCACTGCAATTATTGCACTGAGTATAGCGGTTGTAACGGTTATAATGGCTTATGTGATTGCAATGAGAGAATGGAGGGTAAAGAGCAACTCGGCAGAGAGTGCGAGTGAGGAAGTGTTTTTTCACCGAAAAAGAAATCCCGAATCATATCCTTGCAATCCTTTTCTCTTCGTTGCAATAGCCAATGCAATCTCCGCCATAACAAAGCCGACCATCGCGAGAAAACACCCTTTTGAGTTACTCAAAAGGTATCTTGCCGCGCCGATCTCCAAAATACCATATTCCCATCCATATTTTTTCTTTCAGTGCCCTATCTTCTCAGCGGTTAAGCGGATATTACCCCTCCCATGCACTCCTTGCACTTTTGCACACCTTGAAAGTGTCAAAATACCAATAATGCCATAGAGCGAATCAAAAATTCATCTGCGCCACTCCATGCATAGAGTGCAAAAGTGCAAGGAGTGCATGGGTACTTACATCGCTATCTTATTCCGAGAACTCTCTGCGCTTTCCGCATTTTCTGCATTTCAGGGAATCAAAAATGCGGATAATGCAGAAAATGCGAGTAAATTCCATTATGTTTTCTTTTCACCGCCTTCATATAGTCTTGGTTCGGGTCAGTATAATAAATTACCCTTATCCGACCATTGCAGAGCGCTTAGGTTAACAAAGGCCGCCATTTGTCGCGATGGGCAAATCCTCCCACGTTCGATCACCGCCTCCTCTCGTAAGAGCGGTAAACCCTTCGGACGGCCTCCGGCGGTCAGGAGCGGCCAGCCGATTCGGGGGCCACGATGGCGTATTATCTTGCGACCGGAAGCGTGAATGCTCTCCCGATCGAACGCACGTGCTCGTGTTCGCGTGGACGGATGTACGCACGTGTTCGCACATGAGCGGATGCACGAATACGAACATTCTCGCACGGCCTCTTACTGGCAAGAGCGAAAGCGAGCATCCGCACACGCACGATTGCCGGCATCCCTTCACGGATTCGTGCAGACGATCATGCCTTCACCTGTTCACGCACCGCTTCTCTCCCGATTGAATACGGCTGAAAATACAATAAATATTACCCGTTGGTTGAATTAAAATAAAGCATCTTTAACAAGACCAATTTTACGATG
>ENA-UAKW01000791-UAKW01000791.1-human-gut-metagenome-genome-assembly--contig:-NODE-791-length-14193-cov-6.003466_pt1 | contig 14193 bp, 4 predicted proteins | sample MGYA00243691_ERZ654450 | MGnify/ENA primary metagenome ERZ654450 (study PRJEB26926, sample SAMN06164673) | human gut metagenome | biome: ENVO:00009003; feature: ENVO:2100002; material: ENVO:00002003... | reverse complement strand
CTTACACGGCGAGGGCCTGCATGCGGAGGGCTCCCTTCGCTTCGGCCCCTTTTCTCCCCTCCGATACGACATCATGGGTCCGTTCTGCTGCCTGCCTTTTATGGAGTGCCGCCACAGCATCCGCAGTATGCTGCACACGGTCAACGGGGCGCTGCAGATCAACGATGTTCCCTATTTGTTTCAGAATGCCGTGGGATATCTGGAGGGAGACCGGGGCCGTTCTTTTCCCCGGGCGTACATCTGGACCCAGTGCTGTTTCCCGGAGGGTTCGCTGGTACTTTGCGTCGCAGAGATCCCTCTGGCAGGCTTTCGCTTCACAGGCGTCATCGGCGTGGTCCTTTGGCGCGGCCGGGAATACCGGCTGGCCACCTATCTGGGCGCCAGAGCGGTTACCATTGGAGGCGGCGCCGTCACGGTGCAGCAGGGCTCCTTGCGCCTGACCGCCCGGCTGCTGGAAAAGTCCGCGCAGCCGCTTTGCGCCCCGGTGGGCGGCGTTATGCGGCGAACAATTCACGAAAGCGCCGCCTGCTTGGCCGGCTATACATTGGAGAAGGATTCGCATATTTGTTTTTCCCTGGAATCTCCCCTCGCTTCTTTTGAGTACGAATACCCAAATTAAATCCCAACTTCACACATTTCTACAAACGGTATGGCAGTGTCCATACCGTTTTTTCATTTGATATTCCGGGCTTTAATTTTACAAATTGCTTTTTCTGCTTTTGTTGAATTGGAACAAAAATTTTGTCCTTTTTGTTGAAATGTTGTACATTTTCTGTTAAAATTTCAGTGTAGTGTTTTTACAGTTCTTTCTCAATCCATTCATTGTGTCCCTGCATCAGATACCAAGTTCCCTTCCTACCCCGGCAACAGCAGGCATCCGGGGGCAATCCGCCTTCCCCAGGAGATATCCTCCGGGACCGGCCGTTTGCCCCCTGCGTTCCTCCTTGCGACATATGGGCTCCCGACTATACAGGCGCGCTCCATCCTGATATCGAGCTTTTTCCATACACGGCAAGGCTCTGTGTACTGCCGCACACACCGCACGCCATGTAAGGATCAGCAAATAATCAAAAGAGAAAGGAACGATCGTATGAAAACAAACATCTGGAAAAAGGGACTCTCCCTGCTGTTGGCCGTCGTTTTGACGGGACAGCTTCTGCCTCTGCGCGCCCTGGCGGAAACCGGCGGCGAGGAAACCGCCGGTGAAATCACCGATCTGGGTTGGGATGACTCGGAACGCGACTCCGGAGACGACGGGATGCTGCCGGTTCTGGAGGATTACGACAACGCCGCCGAAATTTACCCCCAAGACGTCCCCAGCCTGACATCCGACGCCGTGTCCGGCGAGATCACCGGGCTTCGAGAAGAAACGGAAAAGCATTTCCAGCTGGCAGACGGCAGCTGCATTGCTGTGGATTACGGTTTTCCGGTTCATTATGAAACCCAGGCAGGCGCCTGGGCGGAAATTGACAACACCATGAAGCTGACCGCATCGGCAGAAATGGGAGACTGGAATGCGCCCGGCATCTCTGCCGGGAAACCGGTTTACTCCGCTGTCAACGGCGCCTCCGCAAACGCCTTTGCCGCAGCTTATTTTGCCGGTCAACCTCTGCACATCGCCGGCTACGGCGACTCCGGCATTGTCTTCTCCCTGCTGGATTCCCAGGCAGGCGGAGAGGTCGTAAGCCGTGCGCCCGCCGGTCCGGCGGCAGCTCCCGAAGCAGAGGCGCCATCCGAGCCGTACACAGCCTCTGCCGAAGAGACTCCGGCGGCTTCCTCCGCGCCGGAGGCGGATTTCTCTTTCCAAGGGTCAGAACATGACATCCGGGAGGTTCCGGAGGCCCAGGTCCCATCGGAGCCCGCCGCCACAGCGTCACCGGAGGCAACCAGTCCCCAACCCGAGGCGACCGCTCCGGAACCGATTGCAACGGAATCAGCCGGTTTTTTAGACCCCACCGGCCCGGACACTCCGGAGGCGGAGTCCGGTTCCTTGGAGGGGCCGGAAGAAACCGCGCCGGAGGAAACCGGCGTTCCCGCCGTTGTGACCAATCCCGACGGCACCGTTCTCACCGGCACAGGGGACGGCGAAGCTGCAGAGCCCGCAGAGTATGCCTCGCCTGCCACGTCGGAGCGCAGCGCCGGTATGGGCGCCACTGCCCCGGATCCCATCACACCGTCCAAAATTGGCTCTACCGTCCAATACGACCAGATTCGCGACGGCGTATCCCTCCAGTACATGGTGACCGGCTATCACGTCAAGGAGTCGATTGTGATCGAGAAGCCCCAGAGCAGCTATTCGTTTCAATTCCGAATGCAGCTCACCAATCTGACCCCGGACATGCAGGAAGACGGCTCCATTTTATTCCACAACCAGGATGGGGATTCCGTCTACGAAATTCCGGCTCCTTACATGATAGACGCCGGTCTGAACATGTCGGACCAGGTCAGCTACACCCTGCGCATGGTCTCCGAAACCTGCTACGATCTGCTCGTCCAGGCGGACGCCGCCTGGATCAACGGAGAGGAACGGTCCTTCCCTGTGGTCATCGATCCCTCCCTGATCGTGTCCTCCCGGAACAACTCCAACTCCATCGCCACCGGCTTCACCCGCTCCGGTCTGCCCAACACGGCCGGAAACGGCTCCCAGCTATACCTGGGCTACGGTTCCGGAACGTATAACGGCACGCAGGTCAAGCAGATGAAGGCCCTCCTGTACTTCGGCAATCTGCCCTCCATCCCCACCAATTGCTCCGTTACGGGAGCCGGCGTACAATTCCGGGTTATGGGAAACGGCTATACCAGCGTGGGGCTCCCGCAGATCCATGCCCAGCTCCATGAAGTGACGGGAGACAAACCCGCCGGTCGGACCTACGCCGGCTGGGTCAAGGGCATCACCTGGAATACCATGCCCGCTTACTCCGGCACAGTAGAAGACTACTGCGCCATTTCCTCCTCCAGCCGGGGCAGCTACGTCTCCTGGAACATCTCCAGAGCCGTCGCCAAATGGTATGAATCCGGCACGGAGAAACGGGTCCTGGCCATGGACGTCGCAGAAAGCCTCAGCGCCTCCCGGTGCGCCCAGGTCGCCTTTTTCACCTACGGCAGCTATTACTTCCCCTACTTAATCGTACAATATCGGAACCAGGTCGGCACGGAAGGTTATTTCACCGGTCAGACCGTATCGGCAGGCCGGGCCGGAACCGGCTTCATCCGCGACTACACCTCCCAGCTGATTTTGACCAATTCCATTGGTTCCGCGTCCAGCAACACCCTGCCCTTTGACCTGGCCCTATTTTACAACTCCGCCTCTCGCAATGAGGAATTCCTGAATTCGGACCAGGCAGGCATTCACACCGTCCATTACAGTGCCATGAAAGCCGGCGCCGGCTGGAAGCTGTCCGTTCAGGAGTCCATTGTCCTGAAGACCGTCTCCACCGACCCCGACGAATTGACGTATTACATTTACAACGACGCCGACGGCACCGAGCATTATTTCCTGAAAACCGGTCAGTCCAGCCCGTATACCGACGACGAGGGTTTGGGCCTGTCCCTCACCGTCAGCGGCTCCACCTATACCCTCAAGGACAAAAAGGACAACGTCCGGGAGTTTTACAACGGATATCTGACCAAAATCGGCGATGCCGACGGAAACGCCGTTTACATTCTGTACAACGGCGGCAGCTACAGCGCCTCCTCCACCGCTTGGAAGCCCAAGAGCGGAACGGCAAATTATGTCAGCAAAATCATCCGGCTGAATGACGGCGTCTCCACCCCCACCACGCTGTTCACCCTGACCTACAGCGGGAACCGTCTGGCCTCCGTCTCCGACACCGGCGGGCGGAAAACCACCTTCTCGTATTCCACCGTAGCCGGAGCCTCCCGGTTGTCCACCGTCACCTATCCCGACGGCGCCGTCGCCCGGTATGCATACGACGCCTCAACCGGCGCTCTGACCAAGGCTTACGACGGCGAGGCCCAGGTCGGCGTGGGCTTCACTTACCGGAACTTCCGGAAGACGCTGTGCGTCCAGAAGGTGCGGGAGTTTGCCGCCTCCTCCATCACCGCCGCCGAAACCGTGGGAAACCGGTGGCACCTCTGGGTATACAGTCCATATATGAAAGAGTACCGCTTCTACGGCCCCGACCAAACCTCCGACACCGGCGATGATACCGTCGTCCGCTACACCTTTGATCACACCGGCAAAACCGTCAACGTGGTGCAGTTCAATCACGATAAGTCCCAAGTTCTGGGCATCTCCACCACCTCCTACACGGCAAACTCCGGCACCAAGACCAAAAACCGCGTCTCCGGAGCCGCCGCTACCGGCTATGTGGCGGCCAATCTCCTGCATAACAGCGGCTTTGAAAAAACGGACGACACCTCCTCATTTAAATGGACCCTCTTCCGCACCACCGGAACCACCGGAAATGCGGCCTTGAAAAATGTCGTCACGGAGTACAGCGCAAATCTCATGCCCCGCACCGGCAAATACCTGTTAAAAACCTACGTGCCCAAGGCTCAGGTCTCCCTCTCCGGCGGCTCTTGCCACGCCGGTATGTACCAGCGAGTCTACCTCACCCAAGGCGTCAGCTACACCTTCTCCGCCTGGGCCAATTCCTCCGTGGTTCCCTATTATGGCCTGGACGGCGGCCTTCTGCTGCAGTTCCAGACCACCTCCGGTGGAAAGCTGGCAGCCAGCGAGGTCCTCGGTGATTCCACCAGCACCGCAGTCAACGACGGCTGGACCCGTCTGGAAGTCTCCTATACCCCCGCCTCCTCCGGCTGGTACCGGGTCTGCGCCATGCAGCAAAACGCCTACGGCTACGGCGCGTTCGACGACATGCAGCTGGAGGTCACCAAATCCGACACCTCCGAAAGCGGCGCCTCCACCGTCAACCTGGTGCAAATGGGCACCTTCGAGCTGTGGAACGCCGGCACGCCGGACCGGTCTCTGGACCCCACCTGGTGGACCTATACCTCCAGCAAAGCCTGCCCCATCACGGAGGGCGCCAAGGACGGCTACAGCATGCACATCCTCTCTTCTCTCTCCGGTAAGCGCAGAGCCTATCAGTCGGTGAAGATATACGGCAGCTCCGACAGCACCTATCTCCTCTCCGGCTGGGCCAAGGCAACCTCTGCCCCCAACTGCGCCTCCGCCACCGACATGGCCGGGGACAACTCCGGTAACAAGCGCTTTTTCGGCATCATCGCCATGGTCAACTACACCGATTCCTCCTCGCCGGACTATCACTACCTCACCTTCGACGACAATTACACCGACTGGCAGTACGCCTCCTGCATCATTACCCCCAAGCAGTCCGGCAAAACCGTCTCCACCATCACCCTCAATCTGGCCTACGACTTCAACGTCAACGACGCCTATTTCGACAACATCTCCCTGGTGGAAGAGCCGGTCCAAACCTATTCCTACGACGCCGAGGGCAACCTGAAGGCCGCCACCTCCACCGGCAACAGCGACGCCGACTACTCCTACGACGGCGCCGACCTCACCAAGCAGGTCGCCGGCGGCTACGGCACCTACACCTACGAGTACGACGACGCCCACAACATGACCAAAGCCACCAATGACGGCGTCTCCGTCACCGCCACCTATGACGCCGCCGGAAACAGCACCGGCACCAAGCTGCAAAAGTCCTCCGGGACCGGCGTCTTCCTGAAAACCTCCTCCACCCAGACCGCCAATAAGGACCACACCGCCACCGTGACCGACGCCAACGGCGGCAAGAGCACCTACGGCTACAACTCCCTGGGGCAGAATCTCTACCTGGATACTGCGGCCACTGTAAACGGCAGCAATACCAACGTCAGAACCTCTTATACCTACCTCCCCAACTCCGACCGCCAAAGTACCTCTTACATTTCCGGCCACACTGTGCTATATTATTCTTACCATAACGGCTGCCTGTCCGATGTCAGCCGCAAAGCCGTCTCCGGCGCTTCTACCCGCTGGCAGCGCTATCATTTCTCCTCCGACGTCTGGGGCAATTCCACCCAGGTGCAGGTCCAGGGCTCTTCCTCCTCCATAGATTCCGCGCCCAGCATCCCAGCCTCCGCCTGGTCCTCCGGCATCACCCTGGCCTCCTATCAATACGCAGGCTCCAACGGCTACCTCTCCCGGATGACACACGGCAACGGCGACTATGAGACCTACACCTACGACCGCTACGGCCGCATCGCCACCGTCTCTCACTTCGACGCCACCGGCGAGTTCTCCTTCGGCGAGGTCTATGTCTACGACGGCAACGGCAACACCGCCCGCTGCACGGTCGTCGACGCCTCCGGCAATGCCCTTGCCGAATACCGCTATGAGTACGACTCCCTGGGCCGTCTCATCCGCAGCACCCAGCTGGACGGGGATTCCACCCTCCTACGCACCGAGCATCTCTACGACGCCGACAACCGCCTCACCAAGCAGAGCTATCAAATCGGCGACCGGAGCTTCTCCGAGTCCTACGCCTACAGCACCGCAGACGGCAGCATGCAGTCCATGTCCACCGCCTCCGGAGACTCCCTCTCCTTCTCCTACGACGCCATCAAGCGCCTGTCCTCTATGCAGGCCGGTTCCCGGTACACCAAGGCTTACACCTACCGCACCATCTCCGGCAGCCAGTCCTCCACCCAGATCTCCGCCCTGCGGTACTCCGGCTTCTCCAACGCTCCCACCTATCACTATACCTACACCGCCAACGGCAGCATCGCCAGCCAGTGGGAAAACTCCAATTCCCCAGCCACCTTCCAGTACGACACCCTGGGCCAGCTCACTGAGGCTACGCTCCTAACCGAGGACCTCACCTATTTCTACTCCTACGACGATGCCGGTAACCTCCTCCAGGTCAGCGTCTCCGGCTTCGCCCACGGCTCCGACGACTACGTCAACACCTATTCTTACAGCAACGCCGACTGGCCCGATCTTCTCACCGCCTTCAACGGCCAACCCATCGTCTACGAGGGCCAGACCTACGCCCTGCTCACCCACATCGCCACCGGCGTCTCCACCGTCAGCAATATCCGAGGCTCCGTCCGGAGCGGCAATCCCATCAGCTATTACAACGGCGTTCGTTGGACCTTCCAGTGGGAAAACGGCAGGTGGCTCTCCTCCGCCGCCAATTCCGATACCTCCCTGCAGTTCTCCTACGACCTCAACGGATACCGGACCGCCAAGACGGTAAACGGCGTCCGGCACACCTATCTCTACGCCGGAGGCAAGCTTCTCCGGGAGACCTACTCCGGCAACACCCTGGATTTTGCCTACGACGCCCAGGGCCTCCCCTTCTCCCTGACCTACAACGGTACCAAGTACTACTACATCACCAACCTCCAGGGAGACGTCATGTACCTGATCAACTCCAGCGGCGCCAAGGTCGCCTCCTACACCTACGACCCCTACGGCAAGCTCACTCTCTCCTCCGGCTCCATGGCCCTCATCAACCCCCTGCGCTACCGCAGCTACTACTACGACTCCGAAACCGGCTTCTACTACCTCCACAGCCGCTACTACGATCCCGCCATTTGCAGGTTCCTCAATGCCGATGCGTATACCGCCTCCGGTCCGGATTTCATGGCGTACAATATGTTCGCCTATTGTGGAAACAACCCGGTTTCCAGAACGGACTCCGACGGTAACTCCTGGTGGGGCTGGGTTGCCGCCGTTGCCGTGGTCGCTGTTTGTGCCGTTGCTGTCGTTGCCACAGCAGGCGGTGCTGCTGCAGCCGTTACTGCAGTTACAGCAGTGGCCAACAGTTGTGCAGCAGCCACTACTGCTTCCACTGTAGCTGCCGGTACCTTCATCGGCGCCTCCACTGCCCTGGGCGCCGCTGCACTTTACGCCGCCTGTGAATCGGAAAGCGTGGACGATTTTTCTTCCTACGGCGAGTCGGCTCTGCTCTCTACCGCATGCGGAGGTGCCTACGGAGCTCTGGCAGCAACTACTTTGGAACCCGGTAACTGCTTCATTGCCGGTACCTTGGTTGCGGTCCAAGACGGGCACGTCCCCATAGAAGAAATTCAGGTGGGGGATTATGTCTGGGCTTGGGATGAAGATACGGGAGATGTGGCGCTCAAGCAGGTCGTGGAAACCTATGTCCACGAAACCGACCAGTTGATTCACCTATCTGTAAACGGGAAAGAGATCATCTGTACCCCGGGGCACCCCTTCTACTCCCCGGTCAAGGGTTGGACCGAAGCCGTCCATCTTCGGGCCGGCGATATTCTGGTTCTTCTTCATGGCCAATACGTGGTAGTGGAATGGGTCCAACACGAACTCCTAGAATCTCCGGTGTCGGTCTTCAATTTCCAAGTTGCTGATTACCATACTTATTATGTATCGGATTCTGCCGTGTTAGTGCATAATACATGTCCGAATCCAAATGGGAAAAAAGGTAGTCAAGCACATCAAGATAAAGTACAAGAGATCGGAAATGACCTAACAAGTCGAGGTTATGACGTCACATATGAATATAGGGTTAATACTACTGGCGGTTATAAAAACACACGTTATGTTGACGTATATGCTACAAACGGAAATGACAGCATTGGCGTCCAAGTAGGCAAGATAACCGCTGGAGGACAGCCCGTTGCTAGAGAGCGAAGAGCACTTACGGATTTAATTCGAGCCGGAATTAGAGCAATTTTTCTACCGTATTAAAGGAGAAAGCTATGTCTCGTCAAATATCTTTTTTCCACTCTGAGCGCGATTTGCAAAAATTTATTGAAGTAGTTGATTGTAATAGTGGGCTTATTGTATTTAATGATGAGCTTGTTCCTCCAAAATTAATTATCGATATAGTTATTCAAAAAATGCAGACACATTCTTGTAAATTTGGCATTGTCCCTTCACAGCTTACTTCAATATGGTCTAAGAGTTATTCCGATGCGGCAACAATTGAATTTAATAATTGCTGTCGAGGTAACAAACTATCTCGTACGTATGAAGCAGGCAGGCTCTATGTTGTACCAACGGATAAAGGGAGCTATATCAATGAAACCAGCGAATTATATGATGCTCTGCGAAAATACATCAAATCATCATACCATTACGAGAGACTGGCTGGATCTTATTTTTCCTTAGATTTCTGGGAGAAATATTGCACTCATTACTATTATGCAACACTTGCTGGAATCCCCATCTGATTCAGCATCCACAAAATAATTTATCTTAGCTTAGCAAGGTCTTTTGTCACTTTAAATTCCTGTCTAAATGGCATAGCAGAATTATTTTCTGCTATGCCATTGTCTTTTATATTCTAACCTATCTCCTCGCCGGACTATCACTACCTCACCTTCGACGACAATTACACCGACTGGCAGTACGCCTCCTGCATCATTACCCCCAAGCAGTCCGGCAAAACCGTCTCCACCATCACCCTCAATCTGGCCTACGACTTCAACGTCAACGACGCCTATTTCGACAACATCTCCCTGGTGGAAGAGCCGGTCCAAACCTATTCCTACGACGCCGAGGGCAACCTGAAGGCCGCCACCTCCACCGGCAACAGCGACGCCGACTACTCCTACGACGGCGCCGACCTCACCAAGCAGGTCGCCGGCGGCTACGGCACCTACACCTACGAGTACGACGACGCCCACAACATGACCAAAGCCACCAATGACGGCGTCTCCGTCACCGCCACCTATGACGCCGCCGGAAACAGCACCGGCACCAAGCTGCAAAAGTCCTCCGGGACCGGCGTCTTCCTGAAAACCTCCTCCACCCAGACCGCCAATAAGGACCACACCGCCACCGTGACCGACGCCAACGGCGGCAAGAGCACCTACGGCTACAACTCCCTGGGGCAGAATCTCTACCTGGATACTGCGGCCACTGTAAACGGCAGCAATACCAACGTCAGAACCTCTTATACCTACCTCCCCAACTCCGACCGCCAAAGTACCTCTTACATTTCCGGCCACACTGTGCTATATTATTCTTACCATAACGGCTGCCTGTCCGATGTCAGCCGCAAAGCCGTCTCCGGCGCTTCTACCCGCTGGCAGCGCTATCATTTCTCCTCCGACGTCTGGGGCAATTCCACCCAGGTGCAGGTCCAGGGCTCTTCCTCCTCCATAGATTCCGCGCCCAGCATCCCAGCCTCCGCCTGGTCCTCCGGCATCACCCTGGCCTCCTATCAATACGCAGGCTCCAACGGCTACCTCTCCCGGATGACACACGGCAACGGCGACTATGAGACCTACACCTACGACCGCTACGGCCGCATCGCCACCGTCTCTCACTTCGACGCCACCGGCGAGTTCTCCTTCGGCGAGGTCTATGTCTACGACGGCAACGGCAACACCGCCCGCTGCACGGTCGTCGACGCCTCCGGCAATGCCCTTGCCGAATACCGCTATGAGTACGACTCCCTGGGCCGTCTCATCCGCAGCACCCAGCTGGACGGGGATTCCACCCTCCTACGCACCGAGCATCTCTACGACGCCGACAACCGCCTCACCAAGCAGAGCTATCAAATCGGCGACCGGAGCTTCTCCGAGTCCTACGCCTACAGCACCGCAGACGGCAGCATGCAGTCCATGTCCACCGCCTCCGGAGACTCCCTCTCCTTCTCCTACGACGCCATCAAGCGCCTGTCCTCTATGCAGGCCGGTTCCCGGTACACCAAGGCTTACACCTACCGCACCATCTCCGGCAGCCAGTCCTCCACCCAGATCTCCGCCCTGCGGTACTCCGGCTTCTCCAACGCTCCCACCTATCACTATACCTACACCGCCAACGGCAGCATCGCCAGCCAGTGGGAAAACTCCAATTCCCCAGCCACCTTCCAGTACGACACCCTGGGCCAGCTCACTGAGGCTACGCTCCTAACCGAGGACCTCACCTATTTCTACTCCTACGACGATGCCGGTAACCTCCTCCAGGTCAGCGTCTCCGGCTTCGCCCACGGCTCCGACGACTACGTCAACACCTATTCTTACAGCAACGCCGACTGGCCCGATCTTCTCACCGCCTTCAACGGCCAACCCATCGTCTACGAGGGCCAGACCTACGCCCTGCTCACCCACATCGCCACCGGCGTCTCCACCGTCAGCAATATCCGAGGCTCCGTCCGGAGCGGCAATCCCATCAGCTATTACAACGGCGTTCGTTGGACCTTCCAGTGGGAAAACGGCAGGTGGCTCTCCTCCGCCGCCAATTCCGATACCTCCCTGCAGTTCTCCTACGACCTCAACGGATACCGGACCGCCAAGACGGTAAACGGCGTCCGGCACACCTATCTCTACGCCGGAGGCAAGCTTCTCCGGGAGACCTACTCCGGCAACACCCTGGATTTTGCCTACGACGCCCAGGGCCTCCCCTTCTCCCTGACCTACAACGGTACCAAGTACTACTACATCACCAACCTCCAGGGAGACGTCATGTACCTGATCAACTCCAGCGGCGCCAAGGTCGCCTCCTACACCTACGACCCCTACGGCAAGCTCACTCTCTCCTCCGGCTCCATGGCCCTCATCAACCCCCTGCGCTACCGCAGCTACTACTACGACTCCGAAACCGGCTTCTACTACCTCCACAGCCGCTACTACGATCCCGCCCTCTGCAGATTCCTCAATGCCGACACCTACGCCTCCACCGGCCAGGGGTTCATGGGGTTCAACATGTTTTCCTATTGCAGCAACGACCCCATCGGTTGCATCGACATGGGCGGTTTTGCAGGATGTCCCGCTACCGTCATCCTTTGTCAGGACGGCTACGTCTTCCCCGGTTACCCCTCCGCTGATGTGGCCGCCGCCGCATTCGTCCGAGATTTTTATGACGTCACCATGTCAAGCGGCAGGGAAGTCTCTATGTGCATCTACAAAGTCGAGCGAGACAATCTGACCCGCTACTATTGCGACCGGTACCAAACAGGATACGGCCATATAACAATAGACTACGGAACCGCAGCGGTACAACACCTAAAAGGAGGCGGCACCGTCTCTTTCGTCGGTTTCGTACATACGCATTCTTATGATGAGCTGGGGCTAAATAATGATTTTTCTGATCCAGATATTGAGACAGCAAATAGAATCTTTTCAAAGTTAAACTTGGACGAATTTTATTTATATGTTGGAACTTCCGAGCATATTTTGCGCAAGTACAATGCAAAAACTGGCGAAAAAACTACGCTTGGAAAATTTCAACCCAAAAAGCGTTCTGTCGGTGGAAAAATGCTTATTTTAACATCTCTTTATTCTTACTGAATGAAATATGGGGGCATTTTATGAAAAAACTATTTCTTATATTATTGTTATCATTCTTATTATCAGCTTGTTCAAAAAAATATTCGCTCGCAGGCGGATATGTTCACGAAAACTACAAATACATTGTTCACAATTCAAGTGCAAACCAGAATCACACAGAACTACAAGAAACAGCCGCAAAAATTGCAGAAAAATTAGACCTGCAAACAGATACCGGCGTTGCAGCGTATGCTTGGCAAATACAAGAAGTTCTTGCAAACTTAGGGTTTATTACGGAAGGTTATTTACCTATACGCGCAGTATTTTATTCAAATGGTATTTGCGAGATTCAATTGACTCCCGGCGGCGAAATATATCCAGATTTAGTCGGAGATGGCGTGTTCTATATTGACTACGATTACGAATTTATCCACTTTTATACAAGCAATGGATATATAGTTAAGGTGTCAAGCGATACCGCCCGAGTTGACTTTTAATTCTTTGTGCTGAGTCGTTCTTCACAGTATTTGCTCTGTCCCCCCAGGTACACCCTCCCGGGTCTGTGAGAGGGCGATGCCAGCATTAGGTTCTAACACCACAGACTGATTAAGCAAAGACACTCACAGCCTATCTTTAAAAACGCGTCAACTCCTCTATTTTAGGGATTTGACGCGTTTTTATCATGTAGAAACGCAACAGCACCTCTTACATTTCCGGTCACACTGTGCTATATTATTCTTACCAATACGACTGTCTGTCCGATGTCAGCCGCAAAGCCGTCTCCGGCACCTCTACCCTCAGACAGCGCTATCACTTGCAGTTTCCAGCATTGCAAGACTCGCTGTACGGTCCTTTGCCCGAGCAGTCATGACCTTAAATTAAGGGGGGTTGCCAAATGGTCTTTCGTACCAAAAAGGAAATTCGCTTCTTTGCCAGACCTGTATGGCTTGCAATTTTAATTGGATTTGTATCCACTATGGGATATTTTGATTTTATTCTAATATCAGGTAATATACATCTATCTTCGGGAAGTATTTTATCGTCATCTATTCTCAGTCTTGTAGCAATACTGAGTATAGTAACTCATTTTACTAGCCTACACGAGAAACTATTTGCCAAAATCAAGATCACAAACGACAAAATCATTTGGCGCTGTATCTTAAAAAAGAAGCACACCATGGCGATTCAGGATTGCCGCTTCATTTCCGTAGAGCTGGAAGACTCTTTCAATAAACTGGATTACCCATTCATCTATTTTACGACCTCCTGGTATCCAAAGGAATATGCGCATCAGATCAACAAGCTGAAAAATACCGACCAGTTTATTAAATTCTGGTATACAGAGGAGCTGGCCGAGTATCTAATTACCCACCTTCCCAAAGAAAAAACGGGCGGCCTGCAGTACTATCACAATATGCATACCCGCAAAAAGCAACGGAAAAAATCATAAATTTACTCCCGGGGCAGGGTCTATGCCCTGCCCCGATTCATTGCCGGTACCTTGGTTGCAGTCCAAGACGGGCACGTCCCCATGGAAGAAATGGCGATATTCTGGTTCTTCTTCATGGCCAATACGTGGTAGTGGAATGGGTCCAGCACGAACTCCTAGAATCTCCGGTGTCGGTCTTCAATTTCCAAGTCGCTGATTACCATACCTACTACGTGTCCAATATGGACATATTAACGCGCAAGTAGTTAATTCCCCCAGATATTCACTTATTTTAAATATTTTTGTACGAAATATGATGATATGAACTTTCGGCGTTTCATGACGCATGGCAAAGGGAAGGTAACAGTAGCGTGGAGCTTAATCAGCACGGCCTAAGACATCAAAAAGCTGCACCATAAAATACAAAACGGACATTGGGAAGCCACCTATTTGTGCTAAATAGCGCGTAACCTTCCACAGGAGCAAAACAGCGCACGGTTTCGAGAGGCAAGACTGAACCGCCCCTTGTCAAGTAGACCAGGGAAATAACGAAAAATATGCAAGCAGCT
>ENA-UAKW01000784-UAKW01000784.1-human-gut-metagenome-genome-assembly--contig:-NODE-784-length-14314-cov-11.615401_pt1 | contig 14314 bp, 24 predicted proteins | sample MGYA00243691_ERZ654450 | MGnify/ENA primary metagenome ERZ654450 (study PRJEB26926, sample SAMN06164673) | human gut metagenome | biome: ENVO:00009003; feature: ENVO:2100002; material: ENVO:00002003... | reverse complement strand
GCACAACCTTTCATTTGTCATTTTACTAACTTTTTAATTCAACCAACGGGTAACTATATATCTTTTTGCAAGCCTGTCGTCGTTGTCATAGTAGCGAGCTAAAATAAGCCCATCTATCCTTGTTGCCCCAGTTTCAAAAACAACTTGATAACGCCGTCTGTTTTGAGCGATGACAATATCTATTTCTGTTACTATATCCCCCTCGTAAATATCCTGCCCGTTCTTGTCTTTCAGCCCCGTGTACTGGCCGATTGTATCGGGGAAAACTTCGTCAATGATTGCCTCGATTCCATTCTCTTCCGAATATTTTGTCATTGAAACAATGCCGGTTTTCCCATTAAAACACTCCACAAGACTACCGACAGTCCATTCCATTGTATCAGGGCGTTTGCCTCTGAATTTAATTGTTCTCATACCTCTGTTTTTTGCTTTATTTTATCAGTTTTGCATGTGTACCGTCTATCTCATACTTACGGCCGCATTTATCGCAAATGATCGGGCCATCTTCATAATTCGGGTTTTCCAATTCCTCCCAGTCGTCAGTATAATTCATGTCTCTCTCTTTAATCTTGTTCCCGCAAATACATGTGAACCTACAGATGACATCATATTTGATATTCTCCACCCCGATTTCCACGTCCAACTTTCCAGCCTTGGCATCTTTTTCCCGTTTCAGCGCTTTGCGTTCTTCCTTTTGTAAAAGCGCTATTTGTTCGGTATTGCCGATTTGTACCGGTTCTTCAACATCTCCGCGCATGAACTTCCCGTCCACTAAACGCAACTGTTGCATTGCTTGCTCTTTCATCCCTTATGGTCTTTAAATTCTACCTCTCATTGTTTCTCGTATTCTTCTATCGTCTTGAATATCTGCAACGCCACCTGCGGGACTATGGCGTTGCCGTAGGCTTTGATCGATTCCCTGCACCATGCCGGAAAGGTAATTCCGTCCAGTCCGGCGGAAAGCCCATCATCTGGGCCACATATCGGGGACTCAGTCGGGAATTTTTCCCAGCTTTCCTGGCTATGTAATGATTCAGGCTGTTCATACGCCTTCTCTCCGCGTCCTCGCTCTTCCCTCTCGCCGCTGTTCCCGTATGATGGCAGGAAGCCGTCGGTGTCGGAAGCAGACCCAGCGGCATGAACTCTGTTTTTCCGTTCACGCACCGTTTCAATCCTTGCGTCTGTACGGTGGGCAACAAACCAAGTTCTGTATCGCAGGTGGGGAGCACCGACGCCCGCAGCTGGAATAAGGTACGCTTGCACCTCGTATCCCGCCGCTTCCAAGTCAGTGCACACCTGCTCGAAGACCAGGCCCTGCGACCAATTAACGATTCCGAGAACGTTCTCGCCCACGACCCAGCGCGGTCGAACAGTCCGAACAACTCCGAGCATTGCGGGCCAGAGGTAGCGGTCGTCGGCCGTACCCTTGCGTTTGCCCGCGACGCTGAACGGCTGGCACGGCTACGGGAACCCTCCGGTAAGGACAATGTCCTCATTCCTCCAGAGGGTTCCATATCGTTTTGAAAGTTCAATGTCAATTGTTTCATAGGTCAAGGTGTGTATGTCATCGTGGTGATACGCTTTGGGAAAGTGATACTGTAGTATTTGCCGGCAAAAGCTATCTATCTCACAAGTAACGAGCGTCCTCCATCCTGCCCAATGCGCGGCGAGGGCAAACCCTCCTATTCCCGAAAATAGATCTATGTGTATCATTTTTTTCTTTCGATTTGATGCCTTCGCGTGTGTTCCGCTTTTGGGAAGCAAACCAAATTATCCCTGCGATTATCGGATTTATCCCCGTTTATGTGATGGACATCCCAGCCGTCTGGTATATCGCATATTTCTTTCTCCCAAATGTAGCGATGCATCAAGCATCTGTCGTCGGTAGTGAGGGCATAGTAGCCATTACTCCGCAAGGTGAATTTTTTACCATCGTAAATCTGGAAACCGCAAGGTATAGAAGTTCGTAGTCTGAATCCTCGCTTTTTAAATGCCTTATAGACGCATTGTCTTGTAACGCCTATACTCTTGGCTGTTTCTGCCAGCGACATCCCTTTTGCGTACATCTCGGCATATGCCTTGTCGTATATTGAATTTCTATGCGCTCCCATAACTCAGAAATTTTTCAATACCATTTCAAGTCTTTCATCAACCGATTCAAGGGAACACGACTCACCGCGGGAATACGCAATGTAGTCCCGGAGCAGTCCTTGTGAGAGGATATAACCGTAGGCTTGATTTTTGGCTTGTTTCTCAATGAGAAACTTCGAATAGATGGATTCGCTCGTGTCGTGAGCTGGACGGTTTGATCTGGGTGTAATTTTCCCATTCAAACATTTTTCTCTGGTGTTGGACATAACCGAAAATGTTTGTCGGGCGGAAATGAAAAACGGTTCCGCCTTTCCCGTTGTCCTACACCAGAGCGGCAGTGGGCGCATTAACGCTCCACACGGGGGTACGAAACCGTGTATATGTAGCGTCAGGGCATAAAAAATGCCCGCTACAAACAGGCAGAATACTCTGCCGCTCTGAATATAGGACGCTACAAACATACAAATCTTTTTCATTCCTGCAAAATTTATCGGCTTCCCGTATGCCACGCGGCCGCTAAGTCGAAGCCGCCGATGCCGCTGAATAGAGAACCGTGCGTCATTAGTACTCCACCGCTTCCCTGCGATCGATGAAGAAATGAATACCCTGTGCGCATTCGCTCCACCTGTTATCGTCGAAATCCGGAACTTCGACTGTGGCACCGACGGTGTAGACGAAGTTTTGGTCATGGTCGGAACGAACGGCATCCACAGTTGCCCTGGTGCCGTCCATGTTCTGAATCTCCATGACGTATGCTTTATCGCAACGGCATTTGTGTCCCGTTGCCGAACTGCGCCGCGCATCTTCCGGAATTCGTAATTTTACGATATGCCCAGAGGCTTTTTTCCAACCGATGAAACTACCCTCGGTCGGGCATGATAGATAACATCCTTTGGCATCGCGCAGGTTGGCACCGCACAGGTTGGCACCGCGCAGGTCGGCACTGCGCAGGTCAGCACCGCGCAGGTCGGCATCGCTCAGGTCGGCATCGCTCAGGTTGGCACCGTGCAGGTCAGCATCGCGCAGGTCAGCACCGCGCAGGTCAGCATCGCTCAGGTTGGCACCGCACAGGTCGGCATCGCTCAGGTTGGCACCGCGCAGGTCAGCATTGCACAGGTCGGCACCGTACAGGTCGGTATCGCGCAGATCAGCACCGCGCCTAATAGCGTCCAAAACCGTTTCGGTGATTGTGTTTCCCTCTTTCGTGTATTCAAATACGACCGAGCCCGTCCAACGGTTGCGGATTTCGATTTTAATCTGTTTCGTTGATTCCATTGTGGTAAATTTGTTTATCCGGATTCATGTATTGATTTGCGGCAGAAATAGCATCTTCGAGCGTGCGAACTACAACATACTTGTTCCCCGCAGCCTCAAAGGATTCCTGCCATCTTCTCTGTACGGCACTCTGACGACTGCCCTTTGCCTGTGTCTTGAACTCCAAACCGAGCGATCCGTATTTGCCCCTCGGCACGAGCAGAAGCAAATCCGCAGCACCGGCCGTCATACCTTCGGCCTTCATGATTGCGGCTTCGGTCTTACTCCGGAGTCCGCCGTTCGGGACACTCGTCAGACATAATGCATAGGCCGGATATTGCATTCGGAACCAGCGGACAAATGCTTTCTGAAGATTCGATTCGATATGTTTCATAATTAGAATGGGCTTTCATCAGATGTTTCGAATTCTGATTCTACAAATGTTTCAGGTTCGCCTTTACGGATCAGCCAGTTGCTATTGTCTAATTCCCTGACATCATTCTTCGGAATTTCGTATCGTCCGTTGTCAAAGTTGTATTGCAATTGAATCCCTTCCCTGTTTACCTGCCCAAAGTTTCGGAACCGAACCTTTGTTACCATCAAATAAGTTCGGTATTCCTCGAAGTTGCGATATACCGTGAACCCGTAATCAGCCTTGTTGTAAAAATTCGCTGACCCGCTTATGTCGTACAGTGTCGGAGGCCCGTACGTCCTCGTTTTAGGGCCTAATGCCTCCATCTTTGCCGGATGCGCCACAAGATGGATAAGCAGATCATTTCTGCGAGCAAAGCGACTCAGATCGTCCAAGAATCGCCCTATATACTCACTTCCGTTCTCTGAGGGCTTGCGCCGATGTTCAAGACAGTTGAACGGGTCGATAACGAGTTGCTTGATTCCATATCGGCGAACATGATATCGGGCGCAGTCAAGAATCTGTTCAAGCGTAGTTGTCGTGTAGGGGTTCATCCAGAAAAAGTGCTCCGAGATGAAACTGTAGGCTTGGTCAAACTCATCCTCTGTCATCCACCCGCTGCGAAACTGCTTCCCGATCAGTTTGGAAGCGATCTTTGCGTAATGCAATTCGAGTGGGTAGTTCTCCGGCGAGAAGTAGAGTGTCTTCCAGTCCAACTCCACAGCGAGCCGGGCAACAATGAAGTCCAGCATTTCCGACTTCCCGTGCGACGGAATACCTGTCCATATCGCCAGTTTCGATGTCGTGAATCGCACAACGTCATCAATCTCAGGGATACTCATCCGTTCACCCGAAGGAAGTCCCTGCGAGAACATTGTGTAGATGTCATCATAATGCGACGCAATATTCTCCACCCCCTCTACCGGCACATCTTCCGCGTTGGCTATGATCCGTCGGATAGCGTTCCCGCCCTCGGCCTTCAACAGATCATTGGCGTCCTTGCGGCCTTCATAAGTCACTATTCGGCACCGTTCGGCACCCAGGCGGCGGACAAGTTCGTTCCGGAGATGTAGTCCAGGATCGTCGAAATCTGCGGCGATATAGAACGTTTTGACGTGTTTGAAGGCGTCCACGTAGTTATCCAGATACGACAAATCTTTTGCTCCGGCGCCATTCGGCACCGATACGCAGTTCGAAAATCCGCAGTCTACAAACGTCAGGCAGTCGAATTCCCCCTCGCAGATGATCAGCTCCTCGGCCTTCGCCACGCAGTCGAAGTTGTAAAACACCAACTCGGCGTCCTTGACCATCTTGAAGGATTTCTGCGGCCCTCGGTACTTGATGTTCCGCAACTGTCCTCCGACAAAGTACGGAAAACACATCACCTCGACTTCCTTGCCGAACTGAGGCATCCACTCCACGTCGGAATAAATCCTCATACGTCGCAGCGTCCCCTGAGAGATCATCCGACCCTCGAAGTATTTCACGACCTTATCCGAAAGTGAGGTGCGGTTCTTCCATTCGGGAACGACGTATCTGTGTTCCGGACGGCTTTTCAACGGCACATAGCGGACAAATGAGGCGTCGCAATGATTGCAGTGCCCGATCTCCTTGTCGGCATTCCAGCATAAGCACTTGTCATTCTTTTTGCGGCGTGTTGCCGAGCATACAGGGCACGTCATGTAGTTCTCCCCGGAAGGCTTCGTCGGGTTGATCTCGTAAAGAAGCCTTGTTTTGGTATCAGCGATTATCATGATTCACGGTTTTACAGCGGGATCCACCGGCGGAAGTCCACAATATCGGATGCGCATCCGGCATCCGGCTTCTTGTTCTCCGGCTTGAACCATACGGCAATGCACTTCGATTTCCAGTTCTTCACCGGCTGGCCGTTACGGTCTACCCAGTTCCGCTCGGTGTAGTAGGCATACGCCCTTTCAGCGGCCTCCCGTGTGTAGCCCTTCTGGTCGAAATATTCAGCTACCTCCTCCAAAGAAGGGGGGACAAATACGTTAGTATTTGGGGGGATAATAATATTATCTTTCTTTTCCTTCTTATTATTTGGTTTACCAGTGGTTTGTCGGTGGTTTGTCAGTGGTTTGCTACTGGTTTGCCCGCTGGTTTGCGCATCATTGTAAATATCAAAATTACACAACGTTATTATGGTTTGTTGGCTGGTTTGTCGGGTTGTGATCATCCCGTTTTTACGCAAGAAATCGAGAAAGTTGTTGACTTTAGAGCTTCCCCATCCCCACCGTTTTTCAAGGTATCGACGACTTGCCACCACCTCACTCTTGCGGACTTCTATCACTCGCCCATTGAATACCTCCTGAGAGCTCTCAAACCTTGCGCTCTGAATCAAGTCAAGCCAAGCTTCTGCTCTCGAGTATTCGCGAGGTTCTTTCCAGAGGGTGTTCAAAAAGAACTTGCGGTGTAGTTTGATATATCCATGGTCCATGTTCAGGAATGGTCTCTTAAACGTGTTCTATTCTATATGTTCTTGGTCTGAATAACCAGTCATCTGCCGTTGCCTTGTATTCAATACGCCCCGATCGCAAAAGCGATTCTATGGCCTTTTCCGCCTCGTAACGCGAATATTCAAGACCCAGTATCGGAAGTATATCCGCACAGAATAAAGCATAGCACGGGTCTCTACAATTGGCCTCTTTGGCTATTACCACATCGTATATGATGTTGAATATGTGTTCTCTTAAAGCCATATCTTTTTGCATTGCATTTCGTGTTCTATTGAATCGAGAAACGCCTGTTCGTTAGGTGCAGGGAGATAGATGTCTGCCTCTGACGCACTCCAGTTTCGGAACCGCTCGACGGCCGTTGTCATTTCTTCGGTATTCAAGTCCCGACTGGAGCGTAGCACCTCGATCTCTCCGGCATATCTGTCGTGCCGATGCTCTACAAATAGATCAGGGTTTACCAGCCTTTTGAAATACTCCTGCTTCACGAACTCCAACGTGTTACCAGTCTCCATAGCGAACATTCCCAGTAACAGATGCAGATAGGCGTTCTGGGCCGTTGTCCGCTTGGGACGGGAAACAGACAGATCAACTATGACGTGACGCTTATAGAGTATATTCACGCGACGTTTGAACTTCTCGCGGTCGTATGTCTTCGATAGGTCGTAAACCATTGATCAGGCACTTAGAACGGAAGATCATCCGTATTATCCGCTACGGGCAAATCGGAGACTTGATCCGGAGTAGGTTCCGCAGGACGAAAGATAACCGACTTGCCTCGGCCGACATACGTGCGCGCGTCCTTTCGCTCGCGCTCCTCCTTACTCTGACGGATGAATACGCAGTGCGTATTCTCGTACTGATCCGGCTGGCGAAGCTCCGAAACGCATATCGAAATGTACTTTTTGCCGTTATCGGCAACGAAGATTTTGTCTCTGGGAATATCGCTTACGCAAAGCGATACATTGATTAAATCTGCCATTGCTATCGTTTTTTGAAGGTTACTTTAAGTGTCGTCTTACTGCTTCGAGCAGGAGGATAGAAGATTTCGCCCGTGTCGGGATCCGTCAGGCCGGAGGCCGGCAACGCCCGCAATAGCTTCTCCTTCTCCTTGATGTCGGCCATGACCGCATCGCGCATTTTGTACAGGTCGTCCAGGGCTTGGCAATTACAACCCGAGTAGTCGTACTTGACGCCGGCCTCTACCTCTTCGATCGTACAATCCGAGGATGTTCTGCCGTGTCCGTATTTGGCCAATTCGCGTAACGTAATGTCGCGCACCTCTTCGGACTTCTTGAACAGCTCGATCGCCTTCTCCATGCGGGATATATTCTCGTAAGCGACGAGCGGATCGACGTCTCCGCGGGTAACGGCGTCGACGGCGAGCTTCGCCAGCTCCGCGGGGCTGCTCGTCTCGCGTATCAATATCGGCTGCGTGTTCATCGTTTCTGCTGTTTACTGTTTAGATATTCGTCGTAAAATTTGGCGAAAACTACCGCCGTCGTATCGTCCGCATCGTAACTGCGACGCAGGAAGGCGATGACATCGAATTTCGTCGGGTCTTTGACCGTCGTACTGCCCTTATATGCCCAGTTCATGAACGAATCGCGCATGACGGCATCGTTCAGCATATCGGCCGTGATCCGTTTCTTCGGACCTGACTTCACGGGTGCGGCAGCCGATATCGGGTCGGGAGCTGCCGACTGGCGTTGCACAGAACTCTGAGGTGTCGCCCCCGCGCCGGTCTGTCTGCCCTTGAATACCTCGGCACCGATACCCAACCAGGAACAAACCTTCGTCAGCGCATCCGTGGTCGCTCCTTTGCAGGCGTCGCCCAGATCGACATTGTCGTTGCCACCAAAACACTCGTAGTAGATGCCGTATTCAGGGATCGAAAAACGCAGCTTGACGACAACCATGCGCTCGGCCCGTTCGACGATCTCCGTCTCCACGCGCCACGAACCTACTCCGAATACCTCGTTGAGTCGCTCCGTTACATAAATCGACTTGATAGACGACAGGAACTTCTTCGTCGGATGCTGCGATACAGCTTCATCGGGAAGACGCCGATCCAATGCCTCCTTTTGTTCAGGGGTGATAGTTCGTGTTTCCATATCCTACTTCTCCTCGACTATTCTATGCGTAAACTTCTTCGCATCGAGATGGCGCATCATGTACGCGATCTCTTTGCGTATCTCGTGCGTCCGCAACTTGCGGCTCCAACTCCCCGACGCTACAATATTCGTAGGACGGGCGATCTCGTAGATTTCGATTCTCGTTTTCATTTTATAGATTGTTATGTTTTCCGTAGTAGTTGAGTTTGTCGACAACCGCAGGGAACGACATCTCTCCGTATTCGAAATCGGTCACATTTACGATCTCGATGTCATCTCGGCGGATGTCCAGCAGAGGGGCGCCGGATCCATCGACATCTTTACACACCTCGTAGTGGCGAACCGCTTCCACATGGTAGATGTCGAAATCGGTCTCGACTCTCTCGCCGTCGTAATCGCCCCTGCTGGTCTGACCGACCTGCTCGCGCAGATCATTGAAAATAGATTTTGCAACTGTAAGGGTTATCGCTGTCGTATAATCGTGCGACCGCCCCAATTTCGAAGGGTAGATGTCGTAGAGGTCGGTCTTCGATAGCGGGATTGAATAGGTCTGGTTCATCTTAGTGCTCATTGAAAAGTTTGTCGAAGAGTTTATCGAAGCTATCGCGGTGCGCGGCCGCAAACCCGTAGGCGGCCAGGATCGCACACGAGAAAATAACAAGGATCACAAGCTCGGCCATAACATATGCGGTTCGGAGAGACGTTTGCGCTCTTGATAGATGAACAGATCGCGTTTGCGACGCTGAGTATGGACTCGTTTATACCACATGCACCAGAAATAACCGGCCGCTCTCTTCCAGAGAGGTGCGGGCTTCAATTCGAATGAATCCATGACTATCGGTTTTTGTAGAGTTTTTCCAGAGATTCGAGACCGTTCGTGACGTCGAACATCGACGCATAACGGTCGGCAATAACCTCGTTGCACCACTTGGCAACAATGGACACGGCACAGCGGTATAGCTCTGCGGGTGTAATGGGAGCCTTGATGTCCCCAGAAATAAGTTCGATGAGTTCAGCTTTCGTCAGTTTGTCGAAAGCGGATGTAGTGACCCTACTATTGTTCAAGCCACCACTTTTAACTTCTGTTCGCATTTGTCAGTTAAAAGTTTAGTGTATAGGGCAATAAAAAAAGGCGTTGCCCCGTCATGTTTTGCGAACAGACACCCTCGGCATAACCGAAAGTGGACAAAGGGCAACGCTTTATAGCGTTATAATATGTCTCTTGTTGATGCTTTGGGCATCTGTTCGCAAGGGCAAATATACGAACAGATTTCGACTTCGCAAACTTTTTTGCAAAATCTTTAATCGGGTTCTTGACGTTGCTCTGTAAAAGTTCGATGAGTTCGGCCTTCGTCAGTTTGTCGAAAGCTGGTGCGTTACCGTTACTATTCTTCACGGATTGAACGCTTGTGTTGTTCTTTGGCATTTGTTGAACACAAGTTAATTTGACAGTATGGTATAAAAAGAGAGACGCGCCCCCTTTCTCGCCAAAGAACCACAACTACGTAGCCGTAGAAGTGCAACAGGGACACGCCTCAAATATGAGCGTTCGTATGTACTTGTTTAACTACGTGTGTAGTTCTTTGGCACTACAAATATAGCTTTTATTTTTCATTTCACAAAAAAATAGCATAAATTCGTGTCAAAATCTTCTCTTATGGGCTTCTTTGATCTATTTAGACGCAAGAAAACTCGCGTCATTGACGGCGTGAAGGTTACATTCGACGACAATGGTAATGTCGAGTGGATGCAACAAACTCCGTTTGGTGAAATGCCGATGCAGATCAATATCGAGCAAGAGCGTTTGCGCCAAGAACAGAGAGCCGAAAACATTAAAAACAAGGCCGTATGCGAAGACCACAAAGGTTCTAATACCGTTTTCGTCAATACTGCAGATATACTGACCAAATACAAGGCGTGTTGCCCTATCTCAATATTTACCGATGCAATGATTATGGGCGATCGGGGATATGTCGGCTTTTATATCGACAAATCGGTGTATGAAGATATGGTCGCCGATTTTGAGCGATATGAAAAACTGAACAATGGCCTGTCTCAAATATGCGCATTGAATAATCAAGGCATACAGTTTGAAAAGGAAAATCGCATAGATGAAGCCGTAGCAATCTATAAAAAAGCAATACAAATAGATTATTCGACATTGCATCCATACGATCGCCTTATGGTCATATATCGCCGGCGCAAAGACTACGCAAATGAAGCTCGTGTTATAAAAGCTGCAATCTCAATGTGCGAGAAAGTGATCTCCGAACATCTCGAACGTATCGGTTACGTTAAGTCGCTCGATAAATACCGAAACCGACTGCTGAATGTTGAAAATAAGATCGGCAAATAGCAAATCATTTTGAATTTGCAAAAAGAAAATGAAAAAACCGAGGTGTAACCTCGGTTTCCAAATAGGCCTTATGTTAATTTCCTATATAATCCGTTAATTCTTTGATTGTAGCGCCTATCGTCTTCAAATTATTGCGGACGATGAACTCGGGAACAGGATCTATATGCGTCTGCAACATTACCGGTCGCCGCAGATCTGATCTAACCCATTTCTCATGGCCTCCGGTTGTCTTGATGCATTTAAGCCCTTTGGATTCGAGAAACCCTCTAAATAATCGCAATGATATATTGGATAAGCGGCCCATGAAGAGTTATGCAAAGGCAGGCAGACTTATGGGAGCATTAATCTTCTTGAACTCCTTCGTATCCATAATCTTCTTCAAGACTTTGTTTTTCTCAAGAAGGCTGCTGAATGCAGGAGCGGTAAATTTTTTCTGTTTCTTAATCGCCCACCCTAAGGATTCCAGCTCTGCGACAAGCGTCTTTTTTTTGATCGCATAATCGAAGAACTCCGTCAGGCAAGTCTCGAACGATTCGCGGGCTTCCTGCTCCTGTTGGCCGTAGCCATATACATTCAACGCAGGACAATAAGCTACCTTCGCATTGCCATCATCAAACATGATAACAAAAAGGTTCAATTTGATGAACTTCCCTTCCGCACGTACGGTTCCACGCACTCGTGCTTTTTGTGCTACTTTATTATTCATATTCTCTCCTTATGCCATTCCCGACATCGTATCGATCCTGCATCATGTTAGCAATATCTCCTTTGCAAATATACGTTATTATTACAATAACACAAAAAATGTGCTGTTATTGTGTGAACAGTTATTTTCGTAGACGCAGGCGGATTCGAACCACCACCTTCAGAGCCAAAATCTGATGCTCTACCCTTGCGCTACACGTCTATGATGGTCTCGATCACTCGACCGCCGCAACTGTCGTTTTCGTGACCTTGTTATACTCTCCCATCCCTTTGCGTGTCTGATACGTCTCTCGATGCCTTTCGATCCATTCTTGAACATCATCCACATTATACAATGCAACGGGTTTGCCTTTCCCATTACGGGAGAATCGAGTGCCGACGAAACCGCATACTCGCAACTGATGCAACCAAAGTTGCGACATCTCGAATACACGGCTTATCGCATCAATGGTTTTGAATTTCTCGTCCTTCATATCCTTTATCTTTGTCATTATCCAAAAATGCCCCACTTTCGCAGGGGCCGGCGCCGGCACCGCCATTACCATAACAGCGGATTCGGATTTCGTGTTCTTAAACAGGGAGACATCTTCAAAACTCCCCGTGGACGCAGGAGGGTTCGAACCTCCGACCGTCCGGTTATGAGCCGGATGCTCTGACCTGCTGAGCTATGCATCCATAAAAGCCGCCTGAACCTACCACTCTCCCACGCTCCCTGCGTAGGGCTTCGATCCATGCGGCCACCCGCCGCGAGCTTCACAGCGGACGACAGGCTGATTAATCTAATAATATGGCGAATTACCTTACGATAGGTTTAAACATCTTTCTGCGATTTCTTAAATCGCCCTTGCTTATCTCGCTCTCGATCCTGCGACGCCAGCTTCGCTTCAAGTCTATGGATAGTCTCCATCGCCCGCTTCAACTTGTCGTTCATATCCAGATTGCGGGAATAGAGCATGTCGGCCCGCGTTTGTTGATACTCCACTTCGTCACGAAGGCGCGAAATCTCCTTACGATACACCCCGCGCGGCGTAACGTCGAATCCGAAAAAAGTTTTCTCTTTCATAGCTGCAAGATGTTGTCTGTTCGAACCATGTAATAGACTTTATAACGCGATCGGTGTCCGTCTATGGATTTGCCATCCGTCCAACGGGAGACAATCGCATCGCCCTTGCGACGCAAACGGGTGACGACCTTCCGTAATTCCGTCGTATGGAAGCGCCGGAATGCCTGTTGAACCGTCAGCGTACCGCCTTGCATAAGGTAATCCCGAATGTGACGCTGCGGTTCATTTGGTTTTGATTTATCCATATGTATAAGGTTTTAAGGTTTGCGCCCTGTCGCCATCAAAGGCACGGTCGATGCCGCAGGGCAAAAAGCGGGCTTTACGCGAAATAACAAAACTTCTAACCCTGAAAGAACGTGTGCGTAAGCCCGCAATTGAGCACGGAAAGCCGATCAAAGCCGTCCGTGCATAATAATGCGCTTATTTGTCCCGGTGGTCCTCGCCGCTCATGTCGTCGCAGCTTCGGAGCCTGTGCCGGTCTTTCGCGCATTTCGGCTATTTGCTTACTCGCGGCCGCATCTTCTCAATGGCGGCACATAGTGCAGATACGTTGCAGGCGTCGGTCGGAATGGTGCGGCTCCGACTGCCGGATCGCTTTCTGCCTTGCGGCTGGGGTTGTATTGCCAGCGATCGAACCCCTCACCTCATAGGGTGGCTATTAGCTCCCGTGTCGCCGATCAAAGCGGCACGGGAATAAAGGGTCTATTATCGCTGACGATAGATAGATTGGAGTGCTTCGAGTTTAGTGGTGAGTTCGTACATTGAGGCGTAGCTGCCTTTGATGACGTCGTCGCACCACTTGCCAAGAGCCGAAACCGCACAGCGGTAAAGGCCCTCGGGTGTGAGAGGTTGGGTAATGTTACCCTCCAATAACTCGATAAGTTGCTTTTTGGTAAGCTGTTCGAATGATTTCGTACCGTTGGTACGAGACGTAGCGGCCGTACTGTGCTTCGGGCCGATACTTTCAGGGGACTTTGGCATTGGTCTGAAAGTTTGGTTATGTATGTAACAAAAGAGGCGAACCCCTCTCGAAAACTCGCCAAAGTCCCGTCATCAAAAGAGATGACACCCGAAAGGAAGTTCGCCGTATTACGGCAAAAATATGTATTCTCGGTATGACAACGAGACTTTGGCAATGCAATATTAGCGACTTCTTTTGAAACCGCCAAATTTTTGGTGATATTTTTTTTGCCGAAGTACATATTAGTCTATGGTTTAAGAAAATCGGGAGCGGCGAGGGTGTCTAATTCAAATCTGCCCTATGTCAAAGCGGGTTTTGCCGCTCCCGATATTTTTATAGTGCCTAATTCAAAGTTTTAATATCTTCCGTCATGAGCGCCGAGTGTTTGCATGTTTTCTCGGTCGCTTGGCGTTCCCGCCACCATCGCCACGGAGTTTTCATATCATGCCTCCGTTTCTTTCTTCTCGATACACCACGTCTTGTGCAGCGTCGCAATCAAGTCGATATAACCCTTATACTCTTCTATCTGTTCCGGCATATAATTTTCTGCCTCCCCGATTTTGCGGAAGTGCGCCTGCCATTCCGAGATAGTATGCCGAGTGCAACCGATTTGAATTGCGTCGGCACCCCAATAAGAAACAGTATGACGGGAAGCTGAAATAAACAAGGACTTCGGTACGTTGCAGTCGTCGCCCAGCTTGCAGCGGTTGCCCAGCTTGCAGCCGTAGCCCAGCTTGCAGTCGTCGCCCAACTCGCAGTCGTCGCCCAACTCGCAGTCGTCGCCCAGCTTGCAGCCGTAGCCCAGCTTGCAGCCGTAGCCCAACTCGCAGCGGTCGCCCAACTCGCAGTCGTCGCCCAGCTTGCAGCCGTAGCCCAGCTTGCAGCCG
>ENA-UAKW01000769-UAKW01000769.1-human-gut-metagenome-genome-assembly--contig:-NODE-769-length-14473-cov-7.900957_pt1 | contig 14473 bp, 9 predicted proteins | sample MGYA00243691_ERZ654450 | MGnify/ENA primary metagenome ERZ654450 (study PRJEB26926, sample SAMN06164673) | human gut metagenome | biome: ENVO:00009003; feature: ENVO:2100002; material: ENVO:00002003... | reverse complement strand
ACGAGATCGCTCAGTGTCTCGTGGGCTCGGAGATGTGTATAAGAGACAGACGAGGCGCTGCGCTGCGCCTCCTACGACGCGATCCGCGAAATCGCCGCCTCCGCCGACCGCCGGTACGGCACACGGACGGCCGTCGACATCGGGCGGGGCTATCCCTGCGTGGTCAACGACCCCGCCCTCACCTCGCTCGCCCGCAGCCTGGCTGCCGAGCGGTGGCAGGCCGTCGACCTGCCGCTGCGCACGACGGCCGAAGACTTCGGGTTCTACACGCACCGCTATCCTTCGCTGTTCTACCGGCTGGGCGTCGGCGCGGCGTCGGGGAAACCGCATACATCGACCTTCTCGCCCGACGAGAAGGCCATCACCACGGGCATAGCCTTCATGCAGGCGCTGGCCCTCAAACTGTTGAATGAAAAATGACAAGAACGAAAAAACAAACCCATAACGGCGACGAACGCGCCGCGCTGATTCTGGAACTGTTCCGGCAGCTGCCCGACAACAAATTCTCGCTGCGCCACCTCGCTTCGGCATCGGGCGGCGCAAGCAAGGAGGGCCGCCGCGAGACGATGCAGATCGTCGAACAACTGCTCGCAACGGGCGTCATCGAGAGCTGCCCGCGCGACAAATACCGCCTGAGCCCCGCCCAGCGGCCCCGACTCGAAGGCACGGTCGAGATGCTGAATACCGGCTCGATGTTCGTGCATGTCGAAGGCATGGAGCAGCAGGTCTACATCCACTCGCGCAACTCGCTGAACGCTCTCGACGGCGACCGCGTGCAACTGGTGCTCACGCGCAAGGCACGGGGTTCCAACGCCCCCGAAGGCGAGATCACCGCGATCGTCGAACGCAGCCGCAAACGCTACGTCGGCACGGCCGAAGTCAACGAACACAATGTCTTCGTGCGTATCGACTCGCGCAAGATGCCCGTCGACGTCTACCTCCACAAGCGCGACTGCCCGAACGTGAAAAACGGCGACAAGGTCGTCGTACGCATCGCCGAATGGGCGCCCGGCTCGAAAAGCCCCGTGGGCGAACTGGTCGACATTCTGGGCAAGGCGGGCGAGAACGACACCGAGATGCACGCCATTCTGGCCGAATACGACCTCCCCTACCGCTTCGAGCCGGAGGTCGAGGCGGCAGCCGAAGCCATCGACGGGCGCATCACCCGCAAAGACTACGCCGAGCGGCGCGACTTCCGGCAGACGGTGACCTTCACCGTCGATCCGGCCGACGCCAAGGACTTCGACGACGCGCTGTCGGTCCGCAAAGTCCGCGACGGCGTGTGGGAGGTGGGCGTCCATATCGCCGACGTGACGCACTACGTGCGGCCGGGTTCGGTGGTCGACACCGAAGCCGAAGCGCGCGGCACGTCGGTCTATCTGGTCGACCGCACCGTGCCGATGCTGCCCGAACGGCTCTGCAACGAACTCTGTTCGCTGCGGCCGCACGAGGAGAGCCTCTGCTTTTCGGCGGTTTTCACCCTCAACGAGAACCTCGAAATCCTCGACGAATGGTTCGGCCGCACGGTGATCTACTCCGACCGCCGCTTCGCCTACGAGGAGGCGCAGCAGGTGATCGAGACCGGCCGGGGCGACTACGCCGAAGAGATACTTACGCTCAACCGGCTGGCGCAGGCCATGCGCCGCGAGCGGTTCCGCAACGGCGCGATCAGCTTCGACCGCGCCGAGGCCAAATTCCGGCTCGACGAGAAGGGCCGGCCGCTGGGCGTCTATTTCAAGGAACAGAAGGAGGCCAACCAGATGATCGAGGAGTTCATGCTGCTGGCCAACCGCCGCGTTGCCGAGTTCTGCGGCAAGGTCAAAGGGCGCAAGTCGGGCCGCACGATGGTCTACCGCGTCCACGACGAACCGAACGTCGACAAGTTGCAGAGCTTCCGGCAGTTCATCCTGCGCTTCGGGCACGTCTTCAAGGCCTCCGAGGGCCGTCCCGTCGCCAAGGAGATGAACAAGCTCTTCCAGAAGGTCAAGGGCCGCCCCGAAGAGAACGTCGTCACGACGCTGGCCGTACGTTCGATGGCCAAAGCCTACTACACCACCGACAACATCGGCCACTACGGACTGGCCTTCCCCTACTACACCCACTTCACTTCGCCGATCCGCCGCTATCCCGACATGATGGTGCACCGCCTGCTGGCACGCTACCTCGAAGGCGGCAAGACGACCGACAAGGCGGCATTCGAAGCGCTGTGCGAGCACGCCTCGGAACGCGAAGTGATCGCCGCCGAGGCCGAACGCGCCTCGATCAAATACAAGATGGTGGAGTTCATGCAGGCACGCCTGGGCGAGGAGTTCGCCGGCCACATATCGGGCATCACCGAGTGGGGCATCTTCGTCGAGATCGACGAGAACCACATCGAAGGGCTGGTGGCCATGCGCGACATGCACGACGATTTCTACGACTTCGATCCGGCCGAATACACCGTGACGGGCCGCTCGACGGGCCGGCGCTTCACGCTGGGCGATGCCGTGCGCATCCGCGTCAAGCGCGCCGATCTGCAAAAACGCCAGCTCGACTTCGACATGGTGCTACCCGACGCACCCCGCACCGACACCCCGCAGCGAGGCCGCCGGAGCCCGCAGGTAAAACGCCGCCGCTGACATGACGACCGACCGCATACTCGACAAGGCCGTGCGGCGCGAGCCGCTCACGCGCGACGAAGCCTATGCGCTCTACGAATGCACGCCCGTGCAGGAGCTGGCCGCAGCGGCCGACGCCGTGCGGCGTGCGACGGTCGCCGACCCGACGGTCGTGACGTGGCAGATCGACCGCAACGTCAATATCACCAACGTCTGCATCTCGGGCTGCAAGTTCTGCAATTTCCACTGCAAGCCCCACGATACGCAGCGCGCCTTCGTCACCTCGCGCGAGGAGTACCGCGAAAAGATCGCGCAAACGCTTGCGCTGGGCGGCGACCAGCTGTTGTTGCAGGGCGGGCTGCATCCGCAGCTCGGCATCGACTTCTACGAGGAGCTGTTCCGCGACCTGAAACGGATGTTCCCCCGGATCCGGCTTCATGCGCTCGGTGCGCCCGAAGTGGCCCACATCGCCCGCATCAGCGGTCTGACGACGCTCGAAACGCTGCGCCGGCTCATGGCCGCCGGACTGGATTCGCTGCCGGGCGCCGGAGCCGAAATCCTCGACCCCGACGTGCGGCGCGCGATCTCGCCCGCTAAGCCCTCGGTGGCGTCGTGGCTCGCGGTGATGCACGAAGCCCATACGCTGGGGCTGGCCACGTCGGCCACGATGATGTACGGCCACGTCGAGCAGCCGCGCCAGCGCGTCGACCACCTGCTCGCGATCCGCGATCTGCAAGCGCGCTGCCCCGAAGGGAAGCCCGGCTTTCTGGCCTTCATCCCGTGGATCTTCCGCTCGACGGGCACGCGGCTCGAAGCCGAAGGGACATCGACCGATTTCTCGCCGCTGGAATACATCCGCATCATCGCCGCCAGCCGGCTGATCCTGAACAACATCCCCAACATACAGGCGTCGTGGCTCACCGTCGGCCGCCAGACGGCGCAGGCGGCGCTCCACAGCGGCGCCAACGACATGGGGTCGATCATGATCGAGGAGCACGTCGTCTCGTCGGCCGGCGCCGACAACCGCTTCGACGCCGAAGGCATCCAGCAGGCGATCCGCGAAGCGGGCTTCACCCCACGCCTGCGCAACCAACTCTACGAACTGCGGCCGTGGCCGCTCGACGACACGCTCCGATGAACCGCCCTGCAACCCTCCTCGTCCTCCTGCTGGCCGGACTGCTCGCCGGCTGCGGCGGCGGTTCCCGGCCGACCGGCATACGAACCGCCGAAACGCCGGCCGACGACGTGGCCGAATACCAGCCCCGCTGGCGGTCGCACACGGTCGACTCGACGCAGTACCGCAAGGTCTTCCTCGCCGGCACGATCGACATGGGACGCAGCGCCGACTGGCAGGCGGCTCTCGTCGCCCGCTTCCGCGACAGCATCGGCGGCCGCTGGCTCTTCTTCAACCCCCGCCGTCGGGAGTTCCATGCCTCGCCGGCCGAAATGGAATACCAAGTCGCGTGGGAGCTGGCGCACCTCGAAGCGGCCGACCTCATCGTAATGAATCTGCTGGGCGACAGCCGCTCGCCGATCTCGCTGCTCGAAATGGGACTTTACGCCCGTTCGGGCAAGCTGTTCGTGGCGTGCAGCCCCGACTACTACCGCTACGACAACGTGCGCATCACCTGCCGGCGCTACGGCGTGCCGCTCTACGATTCGCTGACGGCACTGCTCGACGACCTGCCGCAACAAAGCGACGAATGACATGGAAGGATTTCTGGACACGGCCACGCAGCTCTGCATCGACTGGGGCTATTGGGGACTTTTCCTCTCGGCCTTCGTGGCGGGGAGCATCGTCCCGTTCAGTTCGGAAGCGGTGATGGTCGTACTCGTCCGCTTGGGACTCGACCCCGCACTCTGCCTGCTGGCAGCCGCCACGGGCAACACCGCAGGCGGCATGACCTGCTACTGGATCGGTCATCTGGGCAAACGCGAATGGTTCGGCCGCTACCTCGGCATCGGCGAAAAACAACTCGACCGTGCCGGACGCTTCCTCGCAGGAAAGGGAGCATGGAGCGCCTTTTTCGCCTTCCTGCCCTACGTCGGCGAAGCGATCGCCATCCTGCTGGGACTCATGCGCAGCAACGTGTGGATCACCACGCTGGCCATGTTCGCGGGCAAGGCGCTGCGCTACGTGGCTGTCCTCTACGCCGTGCAAGGCGCAATATCGCTGTTGTAGGGCGCGCACGGCGCGATTGTTGCACATCCGACAGAGCGTTATGAAACGAATCATCGCAGGGGGAATCGCCCTCATGGGAATTCTCCTCACGGTAAATGCACAAACCATGAAACCGCTCACACCCGACGAACGCCGGATCATCGTCGACAAGGGAACCGAGGCTCCCTTCACGGGAAAATACTACAAGCACAGCGAGCGCGGCCTCTACCGCTGCCGCCAGTGCGGCGCGCCGCTCTACCGTTCGGAGGACAAGTTCGATGCGGGGTGCGGCTGGCCCGCCTTCGACGACGAGATCGCAGGTGCGGTACGCCGCACGCCCGACGCCGACGGCCGCCGCACCGAGATCACCTGCGCCCGCTGCGGGGCGCATCTGGGGCATGTCTTCACGGGTGAACGCTTTACCGACAAGAATACGCGCCACTGCGTCAACTCCCTCTCGCTCGACTTCGTGCCGGCCGCGGAGTCGTCCGACCGGACCTCCTCCGAGGCGGCCGCCACGACCGAAACGGCGATCTTCGCCGGCGGTTGTTTCTGGGGCGTGGAATACCTGCTGGAACAACAGCCCGGCGTCCTCTCGGTCGAAGCGGGTTACACCGGCGGCCGCACCGACCGCCCTACCTACGAGGAGGTGTGCAGCCATACCACGGGACACGCCGAAGCGGTGCGCGTGACCTTCGATACGTCGAAGGTCTCCTACGAAACGCTCGCACGCCTCTTCTTCGAGATCCACGACCCTACGCAGATCGACCGCCAAGGGCCCGACATCGGCGACCAGTACCGCTCCGAAATCTTCTACACCTCGCCCGAACAACGCGCCGTGGCCGAACGGCTCATCGCCCTGCTCCGCAGCAAAGGTTACCGCGTCGCCACGCGCGTGACGCCGGCCGGCCCCTTCTGGCCCGCCGAAACCTGTCACCAGGACTACTACCGCCGCCGGGGAACGCTCCCCTACTGCCACGCCTACACCCGCCGCTTCTGAGGTCTCCTCGCTACTTCCAGAGAGTTTCTTCCGGTCGACCGCCGTGTCACACCGTTAAAAAAGAGACGATATGGAAAATCTGAACACCACTCCCCTGCCGCGCATCGGCGACAAGGCCCCGTCGTTCGAGGCCGTCACTACGCAAGGCCCGATCCGCTTTCCGGAAGATTATGCCGGACGCTGGATCATCCTTTTCAGCCACCCGTCGGACTTCACGCCCGTCTGTACCTCCGAATTCATGACCTTCGCGGCACGCAGCGACGAATTCGAAGCGCTCAACTGCCAGCTCGTCGGACTCTCGGTCGACGGACTGTACAGCCACATCGCATGGCTGCGCACGATCCGCGACAAGATCGTCTACCGTGGAATGCAGCACGTCGAGGTGCGCTTCCCGCTGATCGCCGATCTGCGGATGAAAGTCGCCAACCTCTACGGCATGATCCAGCCGGGCGAAAGTTCGACGTCGGCCGTCCGCGCCGTCTTCTTCATCGACCCCGACGCCACGATCCGCGCCGTGATCTACTATCCACTGGCGCTGGGCCGCAACTTCGACGAAATCAAACGCGTGCTCGTCGGCCTGCAAACCGTCGACCGCTTCAACGTGGCGCTGCCCGCCGACTGGCATCCGGGCGACGAAGCGATCGTACCCACCGCCTCGTCGTCGGCCGCTGCCGAAGAGCGCATGACCCGTCCCGACGAAGGGACGCAGTGTTACGACTGGTTCTTCTGCACGCGGCCGCTGCCGCAGGAAGAGCTCGAAGAAGTTCCCGTACAATAACCGCAAAACAACCGCAATCATGGCAATCACGCAACTGACCAAAACCGAATTCTCGGAAAAAATCGCCAACCTCGACTCCGCCATCTCCGAATGGCACTATCTGGGCTCGCGACCGGCCATCGTCGACTTCTATGCGACCTGGTGCGGCCCCTGCCGCACGCTCGCACCGATCCTGGAAGAGCTCTCCGAGGAGTACGCCGGCGAAGTGGATATCTACAAGGTCGACATCGACCGCGAACAGGAGCTGGCCGCAGCCTTCGGTGTGCGCTCCGTCCCCACGCTGCTCTTCATCCCCGCCCGGGGAATGCCGCAGATGGCTACCGGGGCATTGCCGAAGGAGACGCTGCGCGAAGCCATCGGCGAGCTGCTGCTCAAACTCCCCGCCGCCGAGTCCTGATCCCGCAGCGAAACGACAACGAAGGGGCGTCACATCAGTGACGCCCCTTCGTGTTTGCAGACGGATTCCTCCGCTTAGAACATATATTTGATACCGAACTGCATCGTCCAATAGGAGCCGATATCGGGTTTGTAGGTACGATCCAGCGAAATGTCGTTGCCGTAGATGTCCTTCAATCCGTTGGTCATCTTGTATTGAAGCGTATAGTCGTTGGCCGCCGTCGGCTTCTGCGTGACGGACAAGAACTGATACTGCTGACCGTTCGTCCCCAGATACTGCGAGTAGCTTACACCCCAGTTGCGGTTGAGCAGGTTGAGGAAGTTGTCGATGTTGAAACTGAATCGCAACTTGTGCTCGCGACCGTTGCGCTGCGGAACGATGATGTCGTGCGAAATGCTCAGGTCGAGCTGATTGGCGAAGGGTGCCACGGCGCCGTTGCGCTTGGTGTACTCGCCGCGGTGCTTGCTCAGATAGGCGTCCTGCTCGATGAACTTGTCCATCGCCTGCCAGGCATTCTCCCAGGCCTGCGCCTCGTCGAAATCCTTGTCACCGGCCATGTTGCCGTTGTTGTCGGCGAAACCGTCGGAAACCAGATGGCCGACCGCTTCGTCGCGGTTGGCCGGCACGTAGATCAGGTCGTTGGCCGTCTGACCGTCGCCGTTGGCGTCGCCGCCGTAGCAGTAGGAGAAGCGGAAAGGACGGTAACGCTGGTAGACCAGACCGAAGTTGGTCGCACCGTGCTTGCCCCAGCGTGCCGTGTAGAAGGCGCTCAACAGCAGCCGCCCGTCGAACGAGCCGGCCGAATAGCCCAGCTCCTCGCTGTTGACAGCCACCTTCTGCGTATATTTCCAGGCCGACGTAGCCACCGACGACGTACCGTCGGTCACGCTGCGCGCCGTACCCATCGTATACGATCCATTGAGGTAGAGACCGCGCAGCGGCCCCTGCACGAACTCCTTCTGGATTTGGAAGGTGGTGTAGAACGAGTAGCCCTTGTTCGTATTGCGGAGCATCACGACGTGCGAAGCGGCGCCGTTTTCTCCGTTCATCGGGTTGAGCGTCTTGTTCTCGGCGTAATATCTCCCCGTGAAGGCCGTGCGCTGTCCTTGACCGCCGTCGTTCACGTATTTGCCTTCGGCGACCTCGATACCGATGTTGTCATGGTAGATCGCATTGACATCCTTCGTGTAGAGGGCTTCGAGCGTGAATACCCAGCCGCGCCACTTGTAGTCGAGCGCAAGATTGCTCTTCCACAGGCTCGGATACTTGAAATCGGGATCCGTCACGGCGATCTCGGCACGGGAATAGGCCGCCTCGGCGGGTTTGTACATATTGGCGTTCTGATCGATGCTGCCCAGGAAACCGAGATTTTTCAGCGCCTCGCCTTCCATGTCGATCGACCCGAAAAGCACGCCGTTGTTGCCCGCCTGATTCGAAATCCAGACATAGGGAGGCGTGCCCGTGAAGAGTCCCGTACCACCGCGCAACTGCAACGAACCGTCTTCGAGCGGTTTCCAGTTGAAGCCCACGCGCGGCGAGAACTGCGGGTGTACGCCCGGATATTTCGAAACGTCGACCTTGATGCCGTCACGATAGGTCTCGGCCGCCACGCGCGGATTCTCGGGCAGGTCGGTCATGAAGATCGGCATATCGACGCGCAGACCGAACGTCAGCGAGAAACGGTTGCTGGGCGTCCACTTGTCCTGCACGTAGAAGCCGAGTTGCAGCACGTCGATCTCGGCGAAGGGGAAGCCCTCCATAAGCGAATACTTCTGCAAGTAGTGCGTCTGCCCCGTACCGGCGCTGTTGGCAAGACCGCCGTTGACCACGCCCTTCAGACCGAACTGCGAGGGGTCGTACTTGGTAATGTCGAAGCCCGTCATATTGCCGTGCGAAGCCATGTAATCCTTTGCGGCCAGCACGTTGAACTTGAAGTCGTCGATCGACGAAAAGACCCACGAGCCCGGATAGTTCTGCGCGAAGCCGTTGCTGAAACTGCGATAGTCCGACTGCGTGCCGACGGTGATCTGGTGACGGCCGTAGTTCATCGTGAAGTTGTCCTGAATCTGGAAGATGTCGGTATCGAGCTGATTGTTGTAGGAGTTGGCCTCGGTACCGAAGACCGTATAGCTCGATCCGTCTTTGAGGATGTCGACCTGCGGGAAGAAACCGCCGTCCATGTCGCGATAGTCGCGCAGACGCGAGTATCCCACCTTCAACGTGTTGGACATGTGGTCGTTGATCGTCGAGTTCCAGTCGGCCATGACGATGTTGAAATCGTTGTTCGTGCGGTAGTAGCTCGACGAGAAGGGCATGGCATAGGCGTTGGGGCCGCGTCCGTTGGCAGGAGCGCCCGACGTCGAAGGTGCGTTCGTATTATAGGATTTCAGGTAGTAGTACTTCAACGAGAAGGTATTCCGATCGTTGATATTCCAGTCGATACGCGCCGTAAGACGATCGGCCCGCGTCTCGGTCTTCGACAGATCGTAACCGCCCGGATTGTAGTTGAACTGATCGCCGAGAAACTTGGCCAGATCGTCCAGATCGGCGGCCGAGACACGCGAATCGGCCAGACGGTTCGAGATCGGTTCGTCCTGACGGTCCAGCTCGCCGTTGACGAAGAAGAAGAGCTTGTTCTTCACGATCGGGCCGCTCAGGCTCACACCGTACTGACGATTGGAGAACTCCGACACCTGACCGACATAGTCGCGCACGCGGCGGCCCTGCAACTCGGGACTCTTGGTATACATATAGGCCGAAGCGTGCCACTCGTTGGTACCCGACTTGGTCACCGAGTTGATACCGCCGCCCGTGAAGCCGCCGTTGCGCACGTCGTAGGGAGCGATCATCACCTGCACCTGCTCGATCGATTCGAGCGAGATGGGCTCCGTACCCTGGGCGCCCAGCGCCGACGACAGGCCGAACGAGTTGTTGAACGACGCACCGTCAACGGTCACGTTGTTGAAACGATACGACGTACCGGCGAAATTCTTACCGCTCGACATGGGCGTCAGTTTGACGAATTCATCGAGCGAACGGCTCGTCGTAGGCAGTTTCTCCATCATTTCGAGCGTCACGACCTCCTGCGCGCCCGTGCGGTTGGCATTGAAGACCGGATTGGCCTTGCCTACGACCACCACTTCGCCGATCGACTGCGAGTCTTCGCGCAACACGAAGTCCAACGTAGCCTCCTCGCCGATGGTCAGATAGATTCCCTCGATCTTTTCCGTATTGCAGCCGATAAAGCTGACCTCCACATCGTAAGGACCTCCCACACGCATACCGCCCAAGTTGAACTGGCCGTTGCGTGTCGATGCCGTAGCATACTGCGTACCCGTCGGCGTATGCACGGCAACGATCGTCGCACCGATGATCGGCTGGCCGTCGGTGTCGGCGACGCGACCGCTCATGCTCGACGTCGTCACCTGTGCCGAAGCCGTACAGAATGCGAACAGCGACAAAAATAAAAAGGCAAGTTTCCTCATAAGTATAAGTTTAGATTAATAAAAAGGGAGATTTCCATTCGTCTACGGCATCCGGCTCCGAAAAACAGAGTCGCCATGCCACCCGTTACCCGTTGTCTTTTCGGATCGATCCGTAACATAAATCTGCTGCAAAGATAACGCTTTCCTACAAATTATAAACGCTTACCTATGTATTTATGAAAATCCGGCCGCTTTTACCTCCGAAACGCAAGTGGTCGGACTCACGACGTGAGTCCGACCACTTTACGAATCGGGTGTTTTCGTCAGAAATAACGGCCGCTCAAATCCTTCATCTCGGCCATCTCCTGCAAAGCCGGCAGGAGGCGCTGCTGCATCATTCCCTCGGCCATCGCTTCGGCACGCACCTTCTCGTCCTCGGCCGTCTGCTGCCGCTCGGCCGGATCGATCGCAGTCACCTCGAAGAGGTAAACGCCCGAAATGCCCTTGACCGGAGCCGAAACCTTGCCTTTCTCGGTCGTCTCGGTGATCGCACCCACGAGCGCCGGCTCGACACCCGCACCGTCGATGTAGAACGACCCGAAGGTCACGTCCTTGAAATCGGTCACCTCGCTGCCGAAGCTCTCGGCGGCGCCTGCGAGCGACGCATCGGAGAGGTTCTTCACGATATAGTCGTATTTCTTGTCGCGCAGCAGGCGGTTCTGAATCTGCGGGGCAGCCTTCTTCACCGAAGCGTACTCGTCGTCGTCAATCTCCGTGAGCAGCGCCACGACATAGTCCTTGCCGACCTTGAAAATCTCCGACAGGTCGCCCTTGTCCGCGCCGTAGGCCCAGCGGGCCACTTCACGCGAACCTTCCAGACCGCGAACCGAGCGGTCACCCATGTTGAGCGTCGCTATGCGCGGCGTCACGGCAGCCTTCGAGGCGGCCTCGTTGAACGCGGCGGCGGAACCTTTGGCGTTCACGGCGAAGGTGCTGGCCTGATTGTGAACGTCGCGCAGCGTTGCGGCCGAAGCCTCCACGGGATAACTTACCGTCGCCACCTTGTAATGTTTCGAGGGTTTGTCGGCACGGTAAACGTTGACGAGCTGGATGGCGTCGCCGCTCATCACCTTCACCACGTCGCCCTTTCTGGCGTCCGAAAGCGCTTCGGCCATTACGGTATTGAAGGCCGAGAAGGGGTAGACGCCCACCTCGCCGCCTGCGGCGGCCAACTCCTCGTTGGCCGAATACTGACGCGACAGATCGGCGAAATTCTCACTCGTCGCCACCGTTTTGAGACTGTCGGCCAGTTTCTCGGCGGTATACGGAAGCACGATCATTTTCAGACCGAGCGTATCGGGAGCCATGCGGCTCTCCACCACACGGGCCATCGTCCAGACGTTGTTCTTCAACTCAGGGCCGAACATCTTGCCCGCGACGAGCGCCTCGGCCTGTTCGCCCAGCTGCGCCGCCGTCACATAACGGTCGGCGATCTCGCCGTGGCGATCCTGACGCACGAAGAGTTTCACGTCCTCCGCGGCGTCGAACTTCTCGCCGACGGCACGCACCTCCTTTTCGAGGTTCAACATATCGTCGTCCGTAGCGTTCACCTCGAAGACCACGTACGACAGCATGCGCGACGGCGACTGCTTGAACATCTCCTTATGGGCGTTGTAGAACGACTTGATCTCGCCCGACGAGACGCTCACCAGCGAATCGGGCACCGACGAATAACGCTTGGCGACATACTTCCCGCCGAAGACCTGGTTGGCCGCATCGACACCGTCCTCGATTTCGAGTTTGTTGACATAGGCGCCCTTGCCGATCAGCGTGGCGTATTTCTGCACGGCGCGTTCCAGCCGGGCCTGCTCGTTCAGGTCGTTCCACGCCTGTTGCGCGCGGGCGTCGGAAGCGGCCTGCGACAGGAACTGCGACACGGCGGCAGCGTTGTAAGCCCCCGTACGCGGATCGCCGAAAGCCGAATAGAAGGCCTGCGAAGGGATCTTGCCGCTGACCATGTCCAGACGCTCCTGCTCGGGAACCTCGATCCCCATCCGCTCGAAGCCGGGGACGAGCACGTGGTCGGCGAAAAGCGCCTGCCACGTCGCGGCGGCCAGCTGGTCGGACTCCTGATCGGTCGAAGCCTCTACGCCGCCGTTGCGGTTCTTGATGGCGTCGTACTGATTCAGATACTCGGAGTAGCGGATCTTGTCGCCGTCGATCACGCCGACCTTCGGATCGTTGTCCGAGAAGCCCATGTCGGTCTTCAACGACAGAATGAATGCCAAGAGGGCGAGTGCGATAATCACCGACAGAAGCGCGCCGAACTTGGTCCGTAAAGTGTTCAAACTTGCCATAAAACTGTATTTATTTTTTCATTAGTTTGCTTTCCTGCGGACGTTTTTTCGCCTCGGCACAGCCCGAACGGATGCGGCTCTGCATCCGGCTTATCGAAAACGTCCTTTTTTCGGGCCTCCAAAGATAGTAAATTATTCGTAATTAACCCGCTGATCGGCCGAAAAAAAGCTCACAACCGTCTGACCCGCGCCAGCTCGATGCGCGAACGGGTCGTGCGCAACACGCGGATTTCGAGGCCGTCGACCGTAAGCGACTGACCGGCAGAAGGAATCCCGTCCAGATGCGAGATGATGTAACCCGCCAGCGTGTCGTATTCGCGGCTCTCCTCGATGCCGAGCCCGTAGCGTTCGTTGAGGTATTTCACTTCGAGCCGGCACGAAAAGACGTACTCGTTCTCGTCGACCTGCTTCTCGATCATATCCTGCTCGTCGTGCTCGTCCTCGATCTCGCCGAAAATCTGTTCCAGCACGTCTTCGAGCGAGATGATGCCCGCCGTGCCGCCGAACTCGTCGATCACCACGGCGATGTAGGAGCGGTGCTTGATGAAGTGTTCCAGCAACGCCTGCAACGGCATGGTCTCCGGCACGAAATAGGCCGTCATCAGTACCTTCCTCAGATCGGCCGGCTGGCGGAACAGGCTCTTGGAGTTGACGTATCCCACGATATTGTCGATACTGCCCTCCCAGACGAAGATGCGCGAATATTTGCTCTCGACGAAGCGGCGCGTCAGCTCTTCGACGCTCGTCGACAGCTCGACGGCCTCGACATCGATGCGCGGTACCATGCAGTCGCGCACGCGCAGATCGGCGAAGTCCAGCGCGTTCTGAAACAGTTTGATCTCGTTCTCCTCGTCGTGCTGCACCTCCGTCGACCCCTCGATCAGACTTTCGAGATCGGTGCGGTTGAAGTCGGCCGCCGGCGCCTGCCTCTTCATCCGGCAGCCGAACAGCCGCAGGATGACGTACGAAACGACGGTCGTAAGCCATACGATCGGATAGAGCAGGATGTAAAAGACGAAGAGCAGCGGCGCGAAGGCTCGGTAATAGAAATTGGGATTTCCCTTGACGATTGACTTGGGCAGATATTCCGCCACGAAGATGATGACGACCGTCGAGATGAGCGTTTCGGCCAGCACCGACCCGCCCTGCGCCACGGCGTCCCAACCGGCCAGCGCAGCCAGCGCGCGCAGCAGCGACGACATGTAGAGCGAATAGACGACCAGCGCGATGTTGTTGCCCACCAGAATCGACGTGATGTACTGTCCCGGATGCCGCTCGAAGACCTTCGCCACGAAATCGAGCAGGCCGCTCTGCTTGCGGTCGATCTCCAGTTTGAGGCGGTTCTTGCTCACGAAGGCGATCTCCATGCCCGAAAAGAAGGCCGAGAGGAGCAGCATCACGAGGATCAGGATAACGGATACGGTCATCGCTACGCTTCGGTTTGCGGTTCGTTCGTCTGCGGCGAAAGGGCCGCAGGGGCAGGATCGCCGTTATCGGGAGTCTTCTCTCCGGTCGGGGTTTCACCGGGGACGGCAGCCCCCGATCCGGCGGCAGGCTTTCCGCCCGCCTCGGCGGCCCGTTTATGTTCGGCTGCGGCAGGCTGCCCTTTTTTAACAGTATCGGCGGGATTGCCTTCGGCAGCAGGATTCGAAACAATTGCGGCAGCCTCCGATCCGGCAGCAGGCTTTCCGCCCGTTTCAGGCGCCGGCTCGCGTCCGGCAACGGTCTGTTCCTTCCCGACCGAGCCGGCGCCTGAAA
>ENA-UAKW01000738-UAKW01000738.1-human-gut-metagenome-genome-assembly--contig:-NODE-738-length-14854-cov-10.230489_pt1 | contig 14854 bp, 6 predicted proteins | sample MGYA00243691_ERZ654450 | MGnify/ENA primary metagenome ERZ654450 (study PRJEB26926, sample SAMN06164673) | human gut metagenome | biome: ENVO:00009003; feature: ENVO:2100002; material: ENVO:00002003... | reverse complement strand
CTACACTCGACTAGTCGTCGGCAGCGTCAGATGTGTATAAGAGACAGCTATATTACGTATCTGCTTGGCAGAAAGTTCATCATCAAAAATCACCATTCCGACTTCACGCTCATTTTCCTCTTCCTGATGAATATATTCCTTGATTTCTTCCAGCTTTCCTTTACCGACATAAGTCACGGAATTGGCAGCAGGCAGTTTCTGAGTAAACCTTTTCACCACTGTTGCTCCGGCCGTTTCGGCCAAGAACTCCAACTCATCCAAATACTCCTTGGTCTTACGCTCGTCTTGTGTCTGAGTAATCAAACCAACTAAGATGGCAGTTTCAACCTGTGCTTCAGAAATTACAAATTCTTTCATTTATCTATCAATCTAAATAAGTTCGCGACAAATATAACAAAAAAAGAGGATGAACGTTGAACGTCATCCTCTTTTTTATTACAGTTATTCCCTATAGTTGTGGTTGTGGAGCAGCCGGATTGTTATCAGTGTCACTGATTCCGGAATTGGTTTCCATTTCACATTGCGGAATCCGATAGATCAGGATCTGCGCTTCTGCTGCTGAATTATATTGTACAGACGGGTCATAATTCGTATTCTTACGAACCACCGGCTTTTTCAAGCGTAGGATATCGAACAGTGAGAAACCTTCTCCCCAAAGTTCCATACGACGCTGCAACCAAACCTCATCCTGAAAATCCTGTGCCGAATTAGCTTTACTTGTAAAGGAAGGATCCCGATATGTCCGTACAAAATTTTCCAATGTACTCTTTCCGCCACTCAGATTACCACCCATGGCTTCTGCCTCAGCCTTTATCAGATACATTTCTTCAACACGCATCAAAGGCCAGTCTGACGCATTGGTTGTGTTACCAAATATACTTTGATAAGCTCCGAACTTTGTATTTACATACGGAGTCAAACCAAAATATTCAACGATGGAAGTACCCTCAATCTGCTCATTATCAATCAATGAAGATTTATTATCCGGAGACAAGAACCATTGTTTACGGATATCTGTTTCGGGTATTAAATCATATAATGCAGAATTCACCTTTCTATATCCATCAGGCACTCCTGAAGTATAACCGTTCCCGGTAAAAGAGCACAAGTGCGAAGGCCAGTTGATAATACCTGTCTGGACAACATCATTATCAGGCGTAATCATCACTCCCCATAACCATGAACTTGCCGATGCTGAATTAAAGGTAGGAGTAGATACCTGGGCTAAAGTCTGAGGTGTACCGCCAGCAATGGCACGTTCTGCATCTTTAGCTGCATCCGCCCATTTTTGCATTAACAGATTAGCACGAGCACGCAATCCATAAACTACTGCCTCATCAATCTGATCTTTGTTTGAGCCATTATCATACCCGGTCAATAAATCAGCAGCCGTATTCAGGTCACTCATAATCTGGTCATACACCTGCTGTACAGTTGCACGCGGATTATTCTGCATATCTTCATCAGTCATTGTTTCTGTAACAATAGGTACTGCCAGGCTATTTTCATGACCTGCATAAGTAAACTGATAAATTTGAACCAAGTTCAGATAGTCATAAGCACGAGCAGCTAAAGCTTGGCCACGATAAACCTTCAAAGAAGAATCTTCCGTATCTGCCGCTATCAATTTCAATACATTGTTTGCAGCTTTCAAGTGATTATAGAACGTTTTCCAAATCAATTCATCGCTTGAACTATCGTATACTCTGTCACTATAATTCTGAGATGTATTAAACCAGTTATATCCATTAACCAATGCAACCAAATCCTGCCCTCCTGATTCCAATATCATAGATACCGCAGGAATACCATAGTCATTATGATAAGTAGTGGCATCATCTGAAATCGTACCAAAAGTATTTAATTTGGCTGCCATAGCGTTCACTTCAGCAGTTATCAAATTAGGTCTGCCATTGATTATATCTTCTTTCTGTTCTTCAGATATGTAATCTCCTTCAGGAAATTTATCCAAATCGCAAGATGCCATTAATAAAGCGACACTTGCAAATGCTATATATTTATTTGACAATTTCATATTCTTAAAAATGGGTTGCTAAATTAGAAATTTAAAGATATACCTCCGGAAATTGTGCGGATAGGTGAATATACATTGTCAGCAGCCACATAACCTTGACGTGGGTCCAACCCTTTGCGAGCTGTCAGCAAAGCCACATTATCTGCAACAAAGAATACACGGACACCGTCAATCTGCATTTTACGTGTCAGACTCTTCGGCAAAGTATAACCCAATGTAATATTCTGCAAGCTTAAATAATCCGAACTAGTCAAGAAACGATCTGTTAATCTGTTCGTATATTGGTCATTAATATTCATACGAGGAACATCCGTATTTTTATTTTCAGGAGTCCATGCTTTTAACATATCTTTATGCAAAGCACTACCCGTGGCTGCCACATCCATTAATCCTTGATAAGTATAGTCCAGAATACGTCCACCAAGCTGATATGCAAACGAAACAGAGAGATCAAAGCCATAGGCTGTAACACTTGTTCCAAAACCACCATAAACTTTAGGTAGAATATCACCTGATGCGAATCTGTTTTCAGAAGCGACAGAATAAGATTTCGTAACTGTATTACCATTCTCATCCGGAGTCACCAGCGCCCACAGACTCTCTCCTGTTTCAGAATCCACACCTACATATTTAGGTAAATAAAGCTGGTACATAGACTCATCTTCACGATAAATCCGGGCACCGTCAATCAATTGTCCATTCAGTTCTGGAGATAATTCCAAGACTTTATTCTTAAAATGTGTAAGATTAAAGTTTACATTCCAGGAAAAATTCTTGTTTTCAATTATATTGGAATACAAGTCCAATTCAACCCCACGGTTTACCATTGACCCCACATTCTCAGGAAAACGGGAATAACCCATTGAAGCTGCTACCGGTTTGAAATAAAGCATATCGGTTGTTTTACGTGAGAAGTACTCAACAGAACCACCTAACTTACCACCCCAAAAAGCGAAATCAAATCCAGTATTAAAGCTGTGTGAAGTTTCCCAAGTAATTTCCTTATTACCTTTATAATATAGAGAAGTTGAAAAATCGCCATTACTGTTTGCCAATGTATACTGGTCTTGATACGGATAGTAGTTACGGTACAAACCACCTTGGAACATCAAGTTATCATTACCTTGCAAACCATAGCTGATTTTAAATTTCAACATATCAATCCAAGACTGGTTTTCCAAGAATTTCTCTTTGCTTAATAACCATCCAGCTCCTACAGACCAGAAGTTACCCCAACGATTATCCGGGTGAAAACAAGAAGAAGCATCACGACGGAAAGAAGCTGAAACAAAATACCGTCCATCATAGTCATATTGTGCACGGAACAGCCATCCTTCTGTTGCATAATTACGAGAATATGAATTATTGCTCTGGTTCATAATACCATTGCCTAATTCAGGAACATTCGGATCATACAATTTCTCACGTTGTCCGTACAAATATTGATATTTATAGTCATAACTTTCATGTCCGGCCAAAATATCCACATTATGAACATCATTAAATGTTTTGTTGTATGTCAACAAATACTGCTGATTTACACTAAATGTACGCTCACTAGATACGCCGATCAAACCTCCGACTCCGCTAGTTTCAGAATACTGTCCGTAGAAGGGGTTAACCATCTCTGTAGCACGCACATTATTTACATCAACACCTATATTCACTTTTGCCTTGATTCCATTCCAAATATCAATATCAGCAGACCATTTTCCACTAACCACATCACCCGAATATTTCATTTTATCCAGCATATAACTAGCCAACGGATTTGCATTAGGAATCGTATTACGGCTACCATTTGAATCTTGTCCTGGCTTTCCATAATCATAACGAAGGAAACCTCGATTATCTACCATAATATTGCCCTGTGCATCACGAACATACATAGGATAAATGGCTCCCATAATATTTGATGCATAAAAGATGTTTGCATTTGATGTACCACCCTCAGTATCCTGTTCACGGCTATCATAATGAGTAAATGATACATTTCCTCCCATCTTCAGCCAAGGCTTCACTTGATAGTCAGCTTTCAAACGTGCAGAATAACGTTGGAAACCAGAGTTAGGAACAATTCCCTTATCATCCAAATAGCCGGCCGACATATAATAATTCATTTTTTCAGTCGCACCGCTGATACTTAAATTATACTCTTGACGCAGGTTATTTTCAAAAATTTCATCCGACCAATTATCCGGAGTATAATAATATGTACCATCAGAATAACCTAATGTCGCATTAGGATTCAATTTGCCATCCATACCGATCAGTTGCTGTCCTTGAGGAATGGAATACACCTGATATCCCAAATATGTAGAAGAAAGCATTGCTTGATTAGCGTACGCATTAGCTTTAGCCAAATCTCCGGCTGCCGCATATCCTTTCAAATCGGCATTATAAATAGAAGAATAGTTTAATTCATAGAATGTAGCCGGATCCGTAATTGTTTCATAATTAGGTACTCCACGTTTATTCACACCCCATTTAGCGTCAAAAGTAACACGGGCTTCCCCACTCTTACCACGCTTGGTAGTAATCAAGATTACACCATTAGCACCACGTGCACCATACAGAGCATTAGAAGCAGCATCTTTCAACACTGTCATTGATTCTATATCAGAAGTACTGATAGCAGAAATTTCACCATCATACGGAACTCCATCTACCACATACAAAGGCTTGTTACTAGCCGATATAGATCCAATACCACGAATACGCACTTCAGCATCTTTGCCCGGCTGACCATTATTACTCGTAGTTTGTACTCCGGCTACTTGACCCGCCAAAGCATTTGTCACATTTGAAGTTTGTCTCGTCGCTATTTTTTCATTTTTTATAGTAGCAGCCGAACCTGTAAATGCAGATTTTTTCGCTGTACCATAAGCCACCACCATCACCTCTTCAAGCTGCTCTGTATCAGACTTTAACACAACATTCAAGTTTGCTTTAACTGGCACTTCTTGTGTAGCCATTCCGATAAAGGAAACTACCAAAGTCTTTGCGGAACTAAAATATACAAAAAAACATCTAGTAATCAAATATTTAGCATTCTGCTCTCTTGTAGATATACAATATTACATCTATTATAACAAACTATAAATCAACTATATATTATAACATAAAAAAATAATTTGATTTTATGTCTACTTTTATTCTACCTTAAACATAAAAAAGATGCCTAGTAATCTAAGCATCTTTTTTATTATAGACCTATTATTAGCTATTCGTTTTTATCAGTAATCTCACTATTGGCATTTAACTCCTTATCGGGGATTTGATAAATGAATAATTTACTACCTGCAGGGACTTCCTTTGGAGCAATCGCACTATGATTAATTGCATGTGTTCTATCCAAACTTTCATTACGACGTTTCATGTCAAATAAACGACGACCTTCACCCCACATTTCAATACGCTTTTGAAGTTCAATTTCTTGTAAAAGTGCATCACTTGTTGCGGATGTTTCATATTTTGGATTACGAGTTTTCATAATCGTAGTCAGCATTGTTTTGGCTTCATTTTCTTTCCCTGCCCTATATAATGCTTCTGCAGCTACAAAATACATTTCACCAGTACGCAAATAAATATAGTCAGAGCAAAAAGTATCACCTGTAGGAGTAAAACCAGGCGCGGTAGAACCTATATCAATAAATTTGCGCTGCACATATTGTCTTACTTTATAATGAGTATTTGTTTCTCCCAAATCAACTCCAAACCATTTTTTACGAATGTCATCATCTGAAATTTTTTCATACAAATCACTGGAAATCATTTTGTAATTTCCTAAATTACCACCGTATCCCGGGCCGTAAGGATCAACTTGACTCATGAATGAAGCGTAGAATGTATTTGTTTCACCATTAATATCAGCCCCCCATAACACTTCGCTCAAAGAAAGGTCATTAAAGCCGGAAAGTAATTCTTTTTCACTCATCAGTGAGCCACCTTCAATAGCCAATTTTGCGTATTTAGCAACTTCATTCCATTGATCGGGATAATCATTAACAAATGAAAGAATGTTTGCATAAATAGCAGCTGCTGCATATTCATTTAATTCATCTTTCTTGGCTATTCCTTTTCCTTTCAAATAATTATATCCTTTATCTATATCACTTAATATCTGTTCATAGACCTCACTTACAGGAACACGATTCAATTTGGTTTCAGATTCAGTATAAATAGGAATACCTAATTTATCTTTATTCCATTCATAAGGTTGCTGGTACATGTTTATTAACCAAAAATAGCAGTAAGCACGTATGGTGTAACTTTGTCCCAACATCTTCTCAACACTCTCATCACCGCTATCTGCCTGTTCTTTCAGACCGCTGATTACTTCATTTGCACCACTGATTACAGCATATAATTCTTGCCAATAAGTGGTCGTACGACGATAACTTGAAGCACGGTTGTCAAGCAGATAATCATATACGAAGAAGTGTGAGGTCATATATGCCATATCATCTCCCATCAAGTCTGTAGCCAATTCAAATGCCTTTAATCCGAAATCATCATGACTTTGCTGTGCTTCCGGAGAAAACATATTTTTGTAATATCCTGTAATATATGCTTGAATAGCTGTAGGATCTTTATCAAGCAAATCTTTAATTTGGTCTTCTGATGCATTTTCTGAAGGTTCCTTGTCCAAAAAGTCATCGCTACAAGATCCCATCATAAACGCTGCAGCCAATATTGCTAAATATTTTGTATATTTCATAATTCTATTCTTTTAAAAGTTCAAATTAATGCCGAATGATAAAGTACGAATCGCAGAATAATTAGCAGCCGAATATCCATAAGCATATTGGCGTGGGTCCATACCTTTACGTTTAGAGAATAAAGCTACATTATCGGCAGATACGTAAATACGTGCACTGCTTGCTGATATTGCTTTCATCCATTCTTTCGGAAAAGTATATCCTAATGAAATGTTACGGATGTTAAAGAATGATGCATTTATCAAGAAACGTGAAGATTGGCTATTACTATTTTGTGCACCATCCATTATAGGCACATTTGTATTTTTATTTTCCGGAGTCCAAGCATTCAAGATATCCTTGTGCCAGTTACTGCCAATATTGCTTCCCGCATGCATGAAAGAAGAATACATGCTGTCATATATCTTTCCACCAATTTGAAAGTTTGTAGCTATAGAAAGATCGATTCCTTTGTATGCAAAATCAGTTGAAAAACCTCCTTGGAAATCGGGCAAAGTAGAACCTAATTCATATTTGCTTGCCTGAGTATAGTCTTCGGTTACGGTCCTTCCAGTCACTTTGCCATTAGCATCTTTCTCATCCATATACCATTGTGCTGCTCCTGTTTCTGGATTAACACCTGCGTATTCATAGGTATAAAGATCATAAATAGACCCTCCTTCCATTAAGCGGAACAAAGAAGCAGTACCATGAATAATTCCATTCTCTCTTTTGTCTTCTGGAAGATTCAAAATCTTGTTGCTATAATGTGTACCGTTAAAAGATAAATTCCATATAAAATCTTTTGTTTGAATTGGGGTGGCAGAAATAGTAAATTCAATCCCCTTATTCTGCATATCCAACAGGTTCATTGGAACGTAAGAAATTCCAGAAGAAATAGGATAAGGCATATTGTACAACATATCCGAAGTCTTCTTCAAGAAATATTCAGTTTCTAGTTTCAAACGGTTATTAAGAAAAGCAGCTTCCAAACCGATATTTAAATTTTTGCTTTTTTCCCAAGTCAAATCTTTATTTCCACGATAAGTTTCGACTACAGAGAAATCTCCGTTATTATTGGTTACAGAATATTGCTTCAGATATGGTTGATAGACTACATAACCATTTATATCAAGAATTCCATCATTACCTTGTGTTCCATAACTTGCTTTTAGTTTAAGATTAGACAACCATTCCACATCTTTCAAAAACTCTTCCTGTGTTAATCTCCAAGAACCTCCGACAGACCAAAAAGTACCACGGCGGTGATCAGGATGGAATTTGGAAGATTCATCTGAACGAATACTTGCAGATAGATAATATTTGTTATCAAAATCATAGTTTACACGACCAAAGAAACTTTCCATACTATGTTTCTTGTGTATATGAATTCATATCACTCATAGTTATGGCATTGTTGAACTCAGGATTTCCAATAGTATAAAAATTGTATTTATGAGCATACTGATATTTCAGTGTATATGAATAAGATTCGTGACCAGCCATTATGTCAATATTATGATGACCAAATGCTTTACTATAGGTTAAAAGTTGATTTGCTGTAAACGATTCAATACGTTGATTATATTTATAAGTACGACCATTCACATTAGCAGCATCCCCATATAACTGATTCATGTGATCTGTACGGATTTGATTCATTAAATCATAACCAATGTTAGCAGTCGCTTTTAAACCATCAATAATATTAATGTTAATAGTACCACGGCCATTAAAATTGTCATTCAAAGTCTGATGCACATCCAACCCAGAATTAGCTGCAACATTTTGATTACTGAAACCGCCCATACGTGTACTGTATGTACCATCACCAAAATCATAAACAGTGTTGCCTTCTTCGTCATATATGCGATTTCCGTTTTCGTCATACGCATATACAGGATAAATAGGAGCGATTTGCTGAGTGAACATAAAAGCATTAGAGTAATTAGACAAACTAGCATTTTGTGACTGGCCTGCATTTTTTTCCGCTCTTGCGTAAGCCAAATTACCATTGATATCAATAAACTTATTTACAGTATGATTAATATTGGCACGTGCTGAAATACGTTCAAAGTCAGTATGTCTTAAGATTCCTTCATCTTTCAAATATCCCAATGATAAAAAATGAGTTGTCTTAGCGTTACCACCTTGCAGACTCAAATTATATTCCTGACGCATACCATTATGTAATGCGGCATCAGCCCAATCGTCATTATGGCGTAGAGCCGCAGAACTAACTACGCCATCTGCTGAAACCATGGCATTATTAGCTACACCGATGAATGGATTGTATCCAATGCTACCTATTAATTCTTCGGAAGCTTCTGCACCTGTAGATTGATTTTTTAAAGTATTCCAGGCTGTTAGTACGTATTCTCTTTGATCTTTCATGATATCATATTCTGGAACACCACGAGTATTTACTCCCCAGCGTGCATCAAGAGTAACTTTGGATTTATCTACCATACCTTTTTTAGTAGTAATCATCACAACACCATTTGCTGCACGTGAGCCATAAAGGGCTGCAGATGCAGCATCTTTTAATATAGACATACTTTCAATATCGGCAGGATTTAATGCATTAACCGACTCTTCGTCATAAGGCATACCATCAACTACGTATAAAGGAGCCGATGATGCGCTAAAAGAGCCAATACCACGGATTCTTATTTTAGCATTTTCTCCAGGCTGCCCACTGGTATTGATTACTTGTACACCTGCTGCTGCACCTTCCAAGGCTTTAGATACTGAAGAAACCTGCATTTTTGCTATTTTTTCTCCACTAACAGCAGTCGCTGATCCTGTAAAAGATGACTTTTTCGCAGTACCATAAGCTACAACCACTACATCGTCAAGCATCTCTGTATCAGATTTTAAAATGATGCTAACATTCTGTTTAATAGAAACCTCTTGACTAGCCATTCCGATAAAGGAAACTACCAAAGTCTTTGCGGAACTAATTATTTATGTAAAGAACTGACAATCAACACAAAAGTATTTCTTCGCTTTGCCTGCTTTTCTACTATATAAATTGTTTGAGAAGTATAAAAAAAATAATTTTCTACCTTTATTCTACTGAAATAAGTAAACCAATTTATATAAATTCGCTAAATTTGCCATTGTTCTATTTATTTATGAAATGAAATTCCATATTATTTTAATCAAATAAACATTACAATAGTCATATCACAATATTTATTACTGGAATAAAACGAATGCTTGAAACAAAAACTAATTGTAAGAAAAGCTTTTTATTATCATGAAAAAGACACTATCAAAGGTATTTCTTTAAACTTTATAGTGAAATATAATTGTAGCTATAATTATAAAGGGACGTTCCTACAATTAAGAACATCCCTTTTATAGAAAAGTTAATATGAGAATTATTAAATATTAGGCATTGGATTATTATCCTCTTCGCCAATACCATTATTATCTTGAATTTCTTTTCTTGGAATCAAAATTCTAAAGATATCATCTTCAGCCGGAAAATCGTATTGTGCATCCAAATTGTGATTGGTTCCTTCATATTTACGAATAATAGGCTTCTTTAAGCGTTTCAAATCGAACCATGCAATGCCTTCACCCCAAAATTCGATACGACGCTGTAACCAACAGGCATCTTGTATTCCTTTTGCATCTGTTGCATCACATACATAATCCGGTTGACGGGTTTTCACAAATTCTTCTAATAATGATTTACCACCGGCAATATTACCTCCCATAGCCAAAGCTTCTGCTTCAATCAACCACATCTCTTCAGCACGCATATAACACAGATCGTTGCAATTATTACCTTCCAAATCATACCACATATACTTCAAATTAGCATATTTAGGTAAAGCTACACTTCCCATCGGTCCTCCTTCATAAGTAAAGTCCTTATCCGCAAACCATCCTTTACGAATATCATTGTCAGCTATTTTACTGTATAATTCAGAACTAATATTCTTGAACATTCCTCCAGCCGTGACATAACCATAAGCGGTAGAACTGATGTGGGAGATAAAGTTAACAATACCTGTCTGAACAATCTCCGCATCCGTTGTAATATGTGAGGTAAACATCCAAGTATGATGTTTGTTCATATCGATATAACCCTCATCTATCAATTCAGCCTTATCGGCAGGTGCTCCATAAGAAGCACGAGCCTCTTTAGCATATTTGGCAGCATTAGTCCAATCTTCTTTTAACAGATACATACGTGCCAATAAACCAGAAATCACAGTTTGGTCGATATAAGTGCTGTTCAAACGTTGGTATGAAGATAAATCACTGTGTGCCTGCACTAAATCTTTTTCAATCAAATCATAAACCTCCTTTACACTTGCACGAGGATTATTGCTCAATACATCTGGCTCGGTAGTTTCTAGGACAATAGGTACCGCAGGAGCATTTTCATGACCTGCATAAGTATGCTGATACATCTGTACCAAAGTCAAATAAGCAAAAGCACGCATACCTAAAGCCTGTCCACGATCTTCTTTTTTAGAATCATCTGTAGTTGTTTTCAATACGTCATTAGCCGATTTTATTAATTTATACAAATAGTTCCAAAAATAGAACGTAGAAATATATTGGTATGCTCTAGAATTCTGATTAAATTGATAATCAGTATAATACCATCCATATTTAGAACTATACTGAATCATGTCCTGCCCCCACAAATCCGAACATAACAAAATATGATGATAACCATAATCGTAATGTTGAGCTTCATCACCATATCCCATTGTATCAAATTTATACAAATAGGCATACATACCGTTCAAACCTGCCACCGGATCAACTTCATCCATCTGATCACTAGTAATGATATCACCAGATTCAGCCTCAAAAAAACTATCAGAACAACTGCTAAACAATCCTACCATGGCTGCAAAAGCCGTATATTTTAAAATTTTTTTCATGCTTTCTTGTTTTATCAATTAAAATTTCATTGTTATACCACCAGAAATACTACGCAATGCCGAATAATTATAATTTGATTCGCCATTCCAATTTGTACGAGGGTCATAACCTTTACGAGCAGAAAGTAGTGCTACATTGTCTGCCACAAAATATACTCTTAAGCTCTCGCAACCCAATTTTGCAATCCAATTCTTCGGCAATGTATAACCTACAGAAATATTTTGCAAACTTAAATACGAAGTTGAAGTCAAAAAACGGGTAGAAGTAGAATTGTTATTACTTTCTTTTGCATTTAATTTTGGCACATCAGTATATTTATTTTCCGGTGTCCAAGCATTTAAAATATCATTATGATAATTTGTTCCTGCACCCTGAGCGCTATTCATCAAAGTTGCATAGGTATAATCATAGCCTTGTCCTCCTAATTGATAAGTAAGTGCAATACTAAAATCGAATCCATAAGCATTTAATGAAGTACTAATACCACCATACAAATCAGGCAAGGCACAACCTGCTTTATAATCCGTCGCCTCGCTATATGTCTTAGTTGTTTCTTTAGTCGTATTTCCATTCTTATCAGTAACATCTTTATACCACATAGCCTTTCCGTCTTCCGGATCTACACCAGCCCATTCTTTTATATAATAGTCGTAGTACGAACCTCCTTCAACCATTTTGAAAATACCATTCCAAATACCGGACTCTCTTTTTTCTTCCGGTAAAGTCAAAATTTTGTTTTTATAGGTAGTTGCATTAACAGAAATATTCCAATTAATCTTACTTGTGCGAATAATGTCCCCACTTAATTCTACTTCAAATCCGGTATTGCGCATATCACCAATATTATCCGGATAAGAATTAGAACCGGTACTAGCTGCTAAAGGACGGTTAAACAACAAATCTTTTGCATAGCGGGAGAAAAATTCAAAGCCTCCACTCAAACGTCCGTTTAATACGCTAAATTCAATACCTGTATTAAAATTATAGTTAGTTTCCCACTTTAATTTATCATTACCCTTATATGTTTGAGTAATTGCGGGTTGTCCGTTATTGTTGCTCACACTGAATTGATCCATATAAGCATAACGGTTACGCACCCCATTCAACAACAAGTAGTCATTACCTTGCGAACCATAGCTAACTTTAAACTTTAAGTTATCTAACCATTCAACGTCCTTCAAAAAATTTTCCTCTTTCAGTCTCCAACTAGCACCTACAGACCAAAAATTCCCCCAACGATAATCTGGATGAAATACTGAAGAAGCATCACGACGATAACTTCCCGAGAAGTAATATCTATCCTTATAATTATATTCCACACGTCCCAAGAAACCTTCAGTAGTATATTCTGTCACATAAGAACCAGCTTGCGGATTACTCACTGCATGATTCAATGAAGTTGACCCCCACAAAGCAAAGTTATTTTTTGATCCGTATAAATAATCATACTTATTCTGATAAGTTTCATGTCCAAGCAGTACATTTACCGAATGCTCTCCAAAAGTACGTTCCCATGTAAGCAATTCCTGCAAATTAATAGTCATATTGCGAGTGCTATAATGAGTTGCAATACCGTTTTGTGCAGTAAACTGTCCGTATTCACCATTTTGAAATACCATTTGACGAGTATTATCGTTTTCTATTCCGGCACGGAAAGTAAATTTAAAATCTTTCAAAAAGGAAATTTCGGCAAACATGTTTCCGCTGAAATAATCTTTTCCATTTTTACGATCATCCAAACTCTGACTACCTAATGCGTTTGAATTTCCTGATACAGGACGCTGCATACCCGGAGTATCTCCATAATCATACACTATGCGACCATGACTATCATACATAAAATTACCATTTTCATCACGTTTGTAGATAGGATAAATGGGAGCCATGGTACGTGATACGTAGAACATATTGGTGCCAGCAGTTTGGTCTTGTTCTTCTGTAGCTGAAGTGGCTACAGTAGAAGTATTGACATAAGCAAAATTACCACCCATCTTAATATTCTTGTTAAACTGGTGTTCCAAACGCAAACGGGCAGAGTAACGTGTAAAACCGGATTTTACAATATAACCTTCATCATCCAAATAACCAAATGACAAATAATAACTAGTCTTTTCATTAGCCCCGTTCATGTTTACGTTATATTCTTGTCGTAAACCGCTGTGAAACATTTCCTTTTCCCAATTATCCGCATATTTAATTCTAGCATTAGGATTAAATGTTCCATCCGGTAATACCACTTCGTTATTACCTACAGTCGTAACATTGTAACTCAAGCCACTACCACTGTCGGTAATCAAAGCGTTCGAAGCTAATTGTCCGGGATTAGCCTCGCCATTAGCCTCATACATTCCTTTCAACTCTCGCCAATATGTAGTATAATAAGTAGCAGGATCTCTCATTACATCATACTCAGGTACACCACGACTATTAGATCCCCATTTAGCATCAACGGTTATAGTAGCTTTACCTATTTTACCTCTTTTAGTAGTAATCAAGACAACACCATTAGCACCACGTGCACCATATAATGCATTGGCAGCAGCATCTTTTAATACAGTCATAGATTCAACATCTTGACTATTAATCATACTCAAATCTCCATCAAAAGGAGAACCGTCCACAACAATAAGAGGTTCACTGGAAGCGTTAATAGAACCAAGGCCACGTACACGAATACTTGTACCAGAACCAGGGGCACCTGAAGCTGTGGTAATTTGGACTCCCGACACTGCACCCGCTAATGCTTTGGTCACATCAGACGTTTGCATTTTTTCTATTTTGTCATTTTTAACAACAGCAGCAGATCCCGTAAACGAAGACTTTTTGGCAGTACCGTACGCCACAACCATTACTTCCTCAAGCTGTTCTGTATCAGACTTTAATACAATATTCAAATTCGCTTTAATATTCACTTCTTGTGTAGCCATTCCGATAAAGGAAACCACCAAAGTCTTTGCGGAACTTGGAACATTTGATAATGTAAATTTACCATCCATGTCAGTAACTGTACCTACAGTAGTACCTTTTACTAAAATAGAGGCGCCAACTACGGGTAATCCGTCCTCCTCCGAAATAACAGTACCTGTTACCTTCGTGATCTGAGCGGTTACCAAACCTATACCTACAAAAAGGCAGGTCAATAACAGCATTAATTTTCTTTTCATAAAATTCTCTCTTAAAGTTTAACTTTACATTAATATAAATT
>ENA-UAKW01000734-UAKW01000734.1-human-gut-metagenome-genome-assembly--contig:-NODE-734-length-14926-cov-9.553224_pt1 | contig 14926 bp, 7 predicted proteins | sample MGYA00243691_ERZ654450 | MGnify/ENA primary metagenome ERZ654450 (study PRJEB26926, sample SAMN06164673) | human gut metagenome | biome: ENVO:00009003; feature: ENVO:2100002; material: ENVO:00002003... | reverse complement strand
ACGAGATCGCTCAGTGTCTCGTGGGCTCGGAGATGTGTATAAGAGACAGCCGACAGCCCATTTGGAAGATTTAAATTCACAAATACAATACATAAATAAAAATACTGAAAAAATTTTAGCAATAGAAAAATCTTTAGCAAATAATAAGAGGGCTGATATTGTATACAAAGTAAGACCTGCCAAAATTCTATGGATTGGAAATAGCTTTTCTGATTTATCCACAAATTTATTGGGGCGTTTATTCAAGAAAATTGGTTTTGATATAGTTGTTGGGCTATCTTACCAAGGAGGGGCAACATTAGAATTTTACGATAAAGCTAAAGAATCAGATACATCAAAATCTTTATATTTAAAATATAAAGATGGAGAATGGCTTAACACTATGCAAAATGCTCCAAGTAATACATTGATAGATAAATTAAATGATGAAAATTGGGATATAATATTTTTTCAGCAGGGAAGCGCTTCATCCGGATTATACAGTACATATATACCTTATTTTCAATCATTACAAGAATGGCTTCCTAAGAGAATACAGTCTCTAGGATATAAAGTTGGATGGTTAATGCCTTGGGCTTGGTCGGATAAAAGAATATCTGAGGTAGGTGGGAATTTAGATGGTGGTCTTAATAATGAAGAGATGTATGCTAATATTGCTTCTGCAACTAATCAATTAATTGATAATTTTGGAGATTACATAAACATCTTTTGTCCTTGTGGAACAGCAGTCCAAAACCAGTTTAATTATTATTCTCAAGATGATTTATATGGATCGTCAGGCGATGGCCAACATCCTTTGGATAAAGGATACTATGCGTCTACGTGTACTCTTTTTCATAAAATTGCAGAATATTTATATAACAAAAATCTTAATGATATTGTATGGAGCGAGGAATTAGGAGTTGATAAAGATTTGTTTGACAAAGCTAAGGAGTCGGCAATAAATGCTATTAATAACCCATTTAATAAAACCGACTTGTAGAAACTCCCTGCTGCCTGAGAAGGCATGCAGGAGTTTTTTCATTAAAGCAAATTCTGATACAGTTTATTTGCAATTTCTACAATTCGTAAAGATTGAGATTTTTAGAGATACATTTTTTATTAAGGAACTCTATATAATCTCTACCTTTGTCAGAATCCTTAATATATGGCGTATAAAAATAAGGCTTGACATCATTAGCACCCCTTAAATTATACCATGTTGTCATGTATGCTAATCTAACATCATATTGCATCAGTAACCTTAGATATAGTTGGTTGGTGTAAAAGTTGTCTCGTGATGCGAATTTATTGCCGGTCTCAGGTAGACACGGTATTTTATTTCTTAATTCCGCTGCAATCACAATTCGCCTTATTACAGGCAGAAAACTCTCTATTTTAGAGCCAATATCGGGAGTTATATCTTCGCTCCAGTCAACAGAATCATTAAAATAGATATCCGAACCAACTACGTCCACATATTCATCGCCCGCGTATCTTTCAAAAATGGAATCTTCACCGGATAACGGATTGACACCGGGGTTATATGCCCACAGCACATTAGTACACATTCCATTTATATGCCTAACCATTCTTCTCCAAACTTCCTTATACTCTTCTGATGTACAGTTGTTCCACCACTTAGTCATACTGTAAGCGCATTCATGGAATGGCCTGAATATAATGGGAATTTTGTTACCTTCTTCATCGACAAGAAGGTTAAAAAAGTCTGAGGCTGATCTTAGAAAATCATCAAACCATTTTTTTGCGACACCTCCATCCTTCTCGTTAAGTATCTGATAAAAAGCATTCGGGTATGTGCTGTTGATATGGTCGTATGAACCGTCCCCATAAGGGTTGTTGGCATGGTAGCAAAATGTTATGACTCCTCCGACCTCTTTATAATATTTTTTCACCAAAGAAATAAATGTAAGTTTGTAAAATTCGGCTAATTCATTTTCCCCGGAAAAATGAAAATTCAAATATTTGTTCAAATCCAAGGCCAATACATTACCGAACTTCCCTGCCATGTCATATATACCGCTGTTAAGCGACAAGTCTATTTCATCAAATGCTTTTTCCACCCACACATTATCAACCTTTTTAACATACAAAGGATTGGTTTCCTGATTAGCCCACGGTGTTCCATCATTTCTTATTCCGCAGGTAAAATCTTCTTCTTGCCCATACAGCACATTGTTTGTAAAGGCATTGCGTCTGAGGTTGTAATATAACGCAATAGTTTGCAATGATGCATTTTTGTTGCTGATGTACTGTTTGCAAAACTCTATCTTGTCGTTTACGCTCTCTTGGGCTTGCAATTTATCTTTAACCGACAAGGCTTCACCGCTTCTGTTTATATTCTGAGATGTTATGTATGCGTATATGTAAGGACTGTTAGTTATATCGTAACATGGCACCTTACAGCTTTTTTTGAAAGAATACATTCCATCTTTAATGCTATTTAAATCTAATAGAGCGTACCCGTACCCCCCTGCATCGGGACCTCCACTATCCTCAACGAATTTAACGAGTGTTCTCTTACTGGCGGGTATCATCTCCCGTATAAATGATACTTGATTACCATCCTTATCTATGGCAAGCGAAATCGTATTGTCACTTATTTTTAAATACCTTAAACCGATGTTATCCTGCTCTGTCTTTCTGACGTAATAAAATTCCTTGATTATTTCACCAAGTAGGTAATCATTAAAGTATAAGCCTCCATTGATATCCTCATTCTGAATCTTATATGACAATTCGCGCATTTCTACGAATAGCTTATCATCCTGTGAAACCTGAGAATTGTCAAAACCTACATAGACGGTAAGTGAGGCAATAGGCTTCTTATAATACAGGCAAACAGGTGCATCCAGCACGAATTGGAATGATTCGGTACTACCGTCGCTAAATCCTATTGTGTAGTACAAACCTGTGACAGGGATATTTTTTTTGCTACCTTGCGAATCTGCTATGTACATTAACAGTTTACTTGTGTTATCCATTACATACGGCAATTGAAACGTTTTTTTAAAAAAGAAATAGCCACTTTCTTTTTGAATGGAATCAGAAATAACTGTCGAACCTTCTCTTATAACATCCATTTCCTTAGACATTATCTTTTGCATGTTAATTGTTTCAGATAATGTTATATTTTGGGAAAGGGCATATAAGTAAGGAGAATTCTTTATATTGTAAGCTGTTTTTTCAATTCTTGCTTTGGTTGCAAAATTGGAATTTTCCGGCAAGGCCGACCAGTTAACAACTAATTTGACAGTAATCTTTTCTTCGTTAATAGAGCCGCTAAACTCAAGGTAGTTATCTTCTGCATAATTATTTGAAAAGAAATCTATAACGTTACCATCTTCATCGCATATTGCAACCTGCCAATACTTAGTATCAGGATTGGACTGACCACTTGACGAACGTCTGATTTGTTTCACGAATAGTTTTTTTGTTGTTCCTTCAATGTAAAATTCTTTAATAAAAGAGGAATAAAATTTGTTTTCAACAAAAAACGGAACTTCCACAAAAAACCATTTTTGACGGTTGGTAAAACCTCCGCCTTGATACTCCCATGTTTCGATCTCCCCGGTCACTCCCACAAACGACACCTTCAATCCATTCCTCCTAAGTCCTACGGGAACTTTATCTATGGCTGTTTCCAACGTATATCTGTTACCGCCTTGGATATTATCGGCAGTAACACCGCCGGTCGGATAGACCACGGATACATTTATCTCGTTTATGAGTGCGTCTATCGAAGTGCCTGTTCCGGGATGTTTAACTGCATCAGTGGTTGTAGCAGGATAAATAGTCTGTCCACCTTTAATGAGCTTGTATATTTTAGCCATATAATTCTATTATTATAGCCTAAGTTCCGCAAGAACTTGAGCTGTTGTCGTTCTTATGTAATTATTTATTTATGTTTTTCTTAAGATTAAAAATTATATTGATGTTACATCGTCAATTTCCTCGGCTGTTAAGTATCCCGACAGGTCTATACTTCCACCTCCTCCTGTCGTGCCTGTGGCACTCCATGTGCCTTTTGTTTTACATTGATAGATTGGTCCCGGTATGGTATCACCTACTACAGCCCAGTCACCTACAACCGGGGATGGTATAGCAGCCTTCAACGCTTCGATAGTAGGATACAACCCCTTGTTGCGGGTGCTGCTTAATTTTATTTTTTCTACTTCGGAGGAAGTCTTGCTGAAATTACTGTTGATTCGGTCGGCAGCATCAGACCAGGTACCTGTTTTAATGACTGTATTGAGTTCCATATTATTTCTTTACTTTTAAAATCCCATTAGTTATAATACCTTCCACCGTCTCATAATCCACATAGACTTGTCCGGTACTGACATCATCCTTACCCGGCCAATGACTGCAACTTATATCCGCCACATACTTAGACACGTTTACCCCATTATATACCGATTTCATCCCGACCAATAATGTCTCACCCTTAGAGCCGTAGAACGAGACGTTGTTGGGATTTAACATGATATCCGTTTTTTCAACATGATTTTGTATTCTGATACGCTCCGGATATACAGTAGTTTCGAGTGCCAGTTGATCATTGACATACTTCCGCAAGATGAGATCGCCATATTCCCATTCGTCCGATGATTTGTCAAATCTTAAAATCAAAGTGGCGTGTCCTTCTGCCGTGTACATTTCCAGCGTATTCTTTTCCGGGTCAATGACAATTCGCTTCCCATCTACAGAGGTCTCAACCCTTCCACGGAAAAAGCCTCCTAATGCATAGACATATCCTTTTAAAAATACATCACCGCCATGCGTGGCAACAAAATTTGCCATATTCGCCCACTCCGCATCAGTAGGCTGGTAATTGGGGTCGTTACGGAACTTCATTACGGTCATAATAGCCTGTTCAAGTTTGCCACCCGCCCAAAACGCCACATCATCATCATCATTGTATATGCCGCTCACTCCGGCAGTAACCTTCTGCATCTTGCCATCCTTGTAATTACCCAATTGGATCATGTTGGCCAATATCAAACCGCCAAGGATATCCACAGATCCATCCTTAATAGCACTGGCGATATAATTAATCGCCTGAAAACCGGCTGTTGCCTTGTCATTATCAAGAATGGACGGTTTCCAGTCTGTGGCGATGGTTCCACGCTCTAATTGAAGGTCACAAACGGTTGCGGTACCACTGATAAGAAATATACCACTGCCATTGAAGGTAATCTTATGGATATATCTCTGATAAGAGGATGTGAGAGGCTGAGAAACACTGAAAGAACCGCACGAAACAGACACAGACGTACCCTTTGCTTTATAACTGATAACATAACTTTCTCCTTTAATCAATGACACAGATTGGGACAAACTACCGATTGCAGCAGAATATCCGGAAACAGCCTCACTGTCCGCAGATACGGTAGCCATACCTGTCCAATACTTTAATTGCTTGCTATACAATTCGGTATCAGCAGACAATTGAGTATCAGAGGACAATGTCTCACTTTCATAATCTCCCGTAAACCCGGAGTTACGCAACAGATTGACACTTCCGACAGCAGCATTGTCTATTGCATCCTGCGCTTTTTGTGCCAAATCTGCTGCTGACTGTATCTCTTCCGGTAAACCTTCGACATTCTTCCAGCCTGTAGTTCCTTTTTCGATATGAAAGACTCCTTTGATATCCACACCTTTGTCCTGGGTGTATTCTATGTAAGTGCCCCGATCCTTATCACCAATGTATGTATCTCCGTACACCTTCATCCGGGCCTTACCGGTAGACCTGTCAAAATCAAAAGAAATGACGTCTTTCCCGGTCAAGGTAAAATCATTAATACCCTGATACATGATGATGGACGGAGAAACTTCGTTCACCGAAGAAAGAATTATCGCCGCCTGTCGGGTGATATCGGTCTTATGACCCAATCCCACGATATCATCGCCTGCCACCGGAACATCGTTCTCGACATTAGGATCACACACGGCCTTGGACAAGTCTATATAGTTCTCACCCACCGCTGTGACCAACCGCCAGTAATAGCGGTTACCGACATGATGAGAAACGCCTGTCTTGATATTGCACTCCTGGGCAACGGCAAGAGATCCAGGAGTAAACTGGTTCTCTATCTCAATTCCATCTTCCTCTTCCTTAAAATAACAGCGGTAAACATCATCCAATTCCTCTACACGGTTGCATTTCATACCTGCATGGGAAATCACCTGCTCGCCACCCACATACGTCTTTTTCTTGACCTCAAGTTCGTCAAACACAGCTTTGACCTTGACATACAGATAATCAACAACAGACTGTGACATACCGTTCTCAAGCACAGTAATACCAGAACCGTTCTTGCCGACAAGCAGACCTTTCAAAAATGTGATAAGCTCATTGGCGGTATCTTCTTTATCTTTACGAAGAAAAGTTTTCAGCGAGCGCAAAGCCGAGAATGCATTATTGTCGGTAGCCGGTGTGGAATCATTTCTTTTAATCAGATAAACCCCACTACCCCAACCGCCTGTATAAGTCTGACCTTTCAGGGTAAGAGATTCTATCTTGCCTTCGAGGTCCCCTATACGCGAGTAGGCTGCCGTCTCCCCTACTGTATAAATCGGAGAATCATAAGGATAGTCAAGATTAAACTCGTATCCAATAACCCTTGACTGCCTTCCGTTCTCAAAATAAGCCTTATTGATTAAGTTAACCTTCTGACCGATGCCGTAGAGATTGTGCACTCCGCCCTCACTGTATGCGACATCCGACATCATCTTACAGTTATATGTAGAAGGGTCTATCTTTGATTTGGCAACGTACTTATCGGCTTTGTCCTTTAATTCCAACTGTGCTTCTGCTACCAGTCCCATTTCAGTTATCTTCATGGGATTCCAGCCTGATAAGATGTAAGTATCACCATTTTCGGGGATAAGCGCTCCATCCGGAAGCGGTCTGCCGTAGTCCTCATTCCTGACTATCTCCCAAAGCTGTGCCTCAGGGTTCCATCCGCCATCCTCCAATTTCTCCGGCTTTCCCTCAGGATTGAACTTCACGGCGAACTCCAAACCGTTGAGAAGCCCGGACGCGAAACGTATCCTTAGCTCCTGACCGGGGAGGATATATTTCTCGGAAAAGTTAACACCCGTGTCCCTAAAGCGGTAGGCATTCCATTTTTCCTCGGTGGTTGTACCGTCCTCATTCTCCACCTTGTCCGTCACTTCGATAGTGGTGACATCCGACATGATGCCCGTTCTTCGGGGATAGACTTCATCGAAGATAACCACCTGCTCGACGGCTTCCTCGGTAGTCATATCAGGATAAGCGTCAATGTAAGGAGTGCCTTCGGGAAGCATCAGCCTGCGCTGCACCACGCCGTTCACAACCACGGTCTCGTCAATGGGGCGGTAGTCTGCCGGTATGTTACGGGTGGAACCAAAAGCGTAGATACGGGTGGCATAGGTGGACTGGGATTCTGACTGTGACATTTCCTGCACGTTTTTCCCGATTTCGAAATCCACCGCATCGCCGGACTCACAACGTCCGAAATGGATGATGTTTTCAGTCACCCAACATTCGCAATCCCATTTCTTTGCCATAGAGAAGCAGGCGTCAAGGATGTTGATGTTGTCATAAGTCATCAGTATCGCCTTATTCTCTACAGTGCTGTCAATGGAGAAAACAAAATCTTGTCCTTTGTATTTGTAACCAAGAGCTTTTAAATTTCTAAGGACTATACCGGCTTGTACGTCAAGCGGGGCGGTCAGGTTCCAGGACGCTTCCTGTCCGGCAGTCTCCGGGGTATATTTGAAGATTTTGTTTTTCCATTTCCAGTAGTGGGCGTCAAGCTGCAACTCATAGTCGTAGCCTGCGTTATCGGTGTTGAATACTGGCTTCTGCAAGTCGCACACCTCGAACAGCCCGAAGTCGCACTCCACGTATGAACCAAGTTTGAAATATATGGGATTATCCAAGGAGAACTTTAACATGATGTAGTCCTCCTTCATCAGAGTGAACTTACGCTTGCAGCCTTCATTAACAGGAGTTGTAAGCAGGATAGCACCGGATATGTCTTTGATGTCGATTTGTTCCATGTCTTCAAAGTTCGGAGATAAAAAAAAGAGTGCCCAATTTTGAGCACTCACATACACGACAATAGAGCCAATGTCGTGAATTAGGTTCTGTTTGCCGGATTCGGTTCGTTGAACTTGGCTGAAATTTTTCCAAAAGTTAGGTCTAAACTCTGTGCGTAAGTGATACTTTTGCCGAGATAAATCAGATGATAAATCTCGCTACTATTAGCCGGGACTTGAATATCAACCTTGCCTTTATAAAGCTCATCGAAGAAAGCTTTTTTCTTTGATTGATAATCGGACCGAGAACTACCCTCGATAGCAAACGAAAGAGTTATTTCCCTTTCATCGACTTTAGGATTATTGATTATCACACGTTTTCCATGTTCTAACCGGGACTTATTTTCTATAAATTCTTTCATGGGTGATGATGCACCAAGTACATCAAGAAAGCCCTCTCCCATTCTTACCCCCCATGTTGTGTAGGCGTCTTGGGTATTTATCAATAAATCTGACATAGTTTATAATTTAGATGTATTCTTTTTAACCTCTGCTATATCTTTCTGAATTTGAATGATTGGTTTTACAATAGCTCCTGTATTTTCCGAAATCTGTACCAATTCAAGATAAGATTGTGCTATCAAATCTCGCGTATCATCAGCGATATTCCTTGTTTCCGTATTTATGGAAAGTAGAGCATCTGCTTTTACTGTCAGTAGATTAAGTGATTGAGATTGAATAATATTCTGATTCTTTATCTCTTCTCCTGCAATCTGCAATGCTGTAAACCGCCCGTTCAACTCTTCGCCGGTATCTTGACTCATTACCTGAAAGCCTTTGGATGAAGCTGACTGCGATGTTGATTCTTGCGAAATTTTATCATATCCGGTTGCTGCGGCAAGCTCGTCACGAAGCTTCATGGCTTCATCCACATAACCCATGTATTCATCCATCAGCTCCTTACGCTCATTATTATCAAGTGTACCATCATCTTTCATGGCTTCACCGAATTTGTCATACCATGTTCTCAGTTTGTCACTAAACTGTTCACCGATGGCATTTGACAGCATTGCCTGCATGAAATATTTGGATATGTCATCAGCAACATCCTCAGCACTCTTCCCCATGTCCATCAGACTGCTTACAAAACTGTCATACATGGAATCGAATGACATTCCGGTCAGACCCTCATAAAGATTATCGGTCAACTCCTCCAGTTTGCCGGCCTGCTCAATATAATCATCAAGTTTATCGGTTACACGTTCACCATAACCACCTTTCCCGGCATTCTGCATCTTTGTCCATATATCAACATTACTACGGAGTTTTTCCATCTCTTCAGGTGTCAGCTCCCATAATGAAGAAGTTCCGGTAAAATTCTTGTTTATGTTCTGTTGAATCCATTTCAAGTCTTCGGCAGACCATCTCATGTAGTATTGCCAGCTCTTATGTGAATTATGGTAACCTGCCTGTTCACGGGCAATATTCAGATAATTGGAGTTCTGCTCTTTCTGGTATTCATAAGCACTTCTATACGCAGCTACGGATTTCGTTCCTTTGCTTGCCTTTATCTCATCTGTCAATGATTCGATAGAAGTCTGTAGCGTCTCGTTACGGTCGGCAAGACGATTAATGGAATCCTGTACCTCCTTTGCATTGCTTCCACTCCAATTAATTGCCCCACCTAATGATGTGATACTTGTTAAAGCCCCTTTTATCGTTTGCAACCCGCCGGTAACAATAGACATTGGTTTCATTAGGTCTATACTTCCAAGTCCATCCAACATCTCGCCAAACCCGGACATTGTTCCCTCCAACCATTCAGGTGTTTTTGTACCAAGCGTTTCCATGATACCGATAACTTGATTACCGGCATCGACATATTGACCTATCTCATCAACGCCATGATGTAAAACGGTAGTAGCTTCCGATATCGCTTTCTGTTTGTTGTTTTTTGCGCTTTCAAGAGTAGCCTTTGCATTCTTCTTTTCTTCGTCTGTACCTTCTTTGAGCGTTTTGTTATACACTTCCTGCGCTTCACGTTGAGCATCAGTGGCATCTTTAAGGGATTTAAAGGAAACAGACATAGCTTCAAAAGGATTGCGTTCTGAAACCTTATCATCAATCCTTTCGATAGCATCTACCAGTTCTTTAAGGTTTTCAGGAGATAAATCCTTTTGAGATGATATAAAGTCTTTAAGGTTAACTTTCAACTTTTTCAAAGTATCAGTAGAAACCTTGTCAAGATTACCAAAGACTTGTTCCCAATTCATATTTTTCTTGAATTGTTCAGCATCAAGTTTGAATATATCTTCATTCTTGACTTCTGTACGCTTCTCAACGCTTCGGTCTATTTTGGCTATTTCACTGGCATCACCTTTGGCTTCCGCTTTCTTACGGGCTTCCTGCAATACAGCAATATCATCGTTAAACTTTTTTTCAATGGCAAGACGTTCATCCGTATAAGACAAATATTGCTCTGTCAAATCCTTGTATGCTTTTTCATTATTGGCAATGGCAGCCTTGTAAAGTTCATCAAAATGCTTCCGTTCGTTATCGGAAAGTTCAATACCGGTAGCATCAAAAGATTTTCCTTTGTTTTCGGGATTAGCATCCCACGCAGTACGGGCATCCTCAATCTTCTTTCTCAAAGCATCCTCTTTTTGACGGTCAATAGCCTGCATCTCCTTCTCGAAGTTGAGTTCCATTTCAGCAATGGTCTTGGCAGAGCCTTCATCCATAGCTTTGATTCGGGCTTCATCAACTCTCATTTGCAAATCCTCGGCATTGCGTTTTTGTTCCAACGCTTGTTTCTCAAGGAGAACATTATATTTATCAGTCTGCTTACGAAGTTTCTCGGTTTGATTCTCCTGTTTGGTTAATGAGCTTCCGGTAATGCCGCCCAAATTTTTATAGGCTTTTTCAGTTGTTTCCGCCCGTTTCTTAGCCTCTTCATACTGCTTTGAGGTAAACTTAGATTTATCCTTTTCTATTTCAGAAAGTTTCTTCTTAGCATCATCCCAGTCTTTCTTCGCTTTCTCATAATCCTGCTTATAAGTAGTAGGGGATTTCTTTTTAGCCAACGCTCCATTAATTGAAGAAATAATGCTTTCTAAATCTCCACCTTTAACCATCATCCCGTTTACAACAAAACCATTGCGTTTGGATGCAGACGATTGAGCAAGTTTCAATTCCGCTTCAAGCTTCTCCTTAGAATAGTTTTTAAGATTGGATTTGTAAGCGGAAATATTATCATCCAACATGTCTTTCTGATACTTTTTTAAAAGTTCAGAGTTTTTCTCCATTTGCTCACGCACCTGTACGTATGACTGATTACCAGAAAACATTTTCCATATTTCTTTATCGGAATCAGACATATTCTTCCGTAAATCGGGATTATCAAATAGCTGCAAATATCTCCGTTGGTTAGCAATCGTTTGTTTTAGAGCATTATAATCATCTCTCCTGCCTTGAACAGAACGCCTTGAATCTTCTTCGTTTATTTTTTGCTTCAACTTTAAGATATCCTCCAACTTTAGCTTTTCAATATCGTATTGTTCGAAAATTTTAGGGTATTCTTTACGAAGTTCTTCTAATGATTTTTGCCGAGTAAGAGTAGCCAAACTCTCATCACGAGCAGCCGTCAATAATTCTTCGATTTTCAGCTTGTGTTCCTGTTCTTTTTTTAATGCTGCATCTTTTATGCCGTTATATTCTTTTTGAGCACGGGCGGCAGCAGTTGTACTGTCAGACATTGCCCACATTGCAGTAGCAAGCCCACTGATAACGACAGTTAAAGCTACATAAGGATTGGTAAGCATTGCAGCGTTTAAAGCTAACTGCGCTTTTCGTGCCCATAAACGGGCATTGGTAAGTCCAATCTCCACAAGAGTATGTTTACTTTCGGCAGCAGTAACAAGCATCACTGCGGTCCGGTATGTACCATAAGTAACCACTAATCCAGCCAAGACCTTACCTACTGTTTCATAATTCCGAATCAACGAAGTTGTCATTTGAATACCGTCCATAATAACACTTTCCGACTTAGTTCCCAATTCGTTAAACACGGAATCCAAAGCATCCTGCATCATAGACAATTGACCATTGATAGTCTTTGAAGCATTCTCAGACATATTATAGAACTTACCACCTGCGGAAGTTGCATCAATGAATGCCTGTTGAACCATTTCAGCGGAAACAGCACCTTTGGACATTTCATCTTTCAAAGTTGCGATAGATTTTCCGGTCTTTTCGGAGATAATCTGTAACGGGTTGAATCCAGCGTTTATCATTTGATTCAAATCCTGCCCCATAAGTTTACCCGCTGCTGACATCTGTGAAAATGCCAAAGTCAGCGAATTGAACTTACTGGATTCCCCCATAGAAATATCACTAATGGCTTTCAAGTATTTGATAGTGTCTTCTGCTTGTATGTTAAATCCAAGCATCATCTTTTCTGCTCCAACCATATCTGACATAGTAAGTGGAGAAATCTTAGCCAGCTCCTTGATTTGCGGAATCAGTTGCCCTGCCATATCCTTTCCAACCATAGTCTCAATAGCGGTCTGCATGGATTGAAATTCTCCACGAACACGAATCATTTCAGAACCTAATGCCTTTAATACTCCAGCACCACCAATAACCGCCAATGCTTTTTTCCAAGATATAGCGATACCTTCGTTAGTTTCTACTACTTGTCTCCCATCATTCTTATAAAGTGTATATTCATCTCGGAGTTTCTTTACGGAAAGACGCGCTTCGGCTTGTTGTTGGGTTAATCCAAATAAAGCCGCCTTTTCTTCATCAAGAGCTTTGCGGGCAGCATTGTATTCTTCTAACTTGCCATTTGCTGATAACGAATTCCTTTTCAATGCTATACGATAAGCATCTCCAAGGCGTTTTACATCCGCTTCAATATCCTTAACTACCGCTTTTTGAGCAAGAATCTTCTCTGTGAATCCATTCACGACCTGAGAAGCATCGAAGATTTTCCTTTTGAATCCCGTATCCATCTCTGCTCCAGCTTTGGCTGCATTAGTCACCAACTCATCCAATCTTTGGTTGGATGCAGCAAGTTGGGCATTCAAAGCCTTGAAAGCAGCAGGAGACTGCGTGCCATCCATGCTCATTAACTCCTGCTTTAATTTTGCAATTTCATTACGAAGTCTTACAACTTCTTCCCAGTCACTACCTACCTTAAAATATAATTTCGCCATATCTATTTCTTTTTCCTACGATTAGCCAATTCCTTACCACTGATTCTATTCACCTTCTGACCACCATATACTGCGTGTAATTTATCCCGTTGCATCATCAGCAAATTCCGATAAGGGATAATCTCAAACACTTCTGTATAACTCAGATGCAGCGTGTCAATCAAATGGGCTATCTGCCCGAAGAACGTTGTGTTTCCTACTGTTTCGGTCTTGCTGCCAGCATCGACACGTTCCTCATCGAGCTGACACACTGAAAAGCCGAAATATCCATCATAGAGAAACAGACTTCCAAGGCATCTTTGACTTCTTCAAAAGTGCCGTTCTCCAATTCTTTGACCAAACAATCATTCCCGCAGATGAAGCATGAAATACCTTTCAGCATATCTTCAGTAGCTTCAGGAAGTTCTTTAATAGCTTCCATAACATTATCTCCAGTCATACCAATATTGGAAAAATGATGAATGGCACGACAGATAATTTTAATTGTAGGCGGTTTGATGGTATAAACGATTCCACCTATCTCTACATTTTTAAAATCCAGCCCTAACAAGGCGTCAGAAACCGTTTTTGCTGCTTGATTCATATTCTTAAACTAAAAGAGGGAATGGCGCATATCCATTCCCCCGGTTATCACTCTTGTACTTTTACCAATGTTATCTCTTTTTTAAGAGTGGTATCAACTTCAGAAGGAGTGGTTTTAATATCTCCTGACTGAGTGACGTACCCCACTTTCGACACTTCATAGTGAACGGTAGCTCCAGCATTCACCTGCTTTGACTTGACCGTTACACCGTCCAGCTTTACGGTCGCATCGGAAGGAGTGGGTACAATGGTTACTGTAGTTCATGCCTGCAAAGCTTTAATCTGCCCCTCTTCGTAGTTATACTCAGAAGAAACACCTTCAATTCCCGGTTCCTGCACCAAGCCTTTTACAGCGATTGCAATTGCCTTATCCGTATTGGCTTCACGGGAAACAATACGGCATTTTGGGAAGATGAACCAGACATCATCATCGGTCAGACAGAACAATGCTTTGTTGATAATAACTTTATCCAAAGCACGCTTCCAACCCACATCTTTAGATGTTGCCTGAATAACATCGCCCCCCATGAACGCTTTCTTTGTCTTCCAGTCATATTGTCCGATAGAGAAAGTGGGTGATACTTCTCCCGGCACATCATCGAAACGGTAATTCTTTCCCGTTAATTGGTTCTTGTACCCAGTGACGGAGGCTTCCGTTTCCTCAATCTGCCACGTTTCCCCGTGTACATTCAAAACCTCATCTTTCGCTTTGATAGCGGCTTGAATCAAAGTCTTTGCGATTTCGGGGGTAATGTCTGCCGTTACCTTATCAATATCGGCAAACAAGATTCTTTTTATTCCTACTGCTGAAATCATAATCTTATAGTTTTACATTTATTACTTCAAATAAAATTCTCACATTCACGTAATGGCATTTCAAAGCTGTATCCGCTTCCGTACCAATTGATTCGATAGAGTAACGATAGGTTGTACCGTCATAGGTACTTACTACATCATCAAGCAACTTGCCAGCCTTTCTTTCAAGTTCGTTAAGCCGGATTGTGTTCGCTTCATTCTCGCTTAAATTGGGTACACATAGATTCACTTCTGCGAAAGATTTCTTCCAATACTTTCCCGGCTGTTGTTTCTTCGTG
>ENA-UAKW01000713-UAKW01000713.1-human-gut-metagenome-genome-assembly--contig:-NODE-713-length-15392-cov-9.359262_pt1 | contig 15392 bp, 14 predicted proteins | sample MGYA00243691_ERZ654450 | MGnify/ENA primary metagenome ERZ654450 (study PRJEB26926, sample SAMN06164673) | human gut metagenome | biome: ENVO:00009003; feature: ENVO:2100002; material: ENVO:00002003... | reverse complement strand
ATGCACAACCTTTCATTTGTCATTTTACTAACTTTTTAATTCAACCAACGGGTTAAATAAATCAGTTTCTTCGAGTTTGTTGAAGTGGAATTCGGAGGAGATTTATTTCTTATAAAGCGAACGATGTCTGACCATCAAAGTAGATATGGAATAACCGTCTCGCTTTTTGTTAGCGGAAAATCCACATGAAATGCTGTCAATAAATTCCTATGGTTGTAAACGGTAGTGATTATCCGTTCTACATTCCAAATGACTGAAATAAACATTTTTTTGCACCCGATTACGCTCATAGAACATGATAGCAGCCATACTCCGATGACTGCTATCAATATAATGTTCTCTATAAGTATTCGGTGTTGGTAATAATTTCATTTGAAATTGAATTAACAATAGTTTACTTTTCCTATCGCTTCATTCAGTTTGTGAAAATTATATTTGCAAGTAATCGCAGAAGTCAAAATAACGGTGAAAGTATCACTTGAAGTCAAACAATTACTTTTAGCATACAGGTCGCTATTACTTTAATGTTGTTAATATCGGGTTTTTCGTATAATTATGTAACCGGTGCACCTCACTCGGAACACGGGGATCGAGCATTTGGGCATGACCGAGATCAAGAGCGGCTATTGCCGTCATATCCTCTTTCGACAGCTCGAAATCCCAGATGGTGATATTTTCCTCCATACGGTTACGGTGGACTGATTTCGGGATGACGCTTACGCCACGCTGGATATTCCAACGCAGGATGACCTGTGCGACGGTTTTCCCGTATTCTGCGGCAATTCCGGCAAGCACCGGATTAGTGAACATATTGTTCATCCCCTCGGCAAACGGTGCCCATGCCTGCGGCACGATGCCATATTCTTTCAGGACGGCCAACTCCTCTTCACGCTGGTAAAAAGGGTGCAGTTCGAGTTGGTTGACGGCAGGCAACACGTTCACACAATAACATAGGTCGATTACCCTGTCGCTCAAAAAATTACTGATACCGATCGCACGGATTTTCCCCTCTTTGTACAACTCTTCCATAGCCCGCCATGCACCGTAGTAGTCGCCGAAAGGCTGGTGAACGAGATAAAGGTCGAGATAATCGAAACCGAGGTTGTCGAGAGTACGGGCGAATGCCTCTTTGGTTCTCTCATAACCCATTTCGTCGATAAAAGCCTTGGAGGTCACGAAAAACTCCCCGCGCCTTATTCCCGATTCACGGATAGCCGCGCCGACCGCCTTTTCATTCTTGTAGGCCGAAGCCGTGTCGATCAGCCGATAACCGGCTTCGATGGCATCGCTTACCGCTTTCTCGCAAACGGCGGGATCAGGAATTTGAAATACGCCGAAACCTTCCAAAGGCATTTCGACACCGTTGTTCAGTTTTACAGTTTCCATATTACGATATAATTTTGTTATTCATTTATCTTCTTTATCGGTTTGGCTGGTACACCTCCGACGACGGTATTTGCCGGAACATCTTTTGTAACGACCGCCCCGGCTGCCACGACGGCATTGTCGCCTATATTTACACCTTGTAGAATCGTAACGTTCGAGCCTACCCACACATTGCGGCCAAGCACGATGGGCGCCGGATAAGTCGTTTTACGGTCTTCGGGTGCGAGGCCGTGGTTCAGCGTAGCGAATACGACATTGTGTCCGATTTGACAGTTGTCGCCGATGGTTATGCCGCCGTGATCCTGAAAGTGGCAGCAGGCGTTGATGAATACCCCTTTGCCGATATGTATGTTTTTGCCGAAATCGGTATAAAACGGCGGGAAGACGCGCAGTGAGGGATCGACCTCCGCCCCGAAAAGATGCGAAAGCAATGCACGCACCTCGTCGGGTGTATGGTAAGCACCGTTCAACACGAAAGTGATGCGCCTTGCCTCACAGCTCATCTCGTCCATAAAGTGGTGGATGCCGGGCGTATCGAGTGCAGCCCCCATCTTCACATACCTCAAAAATTCGTCGAGTGTCATCTCTTTTGCTTTTTTTATTCCCACGGCACTACGTCAGGGTCGCTCAATGGATTCCACATCATATTCTTGTTCAATCCGTTGATGATGGACATATCCACGTCCGAAAGGTGGAAATCGAAAATCTCCATGTTTTCTTTCATTTCCGACGGACGTGTGGTGCGCGGAATGACGATAATACCCCGCTGGATATTCCAGCGCAGGATGACCTGTGCGACGCTTTTACCGTACTTCTTCGCCACCTGTGCGATGACGGCATCGTTCAATACGCCGTTCCTGCCCGATCCGAAAGGCGACCAGCCTTCGACGGCAATGCCTTTGAAAAAGCTATACCCTGCAAGTTCCTGCTCGCTGAAATAAGGATGTACCTCGATCTGATTGACGGCAGGGAGAATTTTTGCATAGGAGAGCAACTCGTCGATATGCCACTGTTTGAAACTGCTGATTCCTATGGCCCGAATCTTACCGGATTCCACAAACTCCTCCATAATCTGCCACGTTTCCTTTATCTGCCCTTCGCCCTTAACGGGAAAATGTATCAGCATGAGGTCGATGTATCCGCCCAAAGCCTTCACGCTCTCTTCCAGCGATTCCCGTACACGGTGCAGTCCCATGTTTTTGGGCGATACTTTCGAGGTGATGAACACCTCCTCCCGCCGGACTCCGCTTTGTCTGATGCCTTCATACACCTCGGCCTCGTTCCCGTAGGCTTGTGCCGTGTCGAAATGACGGTAGCCCATTTGCGCCGCCGTTTTGACGGCAAGAACAGCCGTATCGCCTTTCAGGGTATAAGTTCCCAAGCCGAGCATCGGCATTTCCACTCCGTTGTTCAGAGTAACCGAAGGTACCGCCGTCTCGGTCGAATGTGTTCGGGCCGAAAGCGGTGCACAGGATATGCAGGTTATACTGATAACCGTACATATCTTCTTGATAATGTTTTTGATATACATGATTATCCAATATTTGATTAATACCAATCATGCTTTTCGTTACGGTCGAGCGCGTCGATTCTTGCTATTTCTTCATCTGTCAGTTCAAAATCGAAAACAGATATATTTTCTTTTTGATGATCGGGATTGCTCGACCCCGGAATAACTACCACGCCATTCTGCAAGTCCCAGCGCAAGATGATTTGTGCCGATGATTTCCCGTGAACCTTTGCTATCCGGCTAATGGTTTCGTCTGCGAACATGGCAGCCGTATGTCCACGCCCCCCGAACGGATACCACGCTTCGACGGCAATCCCTTTTCCGTGCATATATCTAATGACTTCTTTCTCTTGATAATAGGGATGTATTTCGTTCTGCACGAGAGCCGGAGTGACCGAAACTTGCGGCAAGAATGCCTCCATCTCCTCGATGTAGTAATTGGAAACTCCTATGGAGCGGATTTTCCCTGCGGCTACCGCTCTTTCCATTGCCTTGTACGCTTCCACATCGTTCGCCCCGGGATGGTGGAGCAACATCAGGTCGATGTAACCGATATTCAGTTTCTTCAGGCATTCCTCTATCGCTTCATCCGCATCGGCGAACTGAGTGGAATAAAGTTTTGTAGTAACAAAGATTTCCTCGCGCGGTACATCCGACTCACGGATAGCTTGCCCCACTTCTTCTTCATTACCGTAAATCGAGGCTGTATCGAATTTACGGAAACCGTTTGCCAGAGCCGATTTCACGCTGTTTATGCAGACTTCTCCGTGCAGGCTGTAAGTTCCGAGTCCGAGTATCGGCATATTATATCCGCTATTGAGTTTTATGGTCGGAGCATTGCCGTTTTCCGCTCCTGAGAGTGGAAATTTACCTACATTGCTGTTTCTGATATTCAGGTTCATATTTTCAATCCAGTTTTTAAGTTCTTCTTTCGATTCTTTTCCGCTGAAACGCCGGCCTCGCAGCCATGCCGCCCGTGAAGCCGAAACATGTAAATCCGCATCGCTCGAACCGATGCCGCTGGAGTGCGACGTACAGAACGGAACGATCGTCTTTCCTGCGAAGTCGTAGCTTTCGAGGAATGTAAAAATGATTTTCGGAGCCTTGCCCCACCAGATGGGATAGCCGAGAAAAACGATGTCATAGTCGGAGAGGTTTTCTATTTTTCCACCGATGGCAGGACGTGCAGAAGGGTCGTTCTGCTCACGGTTGGCACGACAATCGGTGCCGTAGTTCAAATCGGCTGCTGTATATGGCTCTTCCGGTTCTATTTGCCAAAGGTCGCCGTCCGTGATTCCTGCGATTTGTTCGGCTATGCCTTCGGTCGTTCCCGTACAGGAAAAATAAGCGATCAAACAGCGGCCGTCATTCGGCTTCGGATCGGGGACGGGTGTCGGCACCGGTCTTTCCGTGTTTGCTGAACCGTTGTCCGGAGAACATGCGCTTGCGGAAAGCATCATTCCGGAAAGCATGGAAAGTAAAAGCATTATCTTTTTCATATTCATATTTTTATATATCTTGACGATGCAAATTTACAGGATTGCCTGAAGGGGAGCCATACCAAAATCAAGGTCGGTTTTACCTCGATTACGGATTTTGAAAATCCGGATTAACCCAAAACACGGATTATATTGAAAGATTTACCTTGAATACGGATTCGGATCAGTCTGTGACTGCAAGGATGCAAGAAAAACATTATATTTGCAACAACATAAAGATCAATATTATGGGTGCAACCGGAATACCTATCTTGAAAATAGATACGATCGAACGATACAACGCCTTGTTCGGTTTCGAAACCCGACACCCGCAGGTCGGGTTCGTGGAGTTCGATACGGTGGAGAGCCAGGAAGATTACCGTATGACGGTGGGATTTTATTCGATATTCCTGAAAGAGACGGTAGGGTGCGCCATCAATTACGGTAAAACCCGGTACGACTTCGACGATTGGACTATCGTCAGCATAGCTCCGGGGCAGACTATCGGCTATACTTCGCTCGAAGGCCGCCCGTCGAAAGCCAAAGGATTGCTGTTTCATCCCGATTTTATCCGTGGTACATCGTTGGGGCAAAAGATTAAACGATATTCGTTTTTCACCTACGAATCCAATGAGGCATTGCATCTTTCAAAAGAAGAAAGAATGATTGTCCAGAATTGTATGGCGATTATTCGAACGGAGTTGCAGCATGCCATAGACAAACATACCAGAGGTTTGATTTGTACGAATATAGAATTGTTGTTGGATTATTGTTTACGTTTTTACGAACGACAGTTCATTACCCGGCAGGACATGAACCTCGATGTGCTGGCTCGTTTCGAGAAACTTCTCGACGAATATCTGAATACGGGTGTCGCCGCTGAAAAAGGCGTTCCTACCGTTCAATATTTTGCCGATAAAATCTGTTTGTCACCTAATTACTTCGGCGATTTAGTCAAAAAGGAAACAGGGAAAACGGCGAAAGAATATATCGGATTGAAGATGTTGGATACATCTAAAGAATTTTTACTCGATCAAAGCAAGTCTATAACACAAGTGGCCTACGCCCTCGGATTCCAATATCCGCAACATTTCGTAAGATTCTTCAAAAAGTACGCTGGGGTTACTCCAAGTGAATATCGAAAAGTATCTTGATATTCATTGATATAACATAAAAATCTTCATTCATCTATTCTGCATTTTGGATTCATCCGATGTTCTCGGTTTTACGATACATTTCAATGTGTTCATGAAGTTCATCGACGCCGCTTTGTTTTCTCCTATCAATATTGTTTTTTCATTCTAATTGCCCGACTTCGGAGGACAATTGCTCCCCTTCAGGGCAACGTTTTCGGCAAGCCGAGCGCAGAGCGGAACGCAGTTCCTGCTATGCCGAGGCGAGAAAACGAAGGCGAACAGCCAAGGCTTTTGAGAGTAACTCAAAAGGTATTGAGTAACTCGATACACACCTTGCTATGTTCCGACGAACATAAAAATCCGCCTTCGGGCGGATTGCGGGAGAACCGCTTTCAACCGTAGCATGAAGCCGAGCGATGCGTCTTGTCGCTTGAGTACAAAGCAGAGGCTTCCGAGACGACTTTTCAAAAAACAAAACTGCCAAACGTCGCCATTCCGACAACACCACTGCCATTTCCGGCAGAAGCTATACAAACGATTACCGCAGAAACCAATGTACGACCATCAGGCTGGACAGCCGAAAGGTCGGCAGGAACAGACCGACAAGCAGCCGAATAATCCGAGCGGCATACGCACGTTGGTCGGTTCCGATATGGTTGGTTGCGACGTTCGGCTATTGGGCGAAATATCCGTCCGGTTCTATGGCTCTGCAGGGATTAACGTCCCCACCCAGCGTACCTGCTATTGTCGGCAAGAGCGGTTTCAGTATGCGACCGGTACAATGCCAAACTGTGCCAAACGGACGCCACAAGCTGCCACGAAACCGAAAACGGAGGCAGCGAGCGCAGGTTTGGCTACATTTGCCCCAAACTCAAAACATGGTATATAGAAGTAGTAATTATCGAAAAGAAGACCTTTGAAGCACTCCTTTCCGGCGTGGAGACACTGACGGGAGAAGTCGGCGCGTTATGTCGCCGTTGCAATGACAAGCAGATGCAGAAATGGCTCGACGGAGAGGAGGTGTGCCGCCTGCTGCGCATAAGCCCCCGCACGCTGCAATCCCTGCGGGATAATCGGACAATCGGTTGTACGCAAATCAACCGGAAGTTCTATTACAAGTCGGAAGAGATAGAGAGGCTCATGCCCATAGCCGGGCAGTTCAGGGATGGCTCCGGCTAATATTTATTTTTACCAACCGCTAAATCCACAGAAAAGATGAATGACAGTAACGTAATCACGTCGGAGGACGGACGCATAACGTCGGTGTTGCACGCCTTGAAGAGATGCGCGAAAGAGGTCGATAAGCTCACGGACGGTTTTCATCCGCCGCTCGGAGGAGAACGGTACATGACCAACAAGGAGGTGATCGCCCGGCTGAAAGTCAGCCGACGCACTTTGCAGGAGTATCGTACCGAGCGCAAGATACCCTATATCGCGTTCGGCGGAAAAGTCCTCTACCGCGAAACGAACATCGAGAAAATGCTTGCGGAAAATTACCGCAGGCCATTGATGTAAAAATAAAGGCAGACAATAATGTTGTCTGCCTTTATCATGAATAAAAATATTTACTGATTGATTTTACGCCTGTTATGTAATGTTTTCTTGCATTTTTCACATATCTTATCCCAGATAGTTTCAGTCTTACAAATTATATTATATTGAAACCAATTCATCGGTTTAGGTTCTAATACATTTTCAGAATCATGATGATACTTGTCATTATAACCTCTAATTATAGATTGAAAATCTATAATTTCTTTAATCTCAACATAGTTAATATTTCCAGTTTCCTTTTCTTTTTCAATAAATCGTTTTAAAGTATCACAAGTTTCCAATTCTTTATCCGAGAATTGTAAGTTTTCAAATTTTATTACTTGATATTTTTCGTAAATTGGATATGTAACAATTTTACCATTATCCAACAGTAACTTTACAAGATACAGTGTTTTATCTCCATAGGTTGAATAATCAATAGCTGAATGTTCAATCCCATTTTTACCATAAACAGAGTTGTCGCTATAATACCGGTGTTGTTGAATAATCTGTGTTCCATAATTGTTAAAATAATAAAATTCTGGCGACCATCCTTTTTTTGCTCTTTTTACAGTCAATTTCCCTTCATTGGTAATCAGTATGATCCTACTATTTCTCCATATATTTTTATGTAATAATGCTTCAATAGTAACTTTATCGCACCTTTCTGTATAAGCAAATGCAGGTCCGAATTTAAATTCAATAGTACTCAACGGAGGGATAATATGTACATAGTTTTCATTGGCAGAATCTTTCATAAACATATCAAGATAAATATTTCGACCAAATCGTATATACATCTCTTTTATTACCAAATCCTTATCCTTCAGATTTTCTAAAGTGACATTATTTATATAATAGCCACTTGATTCGATACTGCTGCAAATACCAAATTCTCCTCTTACTTTTTCACCACATTTTAATTTCCATGTTTGAAAAGTAATATATAGGACTATTGCGGATACTAAAAATCCCAATATGCTAAAACCTCCAATTACAATATTAATAATCCCATCATAAGTAGTATAAAAACCTTGAATATCCATAGCGCCAATTATTTACGCAAAGATAATCTTTTAAATCTAAGAAATTTCATATTCCATAAAATTAAGGCGCAGCCTTTTCGGACATCGCTTGATAATTCATACTATGATATTCTATCTAACATTCTGAAATACTGCTATACTGAATGACAATCGGAGGTGTCGTGCGCCGGGGTCCGGTAGCTGTCCTTGCCAGCCACTTTCTGAAAACCGACGCTGGATAGGTATTCAGTCGGAACGCGAGGGCGATTATAACCTCCATATTATACACGTCCACGCTGCTGCCGCTATCCAGACGGATACATTTGCAGACATCGTAGTCGTGCAGGGCGTTTTCTTTGAAAATGGCCTTGATACCTGCATAAACCGCTCCGGCGGTCGTGCCGAACAATTCGACTATTTCCGCTTCCGTCATCCATATAGCGGCGGTATCGGTCGGTATATCCAATCTGCCGTACTCGTCTATCGTGATTATTTCTCTTTTCATCGTCTTCTGTTTTTTAAGTTCATTAAATCGCTTGACAAATAAAGCTTTCCATCTGCTCGATACGCTGCGCGAGTTTCTCCATATCGCGGCTCACTTTCTCGGCTGTAATCTTCGCATAGATTTGCGTCGTGCGGATACTGCGGTGTCCCAACATCTTCGAGAGCGTTTCGATAGGTACGTCGTTCGACAGGCAGACCGTCGTGGCATAGGTATGGCGGCTCATGTGCCACGTTACGTTCTTCTCGATGCCGCATTTCTTCGCTATGACTTTAATGCTGTTCTTGCAGTTTGCGTAACACGGAACGGGCAGGAGCTTTCCGTCGGGTGTCATATCGCGATATTTCTCGATGATATGCTTGGCTACATCTAACAGTCGGATATTCGTTTCGACACCCGTTTTCTGACGGTTGGTGTTCAACCACAAATGTCCGTCGAACGAGGTTTGCAGGTTCGCTCGGGTAAGGTTCGCCATATCCGTCCAGCTCAATCCCGTAAAGGTGCAGAAGATGAACAGGTCGCGGATCAGCGTGTAACTCGACTTCTTAAACGCCCCGTCGATCAGGAGTCTGATTTCCTCTTTGGTCAAAAAGCCCCGTTTGGTCTCCTCTTTGGTGATGCTGTACGCGAAGAACGGATCGCGTTGCAACAAGCCGTTATTGACGGCCATATAGATAATCTTCCGAAACGGCATCATATACGACCAGACCGTATTGTTGCAGTGGTTCTTTTCTACTCGTAGGAACAACTCGAAGTCCGTGATGAATGCCGGAGTAAGCTCTTTGAGCGCAATGTCGCTGACCTTGTACCGCTTTTCGACGAACTCCGCGAGGTGTTTGTACACGACGCAGTATTTCCAATAGCTGCGCAGGCTTTTGAGTTTGCCGACCTGTTTCTCGTAATCCTCGTTATGCTGACGAAATACGGCGAGCAGCGTCTCGTGGTTCATGCCCAATCCTAAATAGGCATTACGGACTTTCTCGGCGGTAACGTAGTTGTCGCGGTCGCTGATCTGCTGATATGCACGATGGATACCCACACGAATCTTATCCAACATCCGATTGGCCTCCTGCGCCACGATGCTGCGACCGGAAACGCGACCCGACTTTACGTTCCACGATTTCTCCTCCACGTCCAATTTACAACTGAATTGAGCGATTTTGCCGTTTACGGTAATACGGCACATAACCGGAATAAGCCCGTTCTTTTTCGGTGCATTGCGTTTTAGATAAAACAAAACTTTGAATGTCGATCTCATAACTCTACAATTTTTTGGTTACAAAATTATTTCTTGTAGAGCTGTTCTTCGATGCGCAAATCGCAGCATATCAACGCAATCGCACCCGAAATAGAACTTTTTTTCGCCTCCCTCTGCCCGAATTTTGGGAATTCGGCTATATTTGCAAGCGGAACAGGCGAATAGAGCTTGTATTTCAGCGCTTTGAAACCTTCCCAAAACCGTCTTTGCCTTTCGGAACAGAGTAACGGGATAGTAACGTAACTCTGGTTTCAGTTGGCTTTTCGATGGCTTCGGTTTGGCTTCGATATCGCAGTCCGTTACTCTATAACCCCCTTGTTTACAACCTTCTTGCTCCAATCCGCTCCCATTCTCGTTTTTTATCCGTATCTTTTGCTACAGATAAACTACTGCAAGGCTCCAAAATAAATAGGTTATTATTCGAAAATTTTCTATACATATCTACGGTGGAAGACTTCTGCAACAGTTTCGCTATCCGGCGAATTTACCACCCAGCCGGGACTCGACACGATCGATCGCATCTTCGATCATTATCGGCGTGGTTTGCGCATAGATCTGTGTCGTGGTGATTTGTTTATGTCCCAGCATCTTGGAAACTGTTGACAAAGGAATACCCTGCGAAAGGCAAAGCGTCGTGGCGAACGTATGACGCGCGCAGTGAAAGGTTATATGACGTGAGATACCGCACTGTTTGGTAATACGACGCAAGGAACAATTGATACTGCTAAGGGACGGCATATCGAATGCAAGCGATGACGGGGCTGTTCCGCGATATTTTTCCAGAAGACGCAAAGCTGCGGGGAGAAATTTGACCATATATTCTCCGCCCGTCTTGCAGCGGTTGCCGTGTATCCACAGGTTTCCCTTCGCGTCCGGTATGATTTGCTCACAGGTCAGATAGCGCATGTCTTTGTAGCAGATTCCCGTAAAACAGGAAAAGAGAAACAGATCGCGATGGTATTCGTGTTTGGCACTCTTCAATCGCGTCGTCTGAAAAAGCTGCAGCTCCTCCTCGCTGAGAAAGGTTCTCGGTTCCCTCGGAGCGGAATAGCTGTAGAAAGCGAACGGATTACGCGGCATAAGACCGTTGTTGAACGAGATATTCACCACGTTATTCAAACAATCTATGTAGCGGCATACGCTGCCCGCCTTCAAATGGCAGACAGTTTTCAAATAGACGTGATATTGCTCGATGAACGACTGTTCCAATTCGAGCAGCGGAATATCGTGGAGGTTGTACTCGTGTTTCAGAAAGGCTCGGAGATGACCGAGCGATGCCCGATAACGCCACCAGGTACTTTCCGAGCGATCTACGCCGATACGCTTGAAAAGATCATTCGTGTAATGTTCGAAAACATCCACAAGAGTCCGGTATTGTTCGCCCATACCCAGATAGGCGTTCTTGACCTTTTCGGCCGTAACGTAGGCATCGTGGTCGCAAATAGACTGATAGTGTTTGCCGATCTGAATACGGATATTATCCAAATGACGGTTGATGCGCTCCGACTCGACGCTTTTGCCTTTGGCACGGCCCCCTTTAACCTCCCACAGTTGTTCCGGAACGTTGATTTTAGCACTGAACTGTGAAATCGTACCATTGATCGTGATGCGACCCATAACCGGGTAGACTGCACGCGGGGTGTTCTTTGTTCGTTTGAGGTAGAACAAAACCTTGAAAGTACTACGCATAAACTCTGCTTTTTTAAGGTAGACAAAAATAATTTCGGCAGAGTCGTTCGACAAGATGAATATAAACGTAATAGACTGTAAATAACCGTTGTATGTAACCATGAGCATCCCGAAATAAGGTAATGATTTGGAAACGGAACTCTCGGTTATTTATGCAGAACGATTCTCAGTCTCTCGATATTTTAACACCAATGTGATGAATAACAATCTGAATATCAGTTATTATACTTTGATTTGCTTTTTATAAATAGCCGTTGTACTTTTGTCACCAAAAGGTGGTGCCAAAAGTGTCCGCAGGGCGAAAAAGTCGGGGAACGGCCGACGGCTTGCGCCTAAAACGCTACGCGGACGAGCTCGCGCCCGCGTTTTCGACGGCGCATCCTTCGTCCGTTCTTCTTCCCGATTTTTCGCAATGCGGAGACAGTTGTGCGCTTTGCGCAATGGTGATTTATTCCGATTTGAATTCTTCTCTTCTCATTTAGCAGGCCTCCGGCCTGCGGGAATGCACTGCGAAAATAGCGGAAGCAGTGACGGCATCGGCGCGAGCGCCCGGAGCGGGTGTACAAAACAGCGGAGTCTGTTGTGCGCTGCGCGCAACGAAGATTATTCATTCCATTGATCGAAGAGCGGCAGTCCGCAGCCGCCCGGTGCGGAGGGCTGCACCTCGTCTCGGCAGCTCGGAAAGCATCTTCCGCCGGCCGCGAGCTGACCGATAAGACAGACAGCAGAACAATCGGTGAGACAGGTATTCCAACGCCCTGCGACATCTCGGCGCCGCACGGGCCGGCGCCTCCGCCCGCAGAGGCCCGCACGACGGTGTCCTCCGCGAACTCCGACCGGCAGGTGCGCAATGGTTGATTCTCACGTCGGAATTCCCGAAGGCTTCCTCTTCGGGATGATAAATCCGAATTTTTAATTCTTGGTTTTCCATTTTTAAATGCAAATCGTATCTTTGTTCCAATGAAACTGACGATTCTTGGTTCGGGAACCTCCCAGGGCGTGCCGGTGATCGGATGCCGCTGCGAAGTCTGCACTTCGACCGATAGCCGCGACAAGCGGTTACGCACCTCGGCGATGATTGAGACCGACGGCGGAGCGCGCTTCGTGATCGATGCCGGCCCCGATTTCCGCTGCCAGATGTTGCGTGCGGGGGTAAGCCGTCTCGATGCGATCCTGCTGACGCACGAGCACAAGGATCATACGGGCGGTATCGACGACGTGCGCGCTTTCAATTTCGTGGATTACCCGCCGGTGATTCATCCCGTGGACATTTATGCGGCGCCTGCTGCGGCCCGTGTCGTGCGCAAGGACTACGACTATGCCTTCGAGGAGGAGAAGTACCGCGGCGCACCCGACATCCGGCTGCACGAGATCGACGTCGCACGGCCGCTCGAAATCGCGGGCGAGCGAATCGTGCCCGTGTCGGGGCACCACTCCGAGCGTTTCGAGGTGACGGGCTACCGCATCGGCCGCATGGCCTACCTGACCGATTTCAAGACGATCGCCGACGCGGAGGTCGGGAAATTGATCGGAGTGGAGCTGCTGGTGGTCAACGCCCTGCGTTTTCGACCGCATCCCTCGCATTTCAATGTCGGGGAGGCGTTGGCACTCATCGCTCGGGTCGCGCCTCGCAGGGCGCTTATCACGCATGTGTCGCACGAGATCGGACGGCACGCGGCGACGACGGCTCTTCTGCCGCGGGGGGTCGAACTGGCTTACGACGGATTGGAAATCATAATTTGAAGATATGGATTTTTTTAAGGGAAAAACCGTGGTCGTGACCGGCGCTTCGTCGGGAATCGGCCGGGCACTGGCCGAGTATTTCGCTGCTGCGGGCGCCAATGCGGTGCTCGGGGCGCGGCATGAAGATGCGTTGAGGGAGATTGTCGGCCGGATCGGTGCGGCGGGCGGACACGCCGCCTATGCCGTGTGCGACGTGACGCGCGAGGCCGATTGCAAGCGACTGATCGACACGGCGGTCGATACGTTCGGCGGGGTGGATGTGTTGATCTGCAATGCCGGCATTTCGATGCGCGCCTTGTTCGACGAGGTCGATCTGGCGGTGTTGCACAAGTTGATGGATGTAAATTTCTGGGGCTGCGTTAATTGTACGAAGTATGCGCTTCCCTATATCCAGAGGGTGCGCGGTTCGATCGTGGGCGTGTCGTCGGTTGCCGGGATTCACGGGCTGCCGGGCCGTACCGGTTACTCGGCTTCGAAGTATGCGATGACGGGCTTTTTGGAGACGATCCGTATCGAGAATCGCAAGAAGGGCGTGCACGTGATGATCGCTTGTCCGGGCTTTACGGCTTCGAACGTGCGCTTTTCGGCACTTACGGCCGACGGCTCGCAGCAGGGCGAGACGCCCCGCGAGGAGGGCAAGATGATGACGGCCGAAGAGGTGGCCCGTATCATCGCCCGTGCGGTCGTGCGGCGCAAGCGCTTGTGTCTGATGGAATTTCAGGGACGTGCCACGCATTTCGTCAAGAAATTCTGGCCGTCGCTGCTCGACAGGCTCTTCTATTGGTATATGTCCAAGGAGCCCGATTCGCCTTTCAAGTAGCGCATTGTCCGCTTCGGCCGGCAGTTATCGTCCGGCTGCAACCCGCTGCGGTTGCGGCCGGGCATTGTTTTTGTTCGGGATAGGGCAAAACCCTTCTTTGTATGAAAACAAATGTCTTTGTTCGGGACAGCCGCCATGTCAAATACTGGTGGGTGTCGTTGATTGCCGGCCTGCTTTCGATCCTGGTCGGCGTACTCTGTCTGGTGACGCCCGACGCGACGCTCGTCGCACTGTCGATGCTGTTTATCGCCGTGCTGCTCGTCGACGGAATTATGGATATCGTGCTGGCCGCCTCCAACAGCGATATGCTGCGCGGTTGGGGCTGGATGCTCGTGACGGGAATCATGGAACTTTTGCTGGCGATCATGCTGATGGTCATGCCCATCGGGTCGGTCGTGGGGACGCTGATCTATGTCGTCGGTTTCTGGATTCTGTTCCGCGCTTTCTGGGCGTTGGGCGAAGCCTATGAGTTCCGGCGCTATACCGACGGCAGTTGGCTGATTATTCTGGCCGTGCTGGCGATTATCTTTTCGTTTTTCTTTCTCGTCAGCCCTGCGTGGAACGGCCTGTTCATCGTTTCGATGATCTCTCTGGCCTTCTTCGCCTACGGAATTTATCGTATTACGCACGCGTTTGCCCTCCGCTCTCTGGAAAAAGAGTAGGCGTTCCGTTGCCGTCCGGATATAAAACCGAAGTCCGTCGCTGCACGTTTGCATGCAGCGACGGTTTTGTTTCGGAATCGGCCGATAAACTCTCACCTTATTATATATGGATATTTCCGCCGGAAATGGAAAATCGTAACTGCTTGTCAGATAGCTATGTGATGACAGGATAAAAATTAATATTGAAAAAAGTTTAGGAAATGTTTGGAAATATCCGACGGAATGCCTTATCTTTGCACCCGCAATCAGAAAACGAAACGTATTCTGAAAGGCAACGAGGTTCTCTGAAAAGTTCGTTCGAAAAAATCTTCCGAAAGATTTGGAGGGGATGCGAAAATGAGTTATCTTTGCACCACTTTCCGCTCTGAAAGAGCCTTGAAAACTTTTGAAGTTTTTTTGAAAAAGATTTGGAAAGTCCGAAAAAAGGTTTTACCTTTGCAACCGCTTTCCGCTTCGAAAAATGAAGCAGAGACGAACGCGAAAAGTTCTAACGATTAAGATAGAACGACGTTCTTTGAAAATATTGAGCAGCTAAGTTTAATCCACTCTATATGAGTGATTTCAAACAATACCTTTGGGATTAGAGCGAAAGATTTAACAAAACATTAAATTATACAATGGAGAGTTTGATCCTGGCTCAGGATGAACGC
>ENA-UAKW01000688-UAKW01000688.1-human-gut-metagenome-genome-assembly--contig:-NODE-688-length-15974-cov-5.926943_pt1 | contig 15974 bp, 15 predicted proteins | sample MGYA00243691_ERZ654450 | MGnify/ENA primary metagenome ERZ654450 (study PRJEB26926, sample SAMN06164673) | human gut metagenome | biome: ENVO:00009003; feature: ENVO:2100002; material: ENVO:00002003... | reverse complement strand
CACTCGACTAGTCGTCGGCAGCGTCAGATGTGTATAAGAGACAGACGGCCTCCAAGCGGGCTGCGGCAGCGGGTATTGCCATGATACTAATTGCGCTGACTGCTTGCAGCATTCCGGCCATTCGGGAGCCTGTGGCGGCCTTCTTCAAGGGGACCTATGAGAACTGCGTTCGCTTTTTTACCGGAAACGCCGGAGCTGACCGAATCGCGGAGCGTTATACTCTGACGGAATTGCCCGATGGATTTGAGGCGGTCTATACCGTGGATAATGACGCGAGCTTCACTGTGGTGTACCGAAATGAGGATGGAGAGGAGATTATACTGTCACAGAGCGTAGGCGCGGATTATTGGATTGACATAGATACCCAGCACGGAACGCTTACCGAAATCGACCTGTCCGGCGTCACTGTGACTCTCTATGAAGCCGATGGCTGCATGGTTGCCCTGTGGCAGCAGGATGGGTACGCATTCGATCTCACCATATACGGAGGCTTGGATCGGGAGCAAGTGCTCCGCCTGGTGAACTCCGTTCGACATCCATAACCTCACAGACCATACGGGGCCGCTGCCGATTTGTTTGCAGCGGCCCCGTCATCTTTTTTACAAAAAGCTGTAACCTGTTTCCGCAGCCGAGGCGTTGTATCGTATAGACAAGACAAGGAAATGAGGGATTATTATGGGAAAAAGAAAGGGAGAATGGCTGTCGTTTATGGCGCTGCTTCTGGTGTTCATGCTAACAACCTTGTTCTTTTATATGGTTTATACTATGCACTATGATTCCGCATCCGATGATTTTACCGGATTTACCGTGTTCGACTATCAAAGTGAACCTGGCGCACAGGTAAGGACAAAGCTTGGAACGCTGCGGGAGGATTTGGACGACTGGGCAAGACGAAATCAAGCTGTAGTTTTCTACAAGGGCTTTTCGTCTGCCGGAATTGCCGCCTTGGACTATGCGGGATGGTTCCAAAGAACCTGGCATACGCCCTTTGATGGCCGGGAAGCCAAGACCGCCCTCATCCAAAAAGAAAATGAAAACCTGTACACCTATACGGAGGGCGATACGCTGTTTCCCGGAACGTATAACTATCACATTCTCGGGGAATTTGATGGAAACCGCTCCCCCACCTTCCAAGGTGACGCATTCTTTTATTATCCGCTGGCAGATATTACCGATTTGCAAGGGCTGCTGTTCACAAACGTGGACAGCGGCGAGAGCCTTTCCGAATTAACAAGCATAGTCGAGAAAACCGGCAGGAGTATCGAATATCAGACCTACACCGACAGCAATTTGAATATCCTTGAAGTCCTGAAAAAGATGTTTATGGATGATTTCGTGTCCCGGTCTTTGCTGTTTGCCTTCCTCGGGCTGGTGTTCTGCGCCGTATTCGCAATGTCCATGATGTATCGGGAAAGCAACCGCTTCATGGTCATACACCACCTATATGGCGCGGCCTATGCATACCTATTTGTAAGGCTTCTGCTTCGCCTGATGTGCATCGCGGTATTGGGAACGGGCCTTGGATATATCCTCGGACGAACGCAGCTTTACTTAATACATAGAGCGGCGTATCTGAATGTTGCCGTATTAAGCGGCGTATGCAATACCTTGTTTATATGCGCGGTTCATACGATATGTTTCCTAAGTTGGCAGCGAAAGCATCGCGGAATGGAGGGGCGTTACTGATATGGTATGGAAGCAGATACTCAAAGACCTCCGAAAGGAATGGGCATGGGCCTTTTTTTACACCGTTGTGGCGACGATGATCGCCATGGCGATTCTGTATCTTTCAGTGAGCTTTTCCTCGGTGCAGAGGCAGTCAGCGGCCATTCGTTCCTTTGTTCGCCGGAATGTGGTCATGTTTCAGATGAAAACCGTACAGATGGAGCCAAACCCGGAGGGCGCTGCGTCCGCAAACAGACAGCAGAAAAATCCCGATGCTGTTTTGGATTATTTGCAGCATAGCCTGTCCGCAGATGGAAAGGCCGGCAGCTTTGTCTTCGTAGGCAATGACGGCTATGTGGACAAAAAATATACACAGATACTGATCCTTTTCGGACAGTACAGCACTCTGGCAGGGCTGCACTATGACGGGGACATGGCGCTCTTTGTTCCCGAAGCTCACCGTGAAGATGCAGGCGGCAGCGTTACGATATCGGGCAGGGAAATAGAGACTGTTGCCAATGCAGGAGTGCAATTTGATCTGTTCCATCCGCTGCATTACATAGAGCCGGACAATCCCCTGCTGTCCGACACCCTGATCCTTTGCACCAGGGACTTTCAAGCGGTCAATAAGATGTTTCCGTGGTGGGGGTTGAGCGGTGAGGTCTTTGGACGAATGGTTCTCGTAGATCCGTCCGATGCAGAAATTGAACAGCTCCAAAAATTGTTCTACGAGCAGAAAGGAATACTGTATACAGGAATCTCCACAGAGGCTTTTACGCAGATAACCACCTCTGCTTCGATCCGCGCCCACAGACTGTATATTCTGTTTTATCTTTTGTCTGGCGCTCTGCTGGTCATTCTTCTGATCTGCAATATCATTCGCATCATTGAAACCCATGTGGCAGAGTACACGGTGCACCACCTTTACGGTGCTCCGATCCGTACCATTCAGAGGCGGGTGGGCGGCTTCGTGCTGGTGCTGCATATCCTTCCAATCATCGGGATCGTATTTGTCATGTTCCGAAACGAAATGGCGCTGTGGTATGTTTTGCCGCTGTGCATGGCATTTGTTACCGGCTTGTGCCGGTTTGCGGCCGTGTACGCCGGAAAACGAATCGGGACAATGAATAGCTTGCAGAATCTAAGGAGGGACTACTGATGGCTTTATTATCTGTTCAAAACGTCAGCAAAACATTCAAGGACCACGACTACCGGGTTCACGCTGTCAGAAATGCTTCGCTGGAGGTTCATCGGGGCGAGATGATCGCCATCATCGGTCCCTCGGGAAGTGGAAAAACCACGCTTCTGAACCTAATGGGCATAGTTGTTGCGCCCGATTCCGGCGAGGTATATGTGGACGGGCAAAAGGCAAGCGATATGAGTGACGCCGTGCGATGCAGGATACGCAACCAATACTTCGGATACATCGTGCAGGACTTCGCCCTGATCGAGGAGGATACCTCCATGCAGAATATTCTTGTTCCAACGCTTTACAGCAAGCATAAAAAGAGTTCAAGGGAGTATCGGGAGATCATCAACGGCATGGCGGAGAAATTGCAGATTGCGGATAAGCTGAAAAGCACCGTAAAGCATCTGTCGGGCGGCGAACGGCAGCGGGTTGCCATCATTCGCAGCATGGTCAATGACCAGAAAATCATACTGGCGGATGAGCCGACCGGGTCGCTGGACAAGGACAATTCTGCCATCGTGATCCATTGCCTGCGGGAGCTGGCTCACGAGCTGCAAAGAGCCGTGGTGATCGTGACGCATGATCCGGATGTTGCACGGCAGTGCGACAGGACGTTTCTTCTGGCCGACGGCAGCCTGACCCCGTGTGCATTATAGCTTGCGAGGCTTTGGCAAGCAAGGTCTTTTGGAGCCAAAAGACACCAGGCGGAGACTCTGACGAGTCCCCGCCTTTTGCTGTGCGCCCGGTGAGCGCACGTTCTGTAGGGTGAAAGTCCCGAAGTCGCCCGGTAGCGGGAAGATTTAGCCAAAGGCTAGGGTGTCCGTCGTGAGGCGGAATCTGAAAAAAGCCGGATTTTAGGGGTTGAAAGGTCCCCTGATGGGCAAAACTCTGGCCTGACGAACAGAAATCGCATACAAGGCCGTAAATGAGGGTGAGTTTGCAGCACAAAACAAAGCCCAGTAGCTACACGGAATCGACTTCAAGAAAAAGACGATCACCATTCGTCATACGGTCACGCAGGTAACCATTGATGGCAAGAGCAAGATCATCCAGAAGGATCGCACAAAGACGAAGTCCAGCTATCGCAGCCTGCCGCTTGTGCCGCCATTTGAGGAATTGCTGCATCGCCTGAAAGCAGAACAGGAGCTGAACCGAAAGCTGTGCGGAAAATCTTATTGCAGGAAGTTTGCTGATTATATCTATGTCAATGAAATCGGTGAGCTTGTGAAGCCCGGATATATCACACAGCATTTCCCACTGATCCTGCAAAAGAACGGTATGCGGAAGATCCGTTTCCATGATCTTCGTCATAGTTGTGCAAGTCTGTTGTATGCAAATGGTGTCAGCCTGAAAGAAATTCAGGAATGGTTGGGGCACAGTGATATTTCGACCACCTCAAACATTTACACGCACCTGAATTTCAACTCGAAGATTGCGTCTGCCAATGCGATTTTGGGCGTATATCCCTCCGCATGATACTTTATGTCCCTCCGATGTCCCTCCTAAAATCAGCCTGCAAACGGCAAATATGATGATGCGGGAGGGACAGTACATAAGCGCACAGAGCATAAAGAAAAGCCCGCAAACCCAGCCGTATCAAGGGTTTGCGAGCCTTCAAAGTGTGGTGCCGGTGGCGGGGGTCGAACCCGCACGGGTTATTAGCCCAACGGATTTTGAGTCCGCCTCGTCTGCCAATTCCAACACACCGGCATCTATTATTTTAAGTCATCTCCCGATGCCCCATCCGAGAAAACGGAGGGACATCATGGAGGGACATTAAAACCAAATTACATATTCAGTTTTCAAAAAACCTTGCAAAATCAAGGGTTTACACCAAGGTGGTATGAAACGGCGAAGTGGATTTTGAGTCCGCCTCGTCTGCCAATTCCAACACACCGGCCGATATAGTCTGACCGCGCAGGGATCAGTATCCCTTCATCTGCGCGGAAAGATGCTTGGAGAGAACGGCGAGCGAGGTCGCCATGTTTTCGTTCTGGACGAGGATCTGCGGCGGGACATCGAGGTGCGTCGGCGCGAAGTTCCAGATGGCCTTGATGCCGTTGTGGATCAGCAAGTCGCACACACCCTGCGCGGCGGCGGCCGGGACCGTCAGAATACCAATGAGGATCTTCCGGCGGCTGCACAGGTCCTCCAGCGCGGAGAGCGGAAGGACGGGCTTGCCGCTGGCGTCCGTCCCGGCGACGGAGGCGTCGGAGTCAAAGGCTGCGACGATATTCAGGCCGTATTCCGAAAAGCCGCTGTAGCCCAGAAGCGCGCGGCCGAGCTTACCCGCGCCGATGAGCACGGCGTCGTTCGTATTATCATACCCGAGGAACTGCTCGATATCCTCGACCAGACCAAGGCGCTGATAGCCGATCTTGGGGCGGCCGCCGTCCGAGACCAGCGCGAGGTCCTTGCGAACCTGCACCTCGCCCATGTTCAGTGCGGCTGCCAGCGTTGTGGCGGAGATGTTTTCCGGCGCGTCTTCCGGCAGCGATTTCAGGTAGGACAGATAGACCGGCAGACGTTTTAACACGGAATTGGAAATTTTCTGCGCCACATTCTCAACCTCGTTTCTCTCATGTTCCGGAATATTATAACAGATTTTGCCCGGTATTGCAAATCCTTTTTCATCTTCCCGGGAAAACATTTCAAAATGAGGATTGCAATTCCGGGCTGCATCTGCTATAATATCTATTACCATGCAGGGTTCGTACATCGGTAGTACAGCGGCTTCCCAAGCCGCTGAGGCGGGTTCGACTCCCGTACCCTGCTCCAGTTCGGAGCAAGCCAGCCGGCTTGCTCCTTTTTGTTTTTGGGGGCTTGCACAAGCGCCTGAATTCTGGTATGCTGGGGGCAGGAGGTGGGAGCATGAGACTGGCGCTGGCCTCGCAGCCGGTAAGAAACGGCGACGTGGCATGGAACGTGCGGTGCATGGAAGATGTACTCCGCGCCTGCAGCGGGAGAGCGGATACGGTCGTATTCGGCGAATCGGTCCTGCAGGGCTTTGACTGCCTGCGCTGGGACTATGCGCGCGACTGCACCGTGGCGGCTGCATGGACGGACGAGCCGGTGCGGCATCTGCAGGCCGCGGCGCGGGAAAACGGCGCGGCGGTGTCGTTCGGCATGATCGAGCGCGCGGCAGATGGGCTTTACAGCAGTCAGGTCTTCCTCGGCGCGGACGGGCAGCTCATCGACGTGTTCCGCCGCGTGAGCGTCGGCTGGAAGGACGTGCGCCGTACGGACGGGCATTACCGCGAGGGCGATGGCTTCCACCTGTTTTCCTACGGCGGCATACGCTTCGCCACGGCGCTGTGCGGCGACCTCTGGACGCCTGGCAGGCCGGAGGAGTTGGCATCGCTTGGCGCGGATGCCGTGCTCTGGCCGGTCTGGTGCGATTACCCGGCGGCGGAGTGGAACGAACAGGTCAAGCTCGAATATGCCGCGCAGGCCTCGCGCTGCGGCTGCCCGGTGCTGTATGTGAATCCGTTCTGCGTCGATCCGGCTGCACCGGACGCGGCAACGGGCGGCGCGGCCTGTTTCTCAGGCGGCAGGATCGTCTGCGAAGCCCCGGCAGGGGAGAGCGGCATTTTGTTTGTGGAACTGTAAAACGGGAGGGAAGACCATGCAGGACATTCAGATCGGGCGGGTATACCGCCATTTTAAGGGAGACTACTACCTTGTGGAGGGCGTCGCGCAGCATTCGGAGACCGGCGAGCCCTATGTCATCTATCGCAAGCTCTACGGCGACGGCGGCCTGTGGATCCGGCCGCTTGCCATGTTTCTCAGCCCGGTAGACCGGGAAAAGTACCCCGACGCGCAGCAGGATGAGCGTTTTGCGCTGCAGGAGATCCAAAGCGTAAACCACAAATAATAAAGATTGGGGAGTGTGTCATGGACAAGACGGAACGGACGATCGCAAAAGTGACAAATGCCGGACGAATTCTCAGCAGGATCGCATGGATTTTTGACCTCATCGCCTGCGGATGCAGTGCCTTCCTCATTCTGGCGGCGCTGCTCTGGTGGAATACCCGCCCGGACCTGTTTACCGGGTATGCCAGCCAGACAGGTGCGCTGTTGATATGCGCCGGTGATCTGATCGGCTGCGCTGGCTCTGCGGTGCTGGCGTACTTCGCCCGGCAGCATTTTGCGCATGCGCTGGAGGCGCAGACGCCGTTTACCCTGCGCGGGGCGGCGGAGCAGAAACGGCTCGGCATCCTGATCCTGTGCATTTCGCCTGCCACGATGGTGCTGCGGGTCGCGTTGTCCGCGGCGTTCTCCGCGGAGTTTATGCCGGAGCGGCTGGCAGGGATGATCGTAGCGGACGGGGGCATGCTTGCGTTGGGCGTGATGTTTCTCGTGCTGTCGCTCGTGTGCCGCTACGGTGCAGAGCGGGAGGCAATGAAGCAGGAATAAGACAGTCAAAACCTCCGGCTTGGCCGGAGGTTTTGACTTGGGCAACCAATGCAGCGCCGCGGAGCGAAAGCCCCGCGGCGCGTATTTTTGGGTTCATTCCTGCGCCGGTTCAAACCGGAGCACATCCGCACCGATGTCCAGCACATCCTCGCCAGAGAAGGCATAGAGCTGTAAAGAGCCGAAGGATGGCTCGATCGACCAGATGGCCGTGAGCTCATTGCCATCCGGCTGCGTCAGAGAGCAGGCGCAGAGGAGGCCGCCGTCTCCCATGCCGAGCACGGTAAGCGCGCCGGTCGAGGTAACGCGGCTGCCCTGCCGCGCTACCTCCAGCGTGCAGGCCCCGTCCTCGCCGAAGCGGAGGCGGAATGCATCGCCGTCCCGGTTCGCCTCCCAAGCGCCGGAGAGGATGGCGGAAAAACCGCTCTCCACACTCTGCACCAGCGGCAGGAGGTCATGTTTTGCGCCGCCTGCGTCCACGGCATAGGCTGTGCCGTTTCCCGCCTCCAGCGATGTGATGCCGGAAAGACCGTAGAGCGGACCCATACTGCAGAATGTCTCAAAGCGGGAACAGGCCGTCATATTCACGGCCTCGACGAAGCCGCCTGCCGTGAGGGCAAACACATAGGTGTCCGGCCCAATGTTGGCAGCCAGCAGGGCGGTGTAGTCGGCATAGCAGCCGGAAACGGGATAGTTTTTCCCGGAGCTTTCGAAGGAGACCTGCAGCCCGGTCCCGTCGAGCGTAATGGCAGCCCAGACATCACTGGAATTGGACTGGATGGGCGCTCCGGTCCCGGCCTCTTTGGAGCCGAACGAGACCGTCAGGGGCGTCATATACCATCCTGCCCCGGCGATGGAGCCGATGGAAGGGAAGATGCGCAGCGAGCCGTCCTCATTCGGCAGAAAGGGGACGGGATCGCTCTTCCCGGCGGCCGCGACCGTCATGGCGCGCAGCTGCAGCAGATAGGCTGCCCCGCCGCCAATCGCGGGATCGGCCCCGGCATACTGGCGGTCGAATGCCTGCGCGGCCGCACGGCGGACGGCTGCGGTATAGTCGTCCATGGAGATGCCGAGGCGCCGCAGCATATGCGCGGAATCAAGCTCGATGCTGTTGGCACAGTCGAAGTGGTAGATGTAGTAGTGCGAGGTCCCCTCGGCGTATTCGACGATGACGGCCAGCGAAACGATGCTGTCCGTCCAGACCCGCTCCCAGCGGACGGCGCACAGCTCGGCGGGCGTATTCTGCGCGATGGCCGTCTCCATGGCGGTGACGAAGCCAAACAGATCACGGTGAATTTTTGAGTTCAGCTCCTCAGCCGCAGGCGTATCCAGCAGCAGGCAGGGCAAATGCAGGGAATAGCTCCATTCGGAGCCCCAGGCGTCGGTGAACGTGCCTTCGTTCGTGTAAGCCTCACCGAGCACGCTGTCGTCGAACGTCGGCGCGGGCTCCTCCGTCGGCGCGGTCGTTGCAGGCGGGGCGGACGGCTCGGAGGGAACGGCCGTCTCACCGCTCGGGGAGACCGGCAGTAGGGGCGAACAGCCCATCAGAAATGCCGCAAGGATGGCGGCAAACAGAAAAATGCGGAACGTGCGTTTCATGTCGGAACCCCCTTGTGTCGTGGTGTGGGAGCCGCGGCTCCGTTGTCGTTTTCTGGGGGATATCTCTGCTCTCAGTATATCAGTGAAAAGAACGAAAATCAAGCGTTATGCAGAAATTCAGAAAAACCGTATCATTGTCATACGTTATGGCGGAGGATCCCGATATGGGAACCCGTATCATCGTATTTCATGCCCTGTGCATAGAAAAATCGCTCCTGACCGCACGGATCAGGAGCGACGATAAATGCTGTTTTGACGATCTTACTTCTTGAGCGCCTCTTCGACAGCAACCGCGACGGCGACGGTAGCGCCGACCATGGGGTTGTTGCCCATGCCCAGGAAGCCCATCATCTCGACGTGAGCCGGGACGGAGGAGGAACCTGCAAACTGTGCATCGGAATGCATGCGGCCCATGGTATCGGTCATGCCGTAGGAAGCGGGACCGGCGGCCATGTTATCCGGATGCAGCGTACGGCCCGTGCCGCCGCCGGAAGCGACGGAGAAGTACTTCTTGCCCTGCTCGATGCACTCCTTCTTGTAGGTGCCTGCGACCGGGTGCTGGAAGCGGGTCGGGTTCGTGGAATTGCCGGTGATGGAGACATCGACACCCTCGTGATGCATGATGGCAACGCCCTCGCGGACGTCGTCAGCACCGTAGCAGCGGACATCGGCGCGCTCACCCTCGGAGTAGCGGATCTCGTTGACGATCTTCAGCTCGCCGGTGTAGTAGTCGAACTTTGTCTGCACATAGGTGAAGCCGTTGATGCGGGAGATGATCTGAGCGGCATCCTTGCCGAGGCCGTTCAGGATGACGCGCAGCGGGGTCTTGCGTGCCTTGTTGGCGTTGCGGACGATGCCGATGGCGCCTTCGGCGGCGGCAAAGGACTCATGACCGGCCAGGAACGCGAAGCACTTGGACTCCTCGCTCAGCAGCATGGCGCCGAGGTTGCCGTGGCCAAGGCCGACCTTGCGGTCTTCAGCGACGGAGCCGTCGATGCAGAAGGACTGCAGGCCTTCGCCGATCTTCTTGGCGGCTTCGGCGGCGGTGGTGACACCGGACTTCAGCGCGATGGCTGCGCCGACGGTGTAAGCCCAGCAGGCGTTCTCGAAGCAGATGGGCTGGATGCCCTTGACGATCTCATACGGATCGAAGCCCTTCGCCTTGCACAGCTCGCGGCACTCCTCGACGGAGCCGATGCCATACTGCGCAAGAACGCCGTTGATCTTGTCGATTCTTCTTTCGTAACTTTCAAACAAAGCCATGGTGCGCTCCTCCTCTTATTCCTGACGCGGGTCGATGTACTTCGCGGCGTTGTCGAACTGGCCGTAGTGACCCTTGGCCTTCTCCATTGCCGTGGCGGGCTCATCACCCTTCTTGATGAAGTCCATCATCTTGCCGAGGTTGATGAATTCGTAGCCGACGATCTCGTCGAGCTTGTTGAGCGCGACGCGGGTGACATAGCCCTCGGCCATCTCCAGATAGCGCGGGCCCTTCGCCTTCGTGGCGAACATCGTGCCGACCTGGCTGCGCAGGCCCTTGCCGAGGTCTTCCATGGAAGCACCGACGGACAGGCCGTTCTCGGAGAACGCGCTCTGGGTGCGGCCGTAGACGATCTGCAGGAACAGCTCACGCATGGCGGTGTTGATGGCGTCGCAGACGAGGTCGGTGTTCAGAGCTTCGAGGATGGTCTTGCCGATGAGGATCTCAGAAGCCATAGCGGCGGAATGCGTCATGCCGGAGCAGCCGATGGTTTCGACGAGAGCTTCCTCGATGACGCCGTTCTTCACGTTGAGGGTGAGCTTGCAGGCGCCCTGCTGCGGCGCGCACCAGCCGACACCATGCGTAAAGCCGGAAATGTCGCTGATCTCCTTCGCCTGGACCCACTTGCCTTCCTCGGGAATGGGCGCCGGGCCATGGTATGCACCCTTTGCAACCGGGCACATATGCTGTACTTCAGTCGTGTAAATCATTGCAAAAATCCTTTCCATTGTTTGCTTGCGTCTGCGGGCAGGCGCAAAAAAATGACGATTTTCCCGCCGGGCAGCGGGAAGTCCGCAGCAAAACGCAACTCGCAGATTCTAACCGTATTATACCGATATTCTTGCAGAATGTCAACGTGGATTTCGACAGGCTTCCGGACAAAATGCCGCCATGCGGCACGGTTTCCCCGGACAAATTCCACAAAAGCCGAAAAAACTGCTGCATGCGCGGGGCATGCAGCAGAATGGGACCCAAAATATTATTGGCCTGCGCCGTCGCCACCGTAGAGCCAGGCGTTCGGCAGCATGCGGGACGTGATGCTGGTGTTGGAGCACTTCGTCACATACTCGCCGTCGTACCACAGAACGGCGCTCGTGCCGCCGTCCAGATTCAGGGCCTGATAGGCCTTGTGGCGCATGAGGATGTCGGTGCAGGTCTCGATCGTTGTGCCGTAGGAGCGGGTCGGCATACGCCCCTCGATGACAAGCATGAGGATCTCCTTCTTCTCGGACTGACCGATGCAGGCGCGCGGCTGGATGCCGTTGAAGGCCTCGTAGTTCTCCACGGCGGGCTCACCGTCCACAACGAGGGCGGGCCAGAATTCCACGGCGTCCGTCGTGTCGGCTGCGACCGGTGCGGAGGCGTCCGTGACGTAGAGCAGGTTGCTCTCGCGCAGTTCGATGCGCTTGTAGCCGGTGACGACATAGTGCTCGCCGTAGCTCTCACCCTGCGACATGGCATAGCCCGCGAGCTCACCGCCGGAGCCGTTGCCGTCCGGATCGATGAAGCCGCTGCCCGTCATGCCGAGCACGGCGTCGTGCGCTGAGGCGATGGCCTCGAGCTGCTGGCCCCAGCTGCCGATATAGGCGGAAGGCGCGTTATACAGCTGCGAAGGATCCTTGGCGATGGCGAGCACGCCCTGATAGCCGCTGCCCTCCACGCGGACGAGCAGGATCTTGTTCTTTGCGTCGACGGCGAGCACCCGCTCGCCCATGGCTGTGTAGATATCGGTGCCGTCGTCATTCAGACCGGCTTCATTGATATAGATGTTGTCCCAGCCGTTGGCCGTCACATCGGGATGGGCGCTGACGTAGTCCTCAAACGAAATGCGGTCCAGCTCCCAGAACAGCTCATAGAAGCGCTCCTCGTCCGTCTGGGACGCCGGCTCCGTCGGGGCGACGGTCTCACCGTTCTTGTCTGTGGCATCCGAGGCGGAGATCTTGTCCCAGGTACTGATCTTGCCCTCCTGATCCTTGCGGGCCTGATCCTGACGGGCTACGACCTCGTCGATCATATAGGAAGGCAGGAACCATTTGGCAAGCCACTGGTGGGAGAGCGTGTTCATGGCGGTCTCAATATAGGCCTCACGGAGCGACTTGATCGCCGGGATATCCGTGAAGACCACAAAGCAGTACAGCCCCTCCAGTGCCAGGACGATCGTCAGCAGCACGGCGGCCACACGCAGACCACGGTTCGGTTTTTTCGCCTTTTTCCGGCGTTTCTGCGCCTGCTCGGAAGGATCCGGTTCATATTGCCGATCGCGGGGATCGGCCTCGTTGCGTTTGATGGCGCATTCCTCCTTTAGACATTTTTCCTACATTCTAGCACATCCGGCATGCGGAGTAAATATGGGAAGTTTTGCGGTTTTGTGAATTTTTCGATGCCTCCGCGCCGATGTACAACGATTTGACGGGAAAACGGCCGAAATGTTCGGCATGCCGCCACCAAATTTTCGGGGCTGCCGGTTTATTTCTGTGCGGGGCGGAGATAGGACTCCGTGCTGACCTCTCCCGCCAGAATGCGGCGGTAGTCCGCCAGATTGCGCTTGAGCAGATTGGGCGTGTCCAGCTCATAGGGACAGCGGCTCTTGCACTGGCCGCAGCCGAGGCAGTGCTCGATCTTCTCCATTTCGGCCTGCATGGCGGGGGCCAGCCAGCTCTCGGACGGCGCGCGGCGGATCATCAGGGAGATGCGCGCGCACTGGTTGATCTGGATCCCGGCCGGGCAGGGCAGGCAGTAGCCGCAGCCGCGGCAGAATTCACCGGTCAGCTCTCCGCGCTCCTTCTCGATAAAGCTGCGCAGCTCCGGCGTCAGCGAGGCGGGAGTCCGGAAGAAGCCGAGCCACTGCTCCAGCTCCTCCGGGCGCTGGATGCCCCAGATGGGAAGCACGTTGTCATACTGCGCGATGTAGGCAAAGGCGGCGCCGGCGTTCGTGACGAGACCGCCTGCCAGCGCCTTCATGGCGATCAGACCCATGTTTGCTTTGCGGCAGCTCTCAGCCAGCGCGGCCTCGCGCGGCGTAGAGAGATAGCTGAAGGGATATTGCAGCGTTTCATAGAGACCGGAGGCGATGATGTCCTCTGCAACGCCGATCTTGTGCGCCGTGATGCCGATATGGCGGATCTTGCCCTGCGCCTTTGCCTCGAGCATGGCCTCGTACATGCCGGTGCCGTCGCCGGGACGGTAGCACTGCCCGGCCATGTGGAATTGGTAGATATCGATGTAGTCGCGCTGCAGCAGGCGCAGGGACGTTTCCAGATCGGCCCGGAGGTCCTCGGGCGTCTTGGCGGCGGTCTTCGTGGCGACATACAGGCCGTCCCACTGCCCGCCGAAGGCAAGACCGAGCTTTTCCTCGCTGTCCGTATAGGCGCGGGCCGTGTCGAAGAAGCGCATGCCGCCCTCGCGGGCGCGGCGGAGCAGGCGGACGGCCTCGTCCGCGCTCACGCGCTGGATGGGAAGTGCGCCGAAGGCGTTTTGCGGAACGGTGATGCCGGTCGTGCCGAGTGTGATCTGTTTCATATCGGTTCCTCCTTGTCGGGATTTGATTTTGGATCGAGGGCGCGCAGCGGGCTTTCCTGCCCGGCCGCGTGGCGGGCCTCCTCGCGCAGACGGCGCAGAACGGCGGCGATCTCGCCGTTCGTCCGCTCGAGCTCGCGCTCCAGCTCTGCGGCGGAGACGCGCAGCACGCCGCTGCGCAGGGCGGAGAGCTGGATGAGCGCGTCGGACGTCGCCACGCGGACGGCGTAGTTTTTGCCGATCTTTCCAACGAGCGTTTCGATATAGAGGTCGGCGCTCTCATCCTCCTGCGTGTAGACGACGTGCAGATTATTGTGGCGGCTGCGGGAGCCGGTGCCGCCCCTGACGCGGTAGCTGTCGAACACGACGATGAGCTCGCAGGGGTGGAAGCCGCAGTAATTGCTCAGAAGATCCAGGAGGCGCTCGCGTGCGCCGCTGAGATCATATCCCGCCTGCTCACGCAGCCCGTCCCACGCAAAGATCATGTTGTAGCCGTCTACGATGAGGTATTCTTTCCGGCGGGGCGGCAGGGTGACGGCCGCCTCGGCCTTGGCGGCGGGCGGCCGGTACAGCGGCGTCTTCTGCGGGCCGAATTCCCGCTCGATGATGCGCTGCAGCTCCTTTTCGTCCAGATCGAGGTTCTGTGTGCGGACGCGCGGCGCAGCGGCGGGCGCGGCTGCGGGCTTCGGCCGCAGGACAGATTCAAGGTGCATGTTCTCCTCGACCTGATCCCACGGGATGGTGATGCCCGCGCCGTGGGAGCAGAAAACGGAATCCGGCGTATTTTCAAGGTCGGCCGCCGGATCATAGGCCAGCGCAGCCACGACGGCCTCGGTGTTATGGCAGGGAAAATAGCCTGCGACCTCGCAGCTCAGCCGCCCGCGGCCGCGGGTATAGGCGGCCACATCCCGCGCGTAGTCGCGAAGCTCGGAGACGGGCGCGCGGCCCTGCAGCAGCGTGCCGCCCGGCGTTTCGACCGGAGGATCAAAGCTGCCGCTCTTTGCGCGGATGTCAGAAATGGCCCGGCCGATCTGCTCGGGCGGAACGGTCAGGCGGAAGGCGTAATACGGCTCGAGCAGGATGCTCTCGGCCTTCATCAGGCCCTGCCGCACGGCGCGGTAGGTCGCCTGCCGGAAGTCGCCGCCCTCCGTGTGCTTCAGATGGGCGCGCCCGGCGGCCAGCGTGATGCGCAGGTCCGTGACGGGGGAGCCGGTCAGCACGCCGAGGTGCTGCTTTTCCTGCAGATGCGTCAGGATGAGGCGCTGCCAGTTCCGGTCCAGCACGTCCTCGCTGCAGACGGTGTCGAATACGAGACCGCTGCCCTGCGGCAGGGGAGCGAGGATCAGGTGGACTTCGGCATAATGCCGCAGCGGCTCAAAATGGCCGACGCCCTCGACGGGGGCGGCGATGGTCTCGCGGTAGGAGATGCGGCCGGTGTCGAATGTGACGTCCCAGCCGAAGCGCATGCGGATGAGGCTCTGCAGGATTTCCAGCTGCACCGCGCCCATGAGCTGCACGCGAATTTCGCGCAGGCGGGCATCCCAGACCATGCGCAGCTGCGGCTCCTCCTCCTCGAGCAGGCGGAGCTTCGGCAGCGCCAGCTGCGGGTCGAGGTCGGCGGGCAGACGGATGCAGTAGCTCATCACGGGCTCCAGCGCCGCGCCGCGGTCCGGGGCGGCATCGCCGAGCGTATCCCCGGCCAGCAGGCCGCTCAGGCCGAGCGCGGCGCAGACGTCTCCGGCCGGGACCTGCTGCACGGCTTCAAATTCCGCGCCGGAATACAGGCGCAGCTGTGTGATCTTCGCCTCCAGCGGCTCGCCGTCCGGGCGATGGCAGCGCACGGCGGAGCGGACGGCAAGCATGCCGCCCGTGACCTTCAGAAACGTCAGGCGATTGCCCTGCGGATCGTGGGCGATCTGATAGACGCGGGCCGAAAGCTCCGCGGGATAGACAGGCAAGGGCGCAAGGCACTCCAGCGCCCGCAGCAGCTCGTCGATGCCGTCAAGCTGCCGCGCCGAGCCGAACAGGCAGGGAAACAGCTCCCGCTTTGCCACGGCGTCGGCGGCAAGGGCGTCATCCAATGCGCCGGTGTTCAGAAAGTGCTCCAGCAGGGCTTCGGAGCTGAGGGCGACGGACTCAGCGTCGTCCAGCGCGGCACAGCGGTCGCTGAGCGCGGTGCGCGCATCGGCCAGCAGGGCGGCGCGGTCTGCGCCGGGCAGGTCCATTTTATTGAAGAACAGGACGACGGGCACGCCGTAGTGCTGCAGCAGCCGCCAGAGCGCTGTCTCTTATACACATCTCCGAGCCCACGAGACACTGAGCGATCTCGTA
>ENA-UAKW01000668-UAKW01000668.1-human-gut-metagenome-genome-assembly--contig:-NODE-668-length-16258-cov-5.397766_pt1 | contig 16258 bp, 13 predicted proteins | sample MGYA00243691_ERZ654450 | MGnify/ENA primary metagenome ERZ654450 (study PRJEB26926, sample SAMN06164673) | human gut metagenome | biome: ENVO:00009003; feature: ENVO:2100002; material: ENVO:00002003... | reverse complement strand
GCCCCACAGTTCAAACCAGTCGCCGAATCGGTTTAAAACAGGGCCTCGATCCACGCTTTTGTCAAACAAAAAAGCCCGGCGCGCGGACGAGTATTCCTCAGGTCCGTACCCGGGCTGAGTGACCACCAGAATCCCGCCCAGGGTGTTTTCCTGGGTTCGGACGACCTCCGGGACGGGAAGACGAGTGGTCACAGTGCGTGTCGGTCTGGCGTTAAGCCGACGGCAGCTTGGCGAGCTGTTCGCGCAGCTTCGAGGCCAAATCGGTGAAGTTGGCCAGACGCGTGCGTTCCTGTTCCACAACGGCAGCCGGAGCGCGCGCAACGAAGCGTTCGTTGCCGAGCTTGGCGTTGCACTTGGCGATTTCGCCGTCGACGCGTTCGATTTCCTTGGTGAGGCGGACGCGTTCAGCGGCCACATCAATTTCAACCTTGAGCATCAACTTGAAGTCGCGCACGATGGCCACCGGAGCGATCGAGCCTTCGTTGGCCTTGTCGATCGAGGCGACGTGTTCGACACCCGACAGACGACCGAGGAAGGCAATGTAGGGACCGATAGCTTCAATGGTCTGTTCGTCGCCTTCGACGAGGAGCGGCACGCGAACGGACGGAGCAAGCTTCATTTCTCCGCGGAGATTGCGCACGGCGTCGATCATCTGCTTGACGAGCGCGGTCTTGGCTCGGGCTTCTTCGTCGAGCTGAGCCGCGTCAAACTGCGGGTACGGGGCGATCATGACGCTCGTTTCTTCGTCTTCGCCGCGCACGCCGGCCGCCACCGACACCTTCTGCCAAAGTTCTTCGGTGATGAACGGAATGATCGGGTGAGCCAGACGCAGAACGCTTTCGAGCACCGTGGCCAGAGTATGACGCGTGGCGCGTGCCGCGGCCTCGTCGCTGCCGTTGATCTGAACCTTGGCAAGTTCCAGATACCAGTCGCAGAACTCGTTCCAGACGAAGCTGTAAATGGCGTTGGCGACGTTGTCGAGACGGTACTCGGCAAAACCCTTGTGCACCGCATCGACCGTGCGGTTGTATTCGTCGAGAATCCAGCGGTCGACGATCGAAAGATTCATCGGCTTGCCGGCGTCGGCACCCAGACCGCAGTCCTTGCCTTCAATGTTCATCAGCACGAAGCGCGTGGCGTTCCAGAGCTTGTTGCAGAAATTGCGGTAGCCTTCGCAGCGCTTGATGTCGAAGTTGACGTTGCGGCCGAGCGTGGCGTAGGCGGCCATCGTAAAGCGCAGTGCGTCGGCGCCGTGCGCGGCGATGCCGTCGGGATAGTTCTTGCATGTCTTGGCTTCCACCAGCGGGGCCTTTTCGGGCTGACGCAGACCGCGAGTGTTCTTTGCCACGAGTGATTCGAGATCAATGCCTTCGATGATGTCGAGCGGATCGAGCGTGTTGCCTTCGCTCTTGCTCATCTTCTTGCCTTCGGCGTCGCGCACCAGACCGTGGATGTATACGTTCTTGAAGGGGACGCGGCCGGTGAAGTGCTTGGTCATCATGACCATGCGGGCGACCCAGAAGAAGATGATGTCGTAGCCCGTGACAAGCACGTCCGTGGGATAGAAGTACTTGAGGTCCTCGGTCTCCTCGGGCCAGCCGAGGGTGGAGAAGGGCCAGAGCGCCGAGGAGAACCAGGTGTCCAGCACGTCGGGGTCCTGCTCGATGTTCTTCGAGCGGCAGGCCTCGCACTCCACAGCGTCCGTCTTCGAGACGGTGACGTGGCCGCAGTCGGCGCAGTACCAGGCGGGGATGCGGTGGCCCCACCAGAGCTGACGGGAGATGCACCAGTCGCGGACGTTGTACATCCAGTTGAGGTAGGTCTTGGAGAAGCGCTCAGGCACGAATTTGACCTCGCCGTCCTCGACGACGCGGATGGCCTCCTTCGCGAGCGGGGCCATCTTCACGAACCACTGTTCGGAGGAGATGGGCTCCACGTCGCTGTGGCAGCGGTAGCAGGTGCCGACGCTGTGGGAGTAGTCCTCGACCTTGACGAGGTAGCCCTCGGCCTCAAGGTCCGCGACTATGGCCTTGCGGGCCTCGTAGCGGTCCATGCCGTTATACTTGCCGCCGTTTATTATCTTCGCGTCGTCGTCGAGGATGAGGATGTAGTCGAGGTCGTGCCTCTGGGCGACCTCGAAGTCGTTCGGGTCGTGGCAGGGCGTCATCTTGACGCAGCCGGTGCCGAAGTCCATTTCGGCATAGTCGTCCGCCACGACAGGGATCTCCTTGCCGACGAGCGGCAGGATGACGTTCTTGCCGACGATGTCCTTGTAGCGCTCGTCGTTCGGGTTGACGCACACGCCGGAGTCGCCGAGCATGGTCTCGGGCCGGGTCGTCGCGATGATGACCTCGCCGGAGCCGTCTGCCAGCGGATAGCGCACATGCCACAGATGGCCGGGCTTGTCGACATATTCGACCTCGGCATCGGACAGGGCCGTGACGCAGTGCGGGCACCAGTTGATGATGCGGCTGCCCTTGTAGATAAGGCCCTGCTCATACAGGTTCACGAACACCTCGCGGACGGCCTTCGAGCAGCCCTCGTCCATCGTGAAGCGGGCACGGTCCCAGTCGCAGGACGCGCCGAGGCGCTTCTGCTGCTCGACGATACGGTCGCCGTACTGATGCTTCCAGGCCCAGACGCGCTCGAGGAACTTCTCGCGGCCGAGGTCATAGCGGGTCTTGCCCTCCTTGCGCAGCTCCTCCTCCACGCGGATCTGCGTGGCGATACCGGCATGGTCCACGCCGGGGATCCAGAGGGCGGAATAGCCCTGCATGCGCTTGAAGCGGATGAGCACGTCCTGCATGGCGGCGTCCATGGCATGGCCCATGTGGAGCTGGCCTGTGACATTGGGGGGCGGCATGACGATGGTAAAGGGCTTCTTGTCCGGGTCGCGCTCGGCATGGAAATAGCCGTTGTCTACCCAGAATTTGTAGAGCCGGTCCTCAACGTCGCGCGGCTCGTAGGTCTTTGGCAGTTCTTTCATAGTCTTCTCCTTTTTGACGATAAAAATCGCCCTGAGCATATTATGAAGCTCAGGGCGATGCAGATTACCGTGGTACCACCTGAATTCCCGCCATGGGCGGGCACTCTGGCTCTGTAACGGGAGCACCCGTGCGGCCTACTGCAGGTTCGGCACGCCCGCTCCGAAGCGACCTTCTCCCGACCTGCGCAGGGGCTTTCAGCAGCCGCCCCCTCTCTGCAGCGCGCGGATGGGATACTCCTCTTCTTCCATGCGTTTTCACTATGCGGTTATGATAGCCGAAAACCGGCCGGTTGTCAAGCGTTTTTGGGCAGATAGCCGCTCATTTCAGCGGCCATATCGTCCAGCAGCTTCAAGGCAGCCGCACGGTCGGCGTCAACGGCGGTCAGATAAATCTTGACCTTCGGCTCCGTGCCGGACGGACGCAGGATGACCGTACCCTTCTCGCCGAGCTGAAGCACGAGCACATTGGACTTCGGCAGCGTGACCGCTTCCTCCGTGCCGTGGACGAGATCGCGCGTGACGCGCGCCTGATAGTCCGTGACGGACGTGACGGCGATGCCGCACACGGCCTTCGGCAGCTCGCGGCGCATCTGCGCCATAAAGCCAGCGGAAATTTCCATGGCGTCCGGGCCCTGCAGCTCGCAGCTCAGCACGCGCGCCTCATGCCAGCCGAAGCGGCTGTAGAGCGCGTCCATGTGCTCGGCCAGATTTGTGCCCTCGCGCTTGAGCGCGGCGGCAAGATCGCACGTCAGCATGGAGGCGACGACGGCGTCCTTATCGCGGGCATACGTTCCCTTGAGGTAACCGCAGCTCTCCTCAAAGCCGAAGACGAAGCGGTTCTCCTCGTGCTTCTGCTCAAGGGCGAGAATTTCGCCGCCGATGTACTTGAAGCCCGTGAGGACCCTGCGCATCTTCACGCCGTAGCTTGCGGCGATCTTGTCTGCCATCGGGGTCGAGACGATGCTGCGCACGGCGACAGGGTCTGCCGGGAGCGTGCCCGCCTTCTGCATCGTGCCGAGGATGTAGTCCAGCAGCAGGCAGCCCAGCTCGTTGCCGCTAAGCTTGCGGAAGCCGCCGCCCACCGGGACGGCCACGGCCACGCGGTCGCTGTCCGGGTCCGTGCCGAGGATGAGGTCCGGGTGCGTCTCGCGCGCGATCTTGTAGCTCTCGTTCAGCGCGGCGTCCGTCTCCGGGTTCGGATATTCGCAGGTCTTGAAATCGCCGTCCGGCTTTTCCTGTGCAGGGACGACGGCGACGTTCACGCCGATGCGGCCGAGCACGGTGCGGACCGGCTTGTTGCCCGTGCCGCACAGCGGCGTGTAGAGCAGATTCAGGTTATCGGACGGGATCGCGGCAAGGCGCTCGCCGAGAACGGTCTCATAGTAGCGCTCCCACAGCTCCGGCGCGATGAATTCCACGCCGCCCTCCGCAAGGAAGTCCTCAAAGCTCTTTTCCGCCGGGAGGAAATACGGGATTTTCTCGATCTCGGCAAACACGCGGGCCGCCGGCTCGTCCGTCATCTGACAGCCGTCCGGGCCGTAGCACTTGATGCCGTTGTAGATGCCCGCATTGTGGCTGGCGGAAACGACGATGCCGCAGCCGCAGCCAAGCTGGCGCACGGCAAACGAGAGCATCGGCGTCGGGGCCAGCTCGTGATAGACATAGACATGCACGCCGCGCTCCGCGAGGGCTACGGCGCACAGCTCCGCATAGCGGCGGGAGTTGTGGCGGGAGTCATAGCCGATGGCGCAGCGCTGCGGCAGCTCCGTCGAGGTCAGCCATGCGGCAAGGCCCTGCGCCGTGCGGCGAACGGTGAAGTCGTTCAGGCGATTCGTGCCGATGCCCATAATGCCGCGGATGCCCGCGGTGCCGAACTGCAGCTCTGCGCCGAAGCAGCCCTTGCGCTCCGTCTCGTCGTTCTGCATGGCGGCCAGCGCAGCGCGCCCGGCCTCATTCAGCGGTGCCTGCTCGCACCACTGCTGATAACGTTCCAGTTCCGTCATTTCTGCCTCCTAAAATATGGAATTAAAGTCATAAGCTCAGACTGTCAAATTTGTCATTGCGAGGCCCCGCAAGGGGCCGTGGCAATCTCGCAGGATCGGCTGCGGATTTTGGCAAGCCGAGGCGAATCCGAAGCCTGCTTCACGAGATTCCCACGTCGCTTCGCTCCTCGGAATAACACGACCGGGAAAGCTCACGAACGCCCCGCCCCAATGGGACGGGGCGCTGTGTCGTCCGGTTATTTCAAAAACGGTTCGATCAGGCGCTGCGTCTCCGCATCGCCCGCGCGCGTCTCCCGCAGCGATTGCAGAAGAGCCTGTGCCGCCTGCTCCGTCTCCGCCGGGGCGATGACGAGCACCGGCGTGCCGGTCTCTGCAAACGCGCCGTCCGCATCGCGGTGCAGCAGCACAATGAGCTGCTCCCCGGCCGCGTCGCACCAGAGCGTGTTGTCCTGCCAGAACATCCAATCCGAGTCGATGTCCGACGGCAGGATCAGGCTGTCCATGATGCGGCTGCCGTTTACGAATACGCCGCCCGGATCGTTTGCCTCAAAGGAATCCGCCTGATTCCGGAAAAGGTAGTGATACGAAATGCCGCTGATGAGGACGGTACAAGGCTCCGCGGAGCCATCCTCCTGCAGAGCGATCGCCTGCATCGTCCGGCTTTCCGTCTTTGCAATCGGCGTGTTCCAATACGAAATGATCACGGTCCCGAGAACCACGAGCGCGGCAAGCGCAATACAGGCTGCGGCAATGGCAGCTGCATGCTTTCTGTTTTCTGCGGTTTTCATATAGCACCTTCCCTTTCAGCATAAAACGGGTAATCGTTAACCACGGGTCACTTGAGATAAGGGGAGATCGCGTTTTTTGTCTCATCCGGGAGCGCTTCCTGCAGCGACTGTAAAAGCTCCTGTGCCGCCTGCTCTGACTCTGCCGGAGCGACGACGAGCGACTGCGTGCCGGGAAGCGGCAGGACGAGCGTGCTGCCGTCGGCTGCGATCCAGAACGGATCGGTATCCGCCTGCATCGTGAGCCACGGGTCAAAGGCGTCGTCCGGCAGGATGACGCCGGAGCAGACGCGCGTGCCGTCGACATAGATGCCGCCGTCCGTCCCCGTCTCGAACGCGCCGACTCTGCCGCCGAGCAAATAGGAGCGGGACGTGCCCGCGATGCGCACGGTGCACGGCGTGGCCGAGCCGTCCGGCGCGAGGGTCATGCCCTGCATGGTCCACTCGTCGGCGCGCTCTGCCGCATGGTCGCGGTTGGATGCGAAGAAAATGCCGATGCCGCAGACCACAAGGAGCGCAGCCGCGACGGCGGTGATGAGAATACGGTTCCGGCTCATGGCGCCGGTTTACACGTCTTCGATGATCGCGGAGTTGTTCTTAGCCTGCGGATTGACGAGGGCGCGGAACTTCGAGCGGGAATTGCGGATCTCGCTCAGAGCCTCGGCGACGGCCTCCTCCGTGCGGCGCAGGGAATCGTCGACGTAGTCGTTCGTGACCTTCTTGAGCTCCTTGATCTTATCCTGCGCGGCGCGCACCATATCGTTGGCCTGATTCTTGGCCTCGAGATAGATGGCCTCCTGCGAGACGAGCTGGCGGGCCTGTGCCTGCGCGGACTTCATGATATTCTCGGCCTCGCGCTTTGCGTTCGTAATGAGCTCGCTGCGGGAGTCCACGATGGTCTTTGCCTGCTTCAGCTCGCCGGGGAGCTGGTTGCTGATCTCATCGAGCAGGTCGAGGACCTTTTCGCGCTCAACAGCGCACTTATCGCTGCTGAACGGCACGGAGCGTGCGTCCTGCACCATTTCATACAGGGTGCCGATCAATTCTTCAATGCCGTGTTCGTTCATGATATTGCCTCCTAATCGTTGCCGCCGCCCGCCCCGGTCTTGCGGAGCAGGGTGATGGTCGTTTTTCCGTAATGATAGTCTTTTGAGCGGGTCAAGCCCGGAAATTCCTCCGCAAGCGGTTTGCCGAGGGGCCTTTCTGTGATAATTATACCACCATCCGACAAAATGTCAATTTCCGATAGGCGCTGAATCGCCGTTTCGAGGGATTTTTCTGCATAGGGCGGGTCGAGGAAGATCAGGCGGAATTTCCGTCTGCACCGCGCAAGATACTGTGTGAAATCCGCGCACACGACCTCTCCCCTGTCTTCAAAATGCGTGCGGCGCAGATTCTCGCGCACGATGGCAGCGGCATCCTGCCGGTGGTCGACAAAAACAGCGCGTGAGGCCCCGCGGCTGAGCGCCTCGATGCCGAGCTGGCCCGTTCCGGCGAACAGGTCGAGCACGTCGCCCGCGATGTCGAACTGGATGATGTTGAACAGGGCTTCCTTCACGCGGTCCGTCGTTGGGCGCGTGAGCATGCCCTCCGGCGTTTTCAGCTTTGTGCCGCGCGCCGTTCCGGTGATAACTCTCATGGCTGTGTTTGCTCCTGTCCGTGAAAATGGTCATAGACCGCCTGCGCCTGCGGCGCGGGCAGCACCTCCTGCAGCTCCTCCCGGCTGGCGGCGCGGATGGCCGCGAGCGAGCGGAAGCGGCGCAGGAGCTGATTGCGGCGCTTTTCCCCGATGCCGGGGATGGCATCGAGCTGCGAGCCGCGCACATGGCGGCTGCGCAGGGTGCGCTGATAGGTAATGGCGAAGCGGTGTGTCTCCTCCTGAATACGCCCGATGAGGGCGAACACCGCCGGGTTGCTCTGGATGCTGATCTCCTGCCCGTCCGGCGTAACAAGGGCGCGCGTGCGATGGCGATTGTCCTTGACCATGCCGAAGATCGGCAGAAAAACACCCATTTCGGACAGGGCGGCGCGGACCGTCTCGGCGTGCACGGCACCGCCGTCGATGAGCAGGGCGTCCGGCCGCTCAGCAAAGCCGCTGTCGCCGTCGAGATAATGGCGGAAGCGGCGGCAGAGCACCTGCCGCATGGAGGCGTAGTCGTCCTGATCCGTCAGGCCGCGCACCTGAAAGCGCTTGTAATCGCTCTTTTTCGGCTTGCCGTCCTCGAAGACCGTCATGGAGGCGACGATGTCCGTCCCCGCAATGTTCGAGATATCATAGGCCTCGAGGCGGCGCGGCGGTTCGCGCAGACCGAGCATGCCCTGCAGCAGCACGAGCGTACCGCTCAGGCGTTCTGCCTTTGAGGTAGCGCGCTCGGCCTCCTCGCAGGCGTTTTTCTCCGCCAGCTCCACGAGCCTGCGGCCGTAGCCGCGCTGCGGCGTGCGGATGAGCACATGCTTGCCGAGCTCCTGCAGCAGAAGCTCCTCGAACAGCGCGGCATCGTCCATCTCCGCCGGGAGGAAAATGCGGCGCGGCGCGGCCTTGCGCGTCAGATAGTACTGCTTGACAAGCGACGACAGCGCGTCGTCCGGCTCCTCCGGCACAGGCAGGACCTCATAGTCCTTATCCATGAGGTTGCCCTTGATAAAGTGCAGCACCGCGAAGCAGGCTTTCGCCTCCGTCTGGTACCAGCCGATGACGTCGGTGTCCGCCATCGTGCCTGCCGTGACGAGCTGCTTCTGCCCGAGCAGCTCAATGGCGCGCAGACGGTCGCGGTATTCCGCCGCGCGCTCAAAGCGCAGCTCCTCGGCCGCGGCCTCCATCTTCTCCTGTAGCTCCTGACACAGGCTCTGGTGCTTGCCCTCGAGCAGAAGGACGGCCTGCTCCAGCCGCGCGTGATAGTCCGCCTGCTGCATGCAGGGCCTGCACCAGCCGTCGCAGCGCTCCATCTGATAGTTCAGGCAGGGCCGCTCCCTGCCGATGTCGCGCGGGAATTTTTTGGAGCAGCCCGGCAGGCGGAACGTCGTACGCAGGGCGTCGATGACCTGCTGCGTGCGCCCGCGGCTGCCGTAGGGGCCAAAATAGCGCGCGCCGTCGTCCGTGACGCGCGTGGCCAGCGTGATGACGGGATAGGCCTCACGCAGGTCGACGCGCAGATAGGGATAGCCCTTATCGTCCTTGAGCAGGATGTTGTATTTCGGCATATAGTGCTTGATGAGCGAGCATTCGAGCACGAGCGCCTCAAACTCCGTCGCGGCGGCGATCGTCTCGAAATGATCGACATTCGACACCATTTTGCGCGTTTTTGCATTATGCGCCGCCGTATCCTGAAAATACTGGCTGACGCGGTTTTTCAGTTTTTTTGCCTTGCCGACGTAGATCACGGTCCCGGCGGCGTTTTTCATCAGATAAACGCCCGGCTCATAGGGCAGCGACAGCGCGGCCTGCTTCAGTTCCTCACGGGTCATGCTTGCTCCATTCTGACGAGAAAGCTGCCCCAAACGCCGCCGATTCCGTGCGTTTGGGGCAGCCGTTCATGTTGAGCGGATCAGAAAATATCCTTGACGAGCATCTGCGCCAGCGTCTTGACGGCCGCTTCCTCGTCCGGGCCTTCGGCGATCAGCGTGACCTCCGTGCCCGTGGTGATGGCCATGGAGAGTACGCCCAGCAGGCTCTTGGCATTGATCTTCCGGTCGTCGACCTCAATCCAGATGCTGGAACGGAATTCATTGGCCTTCTGAATGAAAAACGTAGCCTGTCTGTTGTGCAGACCAGACTCACACTTGACCACCGATTTTTCTGTATACATCCTGTGTCACTCCTTCAAATTTGAGGCTGCGCGAGGTGATATGCTTCTCTTAGAATATAACAAAACAGGGGCATTTGTCAACTGTTTTCTCAAGTTTGCCGGGATTTCCCGTCAGGCCAGCTCGGCGATAGTCACGCCGTCCTCGCCCTCGCCGTAGACGCCGAGGCGGTAGCGCTTCACGCAGCGATTGCGCTTCAGCTCGTCCTGCACGGCCTTGCGCAGGACGCCCGTGCCCTTGCCGTGGATGATACGCACGGAGGCGAGATTGGCCATCATGGCGTTATCGAGGAAGATATCCAGCGTAGCAACGGCCTCGTCAGCCGACATGCCGCGCAGGTCCAGCTCCGTTGAGGCGCCCGCGCTGCGGAAGGCGCGCTGGCTGCGCTCGATGATCTTCTTGGCCTGCTGCTTCGTCTCCTCAATGAGATATACCTCGTCCGGCTGCGCCGTGACCTTCATGATCCCGGCCTGCAGCAGATAAGAGCCGTCCTTGTTGATGGCCAGCACGCTTGCGCGGGTACCGAAGCGGACCAGCTCGACCGTGTCGCCGACGCGGATGGCGCGCGCGGCCTGCGGGCGGGACTTCGGCGCGTCGTCATGCCCGGCAAGGCGGTCCTCTGCCTCGTTGAGCCTGCGGCGCAGCTCGGTCTGCTTCGCGTTCGAGCCCTGCACGTCCGCGTTTTCCCGCAGCTGCTTGCGCAGCTGCTTCAGCTCGTCTGCGACCTCGTTCGAGGTGCGGCGGGCATCGTCGATGATGCTCTGCGCCTCGGCGCGGGCCGCGCGCACGGCTTTTTCGCGCTCGCGCTTGATCTCGGCATAATAGGCCTCGGACTTTTCCTTCATCTGCTCCGTTTCCTGGCGCAGGCGCTCGGCCTCGAGCTTGGCGGCTTCCATCTGCTGGCGCTGCTGCTCGAGTTGGTTCAGGACGTCCTCAAAGTTGCGGTCGTTTTCGTTCACAAGGCTCTTTGCCTTGTCGATAATCGGCTCCGGCAGGCCGAGGCGGCGGGAAATGGCGAAGGCGTTCGATTTGCCGGGGATGCCGATGAGCAGGCGGTAGGTCGGCCGCAGCGTCTCCACGTCGAACTCGCACGAGGCGTTCATGACGCCCTCCGTGCGCATGGCATAGAGCTTCAGCTCGGCATAGTGCGTCGTGGCGGCCACGCGGCTGCCGCACTGGCGGCAGAACTCGATGAGCGCATTGGCGAGCGCCGCACCCTCGGCCGGGTCCGTGCCCGCGCCCAGCTCATCGAACAGCACGAGCGTGTCGCGGTCACAGCCGGCGACGATGTCGACGATATTCTTCATGTGGGCGGAGAAGGTGGACAGCGACTGCTCGATGGACTGCTCGTCGCCGATGTCCGCCAGAACCTGCCGAAAGACGGAAATGGCGCTGCCGTGGTCCGCCGGAATGTGCAGGCCGCACTCCGCCATCAGCGTCAGAAGGCCGATGGTCTTGAGCGTAACGGTCTTGCCGCCGGTGTTCGGGCCGGTGATGATGAGCGTGTCGAAATCCGAGCCGAGCCGCAGCGAGACGGGAACGACCTTCTTGCGGTCGATGAGCGGATGGCGCGCCCGCACGAGCTCCAGACTGGCGTTCGTGCGGATCTCCGGCTCCATGCCGTCCATCTTGTGCGACAGGCGCGCGCGGGCAAAGATGCAGTCGAGCTGCACGAGCATCTCATAGCTGTGGCAGATGCCATCGCGGAACGAGGCCGCCTCAGCCGACAGTGCGGCCAGAATGCGCTCGATCTCCTTCTTCTCGCGGATCAGCAGCTCACGCAGGGCGTTGTTCGCATTGACGGCGGACATCGGCTCGATGAAGAACGTGCTGCCCGTCGAGGACACATCGTGGACCAGACCGGGAATTTCACTCTTGTATTCGCTCTTGACCGGCACAACATAGCGGTCGCCGCGCAGCGTGATGATCGGGTCACGCAGATACTTGGAAAAGCTCGGCGAGGAGATGATCTTCTGCAGCGAATCCTTGACCTTTGCGCTCTGGATGCGCATATGGCGGCGGATATCCGCCAGCTCGCTGCTGGCTGCGTCGGCGATCTCCTCCTCGGAGAGGATGGAGTTCGTGATCTTCTCCTCAAGATAGCGATTCGGCGAAAGCTCCTGAAAATAGACGTCCAGCACGGTCGGCTCGCCGTCCTCGCTGTAATAGGCCTTGACATTGCGGATGCAGCGCAGCACACCCGCAATGCGCAGCAGCTCCACCGGCGTCAGGCAGCCGCCGCGGTCAGCGCGCTCGAGGCTGGCTGCCACGGGCTTGAGCTCATGGAAGCCCGGCGCGCCCTTGCGGACGATCATGCCGCAGGCCGACGTCGTCTGCTGCTGGAGCAGGCGGATCTCCTCCGCATCGTCCAGCGGCAGCAGGGCGCGGCAGCGGTCCTTGCCGTCCTCGGAGTTCGCGCAGTCTGCAAGCTGAGCCAAAACGTTGTCCAGCTCGAGCTTGCGCAGGGATTTTTCGTACAGTTCTGTCATGGTACAGATACCTCAGATATGGATTCAAAGAAATAAGGATTTATAAAAATCCAGCGTGGAAAAGCCGCGCTCCAATCGCGTGCAGAGATAGCTCTCCGTGATCTGCCCCAACTCGGAGAGCGACGGCTCCGCAAGTCGGAACGAAAACACGCGCGAAGATGGCGCGGAGTCCAGATAGCGCAGGGCAGCGCGCGTCCCGGCGCTCATGGGAAGGCGGATGTCGTCCTCCCCCTCCGCGCGGCAGGCGGCGCACTGCAGCACGCCCTGTGAGATATTGAAGCGATCCGGCTCCGGCGCTCCGCACACGGCGCAGCCGCGCAGGTCCGGCTCATAGCCGCTCAGGCACATGGCGCGCAGCTCAAAGACCGCCTTGACGAGCTTCTGCGGCAGGCCGAGCCTGCCGAGCGCATAGAGGGCGTTGAGCAGCAGTGATACGAACGGCGGATTCTCCTCGCCCTCCGGGCTGAGCACGTCCGCGGCCTGCGCAAAATAGGACGCCAGCGACAAAAGCTCCAGATCGTTCCGCAGCTCCGGAAACATCTCCTTTGCCGTGGCCTCCGTGACGACATAGCGCCCGCCGCGCTCGAGCAGCGTGAACTCGGAATAGGCCAGCAGCTGGCAGGCCGCCTTGCTGCGGCTGCGGCTGCTGCGGACGCCGCGCGCCCGCACAGTCAGCTTGCCGTATTCGCGCGTCAGCACGGTCAGCAGCTTATCGCTGTCCTGATAGGCGACCTCGCGCAGGACGATGCCGTCTGTTTTGATGTACATGCTCCGACCTCCTGCCGGGCTTTGCGGGACGGCTCACCGCCCCGCCGAGGCCTCGCCGCGCGCCGGCTCCTGCCGATACAGCAGCCACGCCTCCGGTGCGCCCGTCTCCCAAAATATGCTCCAAAGCTGTTCTCTCGTCATGCAGCAGGCCTCCTGTCATCGGTGCTCCGTTTTGCAAACGGGCTGTCCTTAGGATAAGCCTGCTTTGCGCAATTATTCGTAGCCGAAGTTGCGGATCATGGTCTGACTGTCGCGCCAGTTCTCCTTGACCTTGACCCACGTCTGCAAAAAGACCTTCGTGCCCATAAAGCGCTCACAGTCCTCGCGCGCCTCCGTGCTGATCTTTTTCAGCATGGAGCCGTTCTTGCCGATGATGATGCCCTTGTGGCTGGCCTTCTCGCAGTAGATCGTCGCGTCGATGTCGATGACGCCGCTGTCGCGCTCCGAAAATTTCGTGATCTCCACGGCCGTGCCGTGCGGAATTTCACGCTCGAGGTTCCACAGCAGCTTTTCGCGGATGATCTCCGCCATGACCTGCCGCTCCGGCTGGTCCGTCGTCATATCGTCTGGGAACAGGAACGGGCTGTCGGCCGCGTGGCGGGCGCACTCCCGCAGCAGGTCAGGGATACCGTCACCGAACTTCGCGGACACCGGAACGACGGCGTCGAACTCAAATTTTGCGGCATAGGCCGCGATGACGGCAAGCAGATTCTCCTTCTCGACCGTGTCGATCTTGTTGATAACGAGGATGACCGGCGCATGCGCGGCGCGGAGCTGGCCGAGCAGCTCTTCCTCCTGCGGGCCGATGTGCGCGATGGGCTCGACGAGCAGCAGCGCGGCATCCACATCGGCGACGGAGTCGTGCACGACATTGTTCATATAGTCGCCGAGGCGCGTGCGCGGCTTATGGAAGCCCGGCGTGTCGACGAACACGAGTTGCGTGTCATCGTGCGTGACGATGCCGCAGATACGGTTGCGCGTCGTCTGCGGCTTGTGGGAAACAATGGCGATCTTTTCGCCCACGAGGTGGTTGATGAGCGTCGATTTGCCGACGTTCGGCCGCCCCACGATCGTGATCATGGCAGATTTCTGGCTCATGGTTCTTCTCCTATGGTAAATTCAAAATCAGCTTGTTAAAATGTCCTTTCGGACATTTCCGCCAAGCTGCTTTCAGAATTGCAAAATCAAATTTTGTAGCATGATTTTGCAATTCTGCCGCTGCGGCGGGTTATAGAACGTGAAAGGACACCCTGACGGTTTCCTTTCACACTTTCCTTCCCTCCAAAACTTTCGGCTGGGCAGGTTTTTTGACAGTCTGAAATTCAAAATACATTTGGTCCTCGGCCCGGTCCGCATGGCCGCCATGCACTGCGCCGACCACGCCGCCCATGGCGCGGTAAAATGCCTGCGCAGGCAGATTGTGGCAATTGCAGCCGCAGAAAAACTTCGGGATGCCGCGCTCGCGGCAGAATTCGGTCAGCTGCGCAAAGGCGCGCCTGCCGAGACCCATCCGCCGGTAGCCCGGCAGAAAATACAGCGAATTGAGGCAGAGTGCAAAGTCCTTATAGCGTCCGTAGGTGTACGGTCCGTATGTAAAATAGCCCACGCATTCCGCCCCGTCCATGGCAAGGAACACCGCGTTCGCCGGGTCGGCGATGCGGGCAGCGTCGCGCGCCGTATGGGCCTCGAGGTCATATTCGTCGATCATGGCATCGGGATAGATGCCGCGGTAGGTCGTATCCCACGCGCGGCGGCGCGTTTCGGCCAGCAGGCGCGCGTCCTCCGGGCTGGCGCGGCGGAATTCGACGCTCATCGCTGCAGACCGAGCTGCCCGGCGATGATCTCCTCGCGCGTGCGCATCTGGCGCTTCATTTCGCCCTCGTCCATGTGGTCATAGCCCAGCAGGTGCAGGATGGAGTGGATCGTCAGATAGCCCGTCTCGCGGCGGAGCGAATTGCCGAAGCGCTTGGCCTGATCCCGCGCACGCTCGAGCGAGATAGCCATATCGCCCAGCGGGAGCAGACCGGTCTGCGGATCGATGTCCTCCTGCACGTCCTCCGGGAACTGCCCCGGCGTGAACTGGAACATTGGAAAAGACAGCACATCTGTCTCGCGGTCAATGTTCCGCATGGCGCGGTTGATGGCGCGGATGCCCGCGTCATCCGTGACGAGCACGTTGATCTCGCAGGGAACGTTCACATGCTCGGCCTCCAGCGCGGCGGCGATGCACTTGCGCAGGTGCAGCGTCAGCGGCAGGCTGCGGTCTGCGCGGTTGGAATAGCGCACAATGATCTGATGCTTCATGGCTTTCTCCTGTATACTTTTTTCTGCCCCGGCAGGCCGTTCTTCGCACTGTGCTCCGCCGTCTCATAAGCTGCGATGATGCGCTGCACCAGGGCGTGGCGCACGACGTCGCTTGCCGTCAGGCGGCAGATGGCGATATCCGGTACGTTGTCCAGAATGCGCACGGCGTCCTTCAGACCACTGACCTTGTCGGAGGGCAGATCGATCTGCGTAATGTCGCCGGTGATGACGATCTTCGAGCCGAAGCCCAGTCGCGTCAGGAACATTTTCATCTGCTCGCGCGTCGTGTTCTGCGCCTCGTCGAGGATAATGAAGCTGTCGTCGAGCGTGCGGCCGCGCATATAGGCCAGCGGCGCGACCTCGATGTTGCCGCGCTCGAGATATTTCTGATACGTCTCCGCGCCGAGCATATCGTAAAGCGCGTCATACAGCGGACGGAGATACGGATCGACCTTGTTCTGCAGGTCGCCGGGCAGGAACCCGAGCCGTTCGCCCGCCTCTACGGCGGGGCGTGTCAGGATGATGCGGTTGACCGCCTTCTCGCGGAAGGCCGCCACGGCCGCCGCCACGGCGAGGTATGTCTTGCCGGTACCGGCCGGACCGACGCCGATCGTGATGGTATTTTTCGAAATGGCCTTCATATAGCGCTGCTGGCCGAGCGTCTTGGCCTTGACAGGACGGCCCTTGGCCGTGATACAGACAACGTCCTTCGCCATTTCGCCGATCTTGTCCTCGTTCCCGCTGGAAACAAGGTCGATCAGATAGCGCACCTTCTGTTCGTCGATCGTCTCGCCCTTTGCGGCCAGCAGGAGCAGGCCCTCGATGGCACGGCCTGCGCGGTCCGCCGCCTCGTCCTCGCCCGAGATCTTCAGCTCCGTGCCGCGGTTCGTGATCTTCACGCCGTAGGTCTGCTCGATGCGCTTGATGTTTTCGTCAAACGAGCCGAACACATTGATGATCTGCTCGATGCGTTCGGCATTGATGATTCGTTCGCTCATGGGGATTCTCCTTTGTCAGTCCGCCGCCTCCAGCGGCAGCGTGCGGGCGCGTAGCGGTCAAATGGTTGATTTATATGAAACACTCCTGTCTCTTATACACATCTGACGCTGCCGACGACTA
>ENA-UAKW01000662-UAKW01000662.1-human-gut-metagenome-genome-assembly--contig:-NODE-662-length-16407-cov-8.331519_pt1 | contig 16407 bp, 10 predicted proteins | sample MGYA00243691_ERZ654450 | MGnify/ENA primary metagenome ERZ654450 (study PRJEB26926, sample SAMN06164673) | human gut metagenome | biome: ENVO:00009003; feature: ENVO:2100002; material: ENVO:00002003... | reverse complement strand
CCTCACTGCTGCCTCCCGTAGGAGTTTGGTCCGTGTCTCAGTACCAATGTGGGGGGTTAACCTCTCAGTCCCCCTATGTATCGTCGCCTTGGTAAGCCGTTACCTTACCAACTAGCTAATACAACGCATGCCCATCCTTTACCACCAAAGCTTTCAACTCCGAAAGATGCCTCCCGGAATATTATGGGGTATTAGTACCGATTTCTCAGTGTTATCCCCCTGTAAAGGGTAGGTTGCATACGCGTTACGCACCCGTCCGCCGGTCGCCATCAATAGTATTACTACCATTATGCTGCCCCTCGACTTGCATGTGTTAAGCCTGCCGCTAGCGTTCATCCTGAGCCAGGATCAAACTCTCCATTGTATAATTTAATGTTTTGTTAGAGTCCTGACTGTTTCTTATTTCCTAAAAGGAAATTGACAGATAAATACTACACTTTTTCTCAAGTTTACCAGTAATTCAAAGAACCATTTTTCGGAAACCTTTCCGCTTATTTTCGGAGCGGAAAGTGGTGCAAAGGTAAAACCTTTTTTTGAATCCACCAAATTTTTGAAGAACTTTTTTCGAAGCTTTTTCAAAACCTCTCCGCCTGTTTTCGGAGCGGAAAGTGGCGCAAAGGTAAAACCTTTTTTCGAATCCACCAAATAATTTTCCAAGAACTTTTGCAACTTCGAACCTCCGTTTCCGCCTGCCGCGGGTTTACGGCTGTAAACCTGAGACTTCGATAAGAACGTCGATTTTCTGATTGCGGGTGCAAAGGTAGCGACAATTTCGGAATCTGCAAATATTTCGCGGTTTTTTTCTCGAAATCGGCTTATTTTTCTCCGACAGGGGAATCATACCTTTTATATATATAAGCGACGGGCCTCCCTCCGCGGAAGACCCGTCGCACGGAACCTGGAAACGGCTACAACCAGCCGTCGGCGGAATTGCTCTGCGAGCGGACGGTCACATAGAAACTCTGCGACACGACCGTGCCCTCGAATCCCCTGGCCGAAACGGTTACCCTGGCCTGCCCTACCTTCTTGGGCAGCATCCGCAGAACGCCGTCGCTGACATTCACCCGCACGACCGACTCGTCGTTGGCCACGGCATCGTATTGCGAAACCGCATCGTCGGTAAAGTAATCGGCCAGCGCGACGCTGCTCGTCGGCGTATCGGTCTTCAACAACCGGTTGGCGATCCGCGCCGTGACCCGAGGCGGCGTCTTTTCGCCGAACGCGACCTTGATATTCTCCAACAGCAGGTTGGCGTCGAGGTAACCCGCCCCCATTTTCCCTTTGTATTCGTCGAGCAAAAGCGTCGGCCCATCATAACGCTTGGTGCCCGTCAAGTAAGGATCGATCGGATGGACGCTTTCGAGCAACAGCTTCTTGTATGCGTCGGCCGTCATGCGGTAGCCCAGCTGCGAAAGATAGGAGAGTCCCAGCGCCGCAACGCCCGACACATGGGGACAAGCCATCGACGTACCCTGCATATAGCCGTAGACATTGCTATCGGTCAACCCCTGCCGGCGCTCGTCGTCGTAATAGGTCACCGACGGATCGCTCAGGATAGTGCTGAGCACGCCGCCGTTATCCGTTCCCAAACTCGAATTGTAGAGATCGCCGCCCGGCGCCGTAATGTCGACCTCGTCGTTATAACAGGTATAATAGGCCGGCAGAAAATCCGATCCCATGGCCGCCACCGAGACGACGGCCTCGTAACTGGCCGGATATTCGGAGACGTCCCCGAACAGATCGCCGTCGTTACCGGCGGCAAAAATCACTACTCCTCCTTCGATCGGCGAATCGGGATCGTTCTTGCCGGCGTTGGCGATAAAGTAGTCGATCGCCGCCTTCTCGGAAGAATTCATGAACCACTGCCGCATGGCCTCCATCTCATCCCTGCTGCCCGTCGAATAAGAATATCCATAGCTGCACTGACAGATCAGCGCACCGTTGTCGGCCGCATAGCGGAACGCGTCCTCGGTGGGATAGCTTCTCTTGTCGGGATCGCCAAAGATCTGGCACGACATGATCTTCACGCCGCCTGCGCCGTTACGGCCCCCGGCGATGCCGCAAACGCCCCGATCGTTGTCGTTGACCGCCGCGATCGTGCCGGCCACATGCGTTCCGTGGTCGGCGTTGGAGTAGTAGATCTGCCCCTGATACTCCTCCCTGTCCGCATACGACCAGTCGAGCTCCGCCGTGTTGTTGACGAAGTTGTATCCGTGCAGATCATCATCCTCCGGGTTGGGATTGACCCAGATATTGGCTTGCAGATCGGGGTGCGTATACTGGACGGCCTGGTCGATCACCGCCACGACGATGTCGCTGCTGCCCTGATTTTTCTTCCACGCGTCGAACAGGTTGACGTCGGCGCCCGCCTGAGTGACAAGCACCTGATAACCCGTATTGTCGTAATGCCACTGCGCCGGCAGGAGCGGATCGTTCATCGGCATCGACGCACGGGTCGCAGCCGCCGCGGCGCTCCGCAGCGGCCGGGCCGGAAAACGGTTTTTCAACCGCGGGCAACGCGCATATTCGAGCACCTCGATCCGGCCGTCGTGGCTCAATTCGCCGACCATTTCACGCAGGGGAAGCGACTCGTCGAAGGTAACCACGTACCATTGGTGCAGACCGAAAGCGCGGTGGCGCTCCTCGAAGCGGGGATCGGAGCCGAACAGCGGCCGGATGCCGTCGACCCCCACGGCCGCGAGCAGTTCGTCGGCCGTGGCGAATCCCGCACGGGTCGCCGAAGCCGAAGCCAGCGCGGCGGCCAGAGAATCGGCGGCCGACGGACGGAACTTGACGATCAGCTGTCCCTCGACGGCGCCTTCGGCGTCGTAGATGACCTTCACGCCCGCGGACGAGCCGCCGCCCTGCGAAAAAGTCTCCTCCGGATCGTTCGTACATGCCGCCAGCGACACGATACCTGCCAGCAACAGAATCTTTTTCATCATATACATTCTCAATTATAGCTTTCAAAGATACGAATAAGCGAGTGCAATGTCAAATTTATTTGAACATTGCCGAGCGGGAGTATCTTCGGCACAGCCAAAGATACGATTAAGCCGAGCGCAATGCAAATTTATTCGAACATTGCCGAGGCGAAGTATCTAAGACGAAGTCAAAGATACGAAAAGTCGAGACAAGTTTTGCAATCGAAGATAAAAAACAAATCCGGATTCGACTTACCCGACGACGGGCAGGCATCTTCCCCGACGCAGACGCGAAGAACGGCGACGCCGCACGCCGGTCGCGCGATTCTCAGGAATCGACCGGAGGGGCAGCTCGCGGACAGGCCGGAATGAAAATCCGGGGAATACGATCCGCAGTACGGGAAAATTCGGATTTTTTGCTACTTTTGTCGAAAATTGTACGAACGATGAATTTCAAGAAAATCACGATACTGCTCCTCGTGCTCCTCGTGGCGGATCAGGCGCTCAAAATCTGGATCAAGACCCACATGACGCTCGACGAGGCGATTATGGTCGTCCCCACGTGGTTCCAGTTGCGTTTCATCGAGAACAACGGCGCGGCGTTCGGCATGCGGCTCGCGACGGGCGGAGCCTTCGATTGGGGGAAACTGGCGTTGAGCCTCTTCCGGCTGGCGATGATCGGTCTGCTGGGATACTATCTCCGTTATCTGGGCAAACGGAAAACACCCGCCGGCGTACTGGTGGGACTCACGCTGATTCTGGCCGGAGCGATCGGCAATATGATCGACAGCGCATTCTACGGTCTGATCTTCTCCGCCTCGACTCCGACCGAAGTGGCGCACTTCGGCGGCAGCTATGCACCGCTGATGATGGGGCGCGTGGTGGACATGTTCTATTTCCCGCTCTTCCAGTGGAACGGCGTGCCGGGCTGGCTGTCGTTTCTGGTCGACAGCCGCAACTACTTTTTCGGCGCCATCTTCAACCTGGCCGACGCCTACATCTCGGTGGCAGTGGTCTATCTGCTGATTTTCCAGTACAAATTCTTCAAATAGGGTCGTCCCTGCAAAAAAATCCCGCCAAAATTTGCGGGGGGGGGATTTTGCGTATCTTTGTGCGCACAAACAGTTTAGTTAACGCATAAACACACGTAGACCATGAAAAAGATCTTACTTTGTCTGGCGCTTTTCTGTCTCGCAACGGGTCCCATCTCGTGCGGCGACAGCAATACCGACGACGGCACGGAACAGGGCGGCGGCAACGGCGGCGACGGAGGAGGAACCGGACCTGAACCCGAGCCCGGAAATCCCGAAATCACACCCGAGCAGCACAAGGCCAAACTCGAAACGATCGGCAAGGAGGTAGCCGCCCAGTTCAACCCCGAAGATAGCAAAGCGGCCATCGAATCGCTCACGGCTCTCGAAGAGCTGCTCGCATTCGATGACGAGGATGTAGCCCCCTCACCCGCTCCGAAGACGTATGCGGTCGCAACGGCCAAGTCGCTGGCAGCGGTCGCCGCAGGGCCCGACGTCCATGCGCTCACCTCGCTGATCGTCCGCGCGACGACCACCGAAAAGTACACGCTCGACGAATGGGCGGGCGACTACGTGATCGAAGACGGCGAACCCGTCAAGAAGGGCGAATTGGCGAACCAATACCGCCTGACATGGGCCGACGCGGCCGGCACGCAGTCGGAGGCGCTCTTCACCTATTCGGCGGGCGGTGTGGAATACACCCGCGTGGACGGCTATGCGATCGTCATTCCGCAGGATTGGAACCTGTCGCTCAAAGTCGCCGGCCACGAAGAGCTGAGCGTCGTGGGCAAGAGCAACGTTTCGGCCGACGGCCTGACGCTCGCCCCCGAAGTGACGGTGACGCTCAACGGCGGCTATGTGGCTGCGGCCAAGGTGAACGCTGACCCGAAGCAGGTGACGGCCAACGCCTCGTTCACGAAGAACGGCACGCAGATCGTCGACGCCTATGCTAAAATGGTATGCGACGGCCTGACCGACCCCGACAACTGGATCGTCGAGGAGGAGTACGACTGGAACGGCGACGGCGTCATCGACGACACCGACACCTACATCGATCCCGAAGATCACATCGTCGATCATGTCAAGACGGGCGAAGGCTACGTGACGGTGATGGGACTCAAACTCACCCTTTCGGGCGACATCGCCAAGATCATTCAGCAGGTGAACGCGATCGCCGACACCAGTACGGCGACAGGTTCGCAGCAGGAGGCCGACGCCTACAACACCAATGCCAAGGCGAAACTCGCCTACACGGCCGACAACTCGACGATGGCCGACGTCAAGATGCAGAGCTACTCCTACAAGGATTACATCTACGTCTGGAATCCCGACACACAGACCGGCGACAACCAAGTCGTCACCCGTTACGACATCGAACCGGTGCTGGAATTCGCCGACGGCTCGAAGATCGCTATCGAGGAGTATGTGGAAACCGGATTCGACTCGCTCACCAAAACGTTCGAAGATCTGGCCGACGCCTACATGGACCTCATCGACGGGAAATAAACCCTGAACCCCGCCAACAAAGAAGAGGGAACGGCTCGTGCCGCGTCCCTCTTCTTTTGCCCGTTATGACGAATACGCTGACCCGACTGCTGCTCACCGCCGCGCTCTGCGGGCTGTTCCTGCTTTCCGAAGCACAGGAACGGAACGCCGTGTCCGCGCCCGATTCGGCTGCACCCCGAATGCCGGCCGACAGCATCTCGCGCGACTACCGGCTCGACGGCGTCGTGATCGGGACGCAGCGTCCTCCCTCGCCGCTGGGAAGCATCGCCGAAGGACGGTTCCGGCTGCTGATGCGCAACAGCAGCGCACTGCCGCGCTTCGCGGGAAGCATCGACCCGATGCGCATTCTGCAACTCATGCCGGGCGTGCAGACCGCCGCCGAGGGAAACAGCGGACTCTACGTGCGCGGCAACGACGCCGGTCAGAACCTCATCCTGCTGAATCAGGCACCGCTCTATGCCCATGCGCATCTGCTGGGATTCTTTTCGGTCTTCAATCCCGGACAGGTGGCTTCGTTCGAGCTCTCCAAGACGGGCGGCGGACGCATCGAAACGGCCATGCAGCCCGCGACGGTCGTCGTGCAGAGCCGCGAAGAGACCGGCGTCCGATGGGGCGTCGAAGGCGACCTGGGAATCATCGCCTCGCAGGCGACCGTCACGGCTCCGCTCACAGACCGCGCGGCGCTGTTTCTCTCGGGACGCCGCTCTTACACGGGATGGCTCATCGGCGCCCTTTCGCCGAAAGGCGAAGACGACCTGAATTACCGGCTCCAAGATTACGACGCCACGCTCGCATGGCAGATCGATGACCATAACAAACTGATCGTCAACAGCCACTACGGCGACGACCGCACGCACATCACCTACAACGAAGGGTTGCTCGGCGGGCGGCTGCAATGGTATGCCTCCGTCTCGTCGGCCACGCTGCGCAGCGAACTTTCGCCCACGACGCACATGGAGAACGCACTCTACTATTCGCGTCTCGACACCCGTCTGACCGCCTCCACGACGGGTATTTCGGCCCAAGCGCCCTCGTCGATCGGCGACCTGGGATACAAACACAGCACCCGTTGGCACATCGGCCGCCTGCAACTGGCCGCAGGTCTGCAATATGCCTACCGCCGCATCCGCCCGCAGCACATCGCCTCCGACTACGGAGGGATCGCCGACGCCGGACGGGGGCCTCGCTACGACACGCACGAATTGGCACCCTTCCTGGCCGCGACGATTCCGCTGACGCACAGCCTCACGTGCGACGCCGCACTGCGCTACGGGTTCTATCTCCTGCAAGGAGACGGGCGAATCGCCTCCTACCGCCACGCCTCGCCCCAGCCGAGCCTCTCGCTCGACTGGCAGGTCGCACGCGGCAGCCGGCTGCGGGCCTCCTACAACTACATCACGCAGTACATCCACAAAGTCCCCTCGTCGAACATCAGCTTCGCCACCGACTTCTGGATGGCGCCGACCCGACGCACGCCGCCGCAGCATACCCATCATGCGGCGCTCGGCTACTTCGCCGAAGCGGCCGGCGGGCGGCTCAACTTCTCGGCCGAGGCCTATTACCAGCGCATGTACCGCGTATTGGAGTACAACGCGCCGCTCACGGGTATGGTCAACAACCGTTACGAACTGGAACAGTACCTCCATTCGGGCGACGGCGAAGCCTACGGCATGGAGTTCATGGTCTCTTACGCCGGTCGGAAATTCAACGGATGGATCAGCTACACGCTGGGGAAATCGGTGCGTCAATTCGCCGCCCTCAACGACGGACTGCCCTTCCCCGCTTCGCTCGACCGGCGGCACGACCTCTCGCTTGCGGCGAGTTACATGCCGGGCGAACGCTGGGAGTTGTCGACGGTCTTCGTCTACGCTTCGGGCGGCGCCTATACCCCGACGCGCGACCTCTACATCGCCGGCGGTTCGTTCGTCCGCGGACACGGCTCCTACAACGGCGCCCGCCTGCCGGATTACCACCGGCTCGACCTGTCGGTCACCTACTGGCTGCGGCGGAAACCGTGGCGCAGCGGCATCAATCTCTCCCTCTTCAACCTCTACGCCCACCGCAACCCGCTCTACATCTCGTGGCCGGTGCTCGTCGACGAAGAGAAGCACGAATACCAGATCCATCCGCGCCGGCATTACCTCTACACCGTCATCCCCTCCGTAAGTTGGATTTTCAAATTCTGAACGCACCGTGAAACGATCCGTCATCCTGCTGTTTACGCTGCTGGGCAGCTGCCTGGGCAAGGTCTCGACCGATACGGAATACCATCGTCAGCTGGTAGTCGAAGGGAGAATCGAAGCCGGCGGGCCGGCCGAGGTGATGCTCTCCGAGAACCTTCCTTTTCTGGAAGTCATTACCGAACAGACGCTCGAAGCGGCCGTCGTCCGCTATGCGAAGGTGACCGTCACCTCCGACGACGGGCAAAGCGAAATCCTTACGGGCTACTACGACCGCAACTATCCGACCCGCTTCGTCTACCGATCGGCACGCCTGCACGGCCGCACAGGCGGCACCTATACGCTCACGGTCGACTATCGGGGACGAACCTGCACGGCCGTCACGACCGTCCCCGAACCGATCCCCCTGCGGGAACTGCGCGCCGAACCGGTCTGCGACTCGCTCTTCACGCTGCAAGCCCTCTTCGACGATCCTCCGGCCAAGAACGCCTACTTCGCCGAGTGCCGCACGACGGATCCCGGCGCCTACTCCCCTGCACTGATGGGCGTGGTCGACGACTCGGTGCTCGACAACGGCGGTTCGGTGACGCTGACCGTCAACCGGCCGCTCCAATACCTCAAAATCAAGGACTACAAACAGTATTTCCGGCCCGGCGAGACGGTCGACGTCCGTTTCAGCCATATCTCCTCCCCGACATTCGATTTCTGGAGCCGGCTCGAAAACGAGATGCTCAACGCCATGAACCCCGTCTTTCCGGCCTACGAAAACCTCCCGTCGAACATCGAGGGCGACGCCCGCGGCATTTGGAGCGGATACGGCAGCTCCTACTACCGCATTACGATGCCACAGGAAAACGATAGCAAAGAAACGACCGTTTTTCCGCCGGCATAGCTCGAACGAGTCGTCCCTGCACGCGGTTTGGAGCAAACGATCCGAGAAATCCGCCGCTCTCTCCGCGGAAGCCCCCCCGCCGGCCCTCCGCACCGGCGGACGGCAGCGACCGATCGCCGTTCGCCGATGCCCGCTGACGAGCGCAGACACGCCCTACCGCAGCCATGAACCGGCAAACGGCAGGAGATTATCGCAGACCGTCAATTTTTTTCGCGGAAAATAGCGGAAGTTTCCAAAAAAGTATTACCTTTGCACCACGCAAACCAACAAGGTGCGTACCCATGCCCAGGTGGCGGAATAGGTAGACGCGCACGTTTCAGGTGCGTGTGCCGCAAGGCGTGCAGGTTCGATTCCTGTCCTGGGCACCAGAAACCCCGTCAGAGGAAACTCTGACGGGGTTTTGCTTTTTTCGTGTCCGCACCGTGTCCGCATTTTTCCGGAACGGCAAAAATTGAGACCTGCCCCTGGCTATTTATCTCGCACAGTCGGGAATAATTTCCACAAGGAATGATTTTTCACGTCCGCCGGAAACAGCCCCCCACCTTCCACAACTGTTATCTTCAAAAAGTTTAATGCATTTTAATAAATCAGAAATACGATTTATTAATCTGACAGAGAAGATTTTGCAAGGTTAGCAGTAACGATTTGGGAATCGAGTGAAATGCGTTGTTTTGCGTAAACGTCTTGTCAAACAACTTTGTCACTTTCCGGCATTCGAATTTACCTCAGTTGAATTTTCCGGTTAGCCCAGACCGCAGATAAAGGTCTGAAACCTCTCGCAAACAACTATTTTACTAATATTACCTACTGATTATAAGAAGCTTGACAAGTAGAGAGTTGTTGTAGGTGCCAATTCTATGACGGTTCGTTTTTTCGTTATTTGCACCACACCCTACTGCTCTAAATAACTTATGTGAAGATAAAAAATATATCGAAAGACTAAAACTATCGCGTCGTTTTTGATAGACTATTCTTTGCATTTAGATAGGTCGGCTTAACCGACTTGAAGTTGTCTCCCAACAGCAGCCATATAATCTTCAAAAGCGTCTTCATCTATATTATAGTTGTATGGGAAATATGCCTACGACCCCTATACAAAATAATACAGTTCGAAGTTCCAAATCTGTACGAGACACTATTCCCCATCATATTATTACTATTGACGAATAATTCTGTTTGTCTACGCCTTTTGATATTCAGAGGGCGAACATCCGACTTTATCCTTGAAGTACGTTCCGAAGAAAGACTGATTGGCGAAGTTCAGCATATCGGCCACCTGCTGTACAGTGTATTTGCGGCTCTTAAGTAAGGCTTTCGCTTCGAGGATGACGAAATCGGTAATCCAGTCTCCAGCGAATCGGCCGCTTACTTTATGAATGACTTGCGATAGATATTTGGGGGTAACACACAACTTTTCCGCGTAATAGGAAATGCTACGCTCTTTGGTGTAGCTTTTCTGCACTTCATGGATAAATTGCGTGTAAAGTTCCTGTTGTCGGCTGGTATTTTCTTTCGGTTTCTTATCGCCGGAATTGGATGCGAATAAGTGTTTGTAGCCGTTGTAGGTAAGTACTTGTGTATACCCCAATAAAGCCCCTTTGCGAAACGGATTGTCCGTTTCCGCGATTTTCGCCTTCATCAGCCAGTAGATCGCCATCGACTCTTCCATCGCTGCGGGGGTCAAATGATAAAGAGGCGAAAAGTACAAACGGCGTTGCAGGGACATCGTAGCCTCGATCTGAAACGCAGTCTGGAAATATTCGGACGCGAAGGCGATCACGGCAATCCGGGCATCGTCGCTCATACTCCGGTATTCCCCGATAGACCCTTCCAAAACAATCAGAATGTCATTGGCCCGAAGCTCGAAGTCTTGCAAGTTGATTTGAAATGACATCCGTCCAGTCAGACAAAAAATCGCAACCGTAAAGAATAGTTTGACCGGATGATTCACAAACTCCAAATCCGCATTTGTTTGTTCCGAAATCCCATCAAAATTGTCGATCAGAATAAACTCTTTATTCAAATGAACTGCCGTATTCTCTGCGGACAGTCGAATCAAATCCAAATCCCAATAAGCCTGTTTCATATTCTTCACATTTAACCTTTCGACAAGCAAAGTTAGGCATTTTAATTAGTATTTATACAATTTGTTATCTATTAGAACAATATGTTATTCCATTAGAGAATACGACCTGTCGGATAAATCGGGAACTTTGCAGCGAAGTAAAGAACAATCACTAAAAATAGATGGAACAATGAACAGATTGATTACTATGGTTATCGCCGCCGGAACGCTCTGTGCCTGCAGCGGAGCATCGCACGAAAATTCCACCCTGCGGAGTGTTGCGCTGACCGAACCCGTACTGTTGGAAGCCACCCATACAATAAACCATTCGGGTATCGTCCGCGAGGCGCATACGATCAGCCTCGGATTTAAGACAGCCGGCCAAATCGAGCGTATCCATGTGCAAGAAGGCGACTATGTTCGTCGAGGACAACTGCTCGCCGAACTGGACGACGCCGACTACCGGTTGGGAGTCGAGGCGTTGCAGATCCAGTACGAGCAGCTCGAAGACGAGGTAGCGCGCACGAAGCAGCTTTTCGACCAGAAGAGCGTTTCGGCCAACGACTACGAAAAGGCCGCCGCCGGATTGAAGCAGTTGGGCGTGCAGTTGCAGGTGAACAAAAACAAACTCGACTATACGAAACTGTATGCACCGACCGACGGGTATGTGCAGGCCGTGAACTTTTCTCCGGCAGAGATGGTCGATGCGGGCACGGCTCTGTTCACCCTGCTGGACGTATCGCACATGGAAATCGTGGCGGATATTCCGGTCGGCGAATACAGACAACGTAACCATTTTGCCCGCTTTTATGGCAAAGTAGCGGGCATTGAAGAAGAATTTCCGATGCAACTGTCGAGCCTCACGCCCAAAGCCGACGGCAATCAGCTCTACCAGTTGCGGCTGACCTTCGCCGGGCAGCCCGATAAACGGCTGACGGCGGGCATGAACGCCGAGATTAGCATTGTCGTAGCGGATAAGGAAGGCATCACCGGTTTTGCCGTGCCGTTGTGTGCCGTGTTCCAAGATACCGATGGAAACAAACCGTGCGTGTGGGTATTTGAACGAGATTCCACCGTGCTCAAACGTCCCGTTGTGTTGAACGGAACGGATGCCGAAGGGCGTGCCGTCATCACCGAAGGGCTGACGGGTGAGGAACGTATCGTCCGGGCCGGAGTGAATGTTTTGCAGCAAGGACAGCGGGTGCGTGTTGCCGAAGAACCGAGTAAAACCAATATAGGAGAGCTACTGTAATGAAGATGACCGAATTTTTCATGCGGCGGCCGGTGTTGTTCTGGTCGCTCATGGCGGCGATATTGATTGCGGGCGTACTCGCATTCGTGCAGATGCCCAAGCTGGAAGACCCTGCCGTATCGGCCAAGCAAGCGATGGTGGTGGTCGCGTGGCCGGGAGCCGGCGCCCACGAGATGGAGCTGAAAGTCGCCCAAACAATGGAGGACGAACTACGGGCGCTTCCCAATGTGAAGAAGGTAAAGACCGAATGCCGGAACGGTTCGGCCATGTTCACCGTCGAGTTTCAGATGACCGTGCTGGAAAAGGAGCTGGAACAGCATTTCGACCTGCTGCGCCGCAAGGTGAACGATGCAGCCTCGCGTCTTCCGCAAGGATGTTACTCGCCGGTAGTGGTAGATGACATGATGGACGTATATGGCATCTTCTATGCCCTGACGGCCGACGGATACGACTATCCCGAAATGTATAAATATGCCAAATACCTCCGCCGCGAACTGCTCGATGTAAAGGGCGTGAAACGCATCAACATCATCGGCAACCGGGACGAGGTAATCGACATCATCCTTTCCAAAGAGCAGATTACCCGCAACGGTATCGTTCCTACACAAATCATGTCCGCATTGCAGGCGGCCGGAAAAACGGTCGATGCAGGAAAATATCGCAGCGGCGACGAACAAATTGCACTCTATGTCGATTCGGCGGTCGAAAACGAGGAAGATATTCGCAATCTGCTGCTCCGGACACTGGACGGGAAACGCATCCGCCTCGGCGATATCGCCCGTGTGGAACGCACCTTTGCCGAGCCGCAGCGCAACGGTTTTTTCGTCGACGGGAAACCTGCTCTGGCTATCTGTATAGCGATGGAAGAGTCGGCCATCGTCCCCGATGTGGGCAAGGCGGTCGATGCCCGGCTGGCCGAGGCGATGAAGCATGTTCCCGTCGGGTTCGAGACCGAGAAAATCTTTTTCCAGCCCGACAAGGTGGACGAGGCCATCTCCTCCTTTATGTGGAACCTCGTCGAATCGGTCGCCATCGTCATTCTGGTTCTGATATTCACAATGGGCTTCCGCAGCGGACTGATTATCGGTTTCGGACTGGTGCTGACGGTCGCCGTGTCGTTCCCTATCCTGCTCGTCTGCGGCACGACGCTGCAACGCATCTCGCTCGGCGCATTCATCGTGGCGATGGGTATGCTGGTGGATAATGCCGTCGTGATTATGGACGGCATTCTGATTGACAAGAAACGAGGTCTCGGCCCGAAAACCTATCTTTACCGCATCGGACGCAATACGGCCATGCCGTTGTTGGGTGCGACCGTTATCGCCGCCTCGACGTTCCTCTGCGTCTACCTTTCGCCCGATACGGCGGGCGAATATGCCGGCGACCTCTTTCTGGTACTGTGCGTCAGCCTGCTGGCCAGTTGGGTGTTGGCTTTGGTACAAGTTCCCGTCTGTGCCAAATCGTGGCTGTCGAAACGGGAGAAAACAACCGGAAGCGATTCCGGAGCGGTCATGAACTCGCCTGTACACCGTTTCATTCGTCGTGCCATCGGCTTTTTGATAGGCTACAAAAAGACGACTATCGTCGTAGCGTTCAGCCTGCTGGCTCTCTGTATTTTCGGAATGACAAAGGTGAAAAATCTTTTCTTTCCCGACTTCGATTATAAACAGTTCGTCGTCGAGTGTTTCTTTCCTTCGGCTACCGACGCCGATGTCGTGCGTGACCGATTGTTGGAGATGAGCAACCGGCTCGCGGAGAATCCCGACATCGACCGGGTCGCCGTCAGTCAGGGCAGTGCGCCGGCCCTCTATTGTCTGGTACGTCCGATGACTTCTGGCGGCGACTGCTACGGGGAACTGACCGTCGATTGCAAGGACTACAATACCGTGCTGGAACAGATCCCCACGGTACGGCAACAACTTCGCAAGCAATATCCCGACGCCTATATCCGCATCCGCAAATACAATTTCTCGACTTCGACCTCGCACACCGTAGAGGTGGAGTTCGCAGGCCCCGACCCTGCCGTGCTGCGCGAGTTGAGCGCACAGGCCGAAGCCATCATGCGCCGCTCGCCTTACGTGGACGCCTATTCGGTACAAAATAACTGGAAACCGAAAGGAAAAGCGTTCGTGGCTGAATACAGACAGGAAGATGCCCTGCGCTCCGGTATCGAGCGAGGAGACGTAGCGGGTGCGCTGTTGGCCGCTACGCACGGAATGACGGTAGGTGTACTGAACGATCAGGAACGGACGATTCCGCTCAATTTGCAAGTGCGCAACGACGACGGCAGCCGCATTAAAAACCTCGATGAAATCCCCGTCTGGAGCATGATGAATCTGCACCTCTCCAACGAAGAACTGCAAAGCGCACTCTCCGGCGGCAGTGCGATGAGCGAGTTGCAAGACAAGGTGTTCCGCGCCGTGCCGCTCGGTAATGTCGTCGATGACTTGCGGCTCGATTGGGACGAAGACCTTGTGATGCGCCTGAACGGACGGCGCGTTATCGAAGCGGAGTGCGATCCGAACCCCGACCGCAGCGATGCCACGCCTGCCAAAGTCGTAGCTTCCATTCAGGATGAAATCGAAGCTATCCCATTGCCCGATGGTTATACGATGCGCTGGGTAGGCGAAGGCGAGGTACAAGGGGAAGCCATCGGCAACCTGATGAAGTTCGTGCCGATCACCATTTTTCTGATTCTGGCTATCCTGTTATTCTTGTTCAACAGTTGGCGCAAAGTGATCCTTATTCTGCTCTGTTTCCCGTTCGTGTTCTGCGGCATTACCCCTTCGCTACTGTTGAGCGGGCAGCCGATGACCTTTATGGCCATTATCGGAATGATGGGGCTTATCGGTATGATGGTCAAGAATGCCATTGTACTCGTAGATGAGATCAACCGCCTCCAAACCGAAGAGAAGGCGGCTCCCTACACGGCGATCGTCGAGGCTACCGTTTCGCGTGTGCGACCTGTTCTGATGGCCTCGCTGACAACCATCGTCGGCATGATTCCGCTCGTCGGCGATCCGATGTACAGCTCGATGGCCATTACGATCATGGGCGGCCTCACGGTCGGTACGATTATCACGCTCGTCCTGCTGCCGCTGTTCTATGCCGCAATGTTCCGTATTCATAAACCTGCTAATATATAAAACGGATAATCAAATGAATAAGAAAGATATAGTTATTTTGTGTTGCGTCGCTCTATGCTCCTTGTCCGGAGTTTCGGCACAACAAACGCTCCGGATTTCGCAGGCAGAGTGCCGCGAAATGGCATTAGCGCATAGCGAAGAGTTGCAAAAGTCGGATAATGCGCTCCGGCAGGCAGAACTCGACCAAAAAATAGCGCAGACGGCTTTTCTCCCGAAAATCGAAGGCTCGGCAATGGGTGCTTACGTATTTCCCGATATCGACATGATGGGGATGGAACTGCGTATGCGCGGTACTTATATGGCCGGAGTCAATCTGACGCAACCTATCTACACGGGAGGTAAAATCACGACGGGGCATAGGTTGGCCCGTATCGGCAAGGAGGCTGCTGCCGAAAAGTTCCACATGACCCGTATGGACGTACTCGTCGAGGCCGATAATGCCTATTGGACGTATATTGCCGTAGGGCGTAAGGTGCGTATGTTGGAGAGCTATCATGCGCAGATGGATACGCTCTACCGCCAAACGGAAACGGCGCTTGTGGCAGGGCTGGCGACCGAAAACGAGCTGCTGCGTATCGACGCCAAACGTACCGAAATACACTACCAGTTACAAAAGGTGCAGAATGGAGCCGACCTGTGCCGCATGTCGCTCTGTCGCATCGTAGGCGCAGATTTCGATACGCAGATAGAGGCTACCGATACGATATTCGTCGCATCGCAACCCGTTGGGCTTTCAGCGGAGACGGCAGCCCGTCCCGAACTGCACCTGCTCGAAAAGCAGGTGGCAGCCGGAAAAGAGCAAATTCGCATGGCACGTGCCGATATGCTGCCCACCGTCGGGCTGTCGGTCGGCTACTCCTACTATGGCAACATCAAGCTCAACGGCATGGCCGATGTCGGCGGCGGGACGATGGTTCCCTATTCGCAGGAATTTCGGGATGGCATGGGATTGGCCATGCTTTCGGTAAAGATCCCGATTTTCCATTGGGGCGAAAGCCGCAAAAAGGTACGCAAAGCACGATACGAACTGCGCAATGTGGAACTCGACCTGCAAAAAAACACCCGTCTGCTCAATATTGAGGTGCAGCAGGCGATCCGTAATATACAAGACGGTTACGAGCTGATCCGCACGGCAGAAAAAGGATTGCAGCAGGCCGATGAAAATTTGCGTGTGATGCGCAACCGCTACGCGGCGTCGATGGCTCCGCTGACCGACCTACTCGATGCCCAGTCGCAGTGGCAGCAGGCCGAAAGCAATCTGATCGAGGCGCAAACCCAATATAAAATTTACGAAACGGAATATCTACGGGCAACGGGAAGATTGTGATTTTGTTATCACTAAAGAATACTTTTCGATAACCCGTTGGTTGAATTAAAATAAAGCATCTTTAACAAGACCAATTTTACGATG
>ENA-UAKW01000661-UAKW01000661.1-human-gut-metagenome-genome-assembly--contig:-NODE-661-length-16415-cov-6.064059_pt1 | contig 16415 bp, 10 predicted proteins | sample MGYA00243691_ERZ654450 | MGnify/ENA primary metagenome ERZ654450 (study PRJEB26926, sample SAMN06164673) | human gut metagenome | biome: ENVO:00009003; feature: ENVO:2100002; material: ENVO:00002003... | reverse complement strand
CTCGACTAGTCGTCGGCAGCGTCAGATGTGTATAAGAGACAGCTCTTGTTGTGTTTATTGTATTACAAATGCAAATATACGTAATCTCACCATAAAAAAGCTATTAAATAGTTAGAAAAACAAACAATTGAAATATCTTTGCATAAATATGGGACAAGATTAATACCGCATGGAAAAAGGATTGCTACATAAACAGATTATGGATTTTTTTGTCCGTAATTTCGACGTCAGGCAGGACAAAGAGGATGAACTGGACACGATAGAATCTATTAAGAAGGGAGTCGAATTTAAGGGGACAAATTTATGGGTACTTATTTTCGCTACATTTGTGGCCTCTCTCGGATTGAATACGAACTCTACGGCCGTGATTATCGGCGCCATGCTGATCTCGCCGTTGATGGGACCGATCATGGGATTCGGCTTGGGATTGGGAATCTCCGATTTCGAGTTGATCAAGCGTTCGTTCCGTAATTTCGCTACCGCTACTATTTTTAGCGTGATTACCTCCACCTTATATTTCTTGATCTCACCGATCAGCGAGGCGCAAAGCGAGTTGCTTGCCCGTACGCAACCTACGGTATACGATGTATTGATCGCTTTCTTCGGCGGTCTGGCCGGAATCGTGGCGAGCTCGACAAAGAGTAAGGGTAACGTGATTCCGGGTGTAGCTATCGCTACGGCTTTGATGCCTCCGCTTTGTACGGCTGGATTCGGGTTGGCGAGTGGCAATTTGTATTACTTTTTCGGTGCTTTTTATCTGTATTTTATCAATACGGTTTTTATCAGTTTGGCTACGTTTGTTGTCGTTCGTTTGTTGAAATATCCGAAGAAAGTTTTCTTGGATAAACAACGGGAAAAGATCGTGACTCGTTACGTGGGTATCATTGTTTTTTTCACGATCGTGCCGAGCCTTTTCTTGAGTTATAACTTGATCCGGAGTAGTTATTTCAATGATCGGGTACGTAACTTCGTATCGGAGGAGTTGACTTTCCCGAATACGCAAATCTTGAATAAGGTCGTTACGGATACGAGCGAGAAAAAGGAGGTGAAAGTAGTCTTGATCGGCCAGACGGTACCGGATGAGATGATCGCTAACGCCCGGGCTAAATTGCCTAAGTATGGATTGAAAGATGTGCATTTAGTCGTGCAACAAGGCTTCGGACAAGAGGCCACGGATATCAATGAGTTGAAAAGCCTCTTGATGCAGGATTTATATAAGAATAGCGAGGAGGTGCTACGTGCGCAGACCATCCAGATAGATTCGTTAAAACGACAGGTTGACAAATATCAGAGTTATAGGCGTTTGACATCCGAGTTGATCCCGGAGATGAAGGTTCTTTTCCCCTATGTAGTCGAGGCTTCTTGCTCGAATACCTATATCGTGAATACGGAGACGGCGAAGCCGGATACGGTTATGCTGGTTTATCTGAAAAGTAAGACGATCATTAAAGATGCGGAACGTAAGAAGATCAAGGAATGGCTGTCGGCTCGTGTGGAAATGAAAAATATTAAATTACTAATCGAATAATTTAGACTAATCAGAGTAGAATGAAGTTGATGAAAAGAGTGTGGGCGGCTTTGTTGCTTTTAGCCGCTTCCGGCCAGTTATATGCCGATGAGGGCATGTGGGTGTTGAAGGAATTAAATAAGCAGAATTTGGCGAGAATGGCCGAGTTGGGTTTTACCCCATCCTATGATCAGTTGTATAGTGAGACGGATCCTTGCGTGGCGAACGCCGTGGTAATCTTCGGTGGGGGATGTACCGGTATTACGGTCTCTAACGAGGGATTGATCTTCACGAATCACCATTGTGGTTTCGGAGCCATCCAGCAGTTGAGTAGTGTGGAGCACGACTATCTGAAAGATGGTTTTGTCTCTCAAAGTAAACAGGAAGAACTTCCGGTTCCAGGCTTGACAGTACGTTACCTGAAAGAGACCGTAGACGTGAGCGATCGTATCAACAGCCAGATCTCCGGTATCGAGGATGAGTTCCAGCGTTTGTCGGCGGCTGATTCTATCGGTCGTGTGATTTGTGATTCCGTGGGAAATAATGAGTTCCTAGCGGCTGATGTTGTTCCTTTCTATAGCAATAATAAATATTTCTTGGTGGTGTACGATGTTTATCGTGACGTGCGTATGGTTTTCGCTCCGCCTAGCTCTATCGGTAAGTTCGGTGGCGATACGGATAACTGGATGTGGCCTCGGCATACCGGTGATTTTTCCGTATTCCGTGTGTACGCCAACGCGGATAATAAACCGGCGGAATACAATGCGGATAATAAGCCTTATACCCCGAGATATGTAGCGGAGGTGTCTATGCAAGGCTATCAAGATAAAGATTATGCCATGACAATCGGTTTTCCGGGAAGCACGGATCGTTATTTGTGCTCTTGGGGCGTGCAACAGCGTATCGAGAATAGTAATAAGCCCCGTATCGAGGTGCGTGGCATCAAGCAGGGCATCTGGAAAGAGGCGATGTTGGCTAGCGACGCCGTACGTATCAAATATGCCTCTAAGTATGCGGGAAGCTCCAATTATTGGAAGAACTCGATCGGTATGAATAAAGGATTGGCGAATCTAAACGTGATCGAACGTAAACGTGCGGAGGAGACGGCCTTCGCTGATTGGGTAGCGAAAGATCAGGCCCGGGGCGCTAAATATGGCGAGGTCTTGAATTTGCTGGAAAAAGGATATACCTCGACCAATAAATATAGAGAGGCTTTGACCTATTTGAATGAGGCGTTTTCTAGTGGAGCGGAGATTATTCGTTTGGCCCGTATGGTGCAATCGGTGGATATTGAAGGAGCTACCCCGGAAGAGATTACTGTCTTTTTAGAGGATCGTATCCAACCGTTCTTCAAGGATTACGAGCCGTCTTTGGATCAGAAGGTACTGGCCGCGATGATGAAGATCGCGAAAGAACGTGTATCTCCGGAGTTCTTGCCGGATATTTATACGAGCGTTGATAAGAAGTATAAAGGAAATTATGAGAAATATGCGGCGGATGTATTTAAGAAGACTTCCTTATTGTCGTACGACAAGATCGCCGAGATGTTGAGAAATCCGAAGCAATATGAGAAATTGAGAAAAGATCCGGCGGCGGAACTGAGCTTGTCCGTATTGGTGTCTATCTTCCAGTTACAGCAGTTGATGGGTGATGCGGAGTATGATATCGCTAAGGGAGAACGTTTGTATTTTGCGGGCTTGAAGGAGATGTATCCGGAGAAAGCCTTGTCTTCCGACGCTAATTTCACGATGCGTTTGAGCTATGGTTCTATCGGAGGGTATCGTCCTTATGATGCCGCATGGTACAATTATTACTCAACGGATAAAGGTATCCTAGAGAAAGAGGACCCGACGAGCGATGAGTTCTGGGTACAACCGGAGATACTGGATCTGGTTCGTAGCCGTGATTTCGGACCTTACGCAAATGAAAAAGGGGAATTGCAGCTGTGCTTCCTCTCGAACAATGATATCACGGGTGGTAATTCCGGTAGCCCGGTATTCGATAAGAACGCCCGTTTGATTGGACTTGCTTTCGACGGTAACTGGGAGGCGATGAGTGGTGATATCGCTTTTGAACCGGATTTGCAACGTTGCATCGGCGTAGATATCCGCTATGTCCTTTTCATGATCGATAAATGGGGTAAATGCCCGAGGTTGATTGAGGAGTTGAAACTGGTTCGATGAGAGAAAAAAGAGATGGGCATCCGTGATTTCCGCGGATGCCCATTCTAAGGAGCTTATAATGCCCATCGTAAGGTGCTTTGAATGCCTATTGTAAGCGCCTTACGATGGGCATTGTACTAAATGCCTAATTTAGACTTGATTGCTTTCGGTATTGCGTCCTTATGCACCATGATGTAAATCGTCTTGGCACGGACAAAGCTATCTGACATGTTGAGGTAACCGCCGAATGTATTACGTTCGGTTCCCCAAGAGTTCTTCGTGATATAATATTTCGTGCCGTTTTGATCCTTTGCGATGCCGGTAAGGTGCATCAAATGGTCATCGGTCGTGACGAACGCCTCGAAGCCTTCTTGACGGACCTGCGGGGTGACGTTTACTTCCGGGAAAGGTTTCTCGAATTTGTAGACTTCCTCCAGACGTTCCTTCTCGTCCATTTTCTCGAAGCGGGCACGGTCGGTAGTCGAGTAATCTTCCACCTTCTTTACCTCCGGGTTGATCGCCACGCCATTCTTGAAAGAGAAGCCTTTCTCGCTCACGTCGCCATCCCAGCATACCGTGTAACCGTTATTCAACGCATAATCCGCTACTTCCATCATTTCATTCAATGGTAGGTTATACATTTGCGCATGCTCCCAGTTATCGGGAACCTCTACCTCGAATTTCTGGTAATACGGATGATGCGTGAAGCTTGTCAGCTCGATATAATTGTCCATATTCAACCCTAGGGAGGCGGCGAATGTCTTCGGGGTATATTCCTTGCCTTGATAGGTGAATTTCTCCGGAAGCTTGCCTAGGTAGGTATCGAATAGGTTATCGATTAGTTTGTAATATTCCGGGCTCCGTTTTTTCATATCCACGGCGGTCGTTGCGATCGCCTTGATGTATTTTACCATCTCGGCATGATTGTGCCGGTCGGAATCGTAGTTGATACCCGAGTACACCTCTTCAGGAACGATACCTACTTGGTTGAAAGCGTTCATGAAGGTGTGGGAGAGACTTCCTTGACCGATATTACCTCTACCTTGGCGGACATAATTATCCTGCAACTGGTTCATGTATTTCTGGCGGACGATAAACATCTCGGAGAGATCGTACGTCCCTTTTCCCATACGGAGTAATTCGGACTCCATGAAAGAGGTCGTGGCGAAACACCAGCAGGTTCCCGTGGATGCTTGATTCTTGACTGGCGTGGCGGGTACCTTTACTACATCCGTAAATTGGTAGCCTTGAGCGAATGTGCTCAAGGAGCCTAACGCTAAGGCGCATGATAGAATGAATGTTCTCATTGTATATGAATTTAAGTTTATATTATTATTGTAGAGACGGGGCGTGCCTCGTCTTTACTATCGGATGTGGTGATTAGAAGCCTCTTTCGAATTGGGTCCAGAATGAGTCTCCCATTTCTCTCCAGCGTAGCATCGTGGCTCCGGCGAAATCGGCGGTATATCCGGTTAGGTATTCTTTTGCGGCCTCCTCACCTTGTTGGGTAAGAATCTCTTTGTAACGGCTCTCTACGAAAGGAAGTTCTGTCTGCCCTTTCTCCGTAAAATGGGCGATAGATGCTTTCATACGATCTTTAGTCGCTCCCCAACGTACGGTAGCGAGTTTGTTGGCACGACGGAAAGCCCATACGGCGGCATCTTCCCGGTAACGGTGTTGTCCGCAAACCTTGAAGCAAGCCGGGAGATCTTTCGTCCCACAGAAGATGGGGATGCGGGGGCTTTGTCCGGGATTATCATAGGCCATCCAAACCACGCCGCCTACCGCGTCGGGCAGCCAGTCACGCAATTGGATCACGGTAGAGTAGGAGCATTGCGGCACGGCTACAAGGCGGTAGCGTTTCACGGCATCCGGTCTGAGTCCGTTTAACATGTTTACCATATCCGTAGTCATCCACGGATTCGCTACCGGGCTGATAATGGTATCTGTCTCGTTGCTGTCTTTTTTCTTGACGGCGACTTTCAGGTTCTTCGTCATATCATATTCCGTCCCCTCATACGTCTCGGAGAGAAGGGCCATCACGTCGGTCACGTCAACCGGTTTTTCCGGTTTTACGCTGATCGGAAGTTCCTCGGCATCATAAGAAAGATGCAAGGATGGCGCCAGCTTATTCAAAATGAAAAACTCGCGGATGCTGAAGGATTTCAATTCTCCCGAATAGTTCCCGCCGCCATAGGCCTCCCAGAAGCGGAACGGTTTCTTCCCGTCCCAGAAGCCCATGCGCTTGGCTACCTCGAATACGTTGGCGGAAGCCATGCAATTCTCCTTGTCGCTCGGATCTACCTTGGAGATACGGGGGATATTGGCCGATACGCCCACATGATCGTCGGGGATGCGGATCGCCGCCCATACGCCACCGATCTTATCCGGACCCTCGCCGAAGACCTCGAAATGCCATACCTCTTTCGGATCCGCTATCGTAAGGCACTCGCCCCAGTCGCCATATCCGTATTTCTCGATCAACTCGCCCATTAAGCGGATCGCGTCACGGGCGGTCGTGCAACGTTGCAAGGCGATTCGCTGAAGTTCCTCGATCATGAACATACCTTTCTTGTTGACAAGGGCTTTCCGGCCGGTGATCGTTGTTTCCCCGATGCCTAGTTGCTTCTCGTTCAGGCAAGGATAGGCCGTGTTGAGGAATTGATACGTAGACCGCGCTTCGGGTAGCGTTCCTTTTGCGATCATCCCCCGGGTTCCCTCGGCGTATTCGGTATGCATACGTCCGGTATAGACCGTGGTTGTCGTATCGTGATCGTACGAGGCGGAAGGTACGATATCCATCCAAGTGCGGTAATTGCTATCGCAGGTGTGGCTGGTCATCACGGAACCATCCGCCGAGGCTTTTTTCCCGACCATGATACTCGTACAACTCTCCGGGTTTAACACCGGCTCCGGATACTGGATCTGTTGCGCCACGGAAACGGATAGGCTGGCGTAAAGCATGATTACATAGGTAAAAAGTTTTTTCATCTTTCTTGTATTTTAAATGTTTGTATCAATTGTCCGAGAAGATTTTTATGACCGTAAATATACGATTTATTTGTTAATTCTTGAATACGATACGACTATAAGCATGGTATAAGACGGAACAAGTCTACTAAAGTCATGAAATTATATATTAGGTGAAAGTGAGAGCGTGCTAAGAAAGGCGGATTGCCCTAAAATCACTTTCTGGGCAATCCTATAGGTTATTTCAAATATGAATAAAACGAATGGCCTATTCACGTCCTCCGCCTAAGGCTTGATAGAGGTTAATAACCCCTTGGATTTCCGTGAAACGATTAGCCACTTGGGTTAGTTGGGCATTTAATAATCCTTGTTGTGCTGTGAGTACTTCTAGATAGGTCGTCGTTCCGTGCTGCATAAGTAGGGAGGTACTTTTATAGGCTCTTTCGAGAGACTCTATCTGTTTTTCAAAGTACACAGCCTTGTCACGTGCTGTATGATATTGCACCAAAGCATCGTTAACCTCGGTTCCTGCGTTCAGTAAAGCTTGCTCAAAACTCAACCGGGCCTCTTCTTGTTGCGCTTTGGTGATTTTCAGTTGTCCTAGAAGTTGTCCTCTGGCAAAAAGTGGCTGGGTGAGTGAGCCTACTGCCGAGGCCAGAAACTTACCCGGATTGGTGATGACTGCACCTGCCGAGTTAGTCCAGCCGGCCGAACCACTTAGGGTAATAGAGGGATAAAAAGCGGAACGGGCTTGATTAGTGGCGTAAAATGCACTTTCCAGAGCATGTTCCGCTGCCCTTACATCAGGGCGGTTTGATAATAAATAGACGGGTATGCCTACTGAGAAATGTTTCGGCAGTTGCTGGTTTTCCAATTCACCTCTTTGTATGGTATGAGGTGTATCAGCCAGTAACAATACAAGGCTGTTCTCTACCTGATTGATTTGTTCTTTCAGGTCGAGGATGGATGTACAGATGCTGTAGTACGTAGCTTCCATTTGGGAAACAGCTGTTTCGTTTACTATGCCTGCATTCATTAAGGCACGGGTGGAATTGACCGTCTCTTTCCAGGAGGAAGCGGTTTGCTCTGAGATCTTCAACTGAGCATCCAGCATAAGCAGGGAATAATAAGTATTAGCTATTCCGGCGATTAGCTGTGTACGTACCGCTTGCCGATAATCTTGACTTTGTGCGTAAAGAGCTTGCGCCTGCTTTTTGGCATTGCGCATTTTACCAAATATATCCAGTTCCCAACTGGCTGTTATCGGAATCGAATAAGTCTGTGTAGCCTTATGGGAGTCGAAACTGCTCACCGCTCCTTGAGGAGCGAAAGCGAAGGCAGGCAGGAAAGCTAGCTTGGCTGACAGTAAAGCTGCTTCAGCCTCCTCTACACGGAGTTGTGCGGAACGATAGTCTGTGTTGTTTGCTAGGCCATGCTCAATGAGTGTTTGGAGCTGCGGGTCGGTGAAGACCTCCCGCCAGCTCATGTCTCCCAAGGATACAGTATCCGTTTGAGCGGTGGCCTCTGAGCCGTACAGATCTGCGGAAACCTCAGAAGCCGGTTTGTATTTTGTATATATACCACAGCTGTTTAACATAACGCATGATACAGCTAGTGTGATGATATGTCGTTTCATTCTTTTTCTATAATTGTAATTAATGGGATTCTCCCGATTTATTTATGATTCTCGCGTTCGTTTGCGCTCTTTTCTTGCTCTTGCAATACTTGTAGGTCTGCCTCTACTTCCATCGGCTTGCGGATCTTCTCTTGTAAGAACTCGAAAGCGATGTAGAATACTGGTACAACGAAAAGCAAGGCCAATGTACCGATAGCCATACCGCCGACTACACCAGTACCCAACGAGGAGTTACCGTTGGCGCCGGCTCCACTCGCAAACATCAACGGAAGCATACCGAAGATCATCGTCAATACGGTCATCAAGATAGGACGCAGACGTACTTGGGCGGCGGAGTAGGCTGATTCGATAATACCCATGCCCTTCCGACGGCGTTCGATGGCATATTCCGTAATCAAAATGGCGGTTTTTGCCAATAGGCCGATTAACATAATTACACCGGTTTGTAGATAGATATTGTTTTCCAATCCGAATAACTTAGCGAAGAGGAATGACCCCATCAATCCGAAAGGTACGGAAAAGATGACAGCGAACGGGATTAGGAAACTTTCGTATAGGCATGCGAGAATCAAGAAAATCAACAGGATACAGATCGCATAGATGAATATAGTCTGTGTACCTCCGGATGCTGCCTCTTCACGCGATATACCTCCATATTCGTAGCCATAACCGGCAGGTAGGCTCTGGTTGGCTACTTCTTTGATTACTTGCTGCACCTCTCCCGTTGAGTAACCCGGAGCTGGGTTCACGTTTACGGTAATGGCACTGAATAGGTTGAAGCGGTTCTCCACTTCTGATCCCATAATCCTCTTAAGAGTGACGAACTGACTGATAGGAGCCATCTCCGTCCCGTTGCGTACGAACATATTGTCTAATGCTTGCTCATCGAGACGATATTCAGGAGAGGCTTGCAACATCACGCGATACACTTTACCGAATTGGTTATAGTTGGAAATATAGGCACCACCGCAATAGCTACCGAGAACATCCAATACGGAAGCGGGCGAGATACCGGCTCGTTTACATTTGGCGGCATCTACATCTACAGAGATCTGCGGGAAGTTCATGGCGTAAGAGCTATAGGCCATCGCTATTTCCGGGCGTTGGTTCAAGGCTCCGAGGAATTGTAATACTGAGTTATAGAAAATCGTCTTATCGCCTCCGGTCTTGTCCTGCATGTTCAACTCAATGGAGTTACCCATGCCGTAACCCGGGATCATACTAGTTTGGAAACTAAAGATCTGTGCTTCCTTGATTTGATGGAATTGTGCGTTGAGCCGGGCAATCACCGCATCGGCGGTGTGCTCTTTTCCCTTACGCTCATCCCAGTCTTTCAGTCGGATGATAACCGAACCGTAAGAGGCTCCTTGTCCGGAGATAAGCCCATAACCGGCAATGCGGGCATAATGCTCGATCTCTGGCGTACTTTCCAGGATTTTTTCTATTTTGGCCATTATTAGCTTGTTTTCTTCTAGCGTGCTACCCGGAGCGATGGACATGTTTACCATGATCGCACCTTGGTCTTCTTGAGGGACCAAACTGGTTTTTGTGGTCATCATCATCCAGACCAACAGCACAAGCGTAGCGATTAATGATACCCATACCATCCAACGATGGTGGATGAAAAACATCACGCCTTTCTTATATTTTTCTAGCACAGCGTTGAACGAGGCGTTATAAGCGGCACGTACACGGCCGTTGATACTCTTGGTACTCTTGTTGCCATCGGATGGACGCATCATAATAGCGCAAAGCGCCGGGCAAAGTGTCAAAGCCGAGATCATGGAGATACCAACGGAAGTTGCCATGGTCACACCAAACTGAGTATAGAAAATTCCGGATGTACCTCCCATGAAAGTTACAGGGATGAACACTGCCATAAATACGCAGGTACAAGAAATGATCGCCATGGTAACATCGCCCATGGCATCTTTAGTCGCTTGATAGGGCGACTTATAGCCGACGTCGAATTTCGCCTGTACCGCTTCTACTACGACGATCGCATCATCCACCACCGTACCAATAGCCAATACCAACGCAAAAAGAGTCAAGATGTTGATACTAAATCCTGCCGCAACCAAGCAAGCGAAGGTTCCGACCAATGAGACAATGATTGAGATAGAGGGAATTAACGTACTCTTGAAATCCTGCAAGAAGAAGTAAACCACTAAGATCACGAGAATGATTGCGACGATTAGGGTCTCCACCACATTATAGATAGAGGCGAAGAGGAAGTCATTGGAACTCATCATAGTCATGAAAGAAGTTCCTTTCGGCAGATCCTGCTCAAGTTCGTTCAGCAAGTTGGTGATCTGTTCGTTCACGGCGGTAGCGTTAGAGCCTGCGGTCTGGAAAATCAAGAAGGTTACGGCTGCTTTACCATCCATTTTATTATCGAATCCATAAGTCAAAGTTCCGAGCTCTACATCTGCGATATCCTTTAGCCGTAGGACTGATCCATCATTTTGTGATCGGATGACGATCTCCTTAAATTCGTTGACATCTTTTAGGCGTCCGCGGTATTTCATCGTGTATTGGAATACGTTTTGTGAGTTCTCGCCTAATTGGCCTGTTGGAGCTTCCAGGTTCTGTTCGCCTAGTACGGCAGTTACGTCTGATGGTACCAATCCATATTGAGCCATACGATCCGGCTTGAGCCAAATACGCATACTGTAAGCATCACCTAACATCATCACATCTCCCACACCTTCGATACGTTTGATTTGTGGAATAATGTTAATGTCCAAGTAGTTGGCAAGGAATGTTTGGTCGTAGCGACCATCATCACAGACTAATGCGTCGATCTGTAAGAAACTCGTCTGGCGTTTTTGAGTGGAGACACCAATCTTGGTTACCTCGGCCGGTAGTAAGCCTTGTGCCTTAGAGACTCGGTTCTGCACATTAACCGCTGCCATGTCGGGATCAGTTCCCTGTTTGAAGAATACCTCGATAGTTGCAGTCCCTGCGTTTGTAGCGGTAGAAGTGATGTACATCATATTTTCCACACCATTGATGCTTTCTTCCAAAGGCATGATGACACTGTTCATCACAGCGTTGGCATCTGCGCCGGTATAGGTAGCTGATACATTTACTGTTGGCGGAGCGATATTCGGATATTGCTCAACAGGTAACGAGAAAAGCGAAATCAGCCCGACTACCAAGATCAGGATGGAAATGGATATAGCCATAACAGGCCGTTTGATAAATATATTCCCTTTCATAATGCACTGATTTCTTTTTATTTAACTTGTGTTCCCTCACGTACCAATCCGGCTCCTTGTGATACGATTTCTTCACCGGCTTTCAGTCCGTCTAATACGACATACTCGCGTCCATCGTTCAATTCAGCTACCGTGATCAAGGATGAGACAGCTTTGCCATCCACTACTTTATATACCATTGTTTTATCCTGTAGACGTATTGTCGCTTCCTGTGGGATTACGATACAATTCTCATATGTACTGGGGATGATTACCGCTCCAGAGGCTCCGCTATGTAGTAGGCGTGCCTCGTTTGGGAAGACAGAACGGACGGTTACCGTACCGGTCTGGCGATCGATCACGCCGCTGATCGACTCGATCTTTCCTTTATGTTCGTAGATGGAGTTGTCATTTAGTCTAAGTTCTACTTCCGGCATGTTCTTCAGTGCGTCATCCATGGAACCATATTGACGGGTCAAGGATAAAAGCTGGTTCTCATTCATAGAGAAATACACATACATGTTCGAGTTGTCGGATACTGTAGTCAATGGCTGTGGAATATTGGCGCTGACTAAGGCTCCGACCCGATAGGGTAACGCTCCTACCACTCCGTCACTCGGACTTTTTACTTCGGTATAAGAGAGGTTGTTGCGGGCGTTTGTCTCTTGAGCCTCAGCTTGTGCCAAAGCTGCTTGTGCGGTGAGATAACTGTTCTCGGAGGTCTTTAGGCTGAACTCTGATACTACTTTCTGGGCATATAGCTCTTTATTGCTGTTGTAGGTTAATTCCGCCGTGGCTAAGCCTGCCTTTGCTGATTTAACGTTGGCTATAGCCGTATTCAAGGCTGCCTTGTAGGGTACTTGGTCTATGACGAAAAGAATTTGTCCTTTCCGGACTTTCTCACCTTCTGTTACGCAAAGGCGCTCGATAGTTCCGGATACCTGTGGATAAATATCGATATCCTGCCGTCCACGGATCGTGGCTGAATAAGAGGTAGAGAATTTCTTGTCACTTACTGTTATTTTCATTGTTGCATAATTGGCATTCATTGGAGCTTGAGGTGTTTGTTTGCAAGACACCAATACTGCCGTAAAACCGACTAATCCTATTAGTCTCATCCATTTTGAACTCATAACCATTTGTATATCCTTTTAAAATTCCGCGCAAAGTTAAAAGGAGATAGCTCATTTTTATATACCAAATGTGCTGGTGAAGTGTTCTGATTGTAATATCTTGTAGTATGGTTTCTCAAAAAGAAAGTATGAGATGCTTTTATAGCTTATTTATAAGATGCTTTCTGTATTGGGTAGGCGACATACCCGTGTGTGCCTTCACGTATTTCCCGAAATATGAGAGATTGGGAAACTCCAAATAATTGGCTATTTCCTTAATGGATTTTTCAGAGTATTTAAGTAGCTCGGTGATATCCTCTATGATAAATTCATTAATGATATCGAAAGCTGTCTTTCCACATACCTGTTTACATATCACCGAGAGATATTTGGTAGTGATAAAGAGCTTATCCGCATAGAAAGAGACGGAGCGTACTTTTACTTTTGATTTAGATAGTAATTCTATAAATCGATTGAATAAAAGATCGCCTTGCTTGAACATCGTGTTGTTTCTGGATATACAATATGTATCCAAATTACCTAGCAACTCATAGAATATAGCGCTGATAAGGGCAGACATGATCCCTTTCTGATAAGGATTGTCTGTTGCTTTTATCCTGGAACCAATTAATTTATGATATAATTCGAAGATTTGTGCTCCCTTTTGTCCTATTGGCAGGACTGGGTTTTGTTCGAGATAAAAAAACTTGTCTCGTGTGCCACCACCCAAGCTGACTAATCTCCTGACTATATTCATGGAGATAGCGATCCCCTTGCATTCCAAATCATCACTACCGACAGCATTGCGAAGTACGGTCAGAGGAAGGCAACACAGAACTTCGTTGGCTCGGATTATCCGTGTCTTGGTATTCACGTCTACTTGCAATGTGCCTTTTGTGCATATCAACAATTTTAATGCGTCAATCTTGACAGGCTTGGCATGGGGCACATGAGGAAGGCGGAGGCGATTGGCAAATGCTATATCTCCATCAATATAGTCAAGCACAGCGTTTTGCGATAAATCTTCTATGGTTAGCTGACGTACTAGTTCTGTTTGCATGTCTTCAGGACTTTTTCCAGTTTTGGCAAAAATAAGGAATTAAGTACCACAAACTTTGTAGGTACGCATAATTTAAGACCTTTATAACCTTAATTAAAAAATGAGCCCGGTTCGATGCCGAGCTCATTAGGAAGGGTTATGAATATCTATTTTTATTTACTGCGTTTTTTCTTTCCACGAGGAGCGTCCTCATAGAATTTACGCTTCGGTTTGTCATCGCCACGGCCGGAACGTCTACCGCCACGGTCTCCACGGTCGCTTTCCCGACGGCTATCTCTGCCTTTTCTACCGCTATCCCGTCGGTCTCTGAAACCGTTTCCGCTACGGCTACCTCCACGGCTACCACGACTGCCTTTACCACCTTCGCCTTTCGCTTGCGCCGGTTCTACGGAGATACGTCGTCCGTCTACCTCGAAGCCGTTCATCGAGTCCATGACACGGTTGGCTTCTCCCTCTTCTACCTCGAAGAATGAGAAATTATCACGTAAGTCGATACGACCGATACGAACCTTACCCGGTACACACTTATTAACCAACTCTATAAGTTGAGGAGGTGTAAGCTCGTCTGTCTTTCCAAAGTTGATAAAGAAACGGGTGTAGCCTTCTTCCGCTTCGCCTCTACCACCACGTTTGCCTCTTTCTCTTGGGGCGCTCTCGTCTACAACCTCGATATCATCGTTATCTTTATAATAGTCGATCATCCGGTTGAACTCCAAGGATACGACACGCTTGATGATATCTTCCTTATCCAGCCATTCCAATTTACGGTAGATAGAAGGCATCAAACTAGCGATTTCCTCCTCGTTCACTTTCACTTTCTCGATCTGGTCCACCAAGTTGAACAATTGCTTCTCACAGATTTGCTCACCGGTAGGCATCTTGCCTTTATCGAATTTCTTGTTAATGATTCGTTCGATCTCGCGGATCTTGCCTTTTTCCCTTACGTGGCAGATAGAGATAGCGATACCCGTTTTTCCCGCACGGCCCGTACGTCCGCGGCGGTGGGTATAAGATTCTACCTCATCCGGCAGACCGTAATTGATTACATGGGTTAAGTCATCCACGTCCAAACCACGTGCGGCTACGTCCGTAGCGACCAATAACTGGATATTCTTGATACGGAACTTCTGCATCACGTAATCACGTTGCGCTTGGCTCAGCTCGCCGTGCAAGGAGTCGGCGTTATAGCCGTCTTGAATCAATTTATCGGCGATCTCCTGTGTCTCCTTACGGGTACGGCAGAAGATGATACCGTAGATGTTCGGGTAATAATCGGCTAGACGTTTCAACGCGAGATATTTATCCTGCGCACGAACCATGTAATAGATATCGCGGATATTCTTGTTTCCCTCGTTCTTCCTGCCAATGACGATCTCTTTCGGGTCCTTCATGTATTTCTTGGTGATAGAGGCAATCTCTTTCGGCATGGTAGCGGAGAAGAGCAGCATATTGCGGTTTTCCGGTATAGCCGCCAAGATCTCGTTGATACTGTCGGTGAAACCCATGTTCAACATCTCGTCCGCCTCATCAAGAATGACGTTCTTTACGTTGCTTAAGTCAACCGTCTTGCGGTTCATCAAGTCGATCAAACGTCCCGGGGTAGCCACTACCACGTGTACGCCTCTCTTCAGTGTCTTGATCTGGCTCTCTATACTGGAACCTCCGTATACAGGGAGAACCTTCAGGTTATCGATGTATTTAGAATAATCGTTCAAATCGTCCGCTATCTGTAGGCAAAGCTCGCGTGTCGGACAAAGGATAAGCGCTTGAGGCTGATATTGAGAGACATTGATCTTTTGCAGGATCGGCAGGCCGTAAGCGGCTGTCTTGCCGGTTCCTGTTTGTGCCAATGCGATTACGTCGTTATCTTCTCCCAGTAAGAAAGGAATCACTTCTTCCTGTACGGGCATGGGCGATTCGTAGCCCATCTCTTGGATTGCCTTTAATATCGGTGCGGCAACTCCTAATTCTTCAAATGTTTTCAAAATGCGATTGTGTATATATGATAATATTCAGTGGCCGCAAAGGTACGTAAATAATTCGGATTCTATAGGATTGTTATGCTAAATTCGCTAAAAATCAGCGAACCACGGATGGTTTTTACCTATTGGGAGAGGGTGGGCACCTCGGTCGCATGCGAACCGTGTCGTTTATTTGTTAGCGAAACAGCTCTTGTCTGATCTTTCTGATAGAAATAGGGCGTATATCGTGACATGTCCTTTTTCTTGATACTATGATATAGCCGGAGGGTAAGGGGATAAAGTGGTGCTTTGGGGGAAAATAGTGCCTTTTCCAAGTGTGATAGGTGGCGAAAGACCGTTTTTCGGTATCTTGTTAATCAATAGCTGATTGCGAAATATTTCTTCCTTATTTGCGAGCGAGCCGTACTAAGTCCCGGAATATTCGATTCTCTGAGGCTTTAGATTACAATGTGTCAAAAAGTGACAGTTTGTTAGAAACGGTCTGAACGGAGATTTTCTATGGATTAAGATAAATGAAAAGTTAAAAGACTTTTTGTTGTATATATTAAGGCCGTCTTGAGCCTGTCTTGCCCGATGAACCTGCTTGTTGCCATGATGGAGGAATCAAGCACTGTGATTTGTTACCGTTTATAAATCTAAAATAGAGAGCTTATGAAAAAAGAAAGAATGATTATTGCTTTTTTGAGTTTACTTTTCCTGTTGCCGGGATGCAAGGAAGAGAAAACACAAAGTGTATTTATAACCATAGAACAACCAAAACTAATCAGAAATATCCGAGTGTAAATC
>ENA-UAKW01000649-UAKW01000649.1-human-gut-metagenome-genome-assembly--contig:-NODE-649-length-16683-cov-5.943349_pt1 | contig 16683 bp, 10 predicted proteins | sample MGYA00243691_ERZ654450 | MGnify/ENA primary metagenome ERZ654450 (study PRJEB26926, sample SAMN06164673) | human gut metagenome | biome: ENVO:00009003; feature: ENVO:2100002; material: ENVO:00002003... | reverse complement strand
CTCAGTGTCTCGTGGGCTCGGAGATGTGTATAAGAGACAGAACCTGAGGGGTCACGGTGAAATAATCAGAAGATAATTCACCCATTTTGCTGCTACAAGATGAAAGTGCAACAACCAGTGCCATTAACAAAGGCAGATACAATCTCTTAGTCATTTTAGGTATAAATTAATTGTTTGTAATTGAAATTAGTCTATTGGTTTCTCTTAGTGCCTATTACCACATGATAATAGCCTCGCAAAGATATTAAATCTCCCGGCACAATCTGAAAGGAATAGCCAATTTTATTATAATTTAATGAAATCCTGTCTCTTTTCTGTACTTGATGTTCCTTGGATGGTGTTCAATGATCTCACTCCGCAACATATTCCGGTCGATATGGGTATAAATTTCGGTTGTTGCGATGGATTCGTGTCCCAGCATACATTGTATGGCACGCAGGTTCGCGCCTCCTTCCAGCAAGTGGGTAGCGAAGGAATGACGGAAGGTGTGCGGGCTGATATTTTTGGTGATACCGGCTTTCTCCGCCAACTCCTTTATCAGGTGAAAAACCATGATGCGGGAGATACTGTTTCCCCAGCGGGCAAGGAATACATAATCTTCAAATCCTTTCTTTATTTTACCAACATTACGCTCGAGCAACCAGTATTTTATTTCTTTGATGGCACGTGGGGAAATAGGGACTAATCGCTGTTTGCTGCCTTTTCCTTCCACCTTAATAAAACCTTCATCGAAATAGAGCTCGGACAGCTTCAGATTACAAAGTTCCGAAACGCGCAGTCCGCAGCTGTATAGAGTTTCCAGAATGGCCCGGTTGCGCTGGCCTTCCTTTTTACTCATGTCTACAGTAGCTATGATGGTGTCTATTTCTTCTACGGTCAGTACTTCCGGTAGTTTAAAACCTATTTTAGGACCTTCGAGCAGTTCACTGGGATCATCTTCCCGATAGTCTGCCATAATCAGGAAGTGGAAGAATGATTTTATTCCGGACATGATGCGTGCCTGGGAGCGGGGATGAATGCCGATGTCATGCAAGCCGGCGGCGAAACGTTGCAAGTCGTCCAGAGTGACTGACAGCATATCAATATTCTCTGCTTTCAAAAAACGCAGTAATTTATCAAGATCGGTCAGATAGGCATCAAGCGTATTGGCAGAAAGTGCTTTTTCTAACTTTAGATACTGCTGATACTTCCTGATAATCAGTGCTTCTTTCTCCTTATTTATTGTTTTTTCGTCTAATTTCATTTCTTTTTTCTACCTTTGTTCCCTGAATTTGAATGTTTTCCGGAACGTATCCGATCCGTATCTGCCCCGTATCTGCTCCGTGTCTATAGGCTTGGACTTACTACGGACCTGATACGGAGCTGCTACGGACTTACTACGGAGCAGGTACGGACTTCTTACGGAGTTGCTGCGGAGCTATAGTTCCGGAACAAAGGTATAAAAAATTGTGTTATGAGGATACAAATTATTAATGGCCCGAATATCAATCTGCTGGGCAAACGTGAACCTTCCATTTACGGCAGTGTTACTTTTGAAGATTACCTTGTCGAACTTCGTAAGAAGTATACTGATATACAAATAGACTATTTCCAGTCGAACATCGAGGGAGAGCTGATAGACAAGATTCAGCAAACCGGTTTTGATGTAGACGGAATTATCCTGAATGCAGGTGCTTACACCCATACTTCCATTGCTTTGCAGGATGCTATCCGTTCAGTGACTTCTCCGGTTATCGAGGTACATATTTCTAATGTGCATGCTCGTGAGGCTTTCCGTCATGTATCTATGATAGCTTGCGCCTGCAAAGGCGTTATCTGCGGTTTCGGATTGAACTCTTACCGCCTGGCGCTCGAAGCCTTGACCGGCAACGAGTAATTCGTAATTCATGATTTGTAATTAAACAAAAATAGGTATAAGATTATGTTATTGAAACAGACAAAAATCGTTGCAACCATTTCTGATAAGCGTTGCGATGTTGATTTTATAAAAGGCTTGTTTGAAGCCGGTATGAATGTGGTGCGTATGAACACGGCACATCTCGGCCGCGAAGGTTCGGAGATGCTGATAAATAATGTGCGTGCGGTGTCCAACCGTATAGCTATCCTGATGGATACTAAAGGCCCGGAGGTGCGTACTACCATCTGTGCCGATCCTATCGCTTACAAAGTCGGTGACAGAGTGAAAGTCGTAGGTGATCCAGATCTGGAAACTACCCGTGAATGTATTTCCGTTTCCTACCCTAACTTTGTGCACGATGTTGCCATTGGCATACACATCCTTATTGATGATGGTGATCTGGAAATGATTGTTGTGGATAAAACGGAAGATTATTTGGTATGTGAGATACAGAATGATGCTACTTTGGGAAGTCGTAAGAGCGTAAATGTGCCGGGAGTACGCATCAATCTTCCTTCTCTGACGGAAAAGGACCGTACCAATATTCTTTATGCCATTGAGAAAGACATCGACTTTATTGCTCATTCTTTTGTGCGTAATAAACAGGATGTTCTGGATATAAAGGAAATTCTGGATGCTCATAACAGTGATATCCGTATCGTGGCCAAGATAGAGAATCAGGAAGGCGTTGATAACATTGATGAAATCCTGGAAGTGGCTGACGGTGTGATGGTGGCTCGTGGTGACCTTGGTATCGAAGTCCCCCAAGAGCGTATTCCGGGTATTCAGCGTTTGCTGATTCGTAAATGTATCCTGGCAAAGAAACCGGTAATTGTGGCTACGCAGATGCTTCATACAATGATTACCAATCCGCGTCCTACCCGTGCAGAGGTAACAGATATTGCGAATGCTATTTATTACCGTACGGATGCTTTGATGCTGAGCGGTGAAACGGCGTATGGTAAATATCCGTTGGATGCCGTGAAGACTATGACAAAGGTGGCTGCACAGGCAGAAAAAGATAAATTGGCTGATAACGATATTCGTATTCCACTGGATGAGAACAGCAACGATGTGACTGCCTTCCTGGCGAAACAAGCTGTAAAGGCTACTTCGAAGTTGAAGATACGTGCGATCATCACTGATAGTTACAGTGGACGTACTGCCCGCAACCTTGCTGCATTCCGTGGTAAATATCCGGTGCTGGCCATCTGTTATAAGGAAAAGACAATGCGCCATCTGGCACTTTCTTACGGTGTGGAAGCTATTTACATGCCGGAACTTGCTAACGGTCAGGAATACTATTTCGCAGCTCTGCGTCGTCTGCTGAAAGAAGGCCGTTTATCAGAATCTGATATGGTGGGTTATCTGAGTAGCGGTAAAGCCGGAACACATACTTCTTTCCTCGAAATTAATGTAGTGGGAGATGCTCTGAAGTATGCGGAAGAAAGTGTATTACCCAATAAAAACAGATACCTTTAATAAATAATAAATTAAAAATGAAGAATGAAGAATTTTTGTGCAGTATAGCCTGATTCTTCATTCTTCATTCTTCATTTCTATGACCATAGACGAATATATCTTGCAGCATATTGACGATGAAGGAGATTATCTGAAGGCTCTTTATCGGGACACACACCTTAAATTGCTTTATCCGCGTATGGCATCGGGCCATTTACAGGGGCGGATGCTAAAGATGTTTGTTAAAATGATACGTCCCCATCGTATTCTGGAGATAGGGACATATAGCGGTTATTCTGCTCTTTGTCTTGCCGAAGGCTTGCCGGAAGACGGCATGTTGTACACGTTTGAGATCAATGATGAGCAGGAAGACTTTACCCGTCCGTGGTTGGAAGGTTCTGAGTATGCGAATAAAATAAAACTCTACATTGGTGATGCGTTGCAATTAGTGCCGCAGTTGGGCATAACGTTTGATTTGGCTTTTATTGATGGAGATAAGCGGAAATACGTTGATTATTACGAGATGGTGCTTTCCAATCTTTCTGACGGAGGTTATATTATCGCCGATAATACCCTGTGGGATAACCATGTGCTGGAAGAACACCCCCGCAATAATGACTTGCAAACCATTGGCATCAAGGCTTTCAATGAACATGTAGCACATGATACACGCGTAGAAAAAGTAATCCTTCCCCTGCGGGACGGATTAACAATTATCCATAAGAAGTAATTCAGGATATCGGATATGTGATAGAGACAATCTTTTCCTTTCCCTTTTCTTCTACTTGATAACTCCCCTTGAACGTTTCCACATAGAGGCGGTTGATATTATGCAGGATATGTTGTTCCTGTTCGTCCTCCCAACACTGATAAAGAGGACTTCGCAGGATGATTATTTTCAGGTATTTGTCTTCCTGGCTTAAAGTATATTCCACTTCGCGTTTCTCTCCCTTATATTCTTGAGGGACTGATAAGAGTGAAGTAAGTAATTTCAGGAACCATTTACTGTCAGCCTTTATCTGCAACATTTCCAATTCTGTATTGAAGGTTGATTTCACAATGCCGGGAGTCTCCATATCCACAATCATTCTGGTTTCCCGACATAGTTGAACGGCATCGCATTCTTGAACGGTGAAGCGCATCATTCCTGCTTCAAGGCGTGATAAGTCGAGGATATTGTTTATGAGTTTTAGTAGTTTCGTTGAGTTGCTTTTTACAGCAATTGAATACTCTTCTATTTCTTCATCCGTTAAGTCATTTTCTGAAGATAGTAATTCAGAAAAACCGACTACAGTGTTCAAGGGTATACGTATCTCATAGGTGATGTTATGGAGGAAGCATTCTTTCATCTTGTCAGCGGCTTCCATTCTTTCGAAGGCTTTTCGGGTTTCCTTCTCTGCATGCCGTAACTGACAGCGAATATGATAGGCACGTATAATGACAAAAACTAATATTAGTAATATAATTGTACCTGCACCTACCTGTATATAACGATATCGTTTGGTCAGTTCTTCTTTTTCAAGTAAAGCTCTTCGGATTTTATAGTTGGCTTGATGGGCTTCTTTGTGCCGTTGTAGCATGTCCTGATTGAGAGAATCCCCTTTTATGGCTACCATTTTATACAGGTTGGCAGCATCTTTATAACGTCCGGTTTCCAGCAAGGCGTCTGCTTTTGATTTGAGTAAGTCGTTTTCGTTGAAAGGATCCGTTCCCCTACAGGCGGCCAATGCCAGGTCAAGCTCCCGGAAGCATTTGTCCCACTCTTTAGTGAGCTTATAATAAAATCCCCATAGGCTATGGTAGTTTATATAGGCACCGAGATACACATTATCACTATAATATTCTTCTGCCTTTTTCAGGTGCTGGATTAGTTTTTCCTGGTCTTTAGTAATCATATAGATTTTGCAAAACGATGTTTCTATTTCCAGAAATATTGTTTTGAATGTGTCTGATAGGGGAAGTCCTTTGGACACTTTTGTGAGAACATCCTGTTGCTTCTGATATTCACTGAGGGCTTGCGGATATTTTTCCTGTTTTTTATAAAGTTTAGCCAGATTTCCGTGTATTATTAATAGTCCATTTTCATTGGCCGTAGGATTATTCTCCAAAGCCTGTTTGTATATTTCGATGGCCTCGTCATACCGTCCGGCAAAATCATAGGCTTGTGCCAATGCAAGAGCCGCGATGAAGTTGCCTTTTTTATAATTGAGGCGGGTGGACTCATCTCTCATCTCTTGGGCTTGCATAATGGCATATTCGGTATCTCCCAGCGCACATCGTGCCTGAAGTACGGAAAGCCACATGGTATAGTAAAATGCATAATCCTTATACTGGTAGCTGGCCTCTTTCAGTATTAAAAGCCTTTTTTGCTGATTGAAAATATCTGCAAGATATTCATATTGGCGGCAATAGTCAAAAAGTGCCCATAACTCTTCTCCGTGTATTTGCTTCCGGCGGGCAAGCACAATTGCAGAATCCAGATATTCGGTAGCCGATTCCTGACCAATGTATTGCTGGAATGCATTTCTCAGAAATATGCAGCGGATGGAATCATTGGGTATGGTAGCGGCTGTCTGGAATATGCTGTCGCGCGCTTGCTGCTTCGTAGATGCATGTGTTTCTGTCAGGAAGGGTATGTCTGCTAGAAGCAGAATAAAGAGAATTATTTTTTTCATGCTTTGCCTGCTTGTTTTAATGGGTGAGTGAAGATGAAACGTGAACCGTTCGTATATTCCGGGTCTATCCAGATATTTCCACCAAGTTGGTCAATAATAAACTGGCAGATAGATAAACCGATACCTGTTCCCTGGGATTTCTCGTCTACCCGTTCGAAGCGGTTGAATATTGTAGGCTGTTTTTCCAATGGAATGCCACAACCGGTGTCTGTAACTGAGAATTGCGCCATACCCTCTTCATTTTGCTCTAACCGCAGGATAATACTGCCTTCTTTGGTGAATTTGGTGGCGTTGACTAAAATGTTGATCAGTACCTGGGGCAGGCGGAATATGTCTGTTTCTATTTCCAAAGAAGGCAGTGTTGTTTCGAAAGATAATGCAGCTTGTGTTTGCTTAATCCCTTCTACGGTTTGAATGATTCCTTCGCAAAGAGGAATAGCGTCGCATACCTTTAGGTCGAACTTCATGTTCTTTACGTCTAGGCAGGAAATATCCACTACATCGTTGAGCAGATTGATCAGTAGGCGGGAATTTAACTGAATGATTTCATAACATTGTTTCCGGGTATCTTCATCAATACCGGGGGTGGTCAGTACTTCGGAGAAACCGGACAAGGCATTTAAGGGGGTGCGGATTTCATGACTCATGTTCGAAATGAACAGGCTTTTATTTCGCGTGGATTTCTCTACCTCCTCTTGTGCCTGCTGAAGCTTCAGTTGCGATTGTATTAGCTTTCTGCGTTGTTTTCTTAAATATACAACGCAGCCTATGGCAATGGCAATAAAAAACGGAAGGATGATGAGAGCTAATGAAAGCAAACGGTTCTGTTGCTGGCTGTTGGCAAGTTCCAGCTCATCGATTGAGTATATTTTCCGCATATCCTTTACTCCACGGGAATTGATCTCCTCATAAACGGTATCTGATTTATGACTTAATTCTTTATACAATTTTGCAGCTTCTTCATACTGCTGTTCCTGCATTTTTTCATCTGCATCTTTCCAGCGGATATCCTCTTCTGCATAGGCAATGGATGAGAAAAATAGTAGTATTATCCAAACGTGTACTTTCATAAAGTAAGCTATTTTGTGATGTTGTTGCAAATGTAGTTTTTAATTAATGAAAAGCTACGTTTTGGTGCTAAAAAAAGTATAAATCATGAGTCTAACGAGATATTTGCGTAACTTTGCCTTTAAATATAGATAATTGATTTATGGAAACAACTCGTCAGAATAAAATAGCCCGTTTGCTTCAGAAGGAATTGAGTGACATTTTCCTGTTGCAAACTAAATCCATGCCGGGAGTACTGATCTCTGTCAGCGCTGTGCGTATCAGCCCGGACTTGAGTGTCGCACGTGCTTATCTGAGTATCTTCCCTTCGGAAAAGGCGGAAGAGATAATAAAGAATGTCAATGATAATATGAAGTCTATCCGTTATGAGTTGGGGACCCGTGTGCGTCATCAGCTTCGCATCATTCCGGAACTGAAGTTCTTTGTGGATGATTCACTGGATTATCTTGAAAAAATAGATGAATTGTTGAAGTGAACCTTCCCTTCTACATAGCTCGGCGTTATCTCTTCTCCAAGAAGAAACACAATGCTATCAATATCATTTCCGGCATTTCGGTGTGCGGAGTGGCATTGGCTACGTTGGCGCTGGTCTGTACACTTTCCGTATTCAATGGTTTTCAGGATATGGTAGCAGGATTCTTTACAGCCTTTGATCCGGAATTGAAAATTACGATTCGTGAAGGAAAAGTCTTTGAACCGCAGGGGGCAGCATTTCAGGAAGTGCGCTCTTTGCCGGAAATTGGTGTCTGGACAGAGACGCTGGAGGAGAATGCCATGGTGCAATATAAGGACCGTCAGGCTATGGCTATTATTAAAGGGGTGGAAGATAACTTCGAGGAGCTTACGTCTATTGATAGTTTGCTGTACGGTGCAGGTGAGTTTATCCTGCATGACTCTATCGTAGATTATGGCGTATTGGGTGTGGAATTGATATCTGAGTTGGGAACAGGACTTCAGTTTGTTGATCCCCTTCAGGTGTATGCTCCCAAACGGAATGTACGCGTGAATATGGCTAATCCTTCCGCTTCTTTCAATCGTGATTACCTATTTTCTCCCGGTGTAGTGTTTGTTGTCAATCAGCAGAAGTATGATGCACGCTACATTCTTACTTCTCTTAGCTTTGCTCGTAATCTTTTTAATTATGACACGGAGGTGTCGGCTGTTGAATTGAAGTTGAAGCCGGGGGCAGATGTTACGGCTGTGCAGAGAAAGATTGCCCGTATCCTAGGTGATGAATTTGTTGTACTAGACCGTTATGAGCAGCAGGCTGATGTGTTCCGTATTATGGAGATAGAGAAATTCATATCTTATCTTTTTCTCACATTTATTCTTGCGATAGCCTGTTTCAATGTGATTGGTTCTCTTTCCATGTTGATCCTAGATAAACGCGAAGACGTGGAGACTCTGCGTAATCTTGGAGCTGATGACCGCTTGATAGCCCGTATATTTTTGTTTGAAGGTCGGCTTATTTCCCTGTTCGGTGCACTTTCCGGTATTGTTCTTGGTCTGTTGCTTTGCTATATCCAGCAGCGTTTCGGCATTATTTCCTTAGGTGGTGGTAATGGCAGCTTTATTGTGGATGCTTATCCTGTTAGTGTGCATGTAACGGATGTAGTACTGATATTTATTACGGTGATTACTGTCGGATTCCTTTCGGTGTGGTATCCGGTGCACTATTTGACGCGGCGGTTACTGAAGAAATAATGTCTGTTGACGCAAGTGTCGAACCACTGGTTTTGTACTCAATCTAGCCATTAGTGTATTCATTTTGTATTTTGTGGGTTTAGATATCATTCTGGCAAGAACACATATATGTATCTGTTGTTGAGTTCCTATATTTGCATGTAGAGACAATTTGAGAATTGTTTTCAATATGGAATGTGGCAAAGGGAATTAAAAGGTTTTGTTCTCTTTGCTGCAAAGAAATGCAATGATTAATAGAATTCACCTAAAAATCTTTTTATTTATGGAACGACGCACCTTTCTTAAAATTTTGTCATCAGCAGGTATCGTTAGCTTGGTTAGTCCGACTTTTGCTATGGAAGTTTGTAAAAACAAGGTGTCTAAATCTTCTTCAGCTCTTCTCGAATCAGCTTTTCGTAATCCGCCTTTCTCTTCCGGAGTTTATACATGGTGGCATTGGATGAATGGTAATATAACTAAAGATGGTATAACCCGTGATCTTGAAGCCATGAAGGCAAATGGTATTGCGGGGTATCAATTGTTTGAAGCAGGAAGTGGCATCCCTATTGGTCCGGTAGAATCGCTTAGTGATGAATGGGTAGATCTTATTCTGCATACGCTCAAAGAATCAGAAAGGTTGGGTTTGGAGTTTGCAATGCACAACTGCCCCGGTTGGTCATCTAGTGGTGGTCCGTGGATCACTCCAGATAAAGCTATGCAAATAATAACGTGGAGCGAAACTAAAATAACGGGTGGAAAGCAAGTCAGGATTCAGTTACCCACTCCCAAACATATGTTTGATTATTACATAGATACATATTGTTTGGCTATTCCGGCAAATATGAAAGTAATACCTAGGTTGTCAATTCTTGAATTATCAAATAGGCTTGATAAGGATGGTGTTTTAACTTGGGATGTTCCTACTGGTGAGTGGCTGATTATGCGTTTTGGACAAACAGCCAAAGATCAGAAGAATAAGTCAGCCCCCTCTAAATCAACCGGATTAGATTGTGACAAATTCAGTACAGAAGCACTGGATTATCATTTGAATTGTATGTTTAAAAGGCTGATGCCTACAATGGAGAAAATAGCCAAACATTCTAAGATCGGTTTGCTAATAGATAGTTATGAAACGGGTGACCAGGATTGGACTTCCGACATGCCTGCCTATTTTGAACAAAGTCATGGGTATGAACTGTATCCATTTTTACCCGTATTAGCCAATAAAATAGTTGAGAGCGAGGAAAGTACAAAGCGTTTCCTGTTTGACTTTCGTCGAGTTAGAGCTGATATGTTTGCTGAACGTTACTATGGTCATTTTCAAAAGCGATGTAAAGAGAAGGGTATAATAACTTATACTGAGCCTTATGGAGGCAATATGATGGAAGAATTACAGGTGGCACAACAGCTTGACATTAATATGGGGGAATTCTGGTGTGGTCAGACTGTACTTTGGGCAAATTATAAGTATAATCGTACCGTCAAACAAGTAGCTTCAATAGCACATACGCTTGGTGGAAAGGTAGTTGGTGCCGAGGCTTTTACTTCTGAACCGGATGCGGATAAATGGTTGCAGTATCCATATGCTCTAAAGTCATTAGGTGATTATATGTTTACCCGAGGGCTTAGTAGAATTTATTTTCATAGATTTGCCCACCAACCACACCCTACTGCTGCTCCGGGAATGACGATGGGGGCGTGGGGGCTACACTTTGACCGTACCAATACATGGTGGAAACCGGGAAAAGCATGGATTGAGTATTTGAATCGTTGCCAGTACATTTTCCAGAGTTCAACTTTCTATGGTGATATTCTTTATCATAATGGTGATGATAGTTTTGGTAGCACTATTGAACCGGAACAAACCCTACTGGCCCCTCCGGAAGGATATGATTATGATATGGTAAATACTGAAATGCTGGACAAAGCACATATCAAGGATGGAAAGATTCTTTTTCCCGCTACACGTTTTGATGGCTATAAGCTCTTAGTGTTGCTTAAATCGGAAACAATGTCATTACATACGTTGCGGATACTGGCCCGATTGGTAGGTGAGGGAATGGTATTGGTTGGGCAAAGGCCACTGCATACCTTAGGTTTATGTGATGGAGAGAAAGAGAATGAGTTTGCTGCACTGGTGCAAAGAGTTTGGCAGCACCCGAACGTGCATGAAGGAAAAGATTTGCAAACCATTTTTAACTGGTTAGGTGTGTCTCCCGACTTTGTTTATCATTCTGAAGCAGGAAATTCATCTGTTCATGCTATCCATTATCAACAAGAAGGAGTCGAGATATACTTCGTTGCAAATCGTAAGCGAGCGCACGAGAAAGGAACGGCTCATTTCCGGATAAAAGGTTATATTCCGGAGTTATGGGATCCTTATACAACTGAAATTCTACAGTGCCCGGTCTATCGCACTGATAACGAGGGCGTAGAAATACCTCTTAATCTAACTCCTGCAGGATCCATGTTTGTTGTTTTTCGTAAAGTTGAGAAACAACAGAAGTACACAGATGTGAAATACAATGGTGTTTCTTTGTTTCCGACTATTGGAAATGTAGTGAAACAGGATTCTTTGTCTGCAAATTTTAGTATTACTTGTTGGATAAAGCCTGAGGTGGATATAGCCATGACGGAAGAACAGGAACTCGGTGATATGCGTGCCCGTTTTTTTGCTATTTATCCTTTGGAAGGAGAGCGACGGCATGGAAAAGGACATAGTTCCCTTGGGTTGTCAGTAGGTCGGAATGGAGTCGTTGTCTATGAACGGACTATACATAATAAGGCTGTATACCGAAATCCCAGACCATTATCGGGATGGACCCATTTTGCTTTAGTTTATCAGGATAACACACCGCATCTTTGGATAAATGGAGTATATGCCGGAGCAGGAACAACTTCAGACACAATCGTGCATCTTGAAACATCTCATTCGGATTTGTTGTGTAGAGCGGATGCTTATGAAGGAGGACTCTGCAATCTGTGTATCCATCCTTCCAGTATTGACAAAACAGAAATAACAAACCTTTATCAAAAAGGGATACCTGCTCCGTTTCATCCAAGTGAGCAGGTACTTTCATGGTTACCCAGTCATCGGTTTGTTGCATGGCAGGCTGGTGTTTATGAGTTTATTGCAGAACGTACAAATATCCGTAAGCATGTTGATACTCTTCCTACATGTATTCCGTTAAAAGGCCCTTGGACTGTTCGATTCCCTCAAAATATGGGAGCATCTGAGGAAATAACTTTAGCCAGATTGCATTCATTACATTTAGAAGAGGATTTTGGGGTTCGTCATTTTTCGGGAACGATGACTTATCTCTATTCGTTATCTATAAATAATATCTATTTGCAGGACGATATTTGTTTGCGCTTGGATCTAGGTCGAGTAGAAGTACTTGCTGAAGTGTTGGTGAATGGAAAACGTGCTAGTATGTGTTGGGCACCTCCTTATGCCATTGATATACAGCAGCTATTGCACGAAGGAGATAATCTGATAGAAATTCGTGTAACAAATTTATGGGTCAACCGATTGATTGGTGATGAGTATCTGCCTGAAGAGAATGTTTATAATTATCAGGATATTCCAAATAAATATTCTACATTGCGCAACGGTGGTATCAAGAAACTTCCTGAATGGTATCTACAGGGTAAACCAAAGCCTGCAGGAGGTAGAATTGCATTTACAACTTGGAAACATTATGATAAGACTTCACCTCTTGTTGAATCTGGTTTATTAGGACCAGTCACCTTAACAGTTGGGAAAATAGAGAGTCTGAATATATGAGGTGCTCACTGAATATAAATTTGAGGCAAGAATGAATATTATTTTCATTCCTGCCTTAAGTTTTTGGTGTATATACAGGCTCTTTTTAGTTGAGAGAATCGTCTTTATATTTATTGCTCTCTCTGTATTCCTTGGGAGTTTGATTGTATCGTTTGCCAAACTCTTTATAGAAATGTGACCGATTTGTGAAAGCTGTCCGATACATGATTTCCTGTATAGTCAATGTTGTAGTTAATAGTAATTTGGCAGCATAATTTATTCTTTGTTCTTTGATGAAATCTTTAGGGGGGAGTTGATCCAGATTCTTAAACTTGCGATATAAATTTCTGCTGCTGGTTTGCATGGCTTCTGCAAGTTCTTCCGGACCAAATTCAGTGTTGTCCATATTTTCATTGATTAGTTCAACAGCAGTTTCCATGAATTTTTTGTCTTCCTGTTGTAACAACTGTCCACCACTAAATTCAAAGGCACTTGCTGAAGAGTTGTAGTATTGCTTTAATTCTTCCTGCTTTTTTAATAGTTGTTTGATGATACTCCTAAGATATTGAGTATTGAATGGTTTGGGGATGTAAGCGTCTGCTCCAGATTCTATACCCTCAATTTTTTCATCGGTTGTATTTTTTGCAGAGAGGATAATTAATGGAATATGCATTGTATGTTTGTTGCTTTTGAGTTGTTTGATTAAGGTGATTCCATCTATTTTGGGCATCATAATGTCTGTAATGATAAGATCCGGTGTCTTTTGTTTTAATAAAACAAGCCCTTCTTCACCATTTTCTGCCGTTAAAATGGAATATTCATCGGATAGTATATCTTTTAGCATCCACAGTAACTCTTTGTTGTCATCTATCATCAGAATGGTTGTTTCTGGTTGGTTGAATTCCTTTTCGTAATCACCTCTTTCAGCTGTTTCAATATTCGTATTGTTGCTTAGAGGTTCGGATTTAGGAGTTTCATTCAATACATGTTCGGCTTCTTCTGTTACTTCAAGCTGTGGTAGGTTCACTATGAACTGAGCATATTGGTCTATTTCGCTTTTTACTTCAATAGTACCTTGCAGTAGTTCTACCATACTTTGACAAATGGCAAGTCCTAAACCATTTCTGGAAGAAAGTCCTTTAATGCTATTCTCCTGAATGTTATCAAGTATACTGTACCGGTTAAATATAAGTGGAATATTCTCTTTACAAATTCCTTTTCCTGTATTATAGACTTGAATATTTAGTTTATCTACCTCTATTTTTATGGATATACGTATTGTTCCATTTTCAGGGCTATATTTAAATGCATTCGAAATAAGATTATTTAGAATCTTAGTAAATCCGCTATAATCACTCTTCCATATAATATCTGGACTGATATTTGTTTCCAGATGGATTTGATTTTGTTCTGCCAACTCACCAAATGAATCTATAATGTCTTTTGCTAATTTGCTGATATTCAGTTCTTGTATATGGCATATTTGATTGCCGGTTTCCATGCGACGGAAGTCTATTACTTCTTGTATCAGGCTATTGAGACGCTCTGTATTTGATTTTATAATCTGGGCATATTTTTTAATGAAAACATCACTGTTCTCATGCTGCAGAATTCTTTCGCATGGACCATAAATCAGGGTAAGTGGTGTACAGAATTCATGTGTGATGTTGGTAAAGAAACGTAGTTTACCTTCATACATTTCTTCCTTATATTTTTCATTTAACTTTTTGGACATGGCGGCTTTTCTTCGTTCGTATTTCCGCCGGATATAATGCCAAAATCCCAATCCTACCCCAATAATCAATAATACATATATTATCTGGGCTGTAATACTCTGATACCAAGGGGGAAGAATGATGATACGGATACTTTTGATTAAATTGTCATTGCTATTTCCTCCATCATTGTATTTTACTTTCAATGTATAATCTCCGGGAGGGATATTTGTAAATTGCGCTTCATTAGAGCGTGTATCCATCCATACATTATTGAAATTTTCAAGTTTATAAGAATATCTGCAGTTCTCGCCATTAATAAAGTCTGTGGCTACAAAAGAAACTGCAAAGAAATTCTGATTATGGTTCAACACGATATTTTGAGAATTACTATCTTTTTTTTCAAACTCATGAATGTTATATTCCTTATTGAATATTCTTACTTTTGTAAAGTGAATATCAGGCACAAAGTTTTTTTTCTTTTTTTTCTCTTTTTTTATCCAGACTACGCCATTTACTCCTCCAAAAAAGTATCTGTTGTTTATTTTGTCTTGAAAATATGCATTATCACTAAATTCTGTTATATCTAAGCCCGTTCTATGATTAAAGTTCCTGAACGTATTCTTTTGGGAATCAAATAATATAATGCCGGTATTGCTGCTTAACCATAGATGTCCTTCTTTGTCTTCAATAATTCCGTGTATTGTATTATTGGGTAAACCTTCATTCTCATTAAAATTCTTATAGTCATAATTACCATTAGATGAGATTTTCAGTTTGGTTAATCCATAACTTGTACCTAACCATATATCTTCATGTTGGTCTTGATATATGCATAATATATCACTCATGGGGGCTATACCATTTCTATCAAAAGAAATGAAAGAATAATTTTCAGTGCGAGAATTTAATCTGATGACCCCATTACCACGCATTCCAATACAAATAATGGAGTCATTTTCTGGATATATAGAATATATTTGATTGTTTTTCTGTTTATGAGGAACATCAAAATTGAATGCTTGAATCTTTTTAGCTTCAAGGCCTTGTTTCTGTTGTTGAATGTTTATTTTTAATAAAGTATTTCCTGCACCTACCCACAATAGTGAGTCGTTTGTTTCACACATGGAATGTACATGGGAGATATCTTGATTAGTATTGTTAGCTAATGAGTGAATTTTATTGTCTGAAAAAGAGTAGTAATTTAATCCAGGTCCATTTGAACCGATCCATAAAATTGGATATACATTACTTGGTGCAAATGCAAAAACTTCATTATTCGTAAGTCCTTCTTGTGTTGTAAGGTGTATGACATTATCATTTGAATACTCTTTTGAAGTATCATAATGGTTGATCTTTATTATACCATTGTCTTTGGTTCCTAACCATAGAGTATTATATTTATCAGTGTAAACAGCGCGGATCGGCCTTTTCTTGCTGATCGGAAGTTCATTGAGCAATATATTAGTAAATGTATATTCGTCTTTTGTCCAGGCATATACCCCCTGCCCATCTGTACCAATCCAAATAATATCTTGTTGTTTATCTTTCCATAAAGAGAATATACCACAATTAATGTTGAACTTCTCTGCTTGGTAATTTTGTTCAGCCATAAGTCGTATAAGACCATTTGTCTCAAATCCGATAAGAACATCGTTGTCATCAAAAATAATGGCTCCAATTTTACCACTTTCCTGAATCAATTGCTTTAGCTTTCTGATAAAATGTAGTTTTCCTTTTTCTTTGTAAAATATGTTTCCTTCAGAATCCACCATAATTATTTTCTCGTCACTGTAAAAGGCATATTTTATAAGGTGGGGATGTGTAAAGTCCGGATGTCTGACAATTTGAGGATTATTTGTTTTTTTCCCGGATATGGTATACCTTTCCATTATACCTTTATGATTAATCCATATCGTATCTTGAGAATCAACAATAAAACTTGATACATTGTCTAATTCTTTCTCTTTATAGATAGGGAAGTTTATAAATTTATTGTCTAAGTTCGAATATAGAGATAATGTATTTGGTCTATTGAATACATATAAATAGTCTTGATTGTCTTTGGCAATATATGAATTTTCACCAAATTCATTATAATATTCTTCTATTGCATTACTTTTTTGCGATAGTTTGTTTAATCCCCATTTAGTGCTAATCCATAGGTAGTTATCTGTTTCTATGATTTTTCTGATGACATTGCTTGAAAGGCTATTTTGATTATTGATATCTGGCTTATAGACATATATTTTTTGACTATCATACATGTTAAGTCCATCATAAGTACCAATCCATAGGAATCGTTTCTCATCTTGAAATAAGCAAGTTACGGAACTGTTTGATAGACCGTCACGATTACTAATTTGTATTTATAACCATAGAACAACCAAAACTAATCAGAAATATCCGAGTGTAAAT
>ENA-UAKW01000632-UAKW01000632.1-human-gut-metagenome-genome-assembly--contig:-NODE-632-length-16887-cov-11.864663_pt1 | contig 16887 bp, 9 predicted proteins | sample MGYA00243691_ERZ654450 | MGnify/ENA primary metagenome ERZ654450 (study PRJEB26926, sample SAMN06164673) | human gut metagenome | biome: ENVO:00009003; feature: ENVO:2100002; material: ENVO:00002003... | reverse complement strand
GAGATCGCTCAGTGTCTCGTGGGCTCGGAGATGTGTATAAGAGACAGATTATATTCCTTTCGATTTTTTTAGCATTAAACTTATTAGGATCTTGTACATCCATAACCCCCAAAAAAGAAGAAACAAGAAATCCCTATATTCCACCTTATTATCTACATTACAATACTCCTGCCTACATTGTAGGAAAAGATATGATTAGAAATTCATTACAATCATACTGGGATTTGTCGTCAAACATGACTCCACAACCAAATCTTAATCCGTATGATAAAAAATGGAATGGAAGCGAAGCAGCCCTTATGTTAGCGGCAGCTATCGGGGATATTGATACCATGAAGAAATTACTCGAATTAGGGGCTGATATTAATGTTGCTTCAAATGAAATGAAGCTACCCTCTATGACCTTTCCCTACAAAGAAACTGCCTTACATTATGCTGCTCGTACAGGACAAATAAGTGCCTACAATTTTCTGATTAAACAAGGAGCTAACCAGAATTTGAAAAATACTGACAGAAAAACAGCCAAGCAATTACTGGAGGCTAAATTAAAAAATAATTAAAATTATCCTGTCTCTTCGGAATGAAATTTATAATAAAATGGATAAAAAATAATAAGAAAATCAGTTTCTCTATTATAGCATTATTGGCTTTGCTCATCTTTGTCCTTTATCCTGGCAATGATATTACATGCCTGGACATAGTACCCCCTGCGACAGCCAATGTTCAATCTGCCCAGGCCGGAGATGTGTTAAAAATGGATATTCCCCATTCGGAACACAAGCTCACCTTGATTTTCATTCCAAAAGGAAGTTACCCAATTACAAAATCTGGCCATCGTACGGAAATTACTTATCCCTACTGGCTGGGGAAGTACGAAATCACACAGGAGGAATGGGAAAAGATGATGGGATGGATCCCGATTCCGGAATTGGAAGACAGATGGACCATCACAACGGGCGCACGGTACCCCATGTGCCAGGTATCCTATGATGAATGCCTGGATTTTTGTGATCGATTAACCGAGATTGCACGACAACAGGGGATTCTTCCGGAAGGATATTGCTTTTCCCTGCCTACGGAGGCACAGTGGGAATTAGCCTATTCCTGCGGCAAGGAAATCGTTCTTCCCGATAATCTTGAGAAAGTAGCATGGATGGATTTTCACGATGCCAATACAGGGGCCTATCCTGTGGGACAAAAAGAACCCAATGCATGGGGGTTTCATGACATGTTGGGCAATGTATGGGAGTTATGTGCGGATTTTTATCATTCTCATCGTTTGCATGGCCGCAATCCCGTCAACTGGAAAACGGATACCGGCAATTTATCAACCGATACTGGTTTATCAGTCACCTCCCTCGGGGGAGGAGTGTTTTCTTTCATACCTGATAATGAGAAAGAGATACCTCGTGAAAGATATCATGCTGATTCAAGAAGAGCCAGTACCGGATTGAGAGTAGCGTTAGTCCCGGTTCAGCAACATCAATTACTGAAAAAAAGGTTAAAACACTTACACCCTGTTCCGGATTGGTTGATGGACATTAGGTACTCATTTGAACTAATCTACATGTATATGAAAACATATTGGAAGACTTTAACGAATTTATGATCATTTGAAAAATATTCCTGTTTTTGTTTTGGACTATTTCCCAAATGCCGTACCAGTTTAACAGCCAAGCTTGGCGATTGTCGTTTTCAGACGCAGGAAATGCCAGTACATTGTAACACGGATAGTGTTCGGTTTGACAGCAGCGAACGAGCCGGCTCCTATTTCCGGCAAATCTGTTTCCCTTGCGCTCTGTGAATGCACTGGTTAACGAATTTCTCGCAGTCTTTCACAGCAGCAGCACTCTGGAAGGAAGTTAGCCTGCGGTCATCTGGGGCGGTAAGACGCCTACAAAACTAGAGAAATCTTTACGATGCCTACGAGAAGGGCGCTGCCATCCTGTCTTTTCAGAGAGGACTCATCAGAATAGCGTGAGGAAGAGGATTTTCGGAAATTCCCATCATCTTATTGCACGCTGCATTACCGGCGCTGATCACTTGATTTCCTTCTGCATGTAAACAATGTCAAAGGTGCGGCCCAGTTTAAAGCCGATGTTTTTCAGGCGCCCGGCATGGATAAAGCCCTGGCTAGCGTGAAAGGACATGCTTTGTTCGTTTTCAGAGGATATTTCCGCAATGATGTGGCGGATGCCCTGCTTCACGGCATCCTCTTCCAGACGGCCCAGGCACATCCGGCCAATGCCCCGGCCAAGATGGGAGGGAGCAATGAAGTAAGTGACGGTGGCCGTTTCCCGGAATGTGGGTACAGGCTTATACGCACTCAGGAAGCAGAAGCCCACTACTTCCCCGGTCCGGCAGTCCACCACGGCATACGCCGGATAACCTTTCACGCGTTCCAGAATATGGGGATAAAAGGATTCCGGCAGTTCCGCATCCGAGAAAGCAGCCGTTCCGTTCATCACGTAATGGTTGAAGATACGGATGACGGCCTCCCGGTGGGAGTCTGCCAACGGTTCAAATACTATTTTTTCCACCATATTCATTGCTTATTGTTTCACCGCAGTGCAAAGATTTTCTAAAGAATGGCTTTCATGCCTTTACATCCGTTCCCGCCTGCCTCTCCGGTATTTGCCAACCACTGCCGCAGGAATAAAAGGGCTTATGCGGAACACAGCCTTGCACTTCCTTTAAGACATTTCCAGCAGTAATTCCGTTCCGCCATTTTCAGAATAGCTGATTTTTCCTTTAAAAGCATTTCGGCGCCCTGTGACCAGGCCAACGCCCGCCGTCAGCCTCCATCCGGTCCTTTTCTCCATATAAAAGGACCGTTCCAGTAATTCCGGAACGGTCCTGAAAGACAAGGTTTTTGTTTTAACGGGTTACACGCTGTCCGGTTCCAGCTCCCGGCGGATGTATTCCGCCGTGGGGGAGTTCTTTTTGGCTATCTGCTCCGGGGTTCCTTCCGCCACGATGGTTCCTCCGGCTTCACCGGGGCCGGGGCCCATGTCGATGATGTAGTCCGCCTCCGCCATGATTTCCGTGTTGTGTTCGATGACGATGACCGTGTTTCCCTGGTCCGCCAGACGGTGCAGCACATCGATGAGCAGCCGCACGTCTCGCGGATGCAGGCCGATGGAAGGTTCTTCAATGAGGTACAGGTCGCCAGGCAGTTCCTTGCCCTTCATCAGGGCGTTCCGGCTGACGCGCCGCCCCTTGATGAGCTCCGTCACCAGCTTGAGCCGCTGGGCTTCCCCGCCGGAGAGCGTATTGGAAGCCTGCCCCAAGGTCAGGTAGCCCAGGCCGGTTTCCGCCAGCAGTTTGAGCGGGTCTGAGATGCGGGGCTGGCTTTCAAAGAATTCCGCCGCTTCCGCAAAGTCCATCTGGAGCACGTCCGCAATGGTTTTCCCCTTGTACCTCACGGTCAGGGTGGCGGCGTTGTAGCGCTTGCCCCGGCAGGTTTCACACGGCACGTAGCAGGGGGGCAGAAAGTCCATTTCCAGCTTTTGCATGCCCGTGCCCTTGCAGGATTCACAGTTACCCTGCCCCGTGTTGAAGGAAAAGCGGCCGCGGTCGAAGCCCAGTCTGCGGGCGTCCGCCGTTTGCGCGAACAGGGTCCGGATGTCGTCCAAAAAGCCCACATAGGTGGCGGGCGTAGAACGGGGCGTCTTGCCGATGGGGCTTTGGTCCACGCCGTACACCATGCGCAGCGTGTCAAACCCGGAGGAGGTTTTCCACAGCTTTTTCTGGTCCCGAGTGAGCTTGTCGCCGATGGCCTGGCGCGCCGCCAGCCGGATGGTTCCCGTCATCAGGGAGGTTTTCCCCGCGCCGGATACGCCGGTGAGCACCGTCAGCCGCCCCTTGGGAATGGCCGCATTCACGTCCTTCAGGTTGTGCAGGCGGCAGCCCTCCACCCGCAGCCACGCGGTTTCATCTTTTCTGGCCGGAACCCTGCGCCTTTTCCCGCGGTAGGGATGGCGCGGCTTATGATGCAGGGCCGCGCCCGTGACGGAGTCCGGCATGGCTGCCAGTTCCTCAAAGGTGCCCTGAGCCATAATCCTGCCGCCATGGATGCCGGCTCCCGGCCCCATGTCCACAATGTGGTCCGCACGCTTCATGGTGTCTTCATCATGTTCCACGACCAGCAGGGTATTGCCCCGGCGCTTGAGTTCATCCAGTGTACCCAGCAGCAGTTCGTTGTCCCGCGGATGCAGGCCGATGGTGGGTTCATCCAGCACGTAAAGCACGCCGCGCAGGTGGGAGCCCAGCTGGGATGCCAGGCGGATGCGCTGGGTTTCCCCGCCGGAAAGCGTCGTGGCGCTGCGGTCCAGGGAGAGGTAGCCCAGCCCCACCCGCTGGAGGAAGTTGAGGCGCTGCGTGATTTCCGCCACCACGTCACGGGCAATGAGAGCTTCCTCCCGTTCAAATTTCCATCCTTTGACCAGTTCCGCGGCGGCTACGGCAGGCAGGGAGGCGATTTCACCGGGAGTCACTCCCTGAAGCCGCACGGCGCGCGCAAATTCATTCAAACGCACTCCCTGGCAGGCGGGGCAGATTTTCACCCCTTTGTCATCGTCCGCCTGCCGCGCCAGTTCCTTGTCATATTTCAGTTCGGCTTCCAGCAGAGATTGCGCCTGGTCTTCCTTCATCTTTCCCTTGCCCACGATGCCATGCCCGCGGCACACAGGGCACCACCCGCGTGGAGAGTTGAAGGAGAACGTGTACGGTTCCAGTTCCGGGAAAGATTGCCCGCAGGAGGCGCACGCAAGCTTGGTCCCCATCAACTCCGGCCGGCTGGAACCGGGCGGAAGCACTTGCAGGAAACCTTCCCCCATTTCCAGCGCGGCATGCACCGCTCCGGCAAGTTTTTCCGGGGTCCAGGAGGCCTCCGGACGTGAAACGACCAGGTCCAGGTCATGGCTGGAATAACGGTCCAGCGGCTGGAATCCGCTCAACGGAACCAATTTGCCATCCACCCACATTTCCTCATATCCCTTTCCTTCCGCCCAGCGGGCCAGGTCCGCGTAATGCCCCTTGCGTCCCCTGACGAGGGGAGCCAGCAAGGCCAGACTGCCGTGTTTTTTCAGCTGCCGCACCACCAGCTCCACCACTTCGGATTCCGATCTTTTGCCCACCGGCACGCCGCACTGCGGGCAGTAGGCCTGCCCCAGCTTGGCATATAGCAGACGCATGAATTGCCAGATTTCCGTCACGGTGCCCACAGTGGATTTGGTGCCGCCGCGGGACATGTTCTGTTCAATGGCCACCGTGGGGGGCAATCCGGTCAAGCGGTCAATGTCAGGGCTTTCCAGTTGTTCCGTGAATTGCCGGGCGTACGGGGACATGACGTCCATGAAACGCCGCTGCCCTTCCGCAAAAAAGATGTCGAAGGCCAGGGAGCTTTTCCCGGAGCCGGAGAGCCCGGTCAGCACGGTCATTTCTCCGCGCGGCACGTCCAGGTCCACGTTTTTCAGGTTATGGTGGCGCGCTCCCCGCAGGGCCATCACGCCTTCCGGTATGTCCACGTCAGCGGATTCCGGCATAGCGGCGTCCGCCGGATCGTAAACGGAAGGGCGCCCTTCCAGCACATCCCGGAGGTATTTGCCCGTATATCCCTTCCCGGAGGCTACAATTTCCTCCGGCGTTCCCGTGGCTACCACATGGCCGCCGCCTGCGCCGCCTTCCGGCCCCAGGTCGATCACGTAGTCCGCGGATTTGATGAATTCCGGGTTGTGCTCGATGACCAGCAGGGTGTGCCCCTGCTCCACCAGTTCCCGGAACACGGCCAGCAGAATTTCAATATCGGCAAAGTGAAGTCCCGTTCCCGGCTCGTCCAGAATCAGCATCTTGGGGCTGTTCGCGCCGGATCCAATCTGGTCCAGCAGGATTTTAGCCAGCTTCAACCGCTGGTTTTCCCCGCCGGAGAGAGTGTTCAGCGGCTGCCCCAGGGTCAGGTGCCCCAGCCCTACGCGCTGAAGCACGCCCAGCTTGGAAGCAATGCGGGAGGCCTTGGCCCCTTTTTCCGCTCTGAAGTATTCCAGCGCGGCCGCCACCGTCATGCCGAGCACGTCCGCAATGTTCCTGCCGTCGCGGTACACGCTCAGCACTTCACTTCCGTACCGGGAGCCGTGGCACAGCGGGCACTGCACGAAGATATCTGAAAGAAATTGCATTTCCACCTTTTCACTCCCCATGCCCATGCAGCGCGGACAGCGGCCGTCGCCGCTGTTGAAGGAGAAGAAACCGGGCTTCATGCCGCGCGCACGGGCCGTTTCCGTCTCCGAGAAGAGGGAACGTATTTCTTCAAAGACCCCGGCATAAACGGCAGGAGTGGAGCGCGGGGTCCGGACGATGGGGCTCTGGTCCACCATCACCACTTCATCCAGTTGTTCCCAGCCCTTGATGGATTTGACATGGGCGGGTTCATCCTCGCATACGGCCCCTTTTTCCACCAGAGCGTTCAGGTACAGCACGTCGTGCGCCAGGGTGCTTTTTCCAGACCCGCTGACGCCGGTCAGGCAGGTGAAGACGCCCAGAGGCACTTTCACGTCCAGCTTGTGCAGGTTGTGGCGCGTGGCGCCGGATACGGTCAGAAATTGACGCGGCTTGCGCCTCTTTTTAGGCACCGCGATGCGCCGCCTGCCGGAAAGGAACGCCCCCGTCAGGGAGTCCGCAACTTCCCCAATCCGGGCAGGTTCTCCGGAATAAACCAGTTTTCCCCCCTCCCGGCCAGAGCCGGGCCCCATGTCCACCAGGCTGTCCGCGGCACGCATCACCGTTTCCTCATGCTCCACTACCACCAGCGTATTCCCGCGCTTTTTAAGCCGGTTCATGGCGGAAATCAAACGGGAAGTGTCGCGGGGGTGGAGCCCTACGGTGGGTTCATCCAGCACAAACAGAGTATCCGTCAGGGAAGCGCCCAGGCAGGTCGTCAAGCTCACGCGTTCAATCTCCCCGCCGGAAAGGGAGCGCGTGGGACGGTCGGACGTCAAGTAGCCGAGACCCACTTCATTCAGATATTCCAGGCGGCTTCTGAGTTCCGCCACGGCATGCTTCAAGCCGGGGTCTTCATCCGCGCGCGGCGTGACGTATTGATCCACCCAGGCCAGGAGTTCGTCCATGGGCATCCCGGAGAGTTCCGGCATGCTTCTGCCGCCCACCTTGAATTGCAGGGCTTCCGGCCTCAGGCGCAAGCCATGGCAGGAGGGGCATTCCTGATAGGTGCGGAAACGGCTCAGGTACACCCGCACATGCATTTTATGCGTGCGGCTTTCCAGGTACCTGAAAAAGCCCGCAATGCCGTACCACAGGCCTTGTTCATACATTTCATCCGGATCCTCTCCGTCCCCGTACAGCAGCCAGTCCCGTTCCCACTGTTTCAAATCCTTCCACGGTACATCCAGACGAACTTTGCGGGCATTTTTGCGCCAGCCGCGCATCAGGTCCTTCTTGCATTCGGAAAACACCTTGCTTTCCCCTTCAAAAATATGGATGGCCCCGTCATTGACGCTGAGCTCCGGCTTGATGCACCGGTTGTAGTCAATGGTGATCACGCGGCCATAGCCGCGGCACTCCGGGCATGCCCCCAGGGGGGAATTGAAGGAAAACAATCCGGGCCGCGGCTCCATCAGCGGATGCCAGTCCCCGCGGAATTTCATGGCGGGCAGCCAGATGCCGTCCACGCGGGGAATCACATGGGCCACGCCGCCACCCAGGCGCATGGCCGTTTCCAGCGCTTCCAGCCTGCGCTCCCGCTGGTCTTCCGCCAGCCTCACGCGGTCTTGAATCACCAGCAAAGGAGCCCCGTCTTCCAGGGTCCATTCCTCGTCCTCCAGCCGGAGGGCCTCTCCATGCGCAAAGGCGCGCAAATACCCCTGCGCCACCAGGTTCCTTTTCAGCGTGGGCAGGTCCACGGATTCGGGCCGCGCCACTTCCAGGCAAACCATCACCTCCGTTCCGGAAGGAAATTCCTCATGCAGCTTTTCATCAATGGAGCCGGGTGTTTCCGGCTTGATTTCCCGTCCGGTTTCCGGATATATCCCCACGGCCAGACGGGCGAAAACGAATTTCCAGTAATCGTTCAGCCCTGTCATGGTTCCCACCGTGGAGCGGGACGTCCTGACGGAGTTGCGCTGATGCAGGGCGATGGCCGGAAGAATGTTCTCCACGGCATCCACGTCCGGCTTGTCCATACGGTCCATGAACTGGCGCACGTACGGGGAAAAGGTTTCCATATAACGCCTCTGCCCTTCCGCATACAGCGTGTGCATGGCCAGACTCGTTTTCCCCGATCCGGAAGGTCCCGTCACCACTGTCAGCCGCCCCAGGGGAATGTCCACATCCACATTCTGCAAATTATGCTCACGGGCGCCGCGGATGCGGATGCGCCCATCCTCACAATGACTCATAGGGTAATTATATCATCAATTTGGAATCATTCCAAGAGAAGTACCTGTCATGAACCATGGGCCATCACACGGTTCCACAACAAAACCGGCCAAAAAAAAGTTTACGTTTATCCTCTTTCCCAACTGATCGTCTGCCTCTTTCCATGTATGACGCAGCCGGAATGCAATGGCATGCGCCTCCCGTTTCATGCCTAGTGCTCAAGCGCCGGCTTACATGCTCATGCACGGGCATTCTTCAATTAATGCAGGCAAAATTTCCTCCTCCGGACAGGAACGGAAGTCTTCCGGAACCGGAAGTATCATGGCCGGAGGACCGCCTTCCGGAATCTCCATGGAAGGCAGCCGCACGGGCAACATTTTTCCGGGGCGCCTGTTCCATGAATAAGACCGGCCATGATCGTTCCCATCAATCCGGATGAGCACGGCCCTTCCGGCACGAATCATCTGGCTGTCCTGTTTGATCTCCACGTCTATCAATGCTCCTTTCAACGCGGAGCATCGAATCTCCAAGGAGACGGAAGAAAACCTTTTCCGGCTCGTAACCGCGTACATGAATGGGGAAGGAAGAGAACTCTTTCCCCTTTCTTCCAAAGGATAACAATAATAGGTGACGGATTCGATATCCGAAATCCACTTTCCATGAACATATTGTTCCCGGTCCGGCCTGAGCCAGGGAAACAGGTATTCCACGGAATCATCCAGAAACGCAGTTTTCCTGTTCCTCAACGAAAGCCTCATCCATTTGAAAAACAGCTGTTCATCATCACAATAACGGCGCAAGAGCCAATAGGCTCCCAGAACGGCCATGCATCGGTTGATGAGGACGGCGTTTTCCCCGTTCCCTCCATCGTCCAGCCATGTTTCCTTCATCGCGCCGGAAGCGTTGCAAATCACATGGAAACGCAAAGAACGCTGCGGATCTACCCTATCCAGCATATCATCCAGAATATCCTTTTGCCGCGCCTCCACGATGCACTCCGCCAGTGAGAAAAACTTCCCCCCGTTCTCCAACCCGTGAACCATGCTGGAAAATCCGGCATTTTCCAGCCGCACCATGCCCGCCTTCGGCAGGTAAGAAGCGTCATGTTCCATCACCAGGCGCGTTCCCCGAATTTCATCGGGCATCCTCTCCATCAGGATGCGGTACGCTGAAAAGCCGACGGCGCAAACGGCCAGCACCGCACATCCCATCCCCAAAAGAGGCTTCATTCCGCCTTCATACCACAAACAAGCGCCTCCACACAGGAATTTCCGTTAACATTCAGATAACAAAAACGTCTCTGAACGGAACCTCCCTCCATTACTATTTATGTTTCTCCCACCCTCCCAAATTTATTCCGCACAGGGTAATATCCACGGAATCCGTTCCCTCGGGCCATGGGACAACAAGCCTGTAACCGTCCGCATAAGGCACCTTCCGGGAAGCTCCGGGAGTGGAATGAGTATACAGAGCAATGCGCATTTCATTCCCCTTCATGGAAACTTCCGCATACAAATCCCCGTGGTAATGGGAATCAAGTTCAAAATGCATGAAAAGGTTGCCGTCCTCATCAATCCCCTCGGACAGCAAATTCACTTCCTGCTGTTTTACGGCGCCGTTTTCCTGGCAGCCGGCCATCATGCAAACAGCCGGCAGAAAAAGGGCCAGCCCGGCGGAATGGAATACTCCGTACATGCTCATTCTCTCCTTTCCCCTATACACTCCTACAGGGAAAAGGGAGAGGCAAGGAAAAACGGAAGGAAGACAGAATGATGCCGCCCAAATCCAACCTATTACGTCATCATCAAAGCAAATGGAGGGCCGTGCTTGCAATTCTTCCGGCAGCCGCTAGTATTTTTCGATTCTTAGACCGCTGAAAGCGACTCTACCTCGTCAATTTTCAACAAGACAAAGATGATTAAGTGGATTCTAACCAAGATTGTCGGTACCAAAAACCAGCGTGAAGTGCGCCGTCTGCGCCCCATTGTGGAACAAATCGTCTCCATTGAAGAATCATGGAACGGCAAGGGTCAGGATTTCCTGCTTGAAAAAACGAAGGAATGGCAGGGCTATCTTCACCGCTTCCTCCCCATGGAGCTTCCCCCCGTGCGCATTGTGGAAGCCGCTCCCAGGGAAGAGCTGGAGGAAATAGCCGCCAAGCTGAACGCACGCTTTGAATCCCTGAAAGACGAATTTGCCGCCCTCCCCACGGTGGAAGCCACTCCCGCCTCCATTGAAGAGGGGAAGGCCGCCTGGAATAACATCACCCCCCAGTTTGACAAGCTGCGCGAACGCTACCTGAACCAGATCCTGCCGGAAGCCTTTGCCGCCGTCAAACACGGCGCCCGGCTGCTCTGCGGGGAAGAACGCGATATCTGCGGACAAAGACAACTGTGGGACATGGTCCACTTTGACGTGCAGCTGCTGGGCGGCATCGCCCTGCACCGCGGCTACATTGCGGAAATGGCCACGGGGGAAGGCAAAACGCTTGTCGCCACCCTTCCCGTATACCTGAACGCGCTGACCGGCATGGGCGTGCACGTGGTGACCGTGAACGACTACCTGGCGCGCCGCGACTCCGAATGGATGGGGATGCTCTTCCAGTTCCTGGGGCTGACGGTCGGCTGCATCCAGAGCATGATGCCCTCCCAGCTTCGCCGGGAGCAATACGCCTGCGACATCACTTACGGCACCAACGCCGAATTCGGCTTCGACTACCTGCGCGACAACGGCATGGCGACCTCCAAATCCGAGCAGGTGCAGCGCGGGCACTACTTCTCCATTGTGGACGAAGTGGACTCCATCCTTATCGACGAAGCCCGTACGCCTCTCATCATTTCCGGTCCCGCGGTCGTCACCCGGGAACAGCAGTACGATACCCTGCGCCCCGCCATTGAACGCGTGGTGAAAGCGCAGACGGACCTTTGCAACGAGCTCATGTCGCAGGCCCTGAAAGCCCAGGAAGAAGGCCGCACGGAAGAAGTGGGCCGCTGCCTGTTCAAGGTGAAGACAGGCCAGCCCCGCCACCGCGCCTTCCTGCGCGCCATGCAGGATCCCGAGCTGCGCCGCATCGTGGAAAAATATGAACTGACCCTTTACCAGGATACGCGCAAAAAGGAACTCTACAAGCTGAAGGAGGAAATGTTCTTCACCGTGGATGAAAAGACCCACGACGCCGACCTGATGGAAAAAGGCCGTGAAGTCATCTCCCCCGGCCACCCGGAGGACTTCGTGCTGCCGGACCTGGGAACCGCCTTTGCGGAAATGGATGAAGACCCCCGCATGACGGAAAAGGACAAGCTGCGCCGCAAGAATGAACTGACCAAGCAGCTTGATGAAACGGGAGCACGCCTGCACACCACCTCCCAGTTGCTGAAAGCCTACTGCATTTACGAAAAAGACGTGGAATACGTCGTCAAGGAAGGCAAGGTCATCATCATTGACCAGAACACGGGCCGCGAAATGCCGGGGCGCCGCTGGAGCGACGGACTGCACCAGGCCGTGGAAGCCAAGGAAGGCGTGGAAGTGGAGCGTGAAAACCAGACCTACGCGACCATCACTATCCAGAACTACTTCCGCCTGTACAAAAAACTGGCGGGCATGACCGGCACGGCGGAAACGGAAGCCGCGGAATTCCATGACATTTACAAGCTGGACGTCCTCCCCATCCCGACCAACCGCCCCTGCATCCGCAAGGACCAGAACGACCTCATCTTCAAATCCCGCCGTGAAAAATTCAACGCGGTGATTAACAAAATTCAGGAACTCCATGACAAAGGCCAGCCCATCCTGATCGGCACGGCCAGCGTGGACGCCTCTGAAACGCTCTCCCGCATGCTCAAAAGGGCCAAAATCCCCCATGAAGTGCTGAATGCCAAAAACCACCAGCGCGAAGCGGAAATCGTGGCGCTGGCCGGCAAGCGCGGAGCCGTCACCGTCTCCACCAACATGGCGGGCCGCGGTACGGACATCAAGCTTGGCGAAGGCGTGGCCGACCTCGGCGGCCTCTTCGTCCTGGGCACGGAACGCCATGAATCCCGCCGCATTGACCGCCAGCTGCGCGGCCGCTGCTCCCGCCAGGGAGACCCCGGCGCCTCCCAGTTCTTCATCTCCTTTGAAGACGACCTGATGCGCAACTTCGGCGCGGCGGAACGCATGACGAAGATGATGGAACGCCTGGGTGTGGCTGACGGCGAAGCCCTGGAACACAGCTTCCTGAACAAATCCGTGGAATCCGCCCAAAAACGCGTGGAACAGCGCAACTACATGTGGCGCAAGCACGTGCTGGACTATGACGACGTCATGAACAAGCAGCGTGAAATCGTTTACGGCTACCGGAATGAAGTGCTTTCTACGGAAAACCCGCGGGAAATGATTTACGACATCCTGGAAGAAGTAATCGCCACCCGCGCCCATGAATTCCTGGATCCGGACTCGGAAGGCCTGACCCATCCGGACGAACTGCTCGCCTGGATGAACTCCTCCTTCCCGCTGGGACTGACGGCGGACGCCGCCAAGCTGGAAGAACGCCAGATGGATGACACCATCGCCTTCCTCATTGACAAGGTCAAGGCCACTTATGAAGACAAGGCTTCCCGCGAACGTCCGGAATACCTGGACCACATGGAACGCCAGATCATCCTGGGGGCTATTGACAAAATGTGGCAGGAGCACCTGTACAACATGGACTCTCTGCGGGAAGGCGTTCGCCTCCGCGCCCAGGGCCAGAAGGATCCCCTGGTGGAATACAAGTCTGAAGCCTACGACCTGTTCGTTACCCTGATGGAAAGCATCAAGGGTGAAGCTATCGGCAACCTCTTCAAGAGCACCACCAACCTGGATGCGTTTGAAGACTTCCTGGCCAGTCTGCCCCAGTTTGATTCTTCCGATGAAAATCAGGAAGACGGCGCCAACCTGCCGGAAATAGGTTTTGACGGCATGCCCAGCGACCTGCTCTCCGCCCTGCGGGAACAAGTCTCCCGTGCACGGGAACACCAGTCCGCACAACAGCCGGAACAGGAAGAAGCTCCAGCCGTCATTTCCGACGCCACCACCATCGGTGAAGGTTACCAGCCCGCTGTGGCGGAACCCAAGCTGGTCATGCCCAGGCGCAAGGTCAGCGTCGTGCTCCGCAAGGAGGGAGCCGCCCAGGCGCCGGCGGAAACGCCTGCCGCCGGTGAGGAAGAAGAAATCGCCGTCACTCTTGACTCCCAGGACTTCGCGGAAACCATGGACAACCGGGATTCCGCCGATACCCGCACGTTCTAAAACATTACGCATCACTTACAGGACGGAGGAAACGGGTACAGCCGTTCCCTCCGTCTTCAAGCTTCCGGGCCGCCCTTGACCACGCTCCCTCCCAACAAATCCACCAACGTCCGTTCCGTGCTGGAGTACGTCCCGTACTTCAGGGACAAAATCTTTGCCGTGCATGTGGAACGCCCCCTGGTGGATTCCGAAGAGCTGGTGGACGCATTGCTGGACCTGGACGCTCTTCAGGAAATAGGCGTCAGGCCCGTGCTGATAGTGGAAGGAACGGACGCCTCCGCGCTGTACGAACACACGCGCGTTTGTGAAATGCGCTCCGCCCTGGTGGAAGCGCCGTTGAAAGGCGGTCAGCTTGTCCGGGAAAGAGTCCGGGAAATCCTGGGGAGGCATCAGATCCCCGTGGTGGCCTCCGGCCGTTCCGGCTCCTTTGACCCGGAATCCGTCCGTATGGCATTCAGCCTGGGAGCCTCCAAATACATCGCCCTGCTCAACGACCATAAGGTTCCCTCCCGTGACGGACGCCCCATTGCCGCCATTCTGGAATCGGAAGTGGCGGGCCTGGAAGGAGAAGTAACCCACCGGGAACTACTGGACCAGGCGGCTGAGGCCTGCCGGACGGGAATCCCCCGGGTACACCTGCTGGACGGCAAAATGCGAGGCGTACTGGTGGAGGAACTCTTCTCGGAAGAAGGCGTAGGCACCATGGTCCACACGGACTCCTACCGGGAAATACGCCCCTTGAAGGAGGAGGACATTCCGGAGCTCCTCTCCATGATCGCCCGCTCCGTAGTGGACTCCAAGCTGGTCAACCGGAACTATGAGGACATCGCCGCCAGAATGGATGACTACTACGTGCTGACTCTGGACGACAGCATCGTGGGCTGCGTTGCCGTCTATCCCTACCCGAAGCACCGCAGCGCGGAACTGGGCTGCCTGTACATCAAGCACCGCCATGAAGGCCGCGGCTATGGCCGCGCCCTGTGTGAATTCGCCAAAAGAAAAGCGGAGGAAATGGGCATGGAATTTATCTTCGCCCTCTCTCAAAGCGCCGTCCACTACTTCCGGGACCGCATGCACTACGCGGAATTCTCCCGTGACTGCCTCCCTCCGGAACGCCTGCGCGCCCTGGAACTCAGCGGCCGCAAATCCGGGGTTTTTGGACTGAGACTTAAATAAAAACGCGCTTTACCTGTTTATTCAACTTCAGTAGCTTCGCCATTCTCGCGTCTATTGACTGGAATTGAGGAAATCTCTTATTTTCTGACGGTTCTTCTTTACCGTTTGCCCCCATGAAGACCATTCCCCAAATAGGAGCGAATACAGGGCAGGCCATCTAGGTATTCCTTCAACTTTCCAGGTTGACGTTCATTGCAACTCACGAGTCATTATTCATTGAGATTTTTATGAAAGTTTTTATAACTAGTCTCATATAAAAAATCTTACGCCTCTCTTATAGATTTTCATTGAATAATTAGCGCAGACAACTAGTTAGTTTTAACTTAAATAACAATTATCAAATATATGCGACACATATACCGGGGGGAAATCGGGGAGATCAAGTGGCGCAATGCTCGCATGTCTTGTGCCTATGCCCTGATGGCCATGCGGACCAAGGCGGGTATTTCTCGGAAGATGATGGCTGCGGCTCTTGGATATTCTTCTCGGTGTATTTTCGTCCATCGAAATGGCAAACAACGAAAAGATCCATATGCCTGCCCTCCTGAAATACGTGGAGGTGACGGGATTGCCTTTCAAGGTGTCAACCGTTCCGAAGAAGAGGAAACCAGGAACTTCCAGAAAAAAATGACAGTTTGAGGAACAGGTTTTCTTGCAATAGCCCAAAAACGGAACGTTTTTTCGTGGAAAGGCGAATGCTATTTTTCCAATTGCGAACACAGTGGATTTGTCTTTGTGGGGTGGGTTATATAATATTTGCCGAGGACAGTGAGGAGGGCTGGTAGCGCAGGAGAGGGATGGCACTGGGATGGACTTTTGTCCTAGGCTTTACAGGTTTTCGCAACACGCTCTTGCGAGATTTCCTTCCCTTCGGTACGGAAGACACGGCAATAACCCTACCGTCTTCCAACTGAACCTTGAAGGGGAAGCCCGTCACCTCCACATACTTCAGAACGGCGGCCATGCTCATCTTGTCATTGGTCGCGCTTTCAATCGCGGAAATGCGCGGCTGGGAACAATCGAGTGCCGCAGCCATCATATTCTGCGAAATTCCTGCCTTGACGCGCATATGGGCAAGAGCCGAGGAAACGGTGGAAGCGGCAGCGATCCGTTTGGCTTCCTCCATGATCTCGGGCGATACACAGTCTCTCAGGTCATCTTCGACCGTTGCATAACGCTTGTTCTTTGACAGATCGATCGGAACGTATTCTTTATTTTCCATGGTTACAGAAGAGGTTGAATTAAAATTGTGAGACATAATCCTTGCAGTATTTATTATCCTTGGACTGTCTTTGTTTGTCTCCGGCACAAATCAGATGCAACTCGTAAGCTTGAACATAACAGTAAAAACATGTAGGCAAGTTTGAGCAGCGGATGCGAGCGGTTGCTGTGCGATGGCGTGGCAACCCGACGTATTCCCGGTGAACGTAGGAATACTCCACCATTCGCATGGGATTGCCGTAATCTTCCAGATGAGCCCGGTATTCGTCCAGGTTGCGAATCATTTGCGCGGTCTCCCGAGGATAACGTTTACCCATCCACTTCATATCGCGTACAAATTGATCACTCGGAATAACCTTCCACTCGCTCATGTCGTCAACATAATCTGCAGATGATGTTTTATCAGGCAATCCTCACAAAATTTCAACATCGTTCCTCGCAAATCATCCCTCGTCCCTCAAAAAAGCTCCTCCTCTCCCCTACCAGCCCCCGCAGCATATTAACCTGTCTCTCGAAAATCGGTTCCTCTACCACCGCATTCATTCAGTCGATAATAACAAAGTGCTAGTAAGTGATGATTATCATTGACTTGTCTATTATTGTATTTTTAACTAAGGAAAACTATGAAAATACTACTTCTTTTTGATGTTGATTTTGAAATCAATAAAAACAGAATTTGCGACTTTCTTAATAATAAAACTACGCATCTTAAATTTGTTAATGGCGGCGATATAAACATAGATTCTGATATAATATCAAAACCGGATTCCTTTATATCCATTTCTGTCTCTTATACACATCTGACGCTGCCGACGACTAGTCGAGTGTAGA